>OLLW01000096.1_pt1 | contig 17546 bp, 15 predicted proteins | sample 1604611 | NCBI WGS metagenome assembly OLLW01 (sample SAMEA104055725, study PRJEB20765) | soil metagenome | biome: Arctic tundra; feature: Polygonal ground; material: soil | place: USA | collected 2011-09 | depth 0-0.5 m | reverse complement strand
ACGGCCGGTGCGGCTGCGGTCGTTGTCACCGGCGGCGGTGCCTCCGCTGCAGCGGTGGTGGCCGGAGTTGCCGCGGGCGGCGCCGGGGGAATTACGCTTGCCGTCGGCTCCGCTGATGAGCTTCGGGACGTGGTTCGGATCACGACCGCGGCCGCGAGTAACACGACCAGAGCACCGAGCACCGCGGCGACGACCTTACCGGCCTTCTTCTTCGGAGGCGAGTAGGCGTCGTCGGGCTCGTCGAGCGCACGGGCAGCTTGCGCAGCCGGCGCTGTCACGATCGGTGCCACGCGTACTTTCGAAGGCTGAGTCTGCGACAGCGGACGCGACGCGGCTTCCGGAGACGATTGCGCTTCCGGCGCGATTACCACGGCTGGCGTGGCGGGGCCGTCCTTCGGAGTGTACGCGATGGCGTAGCCCGGCACGTTGGCTGGGCCTTGGATCACCGGAGTTGAAGTGGGATCGCCCTTCGGCGTAACGACGGCAGGCGCAGTAGCAACCGGTGCGGGCGCCGGCGCAGGTGGCTGCACGATAGGCGCGGAGAAACCGAGCAGCGTCTTCTTGTGTCCGCCGGTTGCGGGCGGCACTTGCAGCGGGGCGCCTGTAGCGGCCGCGGGCGCGGCAATCAACGGCGCCATGCCGAGCAACGTGTGCTTGCCGACCCTCGTCGCGAGCGGCAGAGTGACGGCGGAATCCGGGCCGTGCGCGCTCGGCGTTGTCGCGACTGGAGCCGGCGCCAGCGCAACTGGCGCCAGCTCAACTGGCGCGGGAGCCGGCGCAGCAACGGCTGCTGGCGCAGCTTCCGCAGCGGGAGACGGCGCGGGTACGTTGTCGTCCTCCCAAAAGGGCGTGAAACTCTCGGCGAGTCGGTCAGCGTCTTCGACACTGAGCGGAGCCGAAGATGGGGGACCTTTACCGGGTTGATCGGGCATTAATCGCAAAACACAGGCTAGCATCGCGACTCGGGCGTCCGCAACGCGTGGACACTTGAGGTTTGGCCGATCCCGCCCTGGCACGCTAAGAGCAGAACGTAGTCGGTATGCGGTTTTCGAACTCCCCCAGTATTCGGCGCTTTTTGAGCCCGTTAGGGGTAGCTGCATGTGTGCTTGCGTGCGGTTCGCGCGCCCCGAGTAGCGCACCTACAGCAGCCGCGTCAGCGTCTTTGGCCGGTTCAGCGGTAGCTATCGTTGGCAGCGCGCTTCCCGAGCGTGCGGAGGCCGTCGCGAGCGCAGACGTCTGGGCGGTCCAGGGCACGAAGCTCGGAGGCCGCGCTGGCGCGCAGCGGCTCCTGGACGCGGCGTCACTGCGCGAGCGGATTTTTCGCGTAGACCACCGCGAGGCGGATGCGCTCGAGGCGATCGAGCTGTACCGGCAAGCGGCGCGCGAGCCCGCGTTGCGCTGTTCAGCGGCGACTTCCGCGGCGCTCTTGGAAGGTGAGCTGCGCGGCGATCCCGGGTCGAGCTTTCAGGCCGTATACCGCGCGGAGCACGCCCGCTCTTCTGACTCGGCGTGCAAGGAACGCGCAGCAGCGATTCTTGCGACGTTGACCGCGTACCGCCCGCTGCCCACGGTGCTCGCGCAGATCGACGCTGAAGGTGACGTCGCAGCCACGCCCAGCGCGTCGCCTGCGCCGCTCCGCGCAGGCTCAGCCGAGCCAGCGCAGAGCGACGGTGTGATTGTGCCGACGCTCGGCGCACCGCGCGGCCCGGCACGCGTCACCAAGATCGAGCGCTACGGAGCGCCGGACGCGGCGCGCGTGGTGGTCTACGTGACCCAGCCAGCGACGTATAAGGTCGGCTTCTTGGAGCAGGGCAGCCAAAATCCGCGGCTGTTCGTCGACATCGAAGGCGCGACCTATCAAGGCCCGAAGAGCTTCGATGTGGGTGGCATCGTGGGTCGCGTTCGCGTCGGTGCCGAGCCGAACCACACCCGCGTGGTCTTGGATTTGACGGCGACCGCGTACCGCAAAGTGTTTTACGTGCCCGAGCCGTTTCGGCTCGTGATCGACGTTTCCAAGGACGCGCCGACGGTGCACAGCGATGACGTCGCGCATGGCGCGCGGCAGATTCACCGGGTTGTGTTGGATCCGGGCCACGGTGGGCACGACCCGGGTGCCAGCGGTCCGAGTGGCCTGCGCGAGAAAGACGTAACGCTCGACATCGCGCACCGCGCAGCGCCGCTGATCGCGCGCGAGCTCGGCATCTCCACGCTGCTCACTCGCGACAGTGACGACTACGTCGCGCTCGACGAACGCACCGCGCGGGCCAACGCGTTTCAAGCAGATCTGTTCGTCTCGATCCACTGCAACGCCAGCGGGGACGGCGCAGGCCGCGGGGTGATGACCTTCGTGCTGGACGACTCCCGCGATCCGACCTCGACTCGCGTTGCCGCCCGCGAAAATGATTCCTCGACTGAAGCCGCAGCCGAGCTCGCCGGCGCACTGACGCGTGGCGAGGGCGGGCAGAGTCCGGCCCGTTCCAATCATTTCGCTGAACTCTTGCAGCGCGCTGCGATCGCCTCCCTGTCTCCGGGTTATGGCGACATTCCCGACTCGGGCATTCGCCGCGCTGGCTTCTACGTTCTCGCTGGGGCGCGCATGCCGGCCGTGCTCTTCGAGACCTCGTTCATCTCCAACCCGGTAGGCGAGACGCGCTTCAACACTGGAGATTTCCGGCAGAAGATTGCCGACGCCATCGTGAATGCGATTCGCGCCTATCGCGATGGCCTGTGACGCAGCGAGACAAAGGCGCGGCCGACCGGCCCGATCCGCAGATCGAGCGGATTAAAGCGCCGGCCCTATTGACTGAGGGGAATCGGGTCCCTATCTTCATCGGCCCCCAGAATTGGGGGTGATTCTCGTAGTCAGACAGCCAGTCGAGTGCGCTACCGATGACCAAAGTCCAGTTAAAGAAATTCCGGGACATGCTCGAAGCCAGGCGCCAAGAAATCATCAAGCGTGCTCAGCAGACGCTCGACGAGGACATGGCCCTCGACGCCAACGACCTACCGGACGAGATGGATCTCGCCTCCAGCGAGTATCTGCAATCGTTCCAATTCCGTTTGCGCGGCCGAGAAAAAGCCTTCTTGGACAAGATCGGCAAGGCGATCGACAAGATCGACAAGGGCACCTTCGGTGTGTGTGACGACTGCGGCGAGAAGATCTCCGTCAAGCGTCTCGAAGCGCGCCCCGAAACCACGCTCTGTATCCGCTGCAAAGAGGACCAAGAGCGCGTCGAGAAAGACTTCACCTGACTCTTTGCGGCTCAGCGTGAGTTGATGCCCCTGGCGCGGCTCGCCGAATACGGCGGCCGCGGGCGGCGTTTGTGCGCGTTAGCAACGCACGGCCGCGCTAGCCGCGACGCGCGACCCCGGGCCCCGCCCGTCCGGACCCCCAAACGCGGCCTCCGCCCGCGCGGGGGTCCCACGAATTTCGCAGCGGTTTCGGCGCGGGGGTGCGCGTTGATTGGGGACCTCCGGCGAAGCCGTTACCCCTTTGGCGGCTGTGCAGGCAGCCAACGGTCCGCGTGAAGGGATTGTCCCACCTGGAACTGAGCCGAGCGTGGTCGCGTCGACCCCTTGGGCCCGAGGGGCGGACAACGGGCATCAAAAGAGGTCCTCATGCCGATCCGTTCGCTGCCTGTTCGTCCTTCGCTCGAGCTCGACAAGAAAGCCGCCAAGCGCTTGTTACTCGCGGCGCGCGAGCGCGACCCAGTAGCGCTCGCGCGCATCGCTCAAAGCCACCCGCGGTTGCGTTTGAGCACGGACATCGATCCGACCGAGCTGCGACCCCCAGACATCGAGCTCGTCATCGCGCGCGAATATGGCATTCCGAGCTGACCGCGCTACAAGCAGCTCGTCGAGGGGACTGCTTGCCGATCGCGCCACGCGCGCTGCAGCGCTCACGCGCGTCGTGTGTGGCAACCAGCTCGCGCGCGGCGTGGCAATGCTCGGGCGTGAACCTGAGCTTTCGCAATTCCATTTCTACACCCGTGCGCGTGCGGGGAGCTTTCGCTCGTCTTGAGGGCGCTCGAAAAGGAGCCGGCGCTGGCGCTTCGCGCGGGCGGGAGCGAACGGCTGGGAGCCGCTGGGTTAAGCGTGTTTTTCGCGTTTTTGGCGGCGCGACGTACAGCGCCGGCAAGCTTGCTCGCGATTGCGAAGCTGTTACTCCAGGCGGGCGCCAACCCGAATGCTCACTATTTGCGCGAGCACGACGGACGTCAGCTTGCGCAGACGTGCCTGTTTGCGGCGGCCGGCATTGCCAACGATGCCGAGCTCACCGCGCTGCCGCTCGGCGCCGGAGCGAACGTCGATGAGATCGTCGAGCGCGACCCGACCCGACTCGACCCGCACCAAAGCCGTAAGAATTCGCCGAGTGGCTCAAGCGGTACCCGCTCGAGGCCCTGTATCACGCGAGCGAATTCAAGGACGTGGCCTGCTTGCGCCTGCGGCTCGAGGCCAAACCGAACCCGGCAGCGGTTTCGTATTGCCTCGGCCGCATCGCTCGACTTCGACAACGAATCGGCCGCGCTCCTGTTCTTGGAGCACGGGGCGAACCCGAACAATGTCGTGCCTTGGAACAAGTAAGGTTCACACCTACATAAGGCCGTCATCAACCGGCGCAGCACGGCGACCATTCGAGCGTTACTCGCGCGCGGTGCCGACCCGAATCTGCGAGATCAATCCGGCTCCAGCCCCTACCGCTATGCCGTTGCGCCGCGGTGCGCACGAGATTACGAAATTGCTCGAACAATTCTCAGCACAGCGTGAGCAAGTCACGGACCGGGATCGCGCCGTCGGAGCTTTGGCGAGCGGCACGCAGGGCGAGCGCCATGCTGCGTTGCGACCGGAACCAGATCTCTTGGTTCGAGCGGCACGCCGTGGTGACCAGGAGGAGGTCGCCCGCTTGCTTGCCGCTGGGGTTGAGGTAAACGCCGCGCTCGATCTACAGCGCCGCTACATACGGCTTGCTATGCGGGCCACTTTGTTGCGGTGCGCCTGATTTTTGAGCACGGCGCGAGCCTGACGCTGAAGAACGCGTACGGCGGCACGCGGCTCGCCACGTGCATCTACGGCTCCGCTGACTGCTGCGACGACGAGGGCGGCCCGGGCACGCTCTTGCCCGAAGAAATTCCTGCGCGGGACTACGCCGAGCTCACCGAATGCTGATTGAGCGCGGCTCGGAGCTGCCTAAATCGATCTGGGGCGGAAGCGAGGCGGTGCAGGAAGTGTTGCGCCGGCATGGCGTGCCGGATGCCGACTAAGACCGAGACTCAGCGCGGAGAACGCGGGTGCGCCCTTCCGTGCGCCGCTTCGTCTAGCTCTTCGGCCATGGCTTCCAGAGCGCTGTCATCGACTTGCAGTTTCTCCGAGAGCGCTTCCGTGCGCCGCTCGCGAGCGGCATTTACGGCGCTGACGAGCGGCTGCGGGTCATCGGTCATCACGCGCACGATGCGTTGGCGGCTGCCAGATCGATAGACGATTTCGAGGTAGTCGCGGATCGGCGCCGGTACGCTGTACGTAACTCCGCCGTCGAGCCCCAAGCGAATTCCCCAGCCGGTTCGGACCCGAGGACCGCGGCCAGCCTGAACGCTTTCGACGTTTTTAATCGGAATTTTGGGCCCGAAAAAGCCGAGCTGCACGTGAACATGAGTGCGCGTCACGGCGACCCGAAGGGTCATGAGCAGGAGCCACATCAGGCTCACGACTACGAGCGCGATGAACAGCGCGGCGCGTGGCTGAGCCATTGCGGCCCGCAGAACGAGTGCAAACGCTGCCGCGAAGATAGCGTGACCCCACCACGCCATCGGAATGCGTTGGCGCGCCAACGCATCGTTCGCGTGCATGTACGTGCGTTCGTAGCGATCCGGGTCCGGCGAGCTCGACGCCGCGTTACCTCCCTGTGCGCGCCAGCATAGTCTAGATCCGCTTTGCATGCTCGTTTCGACGACGTGGCGCTGCGACGAAATGCACTAGGCTCCGCAGGTGCAGCGTTTTTGTGTCCTGGCGCTAGTACTCATGGGGTGCGCCTCGCAGCAGCGCCCGGATCGAGGCTGCGCGGCGCTTCAAGAGCAGCGCCGAGGATCCGCATTTGATGCCCGATCAAGACGTTGGTCTGCCTACGGGGGGCACGCTCAAGGGCGCCTACTTCCTGGATGCGCGCGGCTACGATCCGCCCAAAGTGGCGTGCGCGCGGCGCTGTCCCGTCTTGGTCTTGCAAGGCGAGCGCGACTACCAGGTCAGCATGACCGAGTTTCATGACCGGGTCAGCGCTTTGGGCAAGCGGAAGGGCGCATTGCTCAAGAGCTATCCGTCGTTGAATCACCTGCTCGTGAGCGGCGTCGGGCCAGCGACTCCGGCTGAGCACGAGCAGCCGGGTCACGTCGACGAAGCGGTCGTCAACGACATTGCTGGCTGGATCCAGAGCGTTATCTGATCGCCAAGCGCGCCCGCTAGTCAGCGCGCGCGCGCGGTCTTTTTGGCGGTCTTTTTGGCGACTTTTACCGGGCCTTTGCCGACCTCGGCGAGGGCTAGTTTGAGGTAGTGGCCGGTGTGGCTGCCGGGCGTGTTGGCGACCTCTTCCGGGGTGCCGGCGACGACGATGTCGCCGCCGTTGTGGCCGCCTTCGGGTCCCATGTCGATCACCCAATCCGCGCAGGCGATGAGCTCGATGTTGTGCTCGATCAGCAGCACCGAGTTGCCCGCGTCGCGCAGGCCGAAGAGCGCGTGCGTGAGCAGCTCGATGTCGGAGAAATGTAAGCCCGTGGTGGGCTCATCCAGGACGTACAGCGTGCGGCCGGTGGCTTTGCGCGACAGCTCACTGGCGAGCTTCACGCGCTGCGCTTCGCCGCCGGAGAGCGTGGTCGCGGGCTGACCGAGCTGGATGTAGCCGAGGCCGACCTGGCGCAGTGCGGTCAACTTTTGGCGGATGCGTGGGATGGATTCGAACAGCTCATCGGCTTCGTCGACGGTAAGATCCAAGGCGTCCGCGATGGACAGGCCGCGGTATTTCACTTCCAGCGTTTCGCGGTTGTAGCGACGACCGGCACAGGAGTCGCAAGTCACGTACACGTCAGGCAAAAAGTGCATTTCGACGCGCAAGACGCCGTCGCCTTGGCACGCTTCGCAGCGACCGCCTTTGACGTTGAACGAGAAGCGACCCGGCTTGTAACCCCGCGCGCGGGCGTCGGGCAGGCCCGCGTACAGCTCGCGCAAATGCGTGAAAATACCGGTGTAAGTTGCGGGGTTCGAGCGCGGCGTGCGACCGATCGGCGCTTGATCGATGCTGATCACTTTGTCGATGTGCTGTAGCCCCTCGATGCGCTCGCACGGTCCGACCCAGCCGGTCGCGCCGTACAGCTCGGCGCGCGCGGCGCTGAGCAGGGTATCGACGATCAAGCTGCTCTTGCCCGAACCGCTCACGCCGGTGACCGCGCTGATCAGACCGAGCGGGATCTCGACCGTGATGTTCTTCAGGTTGTGAGCCTTGGCACCCACGATGCGTAGCTTCAGGTCGCTCGGCGCTTGGCGCTGCGCGGGGATCGGCAAATGCTTCTCGCCCGAGAGGTAAGGCCCCGTGATCGAGTTGGGGTCCTTCATGATCTCGGCGGCCGTGCCTTGGGCCACAATCCGACCGCCGAGCGCGCCCGCGCCCGGGCCCATGTCGACCACGTGATCGGCGCACAGGATAGCGTCGCGATCGTGCTCGACGACGAGCACGCTGTTGCCCTTGTCGACGAGGCGTCGCAATGCTTGCAAGAGCCGCGCGTTGTCGCGTGCGTGCAAGCCGATGCTCGGTTCGTCGAGTACGTACAGTACGCCGACCAAGGAGGCGCCGATCTGCGTGGCGAGCCGAATGCGTTGCCCCTCGCCACCGGACAGCGTGTGCGCGGTGCGCTCCAGCGAGAGGTAGTCGAGGCCGACCTCGAGCAGGAAGCCGAGCCGCTCGGTGACGGCCTTGATCAGTGGCAAGGCAATCGCCGCTTCGCGCGGTTGCAGCGTGCGTTCGTCGGCAAAAGTCGCCAAGAACTCACGCAGGCCGCGCAGCGGCATGGCCGACAATTCGGCGATGGTGCGACCACCGAGCTTCACCGCCAAGGCTTCCGGACGGAGCCGAACCCCGGCGCAGGCTTCGCAAGTCTGGGTGACGATGAAGCGACCCAGGTCATCCGGGCCGATGCCGCCGTCGTCCGACTCGTGATCTTCACCCTCCGCGAACGCGCCGGTGTCGAGCATGTGCTGCAAACGCGGCACGATGCCTTCGTAGCTTGGCGCGGCATTGCGACGCCTTTTTTCGGGGGCCGCGCCGCTGCCGTAGAGTAAGAGCTGGCGTTCTGCTTCGGGCAGCTCCGACCAGGGCAGGTCGGGGTTCACGCTCAGCGATTCTACGGCGCGCGAGACCTCCGTCGCGGTCGCGACCGAGCCACGTCGGCCGAACGCGGCGATCGCGCCTTCGCGTAGCGAGCGGCTGTCGTCCGGAACGATGCGGCCCACGTCGATCGCCGAGCGCACGCCTAAACCGTCGCAGCTCGGGCACGCGCCATGCGGGCTATTGAAAGAAAACAGGCGCGGTTCGAGCGGGGGCAGGGTGATGCCGAACTCCCAGCTCACCAGACGCTCGCTCATGACGACCGGCTCGCTGCCGTCCACTGCGTCGATCAAGAGCGTGCCGTCGCCCAGCTTTAGCGCTAGCTCGACGGAATCAGTGACGCGCCCCTTGGCGCCGTCGCGTACCGCGATGCGGTCGACCACGACGTCGAGATCGTGCGTTTTTTGTCGATCGAGCTCGCGATCATCGCCGAGGTCGACTTGCTCGCCGTCGATGCGCGCACGCACGAAGCCTTCGCGGCGCAGTCGCTCGAGCTCGGCGCTCAGATCGCCCTTCTGCTTCCTAACGATAGGAGCGAGCAACGCGAGCCGCGCGCCCTCGCCACGGGACAAGATCGAGTCGACGATCTCCTGCACCGTGTAGGCGCGCAACACTTTGCCCGACTTGGGGCAGTGTGGCACGCCGATGCGCGCGTACAGCAAGCGCAAGTAGTCAGCGATCTCGGTGACCGTGCCGACGGTCGAGCGCGGGCTCTTGCCCAGGCCCTTTTGCTCGATGGCGATGGCCGGACTCAGGCCCTCGATGCTTTCGACGCGCGGCTTCGGGAGCTGGTCGAGAAACTGGCGGGCGTACGCGGACAGCGACTCGACGTAGCGACGCTGGCCCTCGGCGTAGATGGTGTCGAAGGCCAGCGAAGACTTACCCGAGCCGCTCGGCCCCGTGATGACGACCAGCTGATTGCGCGGTAGCTCGCAGCTGACGTTCTTCAGGTTGTGCTGGGTGGCACCGCGGACTACCAGGGAATCCATAATTTTTCGGGGTACTTCGGCGACTTCCGAGCGCAAAACGGCCAGGCGCGCAGAGCCTCCAGGTGTAACATATTTGCCGGGCCCCTCGGTTTCTTGCCTGCCACCTGCCCGAGAACCGCTCGGTAGCGCGGAGAAGCGCATGTTTCGGCCTACCGCGTGGCCGGAAACGCATCTCATTGCCCTGTCTCGCCGGTTCGATTAGCTTTCGCGGCGTGGAGCTTGCTTTCAATAACGCCCGGACCCCGTACAAGACAGGCTCCGGGGCAAAGCGGCTCATACAGTTCTCGAGAGGCCGGGACCGCCGTCCCTCGATCACCGCACAAGCTTGGGCCTATAGCTCAATCGGTCAGAGCCCCCGGCTCATAACCGGGTTGTTCCTGGTTCGAACCCAGGTGGGCCCACTGACCACTAGCTCGCTTTTTGTTTAAAGTACGCGAGGAGCCGTTTTAGACAGTGACAATCCAGGCGCAAATCGAGAATCTCGAAAACTTAGCGGCGCTCGATGTGGAGCTCAAGGAGCTCCGCGATGCAGTCAAACAAGAGCGGCAAGGGCTCGATGCCAAGCGCGCTTCGTTGGCTTCTTTGGAAGAGCGCCTCGCGCGCAGCCAGAAGAACTCTGCCGACATGGACAAGATGCGCGGCGACCTGATGGGGGAAGTCCGGCAAATGAGCATTCAGGTTGAACGCTCGCGCGAGAAGCTTTCTCGCTGCCGAACCGAGCGCGAGGCGAATGCCGCTCAGCGCGAGATAGAAGAGCTTCGAAAGCTGTACCGCGATCGCGAGATCGAGGTGGAAAAGCTAGACGGCTTCTTGGAACAAGCCCGCACCGACATGGCGCAAATCACCGTCGAGCGTGATGCGATCGTCCTTGATCTCGCGGCGGTCGAAAATGACACCGTGGGACGCCTCGCCCAAGGCGAGGCCGTGGTCGCCGAGAAGGAAGCGATCCGTAAAGGCTTGGTCGCCAACGTGCCGCCGGCCCTGTACCGAAGGTACGAGCTGATCCGCGGTCGTCGCGGTACGGCCATCACGTCGACCACGGACGGCACTTGCTCTGTGTGTCACATGCGCCTACCGCCGATGCTCTTCCAAGAGCTGACGCGGGAAAACAAGTTCGAGCAGTGCCCGAGCTGCAACCGCATCCTTTACTACCGTCCGGGGGTAACGAGTGCCAGCCAGCCGGATACGCCTTGATCGAGCGGCGGCAGGAGCTTTTTCGGAAGGCGCGTCGGTCTGAATGAAGGCCTGCCCGATTTGCGGACGGCTCTACCCAGACGATGCCGGGTTTTGCCCGGTCGACGGTTCGCGACTCACCAGTGCGACGCAGGTGCCGGTGCTCGCGGACAGCCAAGATCCGCGCATCGGACAGCTGATCGTTAACCGTTACCAAGTTAGGCGCGTGGTCGCCGACGGCGGCATGGGTCGCGTGTACGAAGCGCTCGACATGCAGGTGCGCCGCAACGTGGCGCTCAAAGTCCTGCATCCGGACGTTTCGCAGGACGAGATCGCCGTTCAGCGCTTCAAGCGCGAGTTCGAGGTTAGCAAGCTGCTGCCTCACGATCACATCGTGGAGGTGCTCGACTTCCAGCCCACGAGCGACGGCAGCTTCGTGCTGGTGATGGAGTTCCTGTACGGCGAAGAGCTGCGTAGCACGCTGAAGCGCGAAGCGGTGATCTCGCCCGGGCGTATGGTGCGGCTGCTCAGCCAAGTGGCGATCGGCCTGGACGAAGCGCACTCGCGCAAGTTCGTGCATCGCGATTTGAAGCCAGACAATCTGTTCTTGTGCCAAACGAGCGAAGGCGACATCGCAAAATTGCTCGATTTCGGCTCCGCCAAAGACAAGGGCGAGTCCGCCAAGAAGCTCACGGTGCTGGGCACCACGATCGGCTCGCCCTTCTACATGGCGCCTGAGCAAGCGCAGGGCCTCGACACTCTCGACCAGCGCGCGGACGTGTGGGCGCTCGCGGCGATTATTTACGAGTGCGTGGTGGGCCGCGTGCCGTTCATCGGCAACAACGGCCCCAGCATCTTGCTCGAGATTCTGACCAAGGAGCCCAAGCCTCCGAGCGAGCTGGGTCAGGGTCAGAAGTATCCGGTGCCTCCCACGCTCGATCGCGTGATGACGCACGCGTTCAAGAAGAACGCGAGCATGCGCATCGCTTCCACGGGCGCCTTGGCAGACGCTGTGGGCGCTGCCTACGGGCTTACCGGCAATCACTTCGAGTGGGCGAAGACCGCGGAGGCGGAGCTGGTAGCGCGTGTGAACGCGGCGCTGCCGGCACTGCTCACCACGCAAGCGCCCAAGGCGGCTAACGTGGCGGACTCGTTTTTCGGTGAATCCGACAGCTTGGACGCGATGGGCGATCCATTTTCGGCGGCTGCTGGTCGCGCGCCGGCACCTGCTCCGCCCGCGTCTGGCACACCGCCCGCGTACGGCGGCGCACCGCTGGCTTATGGAGCGCCGAATTCGTACGGCGCTCCGCCCAGTGATTACATCGCCGGCGTGCCGAAGACCTCGAACAACACACTCTTGATCCTCGCGGTCGGTGGCGGCGCGTTGTTCGTCGGTATCGCGCTCGTGATCGTGTTCATGTTGCTGCGCTGATATCTGCGACGCGGCCTGCGCGAGCTCTCGGCTCGCAGTAGCCGCGGATTTGCTCGCCTGGTTCGCGGCAAAAGCGTGTGGTATTGAACAGCCATGGCTCGTTTGTTCTCGTTTTCCAGCTGCCTGGCGCTGTTGCTCGTGTCCCTCTCGGCGTGTAAAAACCAAGCGCCCCCGGCCGCTGAAGTAACGGCGGCGGCTCCCGCTGCGACTGCGCCAGCGGCGCCTTCCGTCGCAGCGGCGACCGCACAGCCCGCGCCCGCAGCTGCGGACTCGGCGCCCGTGCCGGCGGATGCTGCGGAGAGCAAGTACAGCGAGGCAGGCTTCGACCTCGTGCTCCAGCCAAAGGGCGCCTACGCGTCCGGCAAAGCGGGCGAGGCCGAAGTCGTGCTCTCGGCGAAGCCGCCGTATCACGTGAACGACAAGTACCCGTACAAGTTCAAGCTCAAGGACGCGCCCGGGCTCACCTTCGTGAGCATGGTCGTGACGAAGGACGCCGTGAAGTTCGAGCCGGCCCGCGCGACCGTGCCCGTTGTTTTCACGCCGAGCGCGGGCAAGCACACGCTCTCCGGGCGGCTCTCGTTTTCGGTTTGCACCGACGACAAATGCATGATCGAAAAGCGTGACCTCGCGCTCGAGATCGAAGCCAAGTAGCGGCCCTGGAAGCGTGGTACTCTGAGAGTCATGCCCGAGCGGATCCTCGAAGAACTATCGCGCATCGCACTCGCGGTGCAGCAGGAGTTCAAGGAAGAGCGGCGCCTGCTGTCCTTCCGCGAATACCTGCTCCTGTTCGGGACTGACGCCGTTCGGCACTCGCGCGACGCCTCGCGCTACTTGCGCGACATGTTCGACCACTTCGGGCGCGAGACCGTGAACCGCCCCTGGGGCGAGCTGTCGCGTTTCCGCTTGTTCGATTTGCCGTTCCTCGAGCCGGGCGAAGCGCGCTCCGACGCGCTCGTCGGGCAAGAAGCCGTACAGGCCGAGATCTACCGCGCGCTCAGCAATTTCGCGCGCGAGGGGCGAGCCAATCGCGTGCTCTTGCTACACGGGCCGAACGGCTCCGCGAAGAGCACGGTTGCTGCCTGCGTGGCCAAGGGTCTCGAGCACTACTCCGCGCTCGATGACGGCGCGCTGTACCGCTTTCATTGGGTGTTCCCCACGCAAGCGACGCTGCGCGGCTCGATCGGCTTTGGCGGCAAGCGCGTACAAGGCACGGGAGACGACAGCAGCTACGCGCATCTACCGGACGAGCAAATCGACTCGCGGCTGTTCGTCGAAGTCCGTGACCATCCCCTGTTTTTGATCCCGCTCGCCGCTCGCAAGGAACTGCTCGAGCGCCTATTCAAAGCTGCCGGCGCCGACGCAACGCCTCCCACGTGGATGCTGCGCGGCACGCTCTCGCACAAGAGCCAACAAGTCTACGAGGCCTTGCTCACGAGCTACGGCGGCTCGCTCGATGAAGTGCTGCGCCACGTGCAAGTCGAGCGCTACTTCATCTCGCGGCGCTACCGCGTGGGCGCCGTCACGCTCGGCCCGCAGCTGTCGGTGGACGCCGGCGAGCGCCAGGTAACGGCCGATCGCAGCCTGGGCGCGCTGCCCACCGCGCTGCAGTCCATGACCCTGTTCGAGGCCTTCGGTGAGCTGGTCGACGCCGCGGGCGGCCTGCTCGAGTTCTCGGATTTGCTCAAGCGTCCGCTGGACGCCTTCAAGTATCTGCAAATCACGGCCGAGACGGGCGAGGTCGCGCTCCGCTCGCAGAACGTGCAGGTCAACTGCGTGATGCTGGCGAGCGGCAACGAGCTGCACCTGAATGCGTTCCGCGAGCACCCCGAGTTCGAGAGCTTTCGCGGCCGCTTGGAGCTGATTCGCGCTCCGTACCTGCTCAGCTGGCTGGACGAGCAACGCATCTACGACGCGCAAGTCGCATCCCAAGTGCAAAAACACGTGGCTCCGCACGCCACACGCATGGCGGCCATGTTCGCCGTGCTCACGCGCATGCGAAGGCCCACCACCGAGCGCTACGACAAGCCGCTTCAAGATCTGGTCACCGAGCTGACCGCGATCGAAAAGCTCGATCTCTACGCCACAGGCACGCCCCCCACACGTTTGGATGATGATTCAGCGAAGTCGCTGCGCGCCGCGATCGGTCAGCTGTATCGGGAGAGCGAGGCCTACCCGATCTACGAAGGCAGCATCGGCGCAAGCCCGCGCGAGATGCGCACCGTGCTCTTGGATGCTGCTCAAGATCCCCGCTACGACTGCCTGTCGCCCCTCGCCGTGCTGACCGAGCTCGACCGCTTGTGTGAGCGGACCAGCGAATACAACTGGCTGCAGGAGGAGCGCCTGGCCGGCGGCTACCACGACCACGTGCTGTTCCGAAAGGCGCTGCACGCGCGCCTGCTGGATTCCTTCGAGGACGAGTTCCGCATCGCCAGCGGCTTAGTCGACGAAACACGCTATAGCGATCTGTTCGATCGCTATGTCACGCACGTCAGCTACTGGGTGAAGGGCGAAAAGTTCCGAAATCCCCTGACCGGCCAGTACGAAGAGCCGGACGAGCGCATGATGCGCGAGGTCGAAGCGCTGCTCGGCTCACCCGACAAAGCCGAAGACGCGCGGCACGGTCTGATCGGCACGATCGCCGCCTGGGCCATCGATCACCCCGATGAGCCGCTCGACAATGGCCACGTGTTTGCCTCGCAATTGCGTCGCTTGCGTGAGTCGGCGTTTACCGAGCGCCGCGTCGCGGTGGCCACCTTGTGCCGCGATCTCGTCGCCTTGCTACGCGAGGACGGCAGCGGGCTGAACGCTGCACGCCGCGCGGCCGCCGAAAAGGCGCTGGGCGTGCTCGAGACGCGCTTCGGCTACCAGCGCGGCTCCGCCGGTGACGCAGCCGTGGCGTTGGTTCGCGAGCGCTTCGTCGACGTTCGCAGCTGAGCGAAACAGCGGGGTAGGGGAGTGCCAAGCGCACAGGCTGACAGCGCAGGCCGAGCGGGCAGCGCCCGCGCGCTCGGTGTGTGGTCGCTGCTCGCGCTCGGCATCAACGGCATCGTCGGCGTCGGAATCTTCTTCACTCCGAATTTGATTGCCGGGCTCGTGCCGGGCGATATCGGAGTGCTCGCGTACGCGTTGACGCTGCTGGCGCTGCTACCGGTGGCCTTGTGCTACGCGCAGCTGGGCTCGCGTTTTGACCGCGACGGCGGTCCGTACGTGTGGGCGTGCGCTGCCCTTGGTGAGCGCTTCGGCTTCGTGGTTGGGTTTGCGTCTTATGCGTCCGCGGTGTTGAGCACTGCCGCGGTGATCGCCGGGCTGGGCGAGTACACCGCGCCGCTGTTGGGTTTCGGAGCCGAAAAGAAGCTCTTTTCTCTGTGCGCCGCGCTCGTGTTTGGCGCCATTGCCGTGACCGGCTTGAAGCCGAGCGCGTGGGTATGGTCTTCGTTGACGGTCGCCAAGTTGCTGCCGCTGCTGTTGCTCGTCCTTGTCTTCGCGCTCGGCAGTCATGGATCCGTTCCGGCGACCGAGCCCGGCGTGACTCCGTCGTGGGGCCGCGCGGTATTGGTGTTGGTGTTCCCGATGCAGGGCTTCGAGATCGTGCCTGTGCCGGGGTCGCATGTGCGTTCGCCAGCGCGCGCTATCCCGATCGCGACTGTTGGCTCGCTGCTGCTGTGCGCGGGGTTGTATGCGCTGATCCATTGGGCGTGCGTGCGCTCCGTGGTCGGCCTCGCCCACGTTGCGACTCCGCTGGTCGCCGCCGCGAGCGCGCTTGGCGGTGCGCGCCTTTCGGGGCTCGTCAGCGCGGGTAGCAACGTGTCTGCGGTCGGCATTGCCTTCGGCATGATGGCGATGACGCCCCGCTACTTGGCCGCCTTGGAGGCCACAGGGGGCAGCGCAGCGAGCGCTTTTTTGGCTGAAGAAGCGCCCAGCCAGGTGCCACGCCGCGCGCTATTCGTGACACTGGTCTTGGTCGTCGTCTTGGTGTCCGTCGGCGCGCTGAGTCGCTTGTTCGTGCTGTCCAGCGTGGCTGTGCTGTTCCAGTATTCGGTGAGCGTGCTGTCGCTCGGGGTGATCGCGCTCAAGCGTCAGCATGGTCTGACTTGGCGCGCTGGCCTGCTGGCGCCGCTCGGGTTGGTCGCGCTCGGTCTGGTGGCACGTGCGGTGGAGCCCGTTGAGCTGCTGGTGATGTCGGGCATCCTCGGCGTCGCGGTTCTGCTATGGTTCGTGCGCGCGAGGCTCCGCCGATGAACTTGAACTGGTTCGACACGCACTGTCATCTCGATACCGAGCACAACCCGGAAGGGCCGGACGCCGCGCTCGCCCGCGCGCGAGAAGCAGGAGTCTCTACCTTCTTATGCGTCGGCGTGGGTGGGATGGAGCAAACCCAACAGGCTCTGGCAGTCGCAGAACGCCACCCAGATGTGTTCGCCTCGGCCGGCGTGCACCCGCACGACGCTGCTCGCGACGCCGCCTTGGATTTCGAGCCTTTCTGGGCGCATCCGCGGCTGCTCGCTGTCGGGGAGGTGGGCCTCGACTATCACTACGACCACTCACCGCGTGACACGCAAGCCGAGATCTTTCGGCGTTACATCGCGCTCGCTCGGCGCGTGCAAAAGCCGCTGATCATTCACACGCGCAGCGCTGCCGTTGACACGCTGCAGATCTTGGAGGCCGAGGGCGCGCGTGACGCCGGCGGAGTGATCCACTGCTTCAGTGAGGACATCGCATTTGCCAAGCGCGCGTTGGACCTCGGCTTCTACCTCTCGTTCTCGGGCATCGTTACCTTCAAGAGCGCGCGTGCGATTCAAGAAGTTGCCGCCTGGGCGCCCCCGGATCGCCTGCTGGTGGAGACCGACAGCCCGTATCTCGCGCCCGTACCCATGCGCGGAAAGCGCTGCGAGCCTGCGTTCGTGGTGCACACCGGCGCCTACGTGGCAAAGCTGCGCGGTGTCGAAGAAGCGCACTTTGCCGCACTCACGACCGACAACGCGCGGCGCTGTTTCCGTGTCCCGCTGGCCGTGAGCTGAAAGCTCTGTCAAACTAGCGGGAATGGTTCGTCGCTGGGTCGGCTCGGGAGCGTTCGCGACGTCCGTCGCTGCCCACCTGCTCGTGCTGTCCTGTGGCGCGCTCTTGCTCTCGCATTCGCTGCGGGAGCGAGCGCGGGAGCGCGAGGCCGCGCGCCTGAAAGCTCCCACCGATGTAGAGGTCGAGCTGCCGCGCTTCGATCCCTCCGCCTCGGACAGCGAGCGCGAGAGCGAAGCCATGGAGAGCCAGCCCGAGCCTGTGCCCGCGGGTGGCGGACCGCTGCTGCGTCATCCCGACACCGAACAGGCGGGGCGCGGCGGCTCGCGAGCTGCGCCGCAGAGCGCGACCAATCTGGCCAGTCACATCGACCCCATCAACCTGGAGCCGGATCAGCTGACGCACCTGGACCGCAGTCAGGTTCAGCGCCTGCGCACCGCTACGGAGCGGCGCTCGTGGGACGATCATCGTTCCACGCCGAATCCGATGCAGCTCACCTTTTTGGCGACTGGCCCAGGCAGCGTGCGCGAACGGCGCAACCCGGGCAGTGCCGCGCGCGGCTCGGTCGCCGGCG
>OLLW01000099.1_pt1 | contig 17600 bp, 18 predicted proteins | sample 1604611 | NCBI WGS metagenome assembly OLLW01 (sample SAMEA104055725, study PRJEB20765) | soil metagenome | biome: Arctic tundra; feature: Polygonal ground; material: soil | place: USA | collected 2011-09 | depth 0-0.5 m | reverse complement strand
CGGGCCGGGCTCCTTTACCGGCTTGCGAGTGGGCATCGCCTTGGCCGAGGGGCTTTGCGTGGGCCTGGACCGGCCACTTATTGGCGTCAGCTCACTGTGGGCAATGGCGTTTGGCGCGCTGACCGAGGGCGCGGGCCCTTGCTGCGCGCTGCTCGATGCGCGCAGGGACGAGCTGTTCGCGGCGGTCTACGACCGAGAAAATCGCGAATTGGCCGCGCCCGCCGCGTTGGCAATCCAGGATTTGCCGACGTTTCTAGCCGCGCACGCGGTCCGGACGGTGGTCGGGGAGGTCGCTCAGGGCCTGACTCACGACCGCCTGCAGATCAGTGGGCCGACGCTCGACCTGCCCCACGCGCGCTGGGTAGGGGCGCTCGCCCGGGGGCTCGACGAGAGCCGTTTCCCGCCCGAACCTCAATACGTGCGCGGCATCGGCGCCACCCTGCCCGATCTGCCGCGCTCTGCAGTCACTTCCAATAGCGCGTGACGCTGCGCGCCTCGCTCGACTAATGTCCGGTTCGATGGCGCTTTCACCTGACGCTGGCCAAGAGGCGGAACAGCGTCTCCTGTCACGCTATGGCCGGCGTTTTTCCGCCGGGAGCGTGTTGTTCCGCGACGGCGAAGCCGCAACCGAGGCCTTTCTACTGCAGGAAGGCCGTGTCCGACTGATCAAGCACGCCGGCGCTATGGAGCGCAGTTTGCGCGTCGTGCGCCCCGGAGACTTGTTCGGCGAAGGGGCGCTCGTCAAAGGCGTGATGCGCACCTCCACGGCGCTCGCCCTGGACGACACAGTCGCCTTGGCTTTCGACCAAGCGACGTTCGACCAAGTCCTGGCCACCAGCCCTGAGGTTGCGGCCCGCGTGTTGTCGCAGCTCATCCGCCGGCTGCGTGACGCCGAGGATCAGATTGAAATCCTGATGCTACGCGACGCGCAGTCCAAGGTAGTGGTGGCGCTGATCAAGCTCGGGCAACAGCAACTGGCGCAGGACGGACGGCCAAGCGGCCAGGTCGCGCTTCTGCTCTCGCCGCTCGAGCTTTCAGCCCACGCCGGGCTCGACGTCGACACGGTCAAGCGCATCGTCTCGCAGCTGCGCGACCGAGGCTACCTGCGCATCCACGACGAGCGCGTCGAGCTGCCTGATTTGGACAACCTGCGCGAGCTGTACAGCTTGCTCGGCGTCAAAGATCAGCTGCGCGGTCCCACGCGCGAGCGGGGTCAGGGGTGATGCGTCGGTTTACGCTAGCGCTTTTCGCGCTAGTCTCAGCGTGTTCGTCGGCGAGCGGGATCGGCACCGGCCCAGGGGCCCATGACCCGGCACGAATGAGCGAGAGCGAATACGACATCGCGCGCGACCTCTGGCTGCGCCGAAGTCAGCCACGCGAAGCGCTCGCTCACGGCCTCAAAGCGATCGAGCTGGACGACAGCAACGCGGAAGCGGCGCACCTGGTCGCACTCCTGTACCTGGACTTTTGTTCGCGTGGGCCGACCGAATGCCGGCTGAACGAGGCCGAAAAACAGGCGCGGCTCGCCATTTCTGACCGGCCTGACTTCCGCGAAGCCAAGAACACTCTGGCTGTGGTGCTGATCAACGAGCATCGCTACGCCGACGCGATCGCGGTTCTAAAGCCCCTCACGGAAGACATCCTGTATCAGACCCCCGAAAATGCCTGGGGAAACCTGGGCTGGGCGTACCTGCAGCAGGGTTCCTTCGATCTCGCGATCGACGCCCTCAAGCGCAGCGTGGCCGCGCAGCCGGTGTTCTGCGTCGGTAGCTACCGACTCGGCTTGGCCTTCGAGCACAAGCAAGAGCTCACGAGCGCGCTCGATGCCTTTACGCGCGCACTGGAAACAGAAGCTCCAGGTTGTAACTCGATGCAGGAGGCGATCGTCGGTCGCGCTCGCGTCGAGCTGAGGCTCGGCAACGCCGATTCAGCTCGGGCGGATCTCGACCGGTGCGTGGCGTTGTCCGGAAAGACCGACGCCGGAAAAGAATGCAGCTCCATGCTGCAAAACTTCAAGTAATCTCGGGGCCCCCCATGCCCACGGTCGGATCTTTTCTACGCCAACTTCGAGAAGCGAAGTCACTGAGCGTAGAAGAGATCTCGCGAGCCACTCGCGTGCCGGCATCGAGCGTGGAACGCATTGAGGCCGATCGTTTTGATGAGCTGCCGGGCGAAGTGTTTGTGCGCGGCTTCTTGAAGGCTTACGCGCGCGCTCTCGGCGTCCCGTCCGAAGAAGTGCTTGCACGCTACACGGCAAGCCGACGCGTGGCCTGGGTCACTCCGCTGCCTGTCGCGAGCACTGCAAAGCCGGCGCGAACTCGGCGCTTCGGCGTGGCTATCGCGTTCGTGCTGCTCTTGATCCTGTTCACGCTCGCGCTCAGCATCGTGCTCAAGCCGCGCGGCGACGACATGCCGCAAGAGTTGTCAGCGCGCGGTCATGTGACCGTCGCCCGGCTCAGCTAAGCCGTGTTCGCGCGCCGCACGGCGAGCCCGGCACGCGTCGCGCTCGCGTTGCTCTTGCGCCGCGTCGAGTACGGAGAGAGCGACCTCGTCGTCACACTGCTCACCGACGGCATCGGCCGCGTCTCGGCGTTGGCGCGCGGCGCACGCAAGAGCGTGAAGCGCTTCGGTGGCGTGATCGAGCCGATGCACACGCTGCGCATCAGCTACGACGATCGCACCGGTGCGGAGTTGGTCGTGCTTCGAGAAGCGAAGCTGGAACGCGCTCGGCCGTTTCTGGTCACGAGCCTCGAGCGCATGCAGGCCGCGGGGCAGGCGCTGAATTGGGTACGAAAAGCCGCACCCCCGCGCACCCCGGAGCCCGAAGTGTGGGCGGCCATGGAAGCCTTGCTCGACCACTTGGGTGATTCCGAGGACACCGTCTCACCGCGGGCGCGCCTGGCCGCCACCGGCCTGCGGCTGCTCGCGGCCTTCGGTTGGGGCATCGACTTCGAGCGCTGCGTCAGTTGCGGCAAGTTGGCGACGGTTGGGCAGGCCGCGTCCGTGGACGCTGCGCGTGGTGGCTTGGTGTGCCGCAATTGCGGAGGGGCGCGGCGTCGCCTGTCCGGCAGCGAGCGTAAAGCACTGAGCGGCGCCGCCGCGGGCGGCAGTCTAGACGAGGAGCTCGCGGCGCTGGCGCTCGACTTGGTGGAGCAAGCGCTGAAAGCGCACGGCGGTATCGATTGACCGACTCGCGCGATGCGGCAGACGCCGCCCCACAAACTCGTCAAATGCGCGCAGCCGGAGTACAGCGTGCTGACGTGAGCGGACCGAGCGAGCAAAGCAAGATAACCGGCCGCGCGGGGATCGTCGCCCTCGGAACCCTGCTTAGCCGAATGCTCGGCCTCGGCCGAGACCAAGCCATCGCCGCGCTCTTCCCGCGACCAGTCACGGATGCGTTCTTCGTCGCCTTCCTGATCCCGAACGTGCTGCGCCAGCTGCTCGCCGAAGGTGCCGTACAAAACGCAGTGCTTCCGGTCTTGGCCAAGATTCGCGAGCGCGACGGAGACGACGCCGCGCGGCGTTTTTTCGGGGCAGCCCGCGGCCTGTCGCTGTCCGTGTTGTTTCTGGTCAGTGTGCTCGGCGTGGTCTTCGCGCCTGGCTTGGTGTCGCTGTTCGCAGACGGCTACAAGGACTACCCTGGCGAATTCGAGCGCACCGTCACGCTGACGCGCTGGGTCTTCCCGTACATTTTTTTCATGGGCACGGCGGCGCTCGGCGTGGCTGCGCTCAACACGTATCAGCGCTTCGTCGCAACCTCCTTTGCGCCAGCGCTGCTCAATGTGTCGTTCATCGCGCTCGGTCTCGGGCTGCCCGGTTTTTTGGGCGCGCACGGCTACGACCCAGCGCTCGCGCTGGCCGTCGCGGTGCTCGCTGGCGGTGTACTGCAGATGGTGGCGCAGTGGCCGAGCTTGAAAGCGATCGGCTTCTTCGGTTCCCCAACGCTGGAGCTTGGACACCCCGGTGTGCGCGAGGCGCTGCGGCGCATGGGCCCCGTGCTGATCGGCATGGGCGTGTACTACGTGGACGTCGTGCTGGCGCGGCGCTTCCTGTCGCAGCTCCCGCCCGGCTCGCAAAGCTACTTCGGCTGGGCACTGCGCTTGTGCGACTTTCCGCAGGGCATCTTCATCATGGCCTTGCAGACGGCGGCATTGCCGAGCCTTTCGCGCTTGGCGGCGCGCGGCGATCAGGAAGAGTTGAGCCGGACGTTCGCGTTCGGCATGCGGCTGACCTTGTTCGTGGCGGTGACGGCGACCGCGCTACTGGTCGGGCTGGCAGAGCCGATCGTCGTCTTGCTATTTCAGCGCGGCGCGTTCGACGCCGAATCCGTGCGCGGCACGTCGCGCGCACTGATGGCCCAGGGCCTAGGGATCTTCCTGGTCGCTGCGGTCCGACAATTGGTCAGCGTGTACTATGCCCTCGGCGACACGCGCACCCCCGTGATCGTCGCCGCCACGGACCTGTGCGTGTTCGTGATCCTGGCGCTCCTGCTACGCGGCCACTTCGGCCACGTCGGGATCGGCTTGGCAGTTACGGGCTCGAGTGCCGTGCAGATGCTCATGCTGTGGCGCATGCTGCGGGGCAAGCTGACGTCGCTGCGTACCCGTGAAATCATAAGCTCAGCGATGCGCACCTTGCTCGCCTCACTGAGCGGCGCCGCGGCGGGTGCCAGCGTGGCACGCGCTCTGACCACGCACGGCCCGGCGCGGGCGCTCCAACGCGCCGTCCCCGGCCTCGCCGGTTCGCTGACTTTCTTCGCGGTATTTGCAGTAGTTGCGTACGTCGCGCGCAGCCCCGAGCTGCTCGCGATCGTCGACGCAGTGCGGCGCCGCCGTGCACGCAGCTGAGTTTTCAGCTACTGCTGCCGCGACCGCCATGGCTCAAGAGAAAACCGCCGCCCACGTTCGCCCCGAAGCCTCGCGCGTGGTGAGCGCCGAGTTCGCGGCAGCCGCCAAAGGCCCTGTGGAATTGCCCCCGCCCACTCAGATCGAGATCGCGTTCGCCGGTCGGTCGAATGTCGGGAAAAGCAGCCTGCTCAATCGGCTGATGAACCGCAAAAATCTGGCGCGCACGAGCTCGACGCCCGGCTGCACGCGCCAAATCAATTTCTTTACCGTGCGCACTTCAGCCGGCATGAACCTGAGCCTGGTCGACCTTCCGGGTTACGGCTACGCGAAGCGCTCCAAAGACGAGCGTAAGCTGTGGGCCGAGCTGATCGACACTTACCTGCTGGAGCGTCCGACGCTGCGCGCGGTGGCCGTGCTCGTGGACGTACGGCGTGGCCTCGAGGCAGACGATCTCGGCTTGGTCGAGATGCTCGAGACCGGCGGCTCGCGCACTCGATCCATGAAGACGCTGATCGTGGCTACGAAGCTGGACAAACTGCGCGCGGGTGAGCGCGCCGCAGCGGTCGCCAAGATCAAAGCGCCGGGCGCCTCCGTTTACGGCTTCTCGACCGAACTACCCGAAACGGTCGCCCGCCTTTGGTCGGCGCTCGAACTGCGCGCTGGCTTCAAAGCACCCGAAGCCTGAGGTTTACTGGCCGATGTTGACGGCGTCGCGCCCGTCGAGCTCACGCTGACAGTCGCCGTAGAGCACGAAACGTCCGCGCACATGCGGCGCTTCGAAACGCCACGCGGGACCAGCGGCGGCGCGGTAGTACTCGATGTGCGCGGCGCGGTCGCTCGGCACACCGCGAGCCAGGGCGTGCGCCCAGACCTCAGCCAAGGTGCAATGCGGCTCCGGCAAAGGATCGCTCGGGTGCGGCGCGCAAGGGGCCTCCGTTGCATCTGTCTCGGCCCGCATGCCTTCTTTGCGTATCTCGACGGTCTGGCGACCGCACGTCGGACGACGCGCAAGGGTGCCTGGCTCGCGCATGGGCTGCGGACCGTCGCCTTCGGCGCTCTGAAAGGAGTAGCGAACGTGTCCGCGCCCTGTTACGTCGATCGTGCCGTCGCTCTTCACGTTTTCGACGACGATACCGCGGAGCAGATTGCGCGGCGTGAGCTGACGCGCCCGCCCCAAATTCTTCACGACGTCCACGGTGCTCGGGAAACCCACGACCCCCACTGAAGACGCGGGCGCCGGCGGAGCGCTCAGCTGCGGCTGCGACCGCCGACGGACCCATGCCGACACGAGCAAGCACAGGACGAAGGTCAGCCCCACGACGACCAACCCGCGCACACGGTCCGCGCGGCGGAAATTCTGGGGATCGACCGGGGTTTCCGAGGTTGTAGGCAAGCTCATCGGGGGTCTGGCTTTCCGGAAAGCCGCTTCCTATATCATCATTCGGCCGCTCTCCCCGGGTTTCTCCCCGCGGGGCAGGCGCGTCCGCGTCATCCGGGCGCGCTCGCGCTCCAGGCATTTGCGCCGGCCCCTCAGAACTGTTGCAGGATTCGAAGGGGCGCGCTAAGAAGACCGCCGAATTTCGGGCGCATAACTCAGCGGTAGAGTGCGTCCTTCACACGGACGAAGTCGTAGGTTCAATCCCTACTGCGCCCACCCCGAAATCCTCGCTCCGCCCTCCCCGGCCCCGACGTGACAACCCGCAAGCGAAGTGAGTACGCGCTGGCGTGCCTGCTCGCAGGGGCCCTGTGTTGTTCCTGCGTGACGACGACGACCTCAGCCGCGCTGCCGCCGCCGCGTGAGCACTGGGTGCCCGGCTACGTGTTCGGGCTGTGGGGCAAGGCCGAGCTCGACATGCGTGATGATTGCCCGGTGACCGGCGCGGACAGCGTACGCATCGGCGTCACTTGGTCAACCGTCCTGGTCAGCCTGGTTACCGTCGGCATCTACACACCACGCGAGGTGCGCGTGCAGTGCCGGGCAAAATGATCGGCCGCAACGCGCTCGCGGTTTGTGTCCTGCTGTGCGGCTCAGGTTGTGCGACGACGACCGTGCGCTCCGGGCGCCCACCGCTCGATTCCCCCTCCGGCTACGACGAACGCTGGCATTCGGCGTTCCTGTGGGGCGCCGTACGGGCTGGCGCGCCCTACGACTTGGCGCAGATTTGCCCGAATGGTTGGTCGCAGGTGACCCTCGCGCGCGACCCGTTTACGCTACTCGCTGGCGTGCTCACCCTGTTCATCTATTCGCCGGCCCGAGTCACCATCGTGTGCGCGGTGCCCGGTGGTCCGCGGCTGCCGCCGGTAGAAGGCTACGCGCCGAACGCGCCCCGCATGCCGGCAGCACCCGCAACGGGGCAGCAGCCATGAAGTACTTCGTGACCGTCGGCGCAGAAACGCTGGAGCTCGAGGTCCAGCGGCAATCGGACGGCAGCTATGCAGTGCACGACGCCGAGGCCCGGCCGCTCGTGGTTCGAGCCTTTTCCGGCGATCAGCCGCCGGGGTTGGTCAGCCTATTGGTCGACGGACAAACGGTCGAGGTTCAGCTGGCGGACGGCGAAGTCCGTTTTCGGCAAGAGCGCTTCGCGGTGCGCGCCGAGAGTTGGCAAGACCGTAACTCGACGCTTGCCGCGCCCGCAGAAGCCGCGCAATCGCGAAATATTTATGCATCGATGCCGGGACGCATCGTGCGCGTGCTGTGCAAACCCGGCAGCGTCGTGCAACAGGGCGCGCCGTTGATCGTGATCGAAGCGATGAAGATGCAAAACGAGCTGTGCGCGAAGGCCGAAGCCGTCGTGCGCCTCGTTCACGTGACTGCCGCTCAGACGGTCGAGCGGGGCGCGCTGCTGATCGAGCTCGACTGAGCGCTACTCACTCCGGCTTCACGTACACTTCCCGCAGACCGCGACGGAAGGCTTTGAACTTTCCGATCATCGGCTCGGCTTGGGCGGCGTCGTCGAGCAGATCCTTGGTCTCGCCCGGATCCGCCGCAAGATCGTACAAGCTGAGCGGCCTGCCACCGCTAGCCACGAGCTTCTTGTCGCCCTCGATCAGCGCCTGACGATCGGCGTTGTTGGGACCGGCCGCCATGTCGATGAACACGGGTCGGGCCCTGGGCTCTCTGCCGGCGGGCGTGAGCAAGTCGGGCACGAGCGAGGTACCCGACAGGAAATCGTTGTCGCTCGCGCTCGGCGCAGGCACGCCGCACAGGTCCAGAATCGTAGGCGCTAGATCGATCGCGCTGCGCCGAGTCTGGATGTGGCGCGCCGGCACGCCGGGCACGCGCACAATCAGAGGCACGCGCACCAGCTCCTCCCACAGCTCGAAACCATGCCGGATCATGCCGTGCTCGGCGAACGCCTCACCGTGATCACTGGTGATGATGACCACGGTGTGATCATAGACCAGTGATTTCTCGAGCGCATCGAGCACGCGCCCCACGTGATAGTCGACGAACGCCACCTCGCCGTCGTAGCGCTGACGACTACTCGGACCGAAGTCGAAGCCCTCGTGAGCCACGTACTCGGCGTGTGGATCAACGTAGTGAATCCACATAAAGAAGGGCTGTTGCAACAGCTCGGGCTTGGCGAGCTCGACCAGCGCAGCGTCGCTCAGTTTGTCGCCGTTGGTGTTGCTGTCGCCGTCGACCGTCACCAGCGCGGGCGCGGCGCTCTTGTTGATCACGTCGAAGCCGCGCTCCAACCCGGTGTTCAGAAAGAAGTACCAATAGCCCTGCACGCTGACCGTGTGCACGCCGCCCTGCTGCAAGCGCTGTGCGACGAACACGTCCTTGTTGGTGAAGCGGTTGAAGTGGCTCCAGTCGCGATGCGTCTCGCTGCTATATTTGCCGAGCAAGAATGGCCCGACGCTCTTCGCGGTATACGAAGCGAGCGAGTAGGCTTGATCGAAGACCACGCTGTCCTGGGCCAGGCGATCCAGATTAGGTGTCACCGCGCGCGCGCCGGAGGAGCTCTCACCGTGCCGCAGTGTGTCGATGCTGATCAGCACGACGTTCAGGTGTTCCGGGAGCGCCTTCTGCACGTTGCCTGGGGCGTCAACCGGAACCGGATTGGAAGCTACGACGGACAGCGGCTCGTCGCTGCCCGAGCAATCCTCGTCGATGCCGTTACCCGGAACGTCGACTGCGCCGGGGTTGCGGCGCGGATCGCGGTCGTCGCAATCGCCACCCGCGAAGCTCTGTGCGTAGCCATCGTGGTCATGGTCGCTCCGCTTGCGCAACGCGGCCAGCGCGATCTTACCGAGCGGCGCTTCACGCTCGATGCTGAGCGCCACGCTGCGCTGGTCGAGCCCGTGACGCGCGCTGCGAACCGTCAACGCGAGCGGCAACACCGAGAGCATGAGCACGGCAAAGGCAGCTGCGCGCCGCCGCGGATGCGGCGCGAGGTAACCCGCCAAGCCCAGCACGAGGAGCAGACCGGAGGCCCGCAAATCCAGCTCCGGACGCTTGAACACGCCGAACACGGCGAGCGCGCCGCCCGACCCGCTCGGCGCACCGGACGCAATCGCATAGCCGAGCAGCAAGGCGGACAGCAGGAGTCCGAGCAGCAGGGCTCGCGCGGGCTCGAAGCGCTGCATGCGAGCGAGCTTGCCGAGCTCGTCGCACGCTGCAGCCAAGAACTGGGCCAGAACCCAAAACAGCCCGAGCGCGCTGAGCGCAATGGCCGCGCCGGCAGAGCGCGCAGAAACCTCGCATGCCAGTAGCCGCGTCGCCAAGTTTGCGACCGCGATCAACCAAAACAAAAATGCTAGCGGACTCAGCCACAACAGCGCGCTGATTGCCGCGCGTTCTTGTTTATTCTTAGCGCGTAGCTCGTCGAAAAAGGCGCCTGGCTGAGGCGCGTCACCGCCATGGAAGAACAGCCGCACGCCGGCCATCAAGCCCACGAACAGCGCAGCGATCGGAGCGAGCAGCCCCACATCCGCCAACCAGCGCGCAGCAAACTGCTCGGAGTGACTGGCGTACGCGCAATCGATCGTCGCGACCAGCAGCAGGCCCAGCGTGGCTCCGAGCGCCGCGCCGGAGCAGGCTTTGAGAAGACGATCGAAGAGATTTTTGCTAGCGGCTTGACCCATCACGACGCTTGGGCGATTGCCCCGAGGCTTGTGCCATAGGGTGCGCCCGGTCGTATACCGCGAGCAGCTGGTCGAGCGACACGTGGGTGTAACGCTGAGTCGTCGAAAGGCTGGAATGACCGAGCATTTCCTGGATCGCGCGTAGGTCCGCCCCGCCCTCTAGCATGTGTGTCGCGCAGGAGTGCCGCAAGGCGTGCGGATGCAAGTCAGAGCGCCCGGCACCGAGCACCCCGTAGCGCTTCACCAGCCGCTGTAACCAGCGTACCGAGAGCCGTTTACCCAGTTGCCCGAGCAGCAGCGCTCGGTCTTCATACGCGCCGCTTTGCGGGTGGCAGAGCTCAGTACGCCGCGGCAAGTAGGCGTCGAGTGCCAGAAGCGCCTTTGACCCGAGCGGCACGATGCGCTCTTTGCGACCCTTTCCGAGCACGCGCACCTCAGCTGACTCGATCGAGATTTGCCCCAAGTCGAGCGTGGCTAGCTCGCTGACGCGCAGACCCGAGCCATAGAGCAGCTCAAGCGCTAGCGCGTCGCGTAGATGGGCGACGTCCCTGCCCGTCGACTGCAAGAGCGGCGCGGTCATGACTTCGGCGGCCGCCTCCGGCGCCAAGAAGCGCGGCAATTTACGGCGCAGCTTAGGGCTCGCCAAGGTGGAGCTAGGATTGCTTCGTAGCTCGCCATTCCGAAGCAGGTAGTCGCACAACGCGCGAACGCTGGAGATTTTTCGGGAGATCGTCGCTGGTGCCACGCTCTTCGCGAGCTCACCAAGCCAGGCGCGCAGCATGAACTTGTCCAGCGCAGCAAGCCCTGCATCGCCCGCCTGGCGCGCGCGAACGAAACTGGCCAGCGACTCGAGATCCCGGCGATAGGCCGAGACCGTGTGCGGCGAAGCGCGCCGCTCACTGGCCAAATACTCGCTGAAGCGTAAAATCGCTCGCCCAAGCGCGTCCGCGGGGACGGCCAGGGGCTCGGCGATGGCTTCAGCTTTTCGCGCCATTTGCGGGCTTAGCCTACGCCTTATAGGCGGCGAGCGTCCAACAAGCCGCACCGATCGCGAGCAGCAGCAAACCCAGCCGTGCCCTGCCGAACGACGCTTTGCCGCTCGGCTCGAGCGCACGAGATGCAGCTAGGGCGAGGCCGGCCAGCGCCAGCAGAAACCCGACTCCGAGCACCGCTATCCAAGCCGGTGCCGGCGCGTCATCTGCGTTCAGCCGGCTCAGGGCTTGGGCCTGGGTTTTGCTGTGGTCAGTGTCGGTCGCGTCCCGCGCCAAGGCCTCGAGGCGCGCCAGGTTCTGATTGGCGCGGTCCAGCTCGCTCTGACGCGGCAGCCAGACGTGACGCGACTCGAGCGCAGCGCTGCGGACTGCCTGCCATGCCAGAAATGCGACCTTCGGCTGCCCGGACGCCTCCGCACCAATGGCGATCGCGATCAGACGTTCGTAGGCGGGCGTCACGTGCGGAGCGCCGGGCGCGTACAGCGTCGCGCTGCGCCGTGCGTGCTCGAGCGACGGCACGAGCTCTCCACGATCGAACGCGGCGTTGCTGGCGACAAGCTCCGCTGCTCCGTCGAGCACGACCCGCGCCGTCAGTGCCGCGCCGATCAACACGCCGAAGAACGCGAGGAGTGACAACCTTTGCAGCAGGCCGCGTGCGCCGCTCATAGAAAGTCGCGACGCCGAAACAGCCAGCTTGCGCAGGTTAGCAGCAACACCGACCAGGCCAGAGAATGCAACGCCGCCATGCCCAGATAGCTGCCGAGCGACACGCCAGACGCCTCACCGGTGAGCAGCGGGCGTGGCGGCACGTAGAGCATCAAGTTCGGGATACCCTTGGCAACCCAGTGACCGAGCCCGGCTAGCAACCGACCAAACAGGCGCTCCGGCAAGCGCGCCAAAGTATCTGCACTACGGCCCGCGACGACCAAGCCGAAGGTGAAGATGGCGGTCAGGAATGGCGAAGAAAACGACGCAAAAACAGTGGCCATCGCCGCTACCAACGCCACCTCCGAGAAGGTCAGCAGGGCCGAGCCCAAGACCACGCGCCGATCATCGGGCGCCGCCGCCGCAAAGTAGGCGCCAGCCAGCAGGATCGCGAACGCCCACGGGATCGGCAAGAACGTGCGCCAGCGCGCGGAACGCACGGCCAGTCCCGCCGCGAGCAACGTCGCTCCGCCTGCGGCTGCGGCCGTGCCGACCGACGAGCTGCCCGCCTCCAAGCCCAGCGCGAGGAGCAGCACACCGGAGTTCGCCGCGATGAAGACGCCTAGCGTGAGCACAGTGCCCAAATATTTGCCGACCAGATATTCGGAGCGCCGAATCGGCCGAGCCAGGATCGGGAAGATCGTCTTCAGCTCGAGCTCCCGATACAAGGAGGTCGCGCCCAGCACGACTGCTACGATGATGCCGTAGATTGAAATCGAAGCGGCGCCCAGATCACTCACCACCCGCAGGCTCGAGTGCAACGCGTACGCGCCAACCACCAGTGAGTACGCAGCGGTGGCTAGGGCCAGAGCAAATAGGCCGTGCAATACCCGCGCGCGCACTGCTTCGCGATAGGTGTTCAGGGCTATGACGCTAACGCGAGCGAGCATGTCGTGGCTCGCATCTTGAGCTGAGTTCCGCGCGTTTTGCCAGAGCTACCGCTAGAAACCGCTGAAATTCCCGGGCGCCTCTAGCAAGGCGAACGCGCGCGGCTCGACGTACTCGCGGATCTGCCGTGGGGTGCTGAGGACCGTCCGCTCAACCGCATTGCTGAACAGCAGGCTAGTGATGCCCGAACCTAAATCCACCGCGGCGGCCACCGTGACCAGGCTTTCGCCCCGGCCAAAGGGCTCGACACGGAAGAAGCCGAACACGTCCTCGATATCGTGCGGACGGCTCGAGTCGAGCCAGAAGCGCAGCTCCGAGCGGCCCGCAACGCGTTCAATGCGAACCGTGTACGAAGTACTGCCACCTTGTACCAACTCGACGCGGGAAATGCCGCCGCGGACGTCGATTAAACGAGCACGCTTAGTGTGCGGCAACGCTTGCGGCAGGCTGTCTACGTTGCTCAGAGCAGCCAACACCGCGGCGGCCGGCGCGTGAACGAGCGAGTAAGAGAGACCTCCGCGGTAGCTACCGGACTCGGTCTCGATGCGCATCGGTCGCGCAACGACTTCGCCCGCGAGCAACGCCTCGCGCTCACTTTGACTGAGGGCGGGCGAAGCAGCACCGGCAGCAGTGGAAACACTGACCAACGCCACGACGCACGCCGTCTTCAGCAGTTTGGGGATCCGCATTGCGCTCTCCTGTTCGAACGTACCGAGCTTTTAAGCCAGTGCCGCCGCGTCTCGTCGCAATACGAAAAGCAAAAGTCGGGCTAAGCTAGCTCATCCCCGGTCTACGTCCAAATCGCCGATTTTTAGCGTGTTATTACGCAGGCTAAGCCGGACGCCAGTGCGGCAGTTTGCGACCTTTAGGTGGAGTCCGGTGTGACATATACGTCCAGCGACCAGGCCCCGAGGGCGCCGGCATAGCCGTCGACCTGCACGTAATAGTCGCCAGGATCCAAGTCCAGATCGAGGTAGCTGCGTTCGGGTTGATAGCCGGCCGCACAGGCCAATGGCAGCTCCGTTCCGGGGCAGGTCGCGCCCGTGCGCACGCTCAGCATCGTCGCGTAGCTGCTGCCTGCCATATCGAGAATGACGCGGCTCTTCCGCTTCAAGGCTAGATGCAGCATCTGATCGGGTGCGCCGCCCTTTGCCTGGTTGCCGACGTCGCAACCGGCGGTGTAGTCGGCGTGCGCGTTGGCAGTGTTGCCCTGAAAGCGGCCTCCAGCGGCGGGCATCTCGAACGGCGCGGAGCAGTCGTCAGCCAACGCTACGAGGCTTGCTGGGACGGCTTTGCGCGTGAACGCCGTCACTGAAACCGGGTCGCCCAGCGCGCTTTCCGCGACCACGCGGTAACTTCCAGCCGGGACAGCGTAGGCGCGCGCTCTTACCGGGCTATTGCTCGACGTCCCACAAGAGAGCCGCGAATCCGCGGTGCAGGCGGGCGTCGCCAAGCTGACCGCGCCGGTGTCGTTAGTCGAGATGCGCTCCACCAGCAGGACGTCCGAGCTCTCCGTTAAGGTCAAGCTGTGACTCGAGTCCACGGCGCCACTGAGACAGCCGGTGTTGACCGCGTCGGCATGGTCGCCAAGTGCCACGTCGACAGATTCGCCCGAAGACAAAGCTGGCGCGTCAGCGCAGCCTTCGTCGGGCAGCGGCGCGCTGGGGTCCGAAAGCTCTAGTCGCAAATCGACGTCAGCGGGGCCCGAATCGCCCACGCTCACGAAGTAGCTACCCGCGGGAAGCGCGCGCGCAAACAGCGCGGCGGGCGTTCCAACGCGGCAGGTGAGCTCGTCGGCGGCTTTGCTGCACTGAGAGTTGCGCAGCGACAGTTGGGGAGTGCCGTAGCTATCCAGCGGATTGGCGAATACGTGCACGTCCTCGGCCTTGTCGAGGGTGAACGCGTAGACCAACTCCCCTGCCGGACTCAGGCAGGCACTGCTCAAGTCGAGAGCCGTACCCACCAGCGACACCGTCTGCGAGACACCCGGAACGAGGGGCGCGGCCGTACCACACGTCTCGTTGCTCGGCGGCGCCGAAGCCGCGGAGAATTGTACGGAGAGCGACACGTCAGCCTCTCCGTCACCGGCCACGTACAGCGGGTAATTACCCGGCGTGAGTGCGTAGAAATGAAACCGCGACAACGTGTCGTCCTTGGTCGAGACGCTTGGCGCACAGCGGGTCGTCGATGCATCGCCGCAGCTCGCAGCAGTCGCAAGCGACACCACTGACATAGCACTATGGGCAACGACGTCGACATCCTGCGGATCTCCGGGGGGCACCGAGATGGCGACGACGACGTCTTGTAAGTCCTGACCGGCGGGCGCGCACGTCGTCGGATAGTCGAGCTTGGTTGCGGCCAGGGACAACGAAAACGAACCGCTCGTGCCGATCAGCAGCGGATCACCGCAGGTGTCGTGGGCCGGAGCGATGCAACCAGGCTCGTCGATCTTGCCGTTGCAGTTGTCGTCCTTGCCGTTGCCGCAAATCTCTTTTGCTTTGCTGGAGACGGTTGGGTCCGTGTCGTCGCAGTCACCGCCGCCAGGGCAATTCCAGACTGGATCGCCGTCGCCGTCGGCGTCGCGTGGTGCGTGGTTGCAGGTGTGAGTTTTTTCGACGCAGGTGTCGATCGTACAACTGTCGGCGTCTGAACACGACACGGGTGCTCCCACCCCGCAGCCGAGCCTCGGGTCGCACACCTCCGCACCATCGCAATACACTCCGTCGTCGCACTTGCTGTCGTCGGGGGTATGACGACAGCGCTGCAGCGCTATGTCACAGCTGTCCGAAGTGCAATCGAGTGCATCGGCGCACTGCCCGTCGTCGGCGCACGGTCCGCCAAGCGTCGGATCACCGCCGTCGGGACCGACATTCAGGCCCCCCTCTGTATCGCTCGCTCCAGCAGCGCCGGCGTCGCTACCCGCGTCCACTGCGAACGGACTCTTTACGGTGTTGCTCCCACACCCTGCTACGCCGCTCACAAGCCATGCGCAGCACGCGCAAAGGGCGGCAAACGCGCTCCGCGAAAGTGCCCGCCGAGCGGCCGTTCCCGTGGCCACGCGCTGGGTCCGCGGCCTGTCGCCATTCGCGCCACGAGTCGCCTGTCGCATTTGCTCCACACCGAACAATACACCGCCTCCCAGTAGGCGGTAGCCGCCGCGTCCCGCTTCGTTCTATGATTCAGGCGGTGTCGAAAGATCGCCTGACGCGGCACGAGCTGAGCTGGCTACTCGCACAAGAGGCGCGCGGAGCTGCGCACGCCCTGCGCGAAGGGGTGACTCAGCTGAAGCAGCCCGCGCTCGCCAAGCCCAGTCCGGAAATCGCGATCATAAGCGACAGCTCGGCTTCGATGCCCCCGGTCGAAACCAATTTGGACGCGTTGGAAGACGCGATCAACATGCTGAGCGAGCTCAATTCCGGCAGCCGGGGCAAAACGCGCCGCGGGCGCATCGACCTCGCGGCCCTGCTCTACGAAGTGGCGCCCAACGCCCGGATCGCCATCGAGCCCGGCGCCGGCACCGAAGTATTCGGCGAAGAGTCGGATATGCGCCGCATGTTCCACATGCTGGTCAACCAAGACAGCAACGCCCAAGGCGGCCCCTCCGAGGTCGAGATCAGGCGCCAAGGCGAGTGGGTGAAGATCGCGGTGCAGCTCGGTCCAGACACCGTCGCCGCTGCGGATCTCGAGCGCCGCTGGCTGAGCCGTATGGCTACGCGCTACGGCGGCTGGGTCGAGCTCGAAGGCGGCACTCAGTCGATTTTCTTGCCGGCCGACGGCGCGAGCGATCAGCGTGAAGTCGTTGAGCTGCGTAAGGAGCTCGAGCAGGCGCAACAGCTCGGTGAAGCCTACGCGCGCGAGCTGGCCGCCGTCGTGACGGCCGGTGATTTGCGCAGCGAAATCCCGCCCACCGCGCCACCCGAGACCGGTGTCGATCGCCTGGAACTATTACAAAATACGGCCTCTGCGCTGCAGCGCGTCTTGCGCCACTGGCTGGACGGCTTGCGCGCCGACACCGCCGAGCTAGTCAAACAACTCGGCGAGCAAGCGCCGCTTTCGCAAAGCTTTTCAAGGCGTATGACCGTCGGCGCCGAGCTGCTCGGGGATCTCGGTTTGCTCACCGAGTGCGACCTCGCCGAGCCCGTGCGCCGGGTCGACGTGTGCGAGCTGTCGCGCGAGGCAATGCAATCCATCGAGTCACGCGCGGCCCGTCACGGCGTCAGCGTCTCGGCACGCTTGCCCGAACGCGCCTGGTTCGAAACCCGCACCTCCGAGCTGCGCGTGCTGCTGCGCGCATTGTTGCACCACGCAATTGCCGCCACACCGCGCGGTGGCGAGGTGCAGCTCGCAATCGTCCCCACGGAAATGGGCGTGCTGGTCAGCGTCGAAGACGGCGGGCCAGTCGTGCCCGAAGCCTCCCGCACGGATGTGATCCAGCACCGGACTGATCCAGCGAGCTTCGGGCGTCCCGCGGGCGTCTCGCTACTCGTGGCAGACGTGATCGGGGGCGTGCTGGGCAGCGGCGCGGGCATGCGCGAAGCCGCCGCCGGCCGGGCCGAGATCTGGGTCGTGCTGCGAAATCGTCCCGATTGAAGCCCGCTTGGGCTATGCTCGTAACAATGCGCATTCTCGTCGTGGAGGACCAAGACTCGATCCGCCGGATGATCGAAGCCCTGGTGCAGGCGCGGGGCCACGAAGTGACAGCCGTGTCATCGGGCACGAAAGCCATCGACGTCGCGATGACCAATCCGCCGAACCTGGTGCTGCTCGATCTCAACTTGCCGGGGCAGTACGACGGCTTCGAAGTCTGCCGCCGTCTGCGCAGCGATCCCGGAACAGCCAAAGTGCCAGTCGTTATCATCAGTGCGCTCGACGACCAGGAGTCGCGCAACCGCGCCACTGAAGCCGGCGCAACCGCGTACTACACCAAGCCGTTCAGCCCGATCGCCCTGCTCAAGGAGATCGAGCGCTTGAAGAACCTCAATCTAACTCCGTAGCGCGGTTTGGTCCGGCTGCCGCGCGTGTAGCGCTAGCCGGCGAGCTTGGGGCCCGGGAATGGCTAAGGGCCCGGGAATGGCTA
>OLLW01000165.1_pt1 | contig 17754 bp, 17 predicted proteins | sample 1604611 | NCBI WGS metagenome assembly OLLW01 (sample SAMEA104055725, study PRJEB20765) | soil metagenome | biome: Arctic tundra; feature: Polygonal ground; material: soil | place: USA | collected 2011-09 | depth 0-0.5 m | reverse complement strand
ACTGCCTATCCCGAGCCGAAGAGTATCGTGGTCCTCGCCGGTGCACCGCTGCCGGCCAAAGACGAAGCACCCGCGCTTCCCGCAACGAGCGACGCCGCCATGCTGCTTCCTGCAGCTGAGCCTGCTCCCAAATCCACGCAGCCCGCCGTCGTGCGCCCCGTGAACCGCGCTGGGTCGCAAGCCTCGGTCGCGAAGAAACCCGCCGCCGTGAAGCTGACTGTGGACCCGTTCCTCAAACGACATTGAAGACAGGGGTCATGATGCGAAAGACTGCCTACGCACTACCGGTGATGCTCACGATTCTCGTTCTGCCGGGACGAGTGTCGGCGCAAGAAGCCGCGGCCGACGCGCTGTTCGACAGCGCGCGGACAGCCATGGCCCGGCGCGACTTCGATCGCGCCTGTGAACAGTTTCGCGCCAGTGACAAGCTCGACCCGGCCGCCGGAACCGAGATGAACCTGGCCGACTGCGAAGAGAAGCGAGGGCGTCTGGCCAGCGCGTGGGAGCTGTTTCGGATGGTAGAGGAGAAGCTCAACCCGAGCGACGAACGCGTCGCGGTTGCGCACGAGCGCGCCCAAGCGCTGCAAGCGCGCGTGCCGCGGCTGACTCTCGAGCTGGCCACGGGCTCGCCCAAAACTAGTAGCGCGCGCGACGGCAGCGTAGAGCTCGGCTCAGCGACGTTCGGCATTCCACTGCCTGTCGAACCGGGCTCACACGAGCTCGTGGTGTCCGCACCGGGGTTCGCCCCGCGCACATTCCAAATTCAGCTCGCGGAGGGCGAGGCGCGGTCTCTGCTGGTCTCTCCCGGCGCGTCCGTTGGTCCGGCAGCGCCGCTCGCCGTAACGCCCGCTGTTTCCCCGTCTCGTGAGCAACCCGCGCGCGGTGGATCGAGCGGCCGCAAGCTCGGTTTCGTGTTGGGCGGCGTTGGCGTTGCGGGGCTTGGCGTTGCCACGATGACGAGTCTGATGGTGGCGAGTAAGAAGAGCGCCGTCGACGCGGGCTGCCAGCCGGACAAATCTTGTACGAGCTCGTCCCTGGCTGCCGCGCACTCGGGGCGAACGTTGGAAATCGCTTCGAACGTCGGTTGGGTCGTTGGCGCGGCGGCTCTTGGAGCTGGCGCTTACCTCTTGCTGACGAGCGGCGCGAGCTCCAAGCCAAGCACGGCCGTTGCGCTGTTGCCCAGCCCAGCCGGTGGGCAACTTTCGCTCAGCAGGAGCTGGTAGCGTGCTCTTAAAGCTGCGCGTCGAGGTTACTGCACTGCTCGTCGCGGTGACGCTGGCCAGTTCATGTACGACCGACTTCACCGGTTATCACTTGGCATCGGGCCCTGCCGGCGCGAGCGCAGAGGACGGCGGCGCCGCCGGTGAACTCTCGCAAGGCGGCGCCGCGGATTCGTCATCGGGCTCAGCGGGCGCGGACGATACCGCCGGAGCTCCGGGCATGGGCGGCACTGCGAGCAAGGGCGGTGCCGCGAGCAATGGCGGCGCGACGAGCAATGGCGGCGCGACGAGCGATGGCGGCGCTGCTAGCGGATCAGAAGCAGGAATGGGACCTCCGGCCGACGCGGGGAGCAGCGGCATGGTGCTACCCACGCCGCTCTCGTGCCAGGGGCTTTCGGACACCTGCGGCCCCGACGGCCACACCAACTGCTGCGCCGCTTCGCTGATACCCGGCGGTACCTACAACCGCAGCAACCTGGCCGCCGCGCCCGCAACCGTGAGCGACTTCGCGCTCGACAACTACGAAGTCTCGGTCGGCCGATTTCGGAACTTCATGAATGTCTACACGCAAGACATGATCCAAGCGGGTTCCGGACGAAACCCCAATAATCTCGAGCGCGATACGGGTTGGGACGTAGCCTGGAATGCCATGCTGCCAGCTACGACGGGTGCGCTCGCCACTGCCGTGCAGTGCCCGCACGGCAGTTACACCGCGGCAGCCGGAGCCAACGAGAGCCTGCCCGTGACGTGCGTGAGCTGGTACGAAGCGCTGGCGTTTTGTATCTGGGACGGCGCTCGCTTACCCACGGAAGCCGAGTGGAACTATGCCGCCGCCGGTGGCTTAGAAGAGCGGGCCTACCCGTGGGGCGACAGCGCGCCGGACGCTGCGCATGCCGTGTTTTGCACGGGTACCTGCGGCTCGGTGCTGCCCGTTGGCCTAAAGGCGCCCTTGGGTGACGGCAAATGGGGGCAGGTGGATTTGGTCGGCAATGCTTGGGAGTGGAACCTCGACGTGTTCGCGACTCCCTACGTTCAGGTGATGTGTAAGGACTGCGCAAACATGGTCTCCACGACGTCTTCGCTGCGCGTATTTCGCGGGGGCAGCGCAGGCAACAATGCTTCGGTGCTGCTCTCTGCCACGCGTAACAGCCGCATTCCAAGCGATCACAACGGCTACATCGGGCTTCGCTGCGCGCGAAACCCGTAGCGCTTGCGAAGTGCGCCCTTCAGCGCCCGGCGGTCTTGCGCCAGGCCGGGCGTTCGCCGACGGCAGCCCACCAGGCAGCCACGCGCGGGTAGTCAGCAAGCTTACCGGCAGCCGGCGTGAGCGTCAGGTACTCGAGGTACGGCGCAAAACAGATGTCGGCGATCGTCAGCGCGTCGCCAGCGAGGAACGGCTGCTTCGCCAATTGACGCTCCATGATGGCGTAGGCGGTGTCGAGCCTTTCCCCGGCGGCCTTGAGCACCTCGGGCGTCTGCTCGCGCTTGAACACCGAGTGATAAATGAACTTCATGGCGTGCGGTGAAAAATTCTCGGTCTCGATGCTGATCCACTGCTCCATTCGCGCGCGGGCCTGGGCGTCTTTGGGCGTAAGAGAGCCGCCGGCTTTGCCGTCGATGTAGCGCGCCATGGGGCGTGCCTCGTACATCTCGAAGCCGGCATCGTCGAGCGCGGGAACTTGACCGAAGGGCTGATGGGCCAGGTGCGGGGGCTGCTTGTGCTCGCCCTTGGCGAAGTCGATGACTTGCAGCTCGAAGGGGGTGTTCGTCTCGTTCAAGGTCATCAAGACCTTGCGCGTGCAGGTGCTAACTGGATTTCCGTAGATTTTCATGGCGCGAAAGCTAGCACGCCTCCCGCCGCTCACCGACAGCGCCCGCCAAAGGCCCGAAACGTGTGCAATTTCAGAATCGGTTGCCGCGCTCCTCGCAATGGTTCATGTGGCGGTACGTCTTTGCGCCGAGCTAGGCACCAGGAAATTATGGTTTTCGCGATAACCACGCAATCTACGTCGAACGCCGATGTCTGACGTTGAGACAATCGAGGCCGGTCGCCTGATCGAGGCGCGGCTGATCGAGATGGTGTTCCCGGAACAAACCAATCACTACGGCACGCTGTTCGGCGGGCAGGCGCTGGCGCTGATGGACAAGGCGGCATTTATTGCGGCTTCCCGCTACGCGCGGCGAGCGGTGGTTACCGCCAGCAGCGAGCGAGTGGACTTTCACGTGCCCGTTCGTCAAGGGCAGCTCGTGGAGTTGCTCGCGCGCGTCGTTGCCACTGGCAGGACCTCGATCACCGTGGAAGTGAAGCTGTACTCGGAAGACCTGTTGACCGGTGAGAGAAAGCTCTGCACGCACGGCCGCTTCGTGCTGGTTGCGGTCGATCCTGCCGGTCACCCTGCGCCCGTGCTTCCCCTCGCGCAAACCCAGGAGTCCTCAGATGGTTCGTGAATACACCTTGCGACTGCAAGCGGTGCGCTTCCGCGCCAACCTCGGAGCATCGGCGGCAGAGCGTGCCATCCCGCAGGACCTAGTGGTCGACGTCGACTTAGAGCTTCCGGTGTCGTCCTTGCCCAAGCGAGACGCCAAGCGCGAGGTCGTCGACTACGACGCAGTGGTGCGGCTCGTGGTGGAAGTCGGCCTCGCCGAATCCTATCGCTTGCTCGAGGTGTACGCGCAACGGTTGCTCGAGCGCCTGCTCGCCGAAACGCCCGCTTCGCGCGTGCGCGTCGCCGCGACCAAGCTGCGCGTCCCGTCGACGTACAGCGTCGATCAAGCCATCGTCGAGCTGGTCGGTTCGCGCGATACATGACACGTTGAAGACGCGGATCGACTCATTCAGGCGCGCTGAGCCGAACGCGCGCGGAGCGAGCTGGCGGTTTTCGCCGCCAACTCACGCGCTGAGTGTTGCTAAGCGTTGGAGAGGAGTGGGGGTTGAAGTAGGGGCAGGCAAGGGCGAGCCCGCTCGCTTCTGTGTTGCGGAGGGGTGGAACATCCGAGCGGCGCGCGCGCGAGACGCGGATCACATCCGATGGAAGCAAGTTGCTCTCGACGGCGAGTCAACACAAGACTGGCGTGTCGGATCTCGCCGGTCTGATCTCGCAATCTGGAACCGATTGCAGAATGGGCTTGACGTACGAGCGAAAGTTACTAAGCGTCGGACTCCGAACATAGAGGGAGTCGTGGCTTGTGCGATGGGAGGTGTAGATTTGTTCGTCGAGTCCACCGGTAGCGGCGAAGGGGCCTGAGGATCTCGTGCTGAAGACATCGCTACGTGGCGCTCAGTGGGCTTGGTTATCAAGCGCCGCGTTGCTGGCGTGCTCTGGCAGGGTCGAGCCGGCTCGACCGGACTCCGGTCAGAGCTCCGCCGGGAACGCGGGCAGCTCGAGTGACGCTGCTGCGTGCATCGACAGCTCGTCACCCGGCATGCCGTGCCACCAGAGCTCGGAGTGTTGCTCCAACCTTTGCTTCTTCCCTTCGATCGCGTCCGCTGGAATTTGCATTGCGTGCGTCACTGTCGGCGAAGCTTGCGGAGTCGGAGTGGAATGCTGCGGGGGCTGCGGCTCCGGGAAAACGTGTGATCCCGGTGGACAGGATTCACCCTGCCGAACTGACCAAGACTGCGCATCCGGTTTCTGTTTTTTTTCGACCTCTAGCTGCTTGCCGATGAAGTGTGATCCGCGGCTACGCCCAGAAGTGAAGGATCCAAGAACATGCGACCAATAGGTCGTTACCGCAGTCGGCCCCTGAGGTGTTGGGCTACACTGTTGTCCAGCGCCGCGTTGTTGGCCTGCGGCGGAAGGGCCGAGCGGACCGGTTCGGACCCGAGCCAGAGCAATGCGGGCAATGCGGATAGCGCAGGCAGTGAGGGCAGCGCGTCTGATTCTGGCGCGTGCATCGAGACCGTTTGGGTGGAAGGCTTGGCACAGAGCCCCCCTTGCGAGCAGAGTTCGCAGTGTTGCGGCGACTTGTGTGCCTTCCATCAGCTCGCCTCCTCTGGAGTGTGCATTGCGTGCGTCGCCGCTGGTCAGCCCTGTGGGGGCGCCGTCGATAAGTGCTGTGGAGTATGCGGCTTCAATCACAAATGTTTGCAAGGCGGCGTAGATTCTCCGTGTCGAAATGACGACGATTGCGCATCTGGCTTCTGCTTTCTAGCAACGTCGAACTGCTTACCGATCCAGTGTGATCCGAGACTTCACCCCGAAGTCAGTGATCCAAGAGCATGCGGTCAATGATTGGTTTGCGCTCTTCGCGCGGGGACGAGGAATAGCGGCACCGGATTTCTTACACAAAGGGGCCAACAATGCGTAAGAACAGTGTCCTTGTATTGGGAATCATGGGAATTTGTGGGTGCTTTGCGCGACAAAGCGCCGCCCAGGGAGCCGCTCAGCTCCTCGACATGGGAGTCCTTGGCGGCTCGGTGGATTCGAATGGAGTGTTGGTAAGCCCGTTCGACAATCCCGTTATCACGGGCCACTACCAGCTAGGTGCTGGACCGGATGGATCGTTATTGGTGGCAAGCCAACAAGGTGACGCTTGGTTCTATAGCGGAGTCGGGCTCTGGGTTCAGACCAGCGGTTGTGCTGCCTCGGATCCGTTTTGTGTGCCGGTAGGAACGAGAAATGACATCCTTGCCTGGCCGGGCGACGGGCCACCCGGTGCAAACTCGTTTCCTACCGGCGCATCAATGCCGTTCGAGGCCCATGGCGTGATGCTAGGAACCAGCCCGAGCCAGGTCGCACTTTTTCAGGAATTTTCGCAAAGTCAAACGGGGGGTGGCTCCAGCGTAGCGGTGGTGCCCACCCCCGCGCGATCGATTCGGTTGGTCGACGGCATGCTTATCGTGCCAATCAACGCCACGGTCATCGTTCCCAAATTGAACCCGAGCCTTTCGCCCGACGCGCGGCCCAATCAAATCATGGCAAGGGCGCGCGCTACCATGTCGGCATTCGATGAGGCGCATATCCGCGCCCTATGAGGGGCAGTGGGGGAAGCGTACGGCCTCATTGTTGCCGAGCCCGCCAGCTGGAGGAGTCCTAAAGATTCAGCGAGGCGTCAAGGCTTCCAGCGCGTTGAGTGTTCTGCCCGACGACATTTGGACTCAGTGCGGCATTCAATTCCGAGTTGAAAGCGTCGCCGTGGTCGAGAGTGCAGACGTCGAGCTCACTACACGCGTCCAGAACCCGAGCGATGTCGCGTCCGGGGTGGACTGCGACGTGGGCGACGGACTCTTCGCCACTTCGTTCGCGAACACGGTGAACACCTTGGCGATGCCGAAACTGGCCGATCCGAGCCTACTGAACGTGGTGTTCAACTACCGGACGTCGGGGCATACGTGCCTCTTTGGGTCTGGCGACACGACTTCGTGCTGCGACTCTCAGACCTTCGGCAGTACGATAGCTATCCAAGTGGTTGCGCAGACCCATGGCAACTGTGGGATTGCCCGGCCATTGCGTGAATGCCTCCGCAAGCCGCGCAGGTCCCAGTCGCGGTCAAGCCGAGCGCGCCCGGCGCCAAGTCGTCGATCCACTTGCGGGTCGTGATCGCGTCGTCTAGTGACGGACCTCTCACTGCAGGGCCGACACACGAAATCAAGAAAAGCCACCAAGCAGCCGTCGGGGTTGCTTGGCGGCTGCTAGCCTCAGCTCACTTCGCTTTGCTGACTTCTTCTACCAGGCTCGGGTCGAAGTACTCATCGGTCTTCATGGCGGTTTTGTACACGCCGTTCTTGACGTTGAACGTATCGACGATCTTGCTCGAACCGTAGATGGAGTCGAAGCCTTCGCCCTTTTCGTAGTGCTTCAGATTCTCTGCCATGTTCAAGAGGTGCGTGCCCTTCATCAGCCCCTTATAGACGTCAGGCGTGAGGCCGACGCGCGCGCTCATCAGCTTGGCTGCGTCGTCCAGGTTGGCGGGGTCGGCGATGTAGTCGACCACGCGGAACCAGACCTTCACGACCTTCAGCCACTCGGCGCGATTCTCTGCCAAACTGCGCGGCGAAACGCACAGATGATCGTAGATCAAGCCGGGGACGTTGGCGCTGGTGAAGATGGGCGTCGAGCCGGGGAGCTCCTTTAGCGCGGCGCCGCTGTTCGGCTGCCACGCGGCGATCGCGTCGACCTTGCCGGACTTGAGCGCGGTCGGCGTGTCGTCGGTCTTCACGTTGACGATCTTGATGTCCTTGTCCTTCATGCCGGCGGCTTCCAGGGCTTTGAGGACGAGCAGGTGATCGACGAAGCCGACCTCCACGCCGATCTTCTTGCCCTTGAGGTCGGCCATGGTCTTGATCCCCGGTTTGGCCACGATCATGTCGTTGCCGTCGCTGTAGTCGTTGGCGACGATGCACACGCTCTTCCCGCCACCGCTACCAGTGACGAGCGCGTCGCCGTTGGTCATCGAGTCGGCGTCGACTTTGCCGGCAGTGAAGGCGTCCATGGATGGCACGTAGTCGAACCACTTGAATTCGACGTTCACCCCGGCTTCTTTGAACCAGCCCTTTTGGATTGCGATCTCCCAAGCGACCCAGCCCGGCCAGTCGCTGTACGCGATCTTCAAGGTTGGGCCGGTGGGAGTCGGAACTGCCGCGCTCGCTGCCGGTGCCGCGACGCTCGCCGCCGGTGCTACGGAGTCCGATGCTGCAGGCGCGGCAGGCTCAGGCGGTGGCGCCGGCTTGCTACAGGCGCTGAATGTCGAGGCGAGCAGAATGATGTATGCGGGGATTCTACGGGAGATAATCATCGGGGCCTACGTTTGTGAGGGGTGACGCAGGAGGATCCGGCGCCTAGCATTGCAGACTTATTTCGAAGATGCTTCGGCCAGCGTTAGCGAGCGCGCTCAAGCCATTGGAGCGAGCAGTGAATGAGTCACTGCAGCTCCGTGAGTATCAATGCTCGAGACAGACACGACCGCCGCTGTGGCTAGACCACAGCTGGGCTCACGAGTTGCATCTTCCAGTGATCGGTGGATTCTCCGCCGGTTGAAAGCGCCGAGTCGTCCCGGCATATGCCCGTCGCGAACCGAGTCGTCCCGGTTCAGGCTGACCAATGCCGCAATGTGGGTCACATCGCGACGGCGTGAGACTCCACCACCTTTTGTTTCGCCAATGTCACTGCTGCGGATCGGCTGGTCGCAGCATTTTTATGCAAAGTCGCTGCGCTTCGCCCGCGATCCGCCTAAAATGCGGCAAATCTTCGCGGCGGTGCGATTTGGGCTTGGAAGCGAGCTCGCGCTATAGTTTGTGCACGGCTGCCCGCGTTTTGGGTGGCAGCCAACCGAATATGCCTCTCGCTACACATCGCCGCGGAATCATTACGGTTCTGATCGGTGCGCTGGGTTTTCTCAGCGGCATGGGCCATGGCGCCGAGGTCGAGTCACGCGCGAAGCCCGCGTCCGACGTTGCGCGAGCGAGAGCCCGGCCACACTTCGCGCGCCGTGTCGACGTCACGCGTTTTCAAAAGGGGAACGTGCACACGCACACCACCCTGAGCGACGGCGGTAGCAGCCCCGAACAGACCATCGCTTGGTACCGCAGTCATGGCTACCAATTCTTGGCGCTGACCGATCACAACACGCTCTCCAAGCCGGCCCGTTACAGCTCGCTTCAGGAACCGGGCTTCGTGCTCATCTCCGGAGAGGAGATCACGATGACGGGCGCCGGCCGCCAAGTACACGTCAACGCGCTGTGCACGCAAAGCCGCATTCCGGGCGGTGGGTTCGGCAGCGCGGCCGCGGCTCTGTCCACCGCGATTGGCCAAGTGCGCAGCCAGGGCGGAGTGGCGATCGTCAACCATCCGAATTTCGATTGGGCGCTATCCGCGGCGGACGTGACGGACGCGCGCGACGCCGCGCTGCTCGAGATCGCGAGCGGGCACCCGTACGTGCATTCCGCGGGTGACGCGACGCATCCCTCGCATGAGCAGCTGTGGGACATCGCGCTCTCCGCGGGAGCGGATTTCATGGGCGTGGGCGTCGACGACGAGCATCATATCGACGTCTCGAGCGATCCACCCGCGACGCCGGGTCGGGCTTGGGTCGCAACCTTCGGCGACGTCACTGAGGCGGCCCCGATTTGCGCGTCCCTGGCGCTCGGTGACTTGTATGCCTCCACCGGTGTCGATTTACGGCGCATCACCGTCGCCGACGGGCGCTACGAGGTCGAGTCGATACAGCCTAACGCGACCGTGGTCTTCATTGGAGCGGGAGGCAGAGAGCTTTCGCGGCGTGGCGCAGCGGACGGCCCCGCGGTCTACATCGCGCGCGGCGACGAAGGCTACGTTCGCGCTCGCGTCGAGCTCGAGGGCGGCAAGCGCGCCTGGACGCCCGCGATTCGCGTCTCGAATTGACCTTGCTCGTGCGTCGGTTCCGGAATACCGTTTTGCGTGACCGATCGGACGCATTCAGCGCTGGAGCTCAGTGAGCAGGTCGGGCAGGCTGTGCTCGTTAAGTCACAGCCGCAGCTCGAGGGTTGGGGCCGTATCCCCGCGCCAGGGCGCGAGCTAGTCACCGAGAACCTCGAGCGGTCGACAGTTGGCGCGGTGCTGTCGCGCGGCCTCGGCCGTTCTTATGGGGATTCATCGCTGCCCGCGGACCCCGCAGACAAGCTGATCGCCACGCCGCTGGCCAACCGCATCCTGAGCTTCGACCAAGCCACCGGCGTGCTCCGAGCAGAGGCCGGCCTGAGCCTGGCGGAGATGAACCGGCTGTTCATTCCGCGTGGCTGGTTCACGCCCGTCACACCCGGCACCAAGTTCGTCACGCTCGGTGGCATGGTCGCTAGCGACGTGCACGGCAAGAATCATCATCGAGACGGCTGCTTCGGCGCACACGTTCGTCGCCTGAGGCTGCGCTTAGCGGACGACAGCATCGCCGAGTGCTCGCCAACCGAGGACTCGGATCTGTTCTACGGGACGATCGGCGGCATGGGTCTGCTCGGCCACATCCTCGAGGTGGAGTTCCAATTTCAGCGCATCAGCAGCCCTTGGATCTGGATGGACAGCGAGCGCGTCGGCGGAGTCGATGAATTTCTATCAGCTCTGCAGCGCGCAGCCGGCGCGTTTCCCATGTCGATGGGCTGGATCGACTGCTTGAGCCGTGGAAAATCGATGGGGCGCGGCATCATGATGGCGGGACGTTGGGCAACGCCGGCAGAGGCCCCCGGCGCGCCGCCGGTCGAAGCCAAAAAGATCACGTTTCCCGTGGTGCTACCCAATTGGGCGCTCAACCCGCTCTCCGCGAGTTTGTTCAACACGGGCGTTTACCGGTCGCACGTTCGGCGACAGTTCTCGAAAATCGTCGCGCCCGATGCGTTCTTCTACCCGCTCGACGCGATCTTGAATTGGAACCGCGCCTACGGGGCGCGCGGCTTCACGCAGTATCAGTGCGTGCTGCCGAGAGCCGCAGGGGCTCCGGCGGTTCGGGAATTCATGCAGCTTTTGACCAAGCTAGGCGGCGCGTCGCCGCTGTGCGTAATCAAGGACTGCGGGCCAGAGGGCAAGGGCATCCTGTCCTTCCCCCTGGAAGGAACGTCGATTGCGGTCGACATGGCGGTCGCGCCGGACCTACAACGCATCATCGACAGCTTGAATGAATTCGTGATCGCGGCCAAAGGCCGCATCTACCTGACCAAGGATCGCTTCACGCGTCCGGATCACTTCCGGGCCATGGAACCGCGGCTGCCCGCGTTCATGGCGTTGCGCGACAAGTTCGATCCCAAGCGCCGCTTGCGCAGTGCGCAGTCAGCGCGACTCTTCGGCGACAAAGCATGAAAGCAATCGTTTTCGGTGGCACGAGCGGCATGGGGCGCGCCGTTGCGCGGCGCTTGGTGGAACGGGGAGACATGGTCTTCCTGCTCGGCAACGACGAAGCAGATCTGCAGCGCAGCGCGGCCGACCTGAAAGCGCATCACAGCACGCAGGCGGACGTCGGCTACGCAATCTGCGATCTCGCGGACACCAAAGGCTTCGCAGCCGCGCTCGATGCAGCGGACGCGGCGCTCGGCAATTTCGACGCAGTGGTCGTGACCGCCGCCATCTTCGCCTCGCAAGAGGCGCTGGAGGCGGACATCGACCTGTGTCAGCGCCTCGTCACTTTCGACTACGCGCACACCTTGGTGTTCTGCGAGCATGTGCGAAAGCGCCTGCTCTCTCGCGGCGGCGGGCGGCTGGTCGTGTTTTCGTCGGTCGCCGGCGACCGCGGCCGCAAGCCCGTGGCGATTTACGGCTCCGCCAAGGCGGGCCTCTCCGTTTACCTCGAAGCCATGGATCACAAATATCATGACGCCGGACTGACCGTGCTCACGGTGAAGCCGGGCTTCGTGAAAACAGCGATGACCGCGGGGCTCAAGCCACCGCCGTTTGCTGGCGAGCCGGAGCAGGTCGCGCGCGACGTAGTGCGCGCGATGGACAAGCGAAAAGCCGTCATCTACACGCCGGGCATGTGGCGCCTGGTGATGCTGGTGATCCGAGCGTTGCCGCGCTTCGTCATGCGTAAGATCGGCTTCTAATGTCGGCCCCGCCGCGGCATGTGCTGATCTTCGGCGCGACGTCGGCGGTCGCGGCAGAGGCCGCGCTGCTGTTCGCCGAGCGCGGAGATCGCCTGCACTTAGTGGCTCGCAATCCGGACAAGCTGGCAGATGTCGCGCAGCGTTGCGCCGCCACGCGCGTCACTGTGCAGGCTGCGGATTTCTCGGAGCTCGAGAAGAATGCGGATGTCGTGCAGCAAGCCGTGGCCGCGCTCGGCCAGGTGGACATTGCGCTCATCGCTCACGGTGATCTCGGCGACCAGCTGGCCAGTGAGCAGAGCTTCGAGGCCGCGGAGCACACCCTGCGCGTCAATTTCACGAGCGTCGTTTCGCTGCTGATCCCGCTCGCGAATCACTTGGAAGCAGCCAAACGCGGCTGTATCGGCGTGATTACCTCGGTGGCCGGGGACCGCGGGCGTCCACGCAACTACACGTACGGCGCCGCAAAAGGCGCGCTCAATATCTACCTGCAGGGCGTGCGCACTCGGCTCTATGCGTCCGGCGTGACCGTCACGACCCTGAAGCTCGGCCCGGTGGACACACCGATGACCCGCGATCACAAGAAGCACGCGCTGTTCGGCAAGCCGAAGTCGGTCGCGCGCTCTATCGTGCGCGCGCTCGACGCGCGTGTGCCCGAGGCTTACGTTCCGTCATTCTGGGGCATAACGATGCCGATCGTGAAGAACACGCCAGAATGGCTGTTTCAGCGCCTGCCATTTCTGTCGGGGCGCTAGGCTCGAAGTTACAGCCCGAGCTCGCTGAGCGACGGGTGGTCGTCGGGCCTTCGTCCCAGCGGCCAATGATATTTGCGAGACGCCTCGCTGATCGGCAGGTCATTGATGCTGGCGTGGCGCACGGCCATCAACCCTTCGGCGTCGAACTCCCAATTCTCGTTGCCGTAGCTGCGGAACCATTGACCGCGGTCGTCGTGCCATTCGTAGGCGAAGCGCACCGCGATTCGGTTTCCGGCGCACGCCCAGACCTCCTTGATCAGCCGGTAGTCCAGCTCGCGCTGCCACTTACGCGCGAGGAACGCTGCGATTTCCGCGCGCCCCGTCACGAACTCGTTGCGGTTTCGCCAGCGGCTGAGCTCCGTGTACGCCAAGGCGACGCGCTCCGGATCACGGCTATTCCAAGCGTCTTCGGCCAGGCGCGCTTTGTGGGCGGCGGTTTCGAGATTGAACGGCGGTAGCGGAGGTCGAGCCATGAAGTTCCTTCAGTTTAGTCCCTGCGAGCCTCGCGGGTGAGTGCCCGGCTGCCCGCTCACTCTCTGTAGTGACTGCGTTCCTCGAGGGCTTCGCTCAGGTTGAGCGGGATGGCATCGTCAGGGTAGGCGAGCACGCCCATCTCTGGGATGTCCAGGCCGGAGAGCTCGTCCTCGGACGAGACGCGGTTGCCAACGAGCTTGCCGATCAGCCAGAGCGTCAGGGCCGTCGCGCTGCCAACGTAGGCGAGGTTGGTCGCGATGCCAACGCACTGCGCGGCGAGCTGCGACGGATTGCCGTGGAGCAGCCCTGTCACTTTGCCGGGCACGTTGTTCAGGCCATCCCCGTACGAGCCGTCGGCGAATAGCCCGACCGAGAACGCGCCCCAGATCCCACACGCGCCATGCACGCTCGAGGCGCCGACTGGGTCGTCGATCTTTAGGGTTTTCTCCACGAAATTAGCGGAAAGAATGACGAGGATGCCGGCCACGGCTCCGATCAACACCGCGGCCGTGGCACCCACGAACGCGCAGGGCGCGGTGATCGCGACCAAGCCCGCGAGCATGCCGTTGGCGATCCAAGTTGGGTCTGGCTTGCCGTAACGAACCCACACGAAGAGCGCGGCGCTGAACGCACCGGCTGCGGAGGCCAACATGGTGTTGGCGGCGATGATCGCGATGTGCGTGTTCGCGCCGGCCAGCGTGGAGCCGGCGTTGAAGCCGAACCAACCGAAGGCCAAGATGAACGTGCCGAGCAGCGCCATCGGGATGTTGTGCCCGGGGATGGGCTGCGCGTTGCCGAATTTGTCGAACTTGCCCACGCGCGCTCCTAGCATTTGCGCCCCGACCAGGGCCGCAGCGCCGCCTGTCATGTGCACCACCGAGCTGCCCGCAAAATCGACATGACCGTGGCCGAGCCCGTAGTTGGTGCCCAAGCTCGACAGCCAGCCGCCGCCCCAGACCCAATTGGCGTAGACGGGATAAATGACCGTCGACATGGCGAAGCTGAAGAGCACGAACGACAGAAACTTCCAACGCTCGGCCATGGCGCCCGTCGGGATCGTGGCCGCGGTGTCCATGAACACCATCTGGAACAGAAACAGCGCGGCCACTGCCGGGGTGTAGTTCGCGAACGTCAGGAAGAAGCCTTGAGTGCCGAACAAACCGAAGCTTTTTCCGCCGACGCTCAGCGCAAATTCGTGCGACAGCGTGGCGTCTCCGCCAAACGTGGTCAGCGCGCCGACGCCGCCCATCTGGAAGGCGAAGCCTATCGCCCAAAAACCGAGAATACCGATCGAGTAGACCAGGAAATTCATGGCCATGACGTGGGCCGCGTTCTTCTTCCTGCACAGGCCCACCTCGAGCAGCGCAAAGCCAGCTTGCATGAACATGACCATGAAGCCACTAACCAGCGTCCACAGGATGTTGGTCGCGGTGACAAGCTCGGTCAGGGTCGGTTCAGCCACGGCAGCGCTCCTTGCACACGAGCTAGACCTTTCATTGTTTCGAGGCTTTTACTAGATATTTCTTAGTACCGACCCAGAGCGCGCGGGCTCGTGCAACAATCCTTTCGATGGGCATCAGCGACAGCGGCGATCCGGGCCAAGCGGAGCGAGTCGGGGACGACGCGCACGCTGGCTTCGTGTGGTCTCGGGAGCGCGAGCCGCACGCCCAGCGGCGCCGCGAGATGCTTCACAAGTACCCGCAGATCAAGGCGCTGTACGGACCCTGCCCGCGCACTAAATACGTGTGCTGTGCGCTAGTCGTAGTGCAGCTTGCGTGCGCCTACTTCCTGAGGGGCGCGCCGTGGTGGCTGATCGTGCTGGTGGCGTATTCGTTCGGGGGAGTGCTCAATCAGGCGCTGCTCCTGGCCATTCATGAGCTGAGTCACAATTTGGGTTTCCATAGGCCGTGGCAAAATCGGTTGTTCGCCGTGTTGATCAACCTGCCGGTCGGGGTGCCCGTTGCTGAGACCTTCCGCTACTACCATCTGCTGCACCACGTGCATCAGGGCGAAGACGGCACAGACACTGATCTTCCCACCGAGCGCGAAGGGCGCGCCCTTCGCGGGCCCGTGCGCAAGTTGCTCTGGGTCGCGGGGCAGGGCTTTGCGTACGCGTTACGGCCGCTGTTCGTGCACCCCAAAAAGCCGAGCGCGGGCGAGCTGCTGAACCTCTTCTTACAGCTCGCGTTCAACGCGCTCGTATTTTACTTTTGGGGCGTAAAGGCGCTCGCCTATCTGCCGATCAGCTCGCTGATCGTTATGGGCCTGCATCCCGTAGCCGGGCACTACATTTCCGAGCACTACGTGTTTCGCCAAGGCCAAGAGACCTACTCTTACTACGGCCCGTTGAACCGGCTCACCTTCAACGTCGGCTATCACAACGAGCATCACGATTTCCCGTACATCCCCGGCTCGCGTTTAGCGCAGCTGCGCCGCATCGCGCCGGAGTATTACGACTCGCTCTTCCAGCACAGCTCGTGGACCAAAACTCTGTGGCAATACGTCGCGCGCGCTGACTTAGGCGGCTATAGCCGGGTCAAGCGCACGCGACGCGAGCGAGTCGAGTAGCCGAGCTTCACGCTGCTTTGCGCTTGGGTGAGCGGCGCTTCACGGGTTTGAGGGTGCCGCGCAACACTTGCTTCAAGTTACTGTGCAGGGGCGCGCGGAAATCAGCCGCCTGGGTTTCCTCGAAGCGCTCTTTCATGCGCGCGCCGAGCTGGACGAGCTTGTCGCGGCCCAAGGCCTTCTCCACCTTCGGGAAAAAGTCCTCTTCCTCTTCTTTGACGTGGTGCAGGACGATCTCGCTCAGTACCTGGCACTTGAACGCGAAATCCTTGGACTGCCGAGCTTGGTCGGCTTGGTACAGGCTGAACTCGACCACGCCGTGCTCGACCAAAGCCTCGCCCAAAAGGTCGGTCATCCCCATGCTCTTCTCACAGGCCGGGTAGAAGATCTCGCGCTCGATCGCGTCGTGGCCCACTAGCTTTTCGGCCAGCTCGTCGAACAGCTTGGTCTTCTGAGCGCGCGCGCTGGCCTTTTCGATCTTCTTGAACAGTGCTTTCACTTCTTCGTGCTGGCTCTTCAGCAGATCAATCGCGGTCTGTTTGCCCGCGACGGCGTTACGGACCAAGCGAACGGCGCGCTTCAGAGTGCCGCCGGGGCTGCGGGTAGGCTTTTTCGAATTCATGATCATCGTTCTCCGTTCCTTCCTTCGCGCCCGTAACGCAAGGTCAGTGCCAACCTCGCGATCGTCGATAAATTCCAAAAACTACCGATAGAATCGCCAGGTCGGCGTCGTGCGCTCCCGCTCACTGAGGCTGATTGCTACGTGATGTTAGGCCGCTGCAGGCAGTGCAAAGGTTAGACGGTATGAGCGCTTGAGGTGCGCCAGTATCTCGACGTAGCTCGCGCCCCCCAGGGCGACCAGCGATCCCGGTGGACCAGCAAGCGCGCCCGCAGCAGCCGCTGCGGGTTGACACTGCGATGCTCGGAGCGTCGACATTCCGCATCTCGAGGCCGCGTTCTCGGCAATGCGAGTCTAGCGCGCAAAGCCTAGTGGTGCCGGTAGCAGCTCACCCTGAGCGCAAAACCAGCGCGCTAGTACGTCGTTTCATCGCATATATCGAGCGCATTTCACGGCCTTGAAAAGGGGCGGAAACCCCGCGCCGATAGGCTCGCTGCGAATCCGGACTCGAGACGCGTGCTGGCAGCCGCGAGAAAGTGGGTTTAACCGATGGCCACAATAATCGACGCCGAGCCAGAAGGCATTGCAATCAATCCCGAGCGCACCGCCGTGATCGTGATCGACATGCAGCGTGATTTTTTGGAGCCAGGCGGCTTCGGTGAATCGCTCGGCAACGACGTGTCGCTCTTGGGCGCCGCGGTCGCTCCGATTAAGGCGCTCCTCGAAGGCGCCCGCAAGAAGAAGATGCTCGTCATCCACACGCGAGAGGGACACCGCCCGGACTTGACCGACGCGCCGAAGGCCAAGGTCGAACGTGGTGATCCGAGCACGCGCATCGGCGCTCCGGGGCCCATGGGGCGCATCTTGATCCGCGGTGAAGCAGGTCACGACATCATCCAAGAGCTGTATCCGATGCCCGGTGAGCCCGTGATCGATAAGCCTGGAAAAGGCGCGTTTTACGCGACGGATCTGTATTCGATCCTGCTCCACAAAGGCATCGAAAGCTTGATCGTGTGCGGCGTCACGACCGAGGTCTGCGTGCACACGACAGTGCGCGAAGCCAACGACCGCGGCTTCCGCTGTGTCGTTCCGGGCGACTGCTGCGCCTCGTACTTCCCCGAGTTCCACGAGATGGGTTTGCGCATGATCAAAGCCCAAGGCGGCATCTTCGGTTGGGTTTCTGATTCGAAAAAAATTCTTGCCGCGCTGGCTTGATACGATTCTTCGCCGAGTAGCCGGCCCGCGGGTGCGCGCAGCAGCAGTGCTGAGGCGCAGGCGCGATCGGTTTGCGACCGAGTGCGAGATCCAAACCCGTCAGTTGGACTCATAGCCTTGAATTCGGAAACATACAGGTCACCGGTTTCCACCGCGCGCGTTACGTCACACGAAACACCATGTTCATACGGCCCAATGTAGACGAGTAAGCACTGGCAGAGGCGGCGTGGTGTTGCCGTCAACACAGCGCTCAATTTTGGTTCTGACTTGACTAGGAGTAAATATGAAAGCGAACTTTGGATTTAGCTTTGCGAAGCGGTCGCTCGTAATCGCCGCGACGGCGCTGCCTTCGCTGTATGCAAGCCTGGCAAGCGCGCAAGCTGCGGCCCCCGCGCCGCCGCCTGCTGCGCC
>OLLW01000754.1_pt1 | contig 17765 bp, 11 predicted proteins | sample 1604611 | NCBI WGS metagenome assembly OLLW01 (sample SAMEA104055725, study PRJEB20765) | soil metagenome | biome: Arctic tundra; feature: Polygonal ground; material: soil | place: USA | collected 2011-09 | depth 0-0.5 m | reverse complement strand
GCGGGAAATCCGCATGCACGGTTTGAAAGGGGGTCTTGCCCTTTCGTCCGTGACCTTCACTGGATGAAAGGGCAAGATCTACCAATGCGCACGTCGTCCTTGGTTCTGTTTTTGGTTTTGGGGTGCTCCTGCGCGGCGTTGAGCGGCTGCGGTGGCGGCGCGCCAGCGGTCCCGCCCGCCGCGCCAACGCCGGCTGACGCTCCTCGGTCGTCAGCGGCGCCTGCGGCGAGCGGTGCAACGGCGGAGGCGCCCCGGCCGGCCGGGAGCGACGCCGCGGACGCCAGCGCAGAGGCAGCGAAGCCCGCCAAGGAAAAGGCGGACGACCCCAACGCCACGCGCGAGATCACTTACGTGGTCGTTCCCGACGGGCTCAAGGTCAGCCTCGCCGGCGTGAAGTTCACGGTCAGCGCGGCGGCCGCCCAGGTCGGTCTGGGTTGGGGCGTCAAAGTGAGCGTCGTGGCCAGCGCCGAAGACGGCAAGCCGCACTCGCTCTCGAACCCCAAGGCGGGCCCGATGGCATTCGCCGGCTCGGTGAAGCGCAAAGGGAAGTCGGATCCGGAAGCCTTCGGCGACGAGCGCGGCGGCGACGGCGAACAGAGCATTTTCGGCGACGATCCGACGAAATTCAGCCGCACTTGGCCGAGCAAGGGCGTGCGCGTGCTGGGCATTGGTGACGCCCTCGACTTGCAGGTGGCGCTCTGGGGTCTCGGCGCCAATACCGATTCTCGGCGTCCGGTGAAGCAGTTCTGTCACGTGCGTATGGACGTTGGCCCGAAGGGCAAGCCGCGCGCGATCATCGAACCGCCGAAGTCGGCTTCCGGCGGCTGAGCTGCTCGGCGCTACTTGCCGGTGAAGTGCGGTTTCCGTTTTTCGGCGAGCGCACGCAGAGCTTCGTCGCGATCCGCGCTTTCCAGGCAGCGCTCGTACAGCTCGCGCTCGAGCTCGAGGCCTTGCTCGAAAGGCCGATGGGCGGCGCCGCGCACAGCCAAGAGCGCCGCACGCTGCGCGATGGGCGCGCCTTCGGCTACCGGCTCGAGCCACTTCAGGGTGCTCTCCAGTAGCGATTCTGCCGCCGGAATTACGCGATTTAGCAAGCCGAGACTGAGCGCCTCCCTGCTGTCGATACGGCGTTGGGTGAGCACCAAATCCAACGCGCGCGCATCGCCGATCAGTCGCGCGAGGCGTTGCGTGCCGCCCGCGCCCGGAATGATGCCGAGCCCCGTCTCCGGTAGACCGAGCGTGGCGTGTTCGGTGGCGCTGCGCAGATCGCAAGTCAGGGCCAGCTCCAGGCCGCCGCCCAGCGCAACTCCGTTAATCGCGGCGACGCACACGAAGTCACTCTGCGACAGCCATGACAGCTCGCTGCGGTAGGCGCTGAGCATCTCGCGCACCTGGGCGCGGCTCATGCCTTGGCGCTCTTTGAGATCGGCTCCGGCGCAGAACGCTTTCTCGCCCGCGCCGGTCAGCACACACACACGCACGCTCGAGTCTGCACGAAGCTCTCGCCCAACCTCCCCTAGGCGCTGCACGGTGGCCCAGGACAATGCGTTCATGCGCTCCGGGCGGTCGAGCGTCACGATGGCGACGGCAGCGCGCCGCTCGAGGCGAACCAGCTGTGTCACGCGCGACCCTTACGCTTAGTCGGGCGCGCGGCCTTCTTGGCTTTGGCGGCCGGCGCGGGTTTGCCCTTTACGGCTTCGACCTTGGAAAGCCGAGCCTTTAGCTCCGAAAGCTCGCCGCGCACATTCTCCAGCTCGTCGCTCAGGCGCTTGCGCTCGGCGGTGGTCTTGTGGTCCCCCATGTCGCGCAGGGCTTCGCGCAGCCGGCGCACGACGCGGCCGTCGAGCTCGCGCTCCTTGGCGCGGTGGAGCGCGCCGCGGCTCTTCGTGTCTCCCAGCGCCTGCAAGGCAGCGACTACGTCGATCTTCAGATGCGGATCTTTGTCGTCCAGTAAGTCCTCCAAGTGCTCGCGCACTTTGCGACCATCGGAGATTTGCGCGAGCGCGCCAATTGCGGCGCGTCGGCCGCGCGTCGGAAAACCGTACTGGGTGCGCTTCAGGACTTCGGGCAAGGCGCGTTCGTCGCGCAGCGCGCCCAGCGCGTCGAGCGCGCCCGCGCGTGACACCTCCGCCCAAGAAGCGCGATCAAGCAGCGACACGATGACTGGCAGCGCCTCGGGTTGGCGCGTGCGGCCCAAGGCGCGCACGGACTCCGCCTCTACCAAGTAACTCGGATCGCTCTTGGCGCGCTTCTCGAGCAGCTTCGCGGCTTCGGGCGTCTTGAACGCGCCGAGCGCGGCCGCGACGGCTCGGCGAACCTTCGGGTGCAGAGTGCCCACGTTCGCGGAAAGGGCGGAAAAAGCCTCGTCTGAGCGGATTTTACCGAGCGCGCGGGCGGCTTCGGCGCGCACCATCCAAGCCTCGCTCTTGTGGCTCAAGCTCTTGGCCAGCGCCAAAATCGTTGGCGGGTCGTCGCGGCGCGACAGCGCGTCTGCGGCGCGCGAGCGAGAGATGGCCCGCGTTGCGCTCTCGAGCTGAGCGCGGAGCATGTCCGCTGGGGCGTCGAAGCTAAGATCCGAGATCACACGCAGATCCGGATCGAAGGCGACGAATGCAGGGCGATGCTCGAGCTTGATCACGAACGTGTCCGCGCCTGACGTTACGGTCTTCTTGTGGCGCGACACTTTGCCGTCGCGCGTGCCGACCTCGAGCTCCAGCTCGAAGTGGAACTCCGCGGTATCCCCGACCTTCTGCGCTTGCTTCACGCTGACCGACAGCAGGCCGTCGTCCCAGCTCACTTTGACTTTGAGCTCGGGGTGACCCGGACGGTACACCCACGAGTCGAAGAAGCGCTCCAGTGAGCGGCCCGAAACTTTCTCGAGCGCACGCTGCAAATCATTGGTCTCGACTACGCCGTAAGCGTGGCTCGTGAGGTAGTCCTTCACGCCTACCCAGAACGTAACGTCTCCCAGCTCGCGCCGCAGCATGTGCAGTACGAGGCCGCCTTTTTCGTACAAATGCCGATCAAATAGGTCGATCGGCTCGGCGTAGTCACGGCACACGATGGGGCGCGCATAGCGCGCGCTGGCCTCGTGCAAGTACGTATCGGTATCGGAGGCAACACCGTGGTCGTACTCGTCTCGCCCGATGCGGTCTTCGCGCTCGACATGCTCCATGAAGGTGGCAAAGCCTTCGTTCAGCCAAGCGTGCGACCAATCCCGGCAAGTGACGAAGTCCCCGAACCATTGATGCGCGAGCTCGTGCGCGACGAGATCATTCGAGGTGATGTCGAGTGCGGCGCGCTCGTCGAGCAGCACATGCTCGTACATCGTCGTCGCGGTCGTGTTCTCCATGCCGCCGAAGATGAAGTCGCTTACGACGATCTGCGAATAGCGCTGCCACGGGAAGGGCACGCCGGTGATGCGCGAGAACAGCTCTATCATGCGCGGGGTCTCGCCGAAGCTGCGCGCGGTGTCCTTCTTGCGCGCGGGCGGGACGTAGTAGCGCACCGGGATTTGCTTGCCTTTGCCGAGATCCGCCGCGCGATCGTCCACAATCGTGAAGTTGCCCGCGACCAGCGTGAGCAGGTAGCTGGGGTGCGGTTTGTCGAGCTTAAAGTGGTAACTCCACGGCTTCTTGCCAGCCGGCGTGCTCGACTCGAGTAGCTCTCCGTTCGACAAAGCGATGAATCCGTTTGGCACGCTGACGCGCAGCTCGCTGGTCATCTTGACGTGCGGCTTGTCGTGACAGGGGATGAAATGGCGCGCGTCTTCGTCTTGGCACTGCGTCCAAACTTGCTTCGGCCGGTCTTTGACTTTGGCGTCGGGCTCCAAGAAATAAAGCCCGCGGCGTGGAGTCGCGCTGTAGCAGACAAGGACCTTGCCGGCGTTCGCCTGCTCGAGGCCGCGCACGGTTAGCGTGTCGCCGTCGTAGCTGTGCTCCACAGCGGCGAAGCCCTTGCCGGTGTCGACCTTCACGCTCTCGATCGAAAACCCGACCGCATCCAGCCTCAGCTCACCTGCGTCCGGTGCCACACGCTCGAAGCTCAGGGTCGCCGCGCCGGACACCGATTTGGTCGCGAAGTCCAAGCTCAAGTCTAGAAACAGGTGCGGGATCGCGAACGGCCGCGAGCGCTCGTATTTGCGTTCCGTACCGGCCAGCGCGAAGGGCGAGCCCGCGCTCGAGCAAGCGCAGTGAGAATGGAGACGTTGAACAAGTTTCGACATGCGTTTCAAACTCTGTAGGCCGCTCGAGTCTGCATCGCAAGGGCGCTTTACAGGCGAATGCCCGGAAATAAAAGCACCGGGAAGTCTTGAATGGCCCTCCGCCGGGGGATCACGAAGCGCGTCAGATCACGATCTGCGAATGAGACCCGGCCCCACGAAGCCGCTGCGGAACACCCGAAGGGGTGGAACCGGCGGACCCGGCCGCCTGCTGGTTCAACCGAACGAGTTAGTCGCCATGCAGGATGCGCAGTTCACGGCTTGCTATAGGCCTCCCGAGGCCACCCGAGACCGGAAGCACGCTAAGCTCTTCCGGTGGCTACCACTCCCGCTCCTACGCTCACCCTCACCGGCGAAGTCGAGCGAGTCACCTTCGAGAACGAGGCGACGAGCTTCCGAGTCATTCGACTTGGGTCTGTCGAAGGCGCGGGCTCGCGTCGTAGCTCGCTGCCCGTGGTCGGCACTTTTCCGGCTGTGGGTCCAGGCACGCGGGTACGCGTCACAGGCGACTTCGTCAACGACGCGAAACACGGTGAACAGTTTCGCGTCGAGACCCTGATCCCGATCGCGCCCAGCACCTTGGCCGGGCTCGAAAAATACTTGGGCTCGGGGCTGATTCACGGCATTGGCCCAGGCTTCGCCAAGCGCATCGTCGCGACCTTCGGCATGGACAGTTTGTCGGTGCTCGATCAAAGTCCAGAGCGTCTGTGCGAAGTCACGGGTATCGGTGAACGACGCATCGAGGAAATCAAAAAAACCTGGGCGTCGCAACGCGCGATCAGCAACATCATGATGCTGCTGCAGACGCATGGCGCTACTCCTGCTTTGGCCGCGCGTATCTGGAAGCAGTACGGCGACAAGGCGGCCAGCGTTCTGCAGCTTCATCCGTACCGCATGGCGCTCGACGTGCGCGGCGTGGGTTTCAAGACCGCCGACCGAATGGCGCTTTCCTTGGGCATTTCTGGGGACCATCCCGAGCGCGCGCAGGCCGGCGTGATGCACGAGCTCGGGGTGCTCGCGGATCAAGGCCACGTCGTGGTGCCGCGGGAGGCGCTCATAGAACGCGCCGCGGCCATGCTCGAAATCGACATCGGTCACGTCGAAGCCGCGATCGACGCGTTGTGGGCCTCCGAGCGCGTGGTCGTCGAAGACGGCGGAGTCTACCTGACTTGGCTGCATCAAGCCGAAGTGGCAGTGGCGCAGGGACTCGGGCGCTTGCTCGCCAGCCCGGGTAAAGAATTGGGGGGCCTCGACGTCGCGCTCTCGGCCTTCGAACGGGTCGCGAAGATCGAGCTGGCGCCCGGGCAGCGCGCCGCGATCGAAGCCGCAGCGAGGTATAAAGTCGTCGTTATCACCGGCGGACCGGGTGTCGGCAAAACTACGATCGTGAAGGCGATCTTGAACGTGCTCGGTCGCGCGAAGCTGCGCGTGAAGCTTTCGGCACCCACCGGGCGAGCCGCCAAGCGGCTCAGTGAATCGACCGGGCTGGAGGCCAGCACGCTGCATCGGCTGCTCGCGTTCGACCCACGCCAGGGCCAATTTCAGCTGGATTCACGCAATCCAATCGAAGCCGACGTAGTCATCGTCGACGAAGCGTCGATGATTGACATGCCGCTCGCTGCGGCGTTGATCGGCGCGTTGCCCACTCTGGCCCGCTTGATCATCGTGGGCGACTCGGACCAGCTGCCGTCCGTCGGGCCGGGTGCGCTGCTGCGCGATTTGATCGACAGCGGTGCCATCCCGACGGTGCGCTTGAACGAGATCTTTCGGCAAGCGGGTCAGAGTCGGATCGTGATTAATGCACACCGCATCTTGACTGGGGAGATGCCGGAAAGCGTGGACGCGGATCTGCCCAATGCGGATTTCTTCGTCGTGCCGCGGCGCACACCCGAAGAGGCGGCGGAATTGGTGCGCGAGCTGGTGGTGACGCGCATTCCGAGGCGGTTCGGCTTCGATCCGAAGCGCGATATACAAGTGCTGACGCCCATGCATCGCGGCCCAGTGGGCACCATCGCGCTGAACGAGCTGCTGCAGGCTGCGCTCAACCCAGACGGTCCCGCGCTCGAATCGCGCGGGCAGAAGCTGCGGCTTGGCGACAAGATCATGCAAACGCGTAACGACTACGAGCGTGAAGCGTTCAACGGCGATATTGGCGTCGTTACTGCGGTGGATCTGGAAGGCCGCAAATTGACGGTGCGCTTCGATCAGCGGGACGTGCAATATGACGACCCGAGCCTAGCTTCGCTCACGCTCGCCTACGCGACCAGCATTCACAAGAGCCAGGGCAGCGAGTATCCGGCCGTGGTAATTCCGCTGCTGACGTCGCACTTCGTGATGTTGTCGCGCAACTTGGTCTACACCGCGGTGACGCGAGCCAAAAAGCTGTGCGTGCTAGCCGCGGATCCGCGCGCGATTCGCCTGGCTTTGGCGGAGACGCGCCGCGAGGAGCGGATGACACGCCTAAGCGCTCGGCTACGAAGCTTGCGCTGAGCCATGCACGCTTCGTGAACGGACTGTTTCGTGGCCATGACCGCGGCTTTCCGGTGTCGCGTCGGTCGGTCGAGCGAATCGTACTGAGACGGGTGGCGAACACAAGATGAAACCGGTTTGGGGTTATCGTTTGCTCTGTCGCGCGCTATTGATCGAGCTTCAACGACGGCAGTGGGAAGCCCCCAACTAATCACCCTAACGGGTTAAAAATGGTACCGCTCGAGTCAGCAGCAGACGACGCACGGCACGTCCCGCTTCTTTTGGTGTCGGGTGCTGACACTCGCGAGCTGTCCGCCGGGCCCGCCGAGACATTCGTACTCGCCTGTGTCGACGGCCAAAGCTCTCAAGTCGAGATCGCGCAGACCACCGGCCTCCGCTTGGAAGAAGTGGCGAGCATCGTCGATAGCCTGGTCGCGCGCGGCGTGGTCGCCTTCGCCGCCCCGCATTCCTCCCGCCAGGCAGCGCGTGGGCCAGTCTCGCCGACCGCGCAGTCGGGTGCTTACTCGTTGCTTGGGGGCCCGGGGCAGTCACTCGAGCTGAGCGCAGCGCAGCAGCACCAATTGTTGGATCTGGACCGTCGCCTCGGGTCGCTCGACCACTATCAGCTACTCGGCGTCGGCGCGTCTGCCGACGATAAGGGGATCCGCGCCGCGTACTACCAGCTCGTCCGCACCTTCCATCCGGATCGCTTTTTCGGCAAGCAGCTGGGTAGCTTCGAGAGCAAGCTGCTGCGCGTCTTCGCCAAGATCACGGAAGCGTACGACGTGCTCCATCGGGACGACACGCGCGCCGCTTACGACCGCTACCTCGCTGCCAAGCGCCGCACTCTCGACTTCGAGAGTCATCTGAACGACCCGGATCGTCAAGCGCGTGAGGTCGAGAGTGCGTTGCGGCGCATCGAGCGTGCCGCCGCAGCGGATTCCGTGGTTCCGACGAGCGGCACCGTGCGTCGCTCGTCGGGCGCGTTCGTTGCCGATCCCGAGGCCCGTCGGCGCGCTCTGGCGCGCAAGCTGGGGCATTCGTCGGTTCCGCCTCCGCGTTCGCCGTCGCCGGCAGCCATTTCGTCGGTGCCCCCGAGTGCCTCGTCGAATCGCGCCGCGGAGGACCTGCGGCAGCGTTACACCGAGCGCCTGGCGCGCGCGCGCGAAGAGCAGCGCAATCACTACCTCGCGCTGTCCAACGAAGCCGCCGCCAGGAATGATCTCGCTTCGGCCGCCAATGCACTGCGCGTCGCCTGCTCGCTCGCCCCCGCAAACCTCGAGCTAGCGGGGGATCTAGCGGAGCTCGAGCATCGCGCGGCACAGCAGATGTGGCAATCCTACGCCGAGCGCGCCAAGTACGCTGCGATCGAAGGTCGCCCGGATGAAGCCGCAGAGTGCTACGTGCGCGCGGCCCCCGGTCACCCTTCCGCCAGCCTGTTGGAACGCGCGGCCTTCTTCACGCTCGAAGCAAGTGGAGATCTGAAGCAAGCCGCACAGCTCGCCCGGCAGGCCATCGCGCTGGCGCCGAACAGCGCCAAGTGCCGTCTAACCCTGGCTCAAATCTACGCCTCGGCCAAGCTGCGCGAAAGTGCCCTCGCCGAGCTCGAACGCGCCCGCGCGCTCGAGCCCGAGCAACCCCTCATCAAAGAGTGGATCGCGCGCGTCGAACGCGGTGACATTTAATCTCACTGCGGATCGGGCACCCGTACCAGTGGCGAGAATTGCGCTAGCGAAACGACGGATCGCTTGACGGCTTTTTGATGCGCGTGTTGGCGTCGACGCCGGACAACACTTCGACGTTGATGCCGTCGGAAAGGCCGAGCTTTACCGCGCGGCGCTCGAAATGCTGCGGCTTGATCTCGACCTCCACGAAGGTTTGTCCCTTGTCGAACAAAACGACGCTTTCGCTGATTGCGAGCGCGCGGTCGCGCCGATCCAGGATGATGTCGGCGTTGGCGCTGTAGTTGGCGCGGATCATGATGCCCGCCTTGAGACTGAGCGCGGCCTTCACTTCGAATTCAATGGTGCCGTCTTTTTCCACGCCCTTCGGCGCGATGTACTCGAGCGTGCCCTCGAAGCGCTCCGAGCCGAGCGCGCCCACCGAGATCGCTACGGGCATGCCTGCGCGGATCTTGCCGACCTCCGATTCGTCGACGCGGCCATCGAAAATCATGTCGCTCATGTCGGCGACGGAGGCGATGGTCGTGCCTTCGTTGAAGGTATTGGCCTCGATCACCGAAGCACCTTCTTTGACCGGCACTTCCAAGACCATGCCCTCCGCGGTCGAGACGACCACGTTGGCCACGCGTGTGGATTTCTTGGACGTGCCCTGAATCAGTAGATCACGATTGCTCTCCGCGGCGTCGAGCTCGGCTTTGCGAAGCTGGGCGGCGAGCTGATACTGGTTGTTCTCGGTCTGCGAGATCAGATTTTGCGTGTACAGCTGCTTGAAGCGCTCGGCTTCGCTTTGCGCGCTCTGGAAGCTGATCTCCGCTTGGTGCACTTTGGTTTCGGCTTGGTCGACCTGCACCATGTTCGGCATGATGCGGATCCTGGCTACGAGCGCGCCGTTCTTCACGACTTGTCCGGGTTGAATCAGGAGCTTCTCGATCACGCCCGAGACGTGCGGTTTGATCGTGACCTCTCGCCGTGGCACGAGCGCGCCGGGTGCGACGGTTTTTTGCACGATGTCCAGCAGCGCCGGTTCTACCGTTTCGTACACGATTGGCTGCGCTTCGGACTTCCGATACAGGAAGACCAGCGTTGCCGCGAACGCGACCAGCACCGAGAGGCTGAGCAGAACTGGAAATGCGCGGCGGATCATTCGGCTCTCAATGCTTCGACGGGGTGAACGCGGGCGGCATGACGGGCCGGTACGATACCTGCGACGACACCAGCCACAATCAAGACGAGGACGGCGATAAGCGCTACTTGTAGGCTGACTTCGGGTTGGCTGAGCGGCGCGCCCTGCAGGTGACTGACGGCTTTCCCGGCCGCCTCCAGCGCGAAAACGCCCGCTACGACTCCAGAGTAGCCGGCCAAGGTAGTGAGCAAGAGGCCCTCGGCGACGACCAGCGAAATGATGGACATCGGAGTAGCGCCGAGCGCCTTGCGCACGCCAATCTCCCTCGTGCGCTCTTTGACGATGATAAGTAAGATGTTGCTTACGCCGAGCATGCCGGCCAGCAGCGTGAGCGTGCCGACGAACCAGACGAACTTGCGGATGCCGCGGAACAGCCCCTGAAGCTGCTGGAACTTCTGCGCGGCGTTGTACGAGCCGAGCGCCAGCGAATCATCCGGGTGAATGCGGTGGCCCTTCATGATCGAGCGGCGCACGTTTTCTTCGACCAAAGCCGCCGGCAGGCTACGCACGGCAGTGAGCGCGAACCAGCCGACCTTGTTCTTCAAGTTGAAGGCGGTCTGAAAGGTCGAAAACGGCACGTACACGGAGGACTCGATGTGATCGCCGTCGTCCCCGGTTTTCAGCGTTTTGATGACTCCCACGATTTGGAAGTAGACGCGCTTGACCTGCAAATATTTGCCTATCGGATCCACGTCCCCGAACATGCTCTGTCGCACTTCGTCCCCGATCACCGCCACTTTGCGCTCTTCGGTCATATCGCGGGGGTTGATGAAGCGCCCGGATTCGAGAATCAGCGGTTCGACGTACTGAAACTCGGGGCTGTCGCCCATCACGTTGAAGGCGCCCTTCTTGGCTCCGTAGGTCACGTTCTGAGCTTCGCGCCAATTGCCGAGCTGCAGCCGCGGAGCGACGTGCTCGACGCCCTCCGAGCGCGCGACGGCGGCGATGTCGGCGTCGACGAAGTGCACATAGCGGCCGGGCTGCAGCCCTCGGTACGGGAGCGACGTGCGCTGCGACCACACGTACACGCTGTAGTTGGTGAGCCCGTTCAGATTGGCAATCACCCCGCGCTCTAGGCCGTTGCCCATGCCTAGCATCAGGATCAACATGAACACCCCCCAAAACACGCCAAGTGCAGTCAGCAAGGCACGCAGCTTGTTGCTGCGCAGGGTCGCCCAGACCTCTTGCCAAGCGTCGAGATCAACCACGGAGTGCCTCGATCGGGCTCACGCTGGCAGCGTGCCGCGCGGGGAAGAAGCCTGCCAGCGCCCCGCACAAGACCAGCACTGCGGTGGCAATCAGCGCCACCCGCAAATCCACATCCGGCTGCCTCATATACGGCACGTCTTTCAAATAGCGCGCGGCGAGCTGCACGATGCCAATCCCCAAAAGCAGCCCGCAATAGCCCGCGATTCCCGTGACGATCACGGCTTCACCGATGACCAGCGAGATGATCGACCAGGGCGTCGCACCGAGCGCCTTGCGCACGCCGATCTCGCGCGTGCGCTCTTTGACCGAGATCAGCATGATGTTGCTGACTCCGACGATGCCCGCGAGCAACGTCCCAATGCCCACGATCCAGACGAAGATTTGGATCCAGACGAACACGCTGTTCACTCGCTCGAACTCAACGACATTGTTCTGCACGTGCAGTGCACGCCGGTCGTCGGGGGATACGCCGTGGCGCTGGGCGATCAGGCGCTGCAAGGTGCTGGCAATGCTCTTGCTCTGCTCGAGCGTCGCGTTGCCAATCGTGAACATGATCTGGTGCACGCGGCCGGGCTGGTTGTAGACCAGCTGCGCCGTGGTGACCGGCACGTAGATCTTCTTCAGCTCGGCTTCGCCGCCCACGTCCTCGAACACTCCGACCACTTTGTAGGACAGCCCGCGGATTTTCACGTACTCGCCGAGCGGGTCGGTCTTGCCGAACAGGAAATCGACGACTTTCGAGCCGATGACGCACACCTTCCGGCGTTCGCTCAGGTCTGCGTCGTTCAGAAAACGCCCTGCGGTGATGATGGTCTTTTCTAAGTATTGGTGGCCGGGGTGGGTGCCGCGGATGTCGAACGCGGAGTGCTTGGCGCCGTAGCTGACGATGAACTCGCCGTATAGATAGAAGCGCGCCGTGATGTGCTCGACGCCGGGCACCATGCGCGCGATGACGTCGTAGTCGTCGTTCATCAGCTTCACGTCGCGACCTGGGCCGCGCCCAGCGTACGGCAACGTGGTTTTTCCCGCATAGAGCCAGAGCGAATTCACGGCGTCGTCCCGGAACTCGTAGGCTGCGCCGTTCTGCAAGCCGCGCCCCGCGCCGAGCAGCACGACTAGCATCAGCATGCCCCAAGCGACGCTCAACGCCGTGAGCGACGTGCGCAGCTTGTTCCTTTGCAACGTGGCAAAGATCTCTTGCAGCGCGTCGAAGCCCGGGAGCACTCAGGCCACCTTTCCGTCTTTCATGGCAATGACGCGGTCAGTGCGCTGGGCGATGTCATGCTCGTGAGTGACAATCACGACTGTCATGCCCGACTTGTTCACGTCACGGAACAAGTCCATTAGTTGGTAGGACGTTGCGGTGTCGAGCGCGCCGGTGGGCTCGTCCGCCAAGATTAGCTCGGGCTTGGTGATCAGCGCGCGCGCGACGGCCACGCGCTGACGCTCACCGCCGGACAGCTCACTCGGCAAATGAGTCGCGCGCGCCAGAAGGCCCACGCGATCCAAGTACTCGAGTGCGATGCGGTTGCGCGCGCGCCGCGCGACGCCCTGATAGTAGAGCGGCAGCGCGACGTTCTCCTGCGCGGTTTTGAAGCCGAGCAGGTTGAACGACTGAAAGACGAAGCCGATGAAACGATTCCTGTACTGCGCTGCTTCGCGCTCGGACAGCGCGCGCACCAAGCGATCGCCGAGGAAATACGAGCCAGTGTCGTAGTCGTCGAGGATGCCCAGAATGTTGAGCAGCGTGCTCTTGCCGGAGCCCGAGGAGCCCATGATAGACACCAGCTCGCCGCGCTCGACGCGCAGGTTGACGTCGCGCAGGACGTGCAGTGCTGTCTCTCCCCCGCGGTACGATTTGTTGAGCTGCTCTAGGCGAATCATCGAGCCCGAGCAGCATAGCAGTCGGGCTTAGGGACCGCCGGCCTTGCCGTCGTTACCCGACGCGGAGCCGGCCGATCCAGCGCTTCCGGCGGCCCCCGCGCTGCTTCCGCCGCCGCTGCGGTTGTTCCGGCGCGGGGCGGCTGAGCTTGAAGCTGACGCCCGCGCGTCAGTTGATCGTGAAGCTCTTCGACACGGTGACGGCCGCGCCGCTGAAGGCCGGCACGTGCGCCTTGTGGAAGCCAGAGGCCACGCAGCCGCCCGTGGGTGTGCCAGCGAAGGCGCCGCTCACGGTTGCAGTCGTGACGCGACCACTCGGCGCGAACGTGACCGTCGCTTTGCCACTGCCTGTCGGACCACCGGGCTTCTTGCACACAGCCGCGGACATGGACGCCGCGGTGAGCGCTGAGATCGCCGCCGACTTGCTAAACGGGGGCGCGTCGGATGCTCCCGGCGGGATCGGATCTTCCTTCTTCTTCTTCGCGTCGGTGGTTGGCGTCTTGCTTGCGACTGCGACCGGGGCTTCGGCTGCGGTCGGCGTCTTGTCGCTAGCCTTGGCAGTGTCCGGCGCAGCGCTCGCGCTCGCGCTCGCGCTCGCGGCCGGAGCCGCCGCTGCACTCGCAGCTGGTGTTTCGTCCGGCTTGTCCGGCTTCGCCGCGGGCTCGTCCTTCTTGTCCTCTGCCAGCGCGCCCGATGCGGCGCTGGCGCTGGCGCTGGCGCTGGCGCTGGCGCTCGCGGAACCCTCGGCGCTCGGCGTCTCGTCGTGGTTTCTGCCCAGCACGAGCGCCAGGATCAAACCGATGATCACGACGCCGCCGATGCCGCCGACGATCAGCACCAACTTGTTGTTGGGGCGTGTCGCGGCCATCGGCATGGCGCCAGCGGACATCAGCACCGGGCTCGCTGGGACCGGTGGCGGGGGAGGCGCGGGCGCCATCAAAAGGGCCTGATTGTTGCCGCCGAACAGCGCACCACCGCCGCCGACACCCATCAAGGCGGCGCTGGCGCCCATGCCGAACGGATCATCGGGGTTCGACGGTTGCTGAGGGCGGCCGCCGCCAGACGGAGCCTTGGGAGCTTTTGCAGTGGGCTTCGGCGCGGGCGCGCTGGGCGAGAAGCCCGCCTTCAATGCGTCGAGAGAAAACAGAACCGAGTTCTCATTGCGCGCGCCGGTCATGTTGCCGTCGCCGTATGCGGTCGCACCGGCTTGCGGAATGGTTGGCGCGCTGGTCGCGACTTCTTCCCCTTCGGCGCCCGCGGCGTCGATGCCGCCGAACAGGTCGTGCGTGTTGTCAGGTTGGAATTGGGCGCGCGTCGCGGCGGGGCGCGCCGCGCCTGTCGCTTGATTGGGCGCGGTAAACAGCGGCATGGTCGCGCGCGGGCTCTTGGCGGCGGACGGGAAGCCCCCGGGCGTCGCGGCCACCGGCCCGACGCCTGGTGCCGGATCCGGTTCGGGCGCGGGCACGGACGGCAGATTCTCGACGTTGCCACCAGCGAGCAGCGGCGCGAGCTCTGACTCGAGGATCGCAACCCAGTCGACCATGCCGTCTTTCCAGACGAAGGCGTCGGCGGTGACGAGGCCAGAGACGTAGCCCTGCACGATTTCCTCCACGCTCATCGTGCGGGAATCGGTGTCGCTCAGATTAACGGACCAAACCACAGGTGCCTCCGCGTCGAGTGCAGCGTCGGCTTCCACGCGGGAAAGGCTCGAGCCACCGCCTTGTTGCCCGTCGACGACGATCGGGGTGCCGCAACCTTTGCAGCGGATTTTTACTTTCCTGCCGCGAACCTTGTTGTCGGCGATCGTGTACTTCGCGCCACACGCTTCGCAGGCTATCTTCATCGAGCCGCGACCTTAGCAAACTCTGCGCAGTCTAAGCTACTACGGCGGATCTCGCCAGACGCTTACTTAAGGTCAATTCACCGGGACGAGCGCGGCGCCGCAGCCGCCACAGAATTGGCTGTCCCCGGTGTATTGCTTGCCGCAAACGGGGCAAATCTTTTTGGTGATCGACACCTCAGCGGTGCGCGCACCGGCCTGAACGGCAGCGGGCAGCAGGTCTTCGCCATGCTTGGGGCAGGTCAAAACGCCCGGATCATAGCCTTGGCCGCAGATGGGGCACACGCCACCGCTGGGGCCCGACGGTGCCTCGTTGCCGCGCGCCGCAATCAGGCGATTGCCGTCATTAGGGCAAAACGCGGCCTCGGCGGGGTACTCCTCGCGACAAGTCGGGCAGATCTTGGCGAGCGGCGCGAGCCCGCTGGGAGTGACTGCTGGGGCAAAGCGAACGCGTGGAGCGCGGGCTTCGGCTGCCACCGGTTTTCGGCGGCTGTGCTGCACGAGGATGAAGCCGAGCAAGCCGAGCAGCAACGCCGTGCCGCCGACCACGCCGACGAACACCACGCGGCGTCGCTGTGAGTCGTCGCGGGTGACGACGCTGCCGCCGCCAATTGACGTCGTAGCGATGCGCGCGACCGAGGCGTCACTCGACTCGCCCTCGGAATTCAGGCCTTTTTGTGCGAGCAAAGCGTCGTAGCGCTGTGCCGACGCGATCTCGACGGTGACGCGCGCTGAGTGGCCGGCGAGCGTCGCTTGGAGCTCCACGGTGGCCTCAGGCGCATCGTCCGGGACGCGGATCTTGCCTGGCCCTGATAGCTCCAGCGCCGTGTGATCGGTGACGACCTTCCACACCGGCGAGAGCGCTAGCCCGCAACCCGCTCCGTCGAGCACGACAGTGTGGAACTCGAAGCTCTCCCCCGGCCGCATCAGCTTTTGCGACGGTCTCACTTCGAGGCGCTCGGGAGGTCCAGGTAAGGTGCAAACTTTCGCTGCAGGCGTTGCGGTCGGCGTTGGCGTCGCTACGGCCGGCGTCGGTGGAGCGACTGGTGCGTGGTCACCTTCGCGTTGCACGATCGACAAGCTGCGTGACCGGCGCACGCTCGCCGTACAATTCTGACCGTTGATGATGAACTGATACTGCCCAGTCTCGTCGAACGAGATCTGGCTGTCGGTGGCGCTGATGGTCGTGATGATGGTGGCTTGCCGCGGGTCGCCGGCCTTGGTTTTGCAGCTGTTTTTCCAGCCGCGCAGGCCCCCGCTGTGGTTGACGCGGGACAGGCCTGGAAACTGCTCCCAGCACTCCGTCGTCGAATAGTCGCGGCCCGCGCCGCTTAAGTGCAGCTCGCTGCCGCCGCTGCTGCTGGTGATGGTCACGGCACCGCCAGGCGCACCGCCGCCACTCGGTGCCGGTCCGCATGCGCTGCCCCACTCGCCGATGTTCCACGTCGAGCTCAGCGGCGTTGCGTTCCAGCGGCCGGCGAGCGTCAGCGGTTCAGCGCGCGCGGAGCCACTCCATGCGCACAGCGTGAGCGCGAGCAAGAATTGAAAGAACGACAGGCGACGCATCACGGGAGGAATTTCCCACTCGCTGAACGCACGAGAGCGCGATTCGGTAGGGACAGAGCACACTAGCGTTAGTCCCGGAGTGCCCGCTAGCGCCTCGCGCGAAGTGCTCTGGGAATGCCAGCGGGCGTGCTTCGCGGGTGGCGAGCGGGTGGTCGGGAGTAGGCTTAATGAACCGCTCGCAGGCTCTGATTTAGGCGTTTCTTTCTGGGCTTTTCGCGGCGGTCTCACGTTGACACGGCATTTTCCAGGATGCTACGGTCGGGCTTCGCTAAAGCTCTAGTAATTCCCCAGACTTCAGCGAGTGGAAAGGGCTACGAAGCATGCGTACGCGGTACACGAGGCGACAGCTCGCAGGGGTGGTTCCTGCGGCCACGGCTGCGGCCTCCATTTTCTCGCTTGCGCTGCTCGCTCTGCTCGCGCCGGCCGTCGCCCACGCCCAGGCCACCGGTAACGCTCGAGCGCTCAACAACGGCGACGGCATGGACACGCACCTGTTCCGGCCGGCCGTCGATTCCAAAGGCTTCTTCTCGGTCAACGGCTCGGACATCCTGGGCGCTGGCAATATCAGCTTCGGCCTCGTGCTCGACTACGGCCGCGGCATCATGCGCACGAGCCACAGCGGCAAGCCCACCGACACCGCAACCGGCGCCGCGTGCACTGACGACACGTGCAAACCAGGGTCGGCGGGCACCGGTGTCCCGTCGTTGGTCCAGAACTCGTTCCAAGGCACGTTCGGCTTCAACTACGGCATCGCCAACAAAGCCATCGTCGGCGTCAGCATCCCCGTCAACTTGATGACCGGGGACGAAGCCTACGGCATCGGCCCGAATGGCGGCCTGTACAGCTCCGCCCAGCTCGACGCGCAAAAGCTCAGCTTCCTCGCGCTACACGGCAAGTTGCGGCTCACGCGCGTGGATCGCGGCGTCGGTCTGGCCGTGCTCGTGCAAGCCGGTGTTCCGCTCACCAGCGCTGCGCGCGACCTCGGCGCCGATCCCAAAGCTTGGTACTGGCCGCAGTTCATCGTCGAGAATCAATTCGGGGCCGAGCGTCGCTTCAAGGTTGGCGTCAACGTCGGCTACCGCGCTCATGGCGGCAACAACGCGAAGTTCGAGAACGACGTCACCGGCAAGCCGCAGCTCAAAGAGGGCACCTTCGAAGCCTCGAACCTCGGTACCTACAGCTTGGGCTTGTCGTACCGTGTGCTGGACGCGCTGGACCTCGTCGGTGAGACGTACGCCTCGTACCAGCTCGCCGGTGAGTCAGCGAGCAAGCAGAAGCTTAGCGAAGAGTTCGTGGGCGGCATCAAGCTGTTCGTCGAAGACAACAGCTACCTGATGATGGGTGCCGGCGGCCGCGCGTTCTCGACCGGTTTCGAAGCCGCCAATCTGCGCATGGTGCTCGGCTTCGTCTACGAGCCGTCGATCGGCGACCGTGACGGCGACGGCTACAAGGACGACCAAGATCAGTGCCCGGACGAGCCGGAGGATTTCGACGGCTTCAAAGACGAAGACGGCTGTCCTGATCCGGACAACGACAACGACGGCATCTTGGACGTGAACGATCGCTGTCCGAACGTGCCGGAAGACTTCGACGGCGATCACGACGAAGACGGCTGCCCCGACATCTCGAAAGACGGCGACCGCGACGGCGACGGCATCCCGGACTCGAAGGACAAGTGCCCCGACGATCCGGAAGACAAAGACGGCTTCCAAG
>OLLW01000768.1_pt1 | contig 17831 bp, 14 predicted proteins | sample 1604611 | NCBI WGS metagenome assembly OLLW01 (sample SAMEA104055725, study PRJEB20765) | soil metagenome | biome: Arctic tundra; feature: Polygonal ground; material: soil | place: USA | collected 2011-09 | depth 0-0.5 m | reverse complement strand
CTGCTCGACAAGCTCGGCCGCTCGCTGCCCACCGAGAATTAATCAGAGGCCGCGGCGTTGCGCGCCGCTTGCGTCGCAGCCGTTGCTTCACGGCTACCCACTTTCCGCTGGCTCAGTGCCCCACCCACCATTCGCTGAATTCAGCGAAGTCGATCTCCCCATTGTGGTCAGCGTCGAGTGCCTCGAACGCGGACTGGATCTGGGCGTCGCTGTAGCCCGCACCGAGCTCAAGGAGCAGCTCGCCGAATTCGCCCAGGTCCAGGCGCCCGTCGCTGTTGCGGTCGTAGCTGTCGTAGCGAGCGCGCAGTGCCTCGTTGTCCATGACGCGGCGACTAGCACTAGTTGATCAGTCTTGGCACGCGAGTTGGGTTTAGTTTCTAAATCCTTTCGGAGTGATTGCCGGCGTGCTGCCAGAGAGTGCGGGGCCGTGTAGTCACCGGAAACCAAAGCCGCGTTAACCCCGGGTGATGACGCTCATGGACCGCATTCGTCAGGCGCGTAAAGTCGGTGGTTTTCGTGCGCTGCCCAAGATTCTCGCAGGAAAGGCGATTGGCCTGCTGCTGGTGTACGCCCTGAGCGTACTGATCCAGCACTGCTTTTTTGGTGTGGCGCACGCCGCCGGGGCGGCGCCGATCGATCCGGACGCGCCCTACGTCAGTCCGATCAACACTGCCTGGACACTGGCCGCGGCGTTCCTGGTGTTCTTCATGCAGGCGGGTTTTATGTGCTTGGAGGCCGGCTTCTCCAGGTCACGCGAGGCGATCAACATCATTTTGGAAGGCATCGTCGACACCTGCCTGTGCGGGGTGTTGTTCTGGTGCTTCGGGTTCGGCTTCATGTTCGGGGCGGGTAACGGCTGGATTGGCCAGCAGTACTTCATGCTCCACGGCACGCCCAAGACCTACGGCAGCACCGGCGTGCCCATGCTCGCCTTCTGGCTGTTTCAGTTCGCCTTTGCGGACACGTGCAGCACCATCACCTCCGGCGCGATGGTTGGTCGCACGGGGTTCATCGGCGACATTCTGTACAGCATCGGCGTCAGCGGTTTCATCTATCCGATCTTCGGGCACTGGGCATGGGGGCCGGATGGCTGGCTGAACAACATCAAGCCCGTCCCGTTTCACGATTTCGCCGGCTCGACCGTGGTTCACACCATCGGCGGGTTCATTGCGCTCGCGGGGGCGATTGCTCTCGGGCCACGCCTCGGTCGCAAGTTCAAGCGCGACGGCGGCGGCTTCATGCAAGGCCATGACATGGTGATCGCCGCCATCGGTGGCGTCATTTTGTGGTTCGGTTGGTACGGCTTCAACCCGGGCAGCACCTTGTCGGCGATGGACGCAGAGGGCATTGGTCGCGTGGCCGCCAACACGACCCTGGCGGCGTGCACGGGCGGTCTCGCCGCGCTCGCCACGAGCTACCCGCGCTTCAAGATTTGGGACTGCGGTCTCACGGTAAACGGCTTTTTGGCTGGCTTGGTTGCGATCACGTGCCCCTGCTACTGGGTCAGCCCCGCGGGAGCGTTGTGGATCGGCGCAATCGCCGGCGTCGTGTGCGTGTACGGGGTCGAGCTAGTCGAGTGGCTGCGCGTGGACGATCCAGTGGGCGCGGTCACGGTCCACGGCTTGTGCGGCATTTGGGGCACGCTCAGCTTGGGCCTGTTCGCCTCTGGCGAGTTCGGCGCACCCACCTCGACGGGCGCGGACGTTTCCGCGACAGTACGCGGCCTATTCTACGGCGGCGGGACGAACCAGCTGGTGGCGCAAATGATCGGCAGTGCGAGTATCACGCTCGGCACCTTCGTCGCCGCAGCAGTGCTGATGTGGCTGGTCAAACAGACCGGCACGCTGCGCGTCTCCGAGGCGGGCGAGCTCGAAGGGCTCGACATTCACGAGCACGGCGGCCCAGCCTACCCGGACTTGTACAACGTTGGGATTGGCGTAGAGGGCCTCGCGGGCGACGAGAAGCCCTAGCAGTGCTAAGCCACGCCCATGGCTGGAACCATCGTTGTTTGTGGGCATGGACCTGGGATTTCGGATGCCGTCGCGCGACGCTTCGGCAAAGCGGGCTATCGCGTGGCGATTGTGGCGCGCAACGCCGAGCGCTTAGACGCCGCGGCTCGCGCGCTCGCCAATGACAATATCAGTGCCAAAGCCTTTCGTTGCGATCTGGGCGATCCGGACGCCGTGAAAAGAATGATCGCGGACGTGCACACCGCGTTCGGACCGATCAGCGTGCTGCACTGGAACGCGTATTCTAGCGGCGCAGGTAACCTGAAGACGTCCAGCACGGACGACTTGCGCGCAGTGCTGAACGTCACAGTGCACGGCCTGGTGGCTGCGGTGCAGGCGAGCTTGCCGGACTTGACGGCCCAAAAAGGCGCGCTGCTCGTCACTGGCGGCGGTTTCGCGTTCTACGACCCGAACGTCGACGCAGCGGTGACGCAATTCGCTGCGGCGGGCTTGGCCATCGGCAAAGCCGCTCAGCACAAGACAGTGGGCTTGTTGAGCAAGGCGCTACAGAGCGACGGCGTGTACGTGGGAGAGGTAGTGGTTACGGGGCTCGTGAAGGGCACCGCGTTCGACTCCGGCAACGCGACGCTGGAAGCGTCGACCATCGCCGAGCGCTTCTGGCAGCTGTATCAAGCCCGCGACATCGCGACCGTGACGATCTGAGCCCACCGGGCTGGTGGCCTGAGCGTCGTCAGCCGCCACGGTGCTTCGCGAAGCGAGGCACTGTGGCACATGCATCCGCGCCTCAGCGGTCAGGATTTGAGCGGTATTTCTGTGCGAAACGTGAATGGCCTCGGATTTGCTAAGTGCACGTCCAAGGACCATGACTCGGCTTTTTTTTCGCACCTTTGGTTTGACGGTCGGTATTGCTAGCTTGCTCGCGGTCCAACCCGCAGAGGCAGACGAGCCGGTTACCGGCCCCGACTTGAACTCGACCAAGGGCAAGCCCTTGGACCCGCCAGCGCCAGTCAGCGGCGCGACGCCCAAGTTGGTCGGTGTGAGCGCCTTTGCGGGCGCCGCAATGGTCGATATGGGCCCAGTCAACGACCGCTTGGACTCTGCCGGTCCGGGGCGGCTTTACCCGAAAAACCTGCCCATCTTGTTCCCGATTTTGGGCGGGGAGGGTTTCGGCTTGTTCAATCGCTTCCTGATCGGCGGCTCTGGCGCGGGTCTGTTGTCGCGCAGTGTCGATGAATCAGGCGGACGCCAGATCTCTGCCAGCGGAGCGTGGGGCACGTTCGATTTTGGGTATCAGCTCGTTCGCGTGAACGGCTTCTTGTTGGCACCGGTGCTTTCCCTAGGCGGCTACGGCATGACCGTGACAGCGTCCGACAAAGGCGAAACGTCGTTCTCGGATGCGCTGCAAATGAACCGCAGCACATCGCTCACCAACAACGGATTTTTGACGGGCATCTCGCTGGTCAGCAAGATGATCGTGATCGGCAAAGACGCTCACGAAGCACACGCCCGCTCGGGCTGGTCGCTTGGGGTGCGCGTTGGCGGCCTGTACGGCATTCCGCTGCACGGTTGGAAATCGGACGGCGCTAAGGTGAACGGGGACCCTCCGTTCGGGTTGCGCGGGGGCTATGCGGCACTGTCGCTCGGCGTCGGGACTTGGTGACCCGAGTTGTGTTAGCGGTGGTTGACCGAACCCCATTCGTCGGGGCCTCTCCCTAGCCCGACGCAGCCCGACGCCCTCTTCCGGGGCCGCGCCCCTTGCTAGGGGTCCAGAGTGCCGCCAGCACCAGCTCGGACTTCCGCCCAAGTCGAGACTAGGAGGCTTCGTGCATCTTGCGCGCAAGTGCTCAGCAATCAGGGCGCCATGATCCGCCCGGGCGCTCCGTTCGAGCCGTCTGGCGAATGACAGTTGTTGCAGTTGCCGGCACTTTGATGAGCGACCATCTGGCGAGTGCGACCCGCGCTATCTGTCAGCTTGACCGAATACGGGGCCTTCACCGACGAGTTGCTGTAGAAGCTTCCGGAAGTGCCACTGGGGGTCAACGTCAAGGTCGCTCCGTCCGCGCCAGTGATAAGCACCTTGACGCCGCCTGTCGCGGTTCCATCGCAATTGTTCGGTTCGTGCGCAGTTGGATAGACGGTGCCGGCGATCTTGAACGAGTGACAACTCGTGCAGTCATTGCCCGGGCGCATGTCCTGTCCGTTTCCGCCGGACCACGTCTTCATACTCGTGCATACGATCGTGTACGGGTTAGTCACCGCCCCGCCCGAGCCGCCCGAGCCGCCCGAACCGCTTGCGCCGCCCGCGCCGCTTGCGCCAGCAGAACCGCCGGAGCCCGATCCACCGGCTCCCATGCTGCCGCAAGTTTCCGCTGGTGCGCCGCTGCTGACCCATTGTGAGATGATCGCCACATCCGAAGCGGGTAAGCGAGCGGCCGGCGCGGGCGGCATCGGCAGCGCAGCAGTCTGCTGAATACGCGACAAAGCCACGTCGATCACCCGCAGATTCGGCTGCTCGGTACTCTGTTTGAGCAACGCGTCTCGACTCGAGAGCAAGGACAACGCTGGCTGCACGCCGTGGCATGTCATGCAGTTATTTTGCAGAATGCGGTTCACTTCGCAGCTCAGCCCGTTGCCTCCGCTCGTCGCTCCGCCGGATCCGACCGCACCGGCGGCTCCGAACACGCCGGCGCCGCCGCTCGGCGCCCCAGCAAATCCCATCGAACCTCCGCTACCGAACCCCGCTGTTGCTGTGCCGCCGACGCTCGATGTCCCAGCAGTGACACCCTGGGTAGCGCCGCCGCTGCCAGACGTTGGCGCCTCGTAGGAGCTTTCACCTGGGCCACCGACTTGTGCCGTGCATGCGGAGACCAACGCAAAGAGCGACCATGCGGCAAATCCAAGCCGTTGCTTCATCGAGCTACCAGGTGCCGCGCAGCCGGGGCGCGCAGGCAAAATTCGACGAAATGCTGCGACAGCCGCTGCGCCAGCCGCGTCCGCCCGACCTAGATTTCTACAGGTTGGCAGCTGACTGGAAGCGTGGCGCTGAGCGTGACATCATCAGTAAATCATGCGCGTTTCGAGGCTACGCGGGACCTGCGCTCTGCTCACGGCTGCGGCTTTGCTGGTGCCCGCTCTGGCGCTCGCGTGGAGCAAAGAAGCAACCTTCATGGCCCGCGTGCACAAGCACGAGTTCTCGCGCGCCACGGTGGAGAGCGACTCGTGCATGCTCAAGTTGCACTTGTTCTTCGATGCACCGGAGTCGGCGTATCAGTCGGAGACGAAGGCTCGCAACGAGTACCGTTTTCACGCGCGTTTGAATCTAGACGGTGGGCATGCGCTGCTGACGCCCGTGTTCCACAGCCTGACGCCGGGCGCCCGCAGCTACGACTACACGAAAGACACCGCCGGCGAAGGCTGCTGGGCCAAGACCGAGCTCAAGATTTTCGGCGTGGACGTCCTCGGCTGTCGCGGCGCCAGCTGCACGCCCGAGCCGTTCAAGTGACGCCTCAGACTTCGAACAAGCCGGCGGCGCCCATGCCGCCGCCGATACACATCGACACGATGCCGTAACGGCCGCCGCGACGACGCAGCTCGTGCAGAACCGTGGCTGTGAGCTTCGCCCCGGTGCAGCCGAGCGGGTGACCGAGCGCGATAGCGCCACCGTTCACGTTCAACTTGTCGTCCGGGACGCCCAGCTCACGCCCGCAATACGCCGCTTGCGCGGCGAAGGCCTCGTTGATCTCGAAGAGATCGATATCGGCGATGCTGAGCCCGGTTTGAGCCAGCAATTTGCGGATCGCGGGCACCGGACCAATGCCCATGATGTCCGGGTCGACGCCGGCGAGCGCGAAGCCGCGCATGCGTCCGAGCGCCTTCACCCCCAAATCCGCGGCTTTTTTGTCGGAGAGCAGCACGGCCGCCGCAGCGCCGTCGTTGGTCGGTGAGCTGTTGCCGGCGGTGACCGACCCGCCCTGCTTGAACACGGGCTTCAACTTACCGAGCACCTCGAGCGTGGTGCCCGGACGTGGGCATTCGTCGATGCTGAACGTGAGCTCGGAGACCACTCCGCCTTCGAGCACGCGGGCTTGCACGGGCACTATCTCGTCGTTGAAGCGGCCCGCAGCGATCGCCGCCAGCGCGCGTTCGTGCGAGCGCACGGCAAACGCATCCTGCTCGGCGCGCGTGACGTTGAAGCGCGAAGCGACGCGCTCGGCCGTGTGCCCCATGGCGATGTACGCTTCGGGAAACTCGTCCATCAGCTTCGGGTTCAAGCTCACCTTGTTGCCACTCATCGGCACCATGGACATGGACTCGACGCCGCCCGCGACCGACACGTGTGTCAGACCGGCCTGAATGCTCAGCGCTGCATGGGCAATGGCTTGCAGGCCGCTGGAACAAAAGCGGTTGATGGTTTCAGCCGGTACGCTGTTCGGCCACTTCGCCAAAAACACCGCATTTCTGGCGATATTTAGGCCCTGTTCGGCTTCCGGCATGGCGCAGCCGAGCAGCACGTCGTCGACATCTTCTGCCCTCAGGCCGGGGACTCGCGCCAATGCGCCGTTCATGGCCGCGGCGGCTAGATCTTCCGGCCGCGTGTTACGCAAAGTGCCCTTGAGCGCGCGCCCGACGGGCGTACGAACCGCTGAAGCAATGATCACATTGAGAGGGAACGCCATCTGTACTGCTCCTAGTTTCGCAGCGGCTTGTTGTTCATGAGCATGAACTGCACACGGTCTTGGCTCTTTTGCTCGCCGCACAGCGAAAGGAACGCTTCGCGCTCCAGATCCAGGAAATGCTGTTCGGGAAGCAGCGTGCCGGCAGCCACCGGACCGCCGCACAGGATGTGCGCGACCTTGTTCGCGATCAGCGCGTCATGTGGCGAGGCGAAGCCGCCTTCGACCATGCCCCAGATGCGCGCGCCGATTGTCTTTTCGGCGTCATACCCGGCGGCGGGCAGGAGGGGGGGTAGGGGCGGGCGATAGCCGGCGCCAGCTAGGCCCAAAGCTCGCTGCTTGGCCTCGAACAACTGGCGGCCCGAATTCAGCGAAATACCATCGGTATTCCGCAGGTATTTGAGGGATTTGGCCTCTTCCGCGCTGGTTGCCACCTTGGCCATGGCGATGTTCAGCGAGGCCTGACCGATGAACGGAAGCAGGTCGACGCCGCTCACTCCATTCAGGTCAGTAGTGTAACGCTCGACCATGCGTAAGCAACCCCCGCCCGCGGGGATCAAGCCGACGCCAACCTCGACCAAGCCCATGTAGGTCTCGGCGTGTGCCTGACAGGCGTCCGCGGCCATGGCGACCTCACAGCCGCCGCCCAGCGTGTACTGGAACGGCGCTGCGACGACCGGCACCTTCGCGTAACGCAGACGCTGCATGGCTTTCTGCAAGCTCGACACGACTTGCTCGATTTGGTCCCAGGCTTTCTGCTGTGCGGCCATCGCGATCAGCATCAGATTCGCGCCTGCGCAGAAGTGCTCTCCGCCGTTGCCGATCAGCACGGCTTGGAATCCCTGCTCCGCCACTTCAGCGGCTTCGCCGAGCATCGCGATCACGTCGTTGTCGAGCGTGTTCAACTTGGTGTGGAACTCGACGCACAATACGCCGTCACCCAGATCCACCAAGGACGCGCCGTGGTTCTTCTTGACCACGCGGGTGGGGTCGCTCTTCAGTTGATCCAGCCGAATTTGCTTGGGGTCGGTCGGTACGGGCTTGGCCGCGTGCGACGCGGCGTCGAAATAGCTCGGCGCTGCTGGACCGCCCGCATAGAAGCTGGTGCGCCCCGAAGCGAGCATGCTCAGCACCCACTCCGGAATGGCGAGGCCGTCCTGCTTCATGCGCTGCACGGACTCCGGCACACCGATCGCGTCCCAGGCTTCGAACGGGCCGAGGTCCCAATTGAAGCCCCAGCGCATGGCCTGATCGATGCTGACGATGTCGTCCGCGATTTCACCGAGACGCCGCGCGCTGTAGATCAGCGTTTTCGCCAAGAGCGTCCAAGCGAATTTGCCCGCTACGTCTTCGGAGAAGACCAGCTTCTTCAAGCGCTTCTTCGGGTCTTCCTCGTTCTTGATCGCGCCTAGCGAATCGAAGCGCACTTTTTCTTGGCTGCGGTAGTCCTTGGTGTTTACGTCGTAGACGAGCAGCTCTGTGGGCGTCTTCTTGTAGAAGCCCGCGGAGCTCTTGCGACCCAGCCGGCCCTGCCGGACCAGGTCACGCACGAACTCCGGCACCTCGAAGGTGCTGCGCGCTTCGTCTTTGGGTAACGAATCCAAACAATTTTTCGCGACGTGCACCAGCGTGTCGATGCCCACTAGGTCGCCCGTGCCGAAGGCGGCGCTGCTCGGCCTGCCCATGGGCTTGCCGGCTATCTTGTCGACGGCCTCGATGCTCAGGCCAGATTCGAGCATCTGGTGCATCGTGAGCATCATCGCGTACACGCCGATGCGGTTGGCGACGAAGTTCGGCGTGTCCTTGGCGAAGACCACGCCTTTACCCAAAAACTCGCCAAACTCCGCCATGCGTTGCATCACGGACGGGTCAGTCTCGGGTGCCTTAGCGAGCTCGAGCAGGCGCATGTAGCGCACCGGATTGAAGAAGTGCAAGACCAAGAAGCGAGACTTCAGCTCCTTGGGCAACACCTCACTCATGCTCGCGATGCTCAGCCCGCTGGTGTTCGAAGCGAGGATCGCGCTCGGGCGTACGAACGGCGCGATCTTCTCGAACAGCTTGCGCTTGATCTCGAGATTCTCGACCACCGCTTCCACGATCAAATCGCAGTCACGGAGGCGCTCTAAGTGGTCCTCCAAATTGCCGGTCGTGACCAAGCGCGCGGCGTCCGACGTGAAGAAGGCGGCCGGCTTCGCCTTGAGCGCTTTCTCCAGCCCCGAATCAGCGAAGCGATTGCGCGCCTTGGGCTTACTCTGCTCTTCGGGCTTTAGATCGGGCGGTACGATGTCCAGCAGGTGCGTGCGAATGCCCGCGCCCGCCAAGTGCGCTGCGATCGCCGCGCCCATTACTCCTGCCCCGATGACCCCTGCAACTTGGATTCGTTCAGCCATCTTGCCTTTATCTTGAAGCTAGCCGAAGGCGCTCGCCACTTGCAAAGGCCGAGCGCTGGAGGAGGGGGCATCACCGGGATCTTAAGCAGCAGCGACGCTGCCGGCGCCATTAAGAGTCCGGTCATGGGAGTGGGGGTGTTCGTCCACCCCACGGGCCGAAGCGTCATAGACCTACAGTGTGCCGCATGCGGGCTTCGCGCACATGTTTAGAAAGCTCGACCCTGAGCAGATCGTGCTCACCGCGGTAACGCTCGAGCACCGCATCGAGGAGCGGTTCCCGGGTGCACGCCTCGGATGACGGCGAGGGACTCCAGGATGTCCGTGTCATCGTCGACGAGCAGCAAGCGTCTCATCGAAGCCATCTGCCGGGGCTAGGTCCGCTCACGTGCAAACCAGCAAATCACGAAATGGCAGCAACCTCCGCGTTGCGCGAGAGTCGGGCTACCGCGCTGGCAAAAGCCGCCGGTTCAATGGGTTTTGCCAGGTGCAATTGGAAGCCTTCGGCCAAAGCCCGCTGCCGATCTTCGGAGCGCGCATAGGCGGTTACCGCGACTGCCGGTACTCGCTGCGCATGCTCGTCGGGCAGCGCTCGAATTGCGCGCATCAGCTCGTAGCCATCCATGCCCGGCATACCGATATCCGAGACGATCACGTCCGGACGCTCGCTGACGATGAGGGATAAGGCTTGCTCGGCGGAGGAAGCCGACACGGCGATGGCCTGGCATTTTTGCAGAATGCTGACCACCAAATCACGCGAATCGTCGTCGTCGTCGACTACGAGCACGCGAACCCCCCGCAGCTCCGGGGCTGTCAGCTCACTGGGCGGCCGAAACTCAGCGCTGCGCGCGCCACTGGAAATCGGCAGCGGCGTCGTTCGGGTGCCGACGCACGGAAGTTGGACGACAAACGTCGAGCCTTGCCCGACGCCCGCGCTGTCCACGGCGATCGTGCCGCCGTGCAGCTCGACGAGGTGTCGGGCAATTGAAAGACCAAGACCTAGGCCGCCGTGGCGTCGCGCAAAGCTGCCGTCTGCTTGACGAAAGCGATCGAACACGAACGGCAGAAACTCTGGCGCCATTCCTTGTCCTGTGTCGGACACTGCGATCTCGACCGAGCTTTCTACACTTCGCACTCGCACGTTGATCTTCCCGCCTTGGTCGGTGAATTTCGTGGCGTTGGAGAGCAAATTCCAAATCACCTGTTGCACGCGGCTGGCGTCACCGAGCACTTGTCCAGCGTTCGGATCCAGATTGACTTCGAGCTCGATGTGCTTGGCGCCGATAGCTGGCCTGGCGCTTTCTATCGCCGCACCTACCACGCGTATTGCATCGACCGGTTGTACGTCGAGGCGCATCTGGCCGGAGATAATCCGCGACACGTCGAGCAAGTCCTCGACCAAACGCGACTGAGCCAGCACGTTGCGCTGGATGACTTCTAGCGCGTGGGCGAGCTTGTCGTCTGAGAGCGAGTTGTTGGTCAAGAGCTGGGACCAGCCGAGCATCGCATTCAGTGGCGTCCGAAGCTCGTGCGACACTGTGGCCAAGAACTCGTCTTTGGCGCGACTGCTGGCTTCTGCTTCGGCGCGCGCGAGCTCCGCCGAAGACCGTGCGCTGCGTTCGGCGTCAAGCAACATACCGCGCGCCAATTCGCTGCGCTTACGGTCCGAGATGTCTACCAGCGCCACGACGCAGCCCAAGATTATTGCGCTGTCGCCCAGTAGGGGAGCCGCGGTGCACAGGAAGGACAGCGGCGCGCGGCCCCGGGTGGTCAGAGTGAGCTCACGGCCGGTCGTTGTAATGCCGCGTAGCGCGGAGACCACTGGGTGCTCTTCGCCAGCTCGCGTGCGAAACGGAAAGGCGTCGAAGAAGCGGCGTCGAAGTACGCGGCCACCGGCAATTTCGCGGGCGGCGAGGCTAGCCCGGATGACCACCCCTTCGACGTCGCAGACGATGATCGGTTCGGCGCTCTGCTCCAAAATGGCGTTGGCCAAGCGCTCTGACGCGACGATTTCCTCGTTGCGCTTTTGAGCGGAGAGGTCGGTGACGATGACGGAGACACCAGGCCCTTCTTCGGGGCTGTTCCTGGTGGCCGACAAGTAGACGGGGCGTTCGCGGCCGCCCTCAGCGCGCAGCCACATTTCGCCCGTGGTGGGGCGCGTTGCTGCGCCTTCGAGCAAGCCATTGAGCGAATGCTGCTTTCGCTCAGCAACGAAGTCGGCGAGCGGTCGACCGATCACTCGTTCCAAGATTGTACCGACCATGTCTGCGAAGGCTGCGTTCGAATACACGATCACACCGCTGCCGCCGACCAGCAGCGCGCCCTCGTTCATCGTCTCGACCAGCCGTCGGTAGCGGCTATCGGAGCCCTCCAGCGCATAGACTCTAGGCCCATGCTCGCTCGAAACGACGAGCGCTTCCACGTGCCCGTCGCGAATCGCAGCGAGCGTTGCCTCGGCTTCGTCCAGCCGGGCTAGCAGGGCCTCCAGATCGACCTTGCGCTTAGCGGCTGCTGGCGGGCGGGCGCGCTTTGTCATGTTTCTTTTGTTTTAGATCGAGGCCGACTAGCACTCGATGCTCGTTGGAAAGGTCACCCACGACGCGCCGGAGGGGTGCGGGCAGCTTCTTGATCAGAGTTGGCACGGCAATGATTTGCTCGTCCTTCGCTAACGCGGGCTGTTGAAAGACGTCCACCACACTGAGCTCGTAGCGGCCTTTCAGGTTTTCCTCACAGATCGCTCGCAGCGTCTCGACCGAGCGGCTCGAGGCCGGCGTGGTTCCTGCGATGTACAGGCGAAGCACGTACTTTTCCGTGTGGGCGCGTGCTGCGGCCGCTTCGAAGTCGGCCGTAGAAGATCTGGGCTTTCTCACCGGGAACGCCGTTTTTCGTGCGCGATCGGCACGAGGTTGAGGCCGACGATCACCCGTTCCGTGTTCGTCAGATCGCCGATGATCTTTTTCACCGGCGGCGGCAATTGCCGCACCAAGGTTGGAATGGCGATGATTTGATCGCCGCTGGCCAAGGTTGGGTTCTTGAGTAGGTCGATCACCTCGATCGAATAACGGCCTTGCAGGTGTTCTTCGCAGATGCGTTTCAAATGCTCGAACGCCTGCACGCATTTCGGGGTTTCGCCTGCCACGTATAAGCGCAGGTTCCAGCGCTCAGCGCTGTCCAGATCGGGTTTGGAAGAACGATTGCGGGCCACGCGAATAGTCGATCTGGGCACTGCTTTGGGGCTGCGCGAGTCGCTTGCCATACTCATACCCTCCCGCCGTTCGCGTTGCCGGTGCGGCCGGCATCGTTGCGCAGTTGAGTCATGCTCTCGCGGTCCGTGCGCGTGGACTCGGCGCTGTCGTGCACGGCGCGAATTCTGCGGCGTACATCCTCTTCGCTCGCCGCATACTTCGCGCGCAGCGCGGAGATCCGCGCCTCGACGCTCTCCCTCTTCAGCTCTAGCAGGCGTTCGTCGCGCGCCGCGTCTTCCGCGGCCATTCGTTCGTCGCGCGCACGCTTTTTGAGCTCGCTCGTCTTCGCGGAGCCGAGCAGCACCCCGTCGGTCCCGTAGAAGACGTCTGCGAGCGAGACGCCAGCGTTCGAGATGAGCAGCTCCCGCACTTGATTCGAGTGGCGCATGCCGCGCGACTTGAGCATGTGCAGCGTGCGATTCCGCTCTCCAGCTACTTCCAGCTCGCCCACTTCTACCCAGGTGTCGATCAGTGAGGAGATACCCACGTCCGTGCCTTCTCGATTCAGGGGCGTCGTCAGACAGGTGACGAGGCAGGTTATTTGTTGGGTTTTCAACCAGTCGAACAGCCGTACCAGCATGGCTTTCACTTGATGCGCGGTGCCCGCGGACATGAAGCTCGAGATCGGGTCGAGGACAACCGAGCGCGGTTTGAAGGCCGCGATCGCCTTATGCATGGACACGAGGTGCATCTCGAGCCCGTACAGGCTCGGCCGCGTGGCACGCAATTCCAGTAGTCCGCGGTTCTGCCACTTGTCGAGGTCGACCCCCACCGAGCGCATGTTGCGTACTATTTGCGAGGGCGATTCCTCGAACGCAAACACCATGCAACGCTCGCCGCGCTGGCACGTGGCGTTTGCCAAGTGCGCAGCCAAGATGCTCTTGCCGCTGCCGGCCGCTCCCGACACCAGGATAGTGCTGGTACGGAAGTAACCTTTGCCGCCCAACATCCCGTCCAAGCCATTTACGCCCGACGACACCCGTTCGTCGTTGACACCGTAGTCGAGCTGCAGGCTAGTGGCCGGCACGACCGAAAATCCTGTGTCGTCGATTAGGAACGGGTATTCGTTCGTGCCGTGACCCGACCCCCGGTACTTCACGATGCGTAGAAAGCGCGTCGCGGATTGATCGAATACTGATTGCCCGAGTGAAACGACGCAATCGGAGACGTATTCCTCGAGGCCTTGGCGTGTCAGCGAGCGCTCCCCGGCCTCGGCCGTAACGATGGCGGTGACGCCGCGCTCTTTGAGGAAGCGAAACAGGCGCTGGGTCTCGGCGCGCAGGGTGGAAGTGTCTTTCAAGGCGTTGAACAGCACCTCCAAGGTGTCAATGGCAACGCGCTTGGCGCCGACGGAATCGATGGCGTGACCGAGCCGTACGAACAAGCCGTCCAGCGAGTAGCCTCCGGCCTCCTCGATCTCGTTTGGATCGAGGTGCACGTAGTCTACGGCCAGCTTCTTCTCGGCTTGCAGCCGAGCGAGATCGAAGCCCAGCGAGGCTACGTTTCGACTCACGTCGTCCACCGACTCCTCGAAGGCGACGAACACGCCAGGTTCACCAAGCTCGGCGCCGCGCACGAGAAACTCGACCGCGAAGATCGTCTTGCCGGAGCCGGGCCCCCCGCAAATGAGTGTCGCCCGCCCCTTGGGTAGGCCGCCGCCCGTGATTTGGTCGAAGCCAGCGATGCCGCTCGGGGTTTTTTCGACGATCGCCACGCTCGCCGTGTGAATCGAAGCCATCCTCCGCCGCCGATGCAGAAGCTGTGCCGGGCATCTGTCTGCGAAGAACCCTCATCTCGCCGCGTTTTTGCCACAAGTAGCGTGACACGGTGCCATTCCGCCACGGGGCTGAAGCCGTGTCTAAGGTCGGCTGGCGGTGTCATCAAAACCGACTGCGCCGGTCGGGTTTCGCTTTCTCTGCGGATGCGAGCTGGTAGTCGCGCGACCGCGCGAACGTTCTCACCAAAACTAACTGCAACACTTGCCGGCCCTTCGGGAATTGAACGACAAGTTACGGTCGCTTGCAGGAGCTTGGGAAACTCATGACCTCACTCCTCGCACTTGCTACTTGCGAAGGAGCGGCCTCGGATCAAAGCTCTGCGCCGAGATGGACGCCAGGCGCGGCTCGGGCACACGGAACCGTTCAGAGGTTCGTCGTGTCTTGATCGTCGACGACAATCACGACTCCGCGGACCTGCTCGCGTTGGTGCTCGAGCGTGAGGGGCACGAGACACGCGTGGCTCACGACCCGGCAGAAGCGATCCCGCTGGCGGCGCAGTTTCGACCCAACCTCGCGTTTCTGGACATCGGCTTACCTGGGATGGACGGCTATGAGCTGCTCAATGTTCTGCGCGCCACGCCAGAGCTCGACGGCTGTAAATTCATCGCGGTCACCGGTTACGACGACGTGAGCTGCGGTGCGCGCGGCTTCGACGGTCACTTGCGCAAGCCCGTGGATCTGGGCGCGGTCGTGAATCTGGTGCTCGAGGTCGGGCAGAGTGCGCTCGCTGGCGTCAAGCCCGCTTCGGCGTAGCACGTTCGCGTTATTTCCCGCTCGCGCATCCTTCCGCTGGCCTCGGTCGTTGATCGGGAAAAGGAGCGGATTTCACATGAAGAATTTGGAAGGCGTGAAGGTGGTCGTTACGGGGGGCAGCCGCGGCCTCGGGCTGGGCATCGTCGAGGCCCTATTGGCTCGCAAAGCGCAAATCACGGTGGTGGCTCGCGACGCAGCGCGGCTCGACGAAGTCGCCAAGCGGCTCGGCGTCAGCGTGATCAGTGGTGACGTGGCGGACGAAGCGCTCGCCCTCCGCGTGCTGGGCGACGTGCGCCCATCCGTGCTCGTGCTCAACGCTGGCGCGAAGCCCGGCTTAGGGTTGATTCACGAGCAGAGTTGGGAAGGCTTTAGTCGGACTTGGGACAGCGATGTGAAGGCAGGCTTTCATTGGGTTCAGGCCGCCTTGCGCTTGCCGCTGCCACGCGGCAGCCGAGTGCTCTTGGGCTCGAGCGGCGCGGCCATCGGCGGCTCGCCGTTGTCGGGTGGCTATGCGGGTGCCAAGCGCATGCTCTGGTTGATGGCTCAATACGCGAATGTCTCTGCCAAGGAGCAGGACCTCGGGATCACCTTCCAGGCCATCGTTCCCCAACAGATGATCGGCGACACGGAGCTCGGGCGCGCGGGCGCCGAGGGCTACGCAAAGCGTAAAGGTGTGAGCGTGGAGGCACTCCTAGCCGGTTTCGGCGCGCCGATGTCGTCCAAGCAAGTGGGCGAGCACGTGGCCACGATACTGACCGACTCGAGGTACGAGACGGGAGTTGCGTTTGGGCTTAAAGGCGACAACGGCATCAGCTCGCTCGACGGTTGATGGAAGATGAGTCGAGTCGAGCCGATGCGCGGCGCCTGAACGTGGGCGCGGAGAAGCGCGCACACCCTACTACTTGTTTTCATGGAGGGGCTGTCCCGCGCTGCAAGAATACCGTTAAACTTTGAAGTAATGCCGTCGTCTCGTATTTTCGTTCGCGCTGGTCTAAATAGCTTTTTATCCACCGTAGTCGTGGCTTGCGCCTTCGTTGCATGTGGCGGAAGTCCCTCGGTCCTGAACGACGAGAAGAGCGTCGTCAGTGACGCGGGCGAGCCGACGGGCGAAGCCGGAGACAACGGCGGGGACAACGAGCCTCCGGTGATCAACACCGATGGCGGCAACATGATGATGCCGGAAGCGGGACCGCTGATCGAAGCGGGGCCTGGCTGTGGCGACGGCCTCGTCAATCAGGACAGCGAAGAGTGCGACGACGGCAACACGCTGCCTGGTGATGGTTGCTCTGGCGCCTGCACCCTCGAGGATTTTTCGAAATGTCCGCCGAAGGGCGGCGCGTGCACATCGACCATCGTGTGCGGCGACGGCAAGCTCGAAGGCGCGGAGGTGTGCGACGACGGCAACACCGTCGACGGCGATGGCTGCTCGTCTGACTGTCTGATCACCGATCCGAGCTACGACTGCTCCGCGCTGGCGATGACGTGCATCAACCTCGTCGTGTGCGGCGACGGCAAAGTCACTGGCGACGAACAGTGTGACGACGCCAAGAATCCTCATGGCTGCTTGGACGACTGCAGCGGTGTCGAGCCCGGCTACCTGTGCAGCCAACCCGGCAAGCCCTGCGTGAAGGTCAAGGTCGCGGTCTGCGGTGACGGCGCGCTCGACCCCGGTGAGCAATGCGACGACGGTGACAACACGGTGGCCGGCGACGGCTGCAGCATCACCTGCACGATAGACAGCGGTTGGGTTTGCCCGACGGCCGGCATGAAGTGTTTGCACGAGGTGTGCGGTAACGGCGTGCGCACTCCAGACGAAGAGTGCGACGACGGCAACGCTGTCGACGGCGACGGCTGCAGCACCAGCGCAGCCAGCGTTGCCTCGGCTTCCACCAAGTGCAAGGTCGAGTCTGGCTGGGTCTGCCCGAACGCAGGCAAAGCCTGCATCCCCAAGTGCGGCGACGGCGTGAAGAAGGGCTACGAGACGTGCGAAGACGGCAACTCCAAGTCCAACGACGGCTGTAGCTCCGCTTGTCTGACCGAGCCCGGGTACGTGTGCAACACAATCGGCATGCCCTGCACCAAGGCCGTCTGCGGCAACGGCATCACCGAAGCCGATGAAGGTTGCGACGACGGCAACACCGTCTACGGCGACGGCTGCAGCGGCGTCTGTCAACTCGAACCGACGTTCACCCCCGCGGGCGTGCTCAACGCCAAGTGTGGCGACGGCATCCTTTCTGCTGGCGAAGCCTGCGACGACGGCAACACCAAGACGAACGACGGTTGCGATGCTTCGTGCAAGGTCGAGCTGGGCTTCCAGTGCACCAACGTGGTGCCCACGCCGGATTTCATCTCGCTCGCGGTCACGTATCACGACGTGAAAGGCAGGGACGAGGTCGGAGGCCACCCGGATTTCGAGCACATCGTCCAGGGCGAGGCGGGGCTCGTCGGCGCCGTGTGTACGCCCACCAACCACGGCGCCGGCGGGACGTGCGGTACGCTCAACGCGCAGGGCAAACCGCAACTGCTCAAAGCGTCGCCGGTCACGGTGACGAGCGCAGCGTCGTTCGTTTCTTGGTACGTCTCGGACCCAACCATCAACAAGACCGTCCCCGGCAGCCTCACTCTGGCGCGCCAAGGCACAAGCGGCGCGACTTACGCCTTCGATTCGTCCGCGTTCTTCCCGCTCGACGGCAACCCTTTGGGCTTCGGAAACTACGAGGGCTGGCCGGACGACTTCGGCTTCACCACCGAGATCGACTACTTCTTCCAGTACGGCGGTGGCGAGACACTCACCTTCCGCGGTGACGATGACGTCTGGGTGTTCGTTAACCGCAAGCTTGCGGTGGACATCGGCGGCGTACACGGCGCCGAGTGGGGCCGCGTGATTTTGGGCGACGAGGCGAGCACTTGCTCCGCGGGCGGCGTGGGCAGCCTCACCACCCCGTGCACTCCGGCCACGCTCAACAGCAACGCAGATTCGCGCTTCGACTTGGTCAAAGGCGGGATTTACCAAATCTCGTTGTTC
>OLLW01000166.1_pt1 | contig 17843 bp, 15 predicted proteins | sample 1604611 | NCBI WGS metagenome assembly OLLW01 (sample SAMEA104055725, study PRJEB20765) | soil metagenome | biome: Arctic tundra; feature: Polygonal ground; material: soil | place: USA | collected 2011-09 | depth 0-0.5 m | reverse complement strand
CCGCCGCCGCTAACGGCACCGCCCGCTGTGCCCTGCGTTCCGCTGGCGCCTGCACCGCTCGCACCGCCGTGAGCGGTAGCGCCCGCAGCGCCTCCCGCGCCTGAGCCGGAGCTCGAGCAGGCCGCTGAAAGCAAAACGACAGTGCACAGTAGTACTCTGGACATCGATGATTCTCCGCTGCGCCTTGCACGCGTTGTCCCGCGTTGCATACGGGTAACTGAACTCTACAGCGCTTGTGACAGTGGCGAAAGGCGCTATATATCCACGCTCTGAATGGAATCGCGGACGAAGCGGCACAAAACCGCGCAAGCGCGCTCGATCTGAGGCAAGGATTGTAGCTCTACGGCGCACTTGGTGCGTATGAGGCAGATTGGTTTTTCGTCTGAACATTCAGCAAACCCGCGCACGCCTGGCGACCGGTCGTGCACACTACGGATATTCGATGGCTGTCTTCAAAACTGTCGTTGGCTCAGGCTTGGTCTTGTTCGCGACGGCGTGCGGTAGCTCGTCACCAGAGCCCAGCAAGGGTGCGAGCGCCGCGGGCAACAACGGAGTGGCCGGCAGCGGTAGCGCGGCGCTCGCTGGTGCTGGGGGCGCGGGGGGTGCCGTTGCTCTGGGCGGCGCGAGCGGCGGCAGCGCAGGCGCGAACGGCATGGCCGGCGCCCGGCCCACATGCATGCCTCCGGCAGATGTCTTCTCCCCGATCACCGAGCTCAGCCAGACCGGTTGCGTCGATCCCACAAACCCGAGCCAGCCCAGCGCAAGCGCCGTCAGCTACGAGGTCAACAGCCCGCTCTGGTCTGACACAGCGGACAAGACGCGCGCGTTCGTGCTGCCCGCCGGCGCCAAGATTCACGTTCGCGATTGCGCTGCCAACGCCGCCGATTGCCCGAACGGCCCCGCCGACGACGGCCGCTGGAACTTCCCCGTCGGCAGCGTGCTGATCAAGACCTTCGCTTTCGACGACAGGCTCATCGAAACCAGGCTCTTCATGCACGTCGATGCGAGCAACTGGGTCGGCTACAGCTACCAGTGGGACGAAGCGCAAACCGAGGCCACCCTCGTGGACGGAAGCGGTGCTGAGGTCATGTTCAACACCCAAACGCGCGTGGTCGATTGGCACTACCCAAGTCAAAAGGATTGCCTCAACTGCCACAACAATTCCGCGGGCTCTACGCTCGGACCAGAGACCGCGCAGCTCAATCGAACAGTCGCGGGTATGAACCAAATCGATAGGCTGGCAACGCTCGGGGTGTTCGAAACAGCTCCTGCCAAGCCGTACAAGGCAGCGCTCGTAGCGCCCTATCCAGGGCCAGCCGACGATCCGCCGAGCACCGCCACCAGCGAGCAAAAGGCGCGCTCCTACCTGCACGCTAACTGCGGCTTCTGTCACCGCCCAGGCGGCAACTTCGCCAACTTCGATCTGCGCAACGATACAGCGATCAAAGACATGATGCTCTGCAACGCCGACGCGACCAAGGGCGCCATCGAAAATTACCCCGGAAAGACCAAGCTCCTAGTCCCTGGCAAGGCGATGGATTCGCTGCTCTGGCTGCGCATGAACGAGCCGAACCCGCTGAAAGGGCGTATGCCCCAAATCGCGTCCTTCGTAGTCGATCAAAGCGCAACGAGCCTGGTGGGAGCCTGGATCAACGCGCTCGACACGACGACCTGCCCGCAATCACCCTGATTGACCGAGCAGCGCGCTCCAAGTCGTGGAGCTTACGAATTGCGCCGCCGCCGAGGTCCGAGCCAGAGGCTGTCGCACACGTTGTTGAAGAAGCGCGAGTTGACGACCTTGAGGCTGCCGCCCTGCGCGTGAATCGCGTCACGTCCAGCGCCGTTGGTCGTGCCCTCGGGAATGCCCTTGGCGCTGCCGTCGACGAACGTGAGGTTCTGCACGACCAGCTGAACGCCGGGGTTCGTGTTGCATACGCTGCCCTAGTTGTGCTCGTGTCGATGATGCAGATCCGGCGCGTGTGGGTGCTCGTGGGTCTTCGCCTCGTGGGCATGCGGGTGACTGTGCTCACCGATCACTGGCGGTTGGTGCTCGTGATCATGATGGCCGTCGTCGTGCCGATGAGCGTGCTCGTGCCGTATGGGTTGATGAGCGTGGCGGTGGGCGTGCTCCTCGGTAAGGTGCAGATACACGCCGAGCGCGAACAATAGCGCGGCGACGATCGATACTGGGCTGAGCGCACCCTGGCCCAGGCACCACGCCGACAGCGCTCCGACGAAGGGCGCCACCGCAAAGATAGACCCGGTTCGCGCAGCTCCGATTTGGCGCTGCGCGCCGAGATACAGCCGCAGGCTGAGGCCATAGCCGGTCGCCCCACAGGCGAGCAGGCCAAGCAGCGGAAGTAGCTTTGGAAATGGCTGCCTGAATGCGAAGGCCAGCGCAATGCTGAACGCCGCACCGAGCGCCCCCTTCCACTTCACGACCTGCGTCGGGCTCAGGTCGGCGAGCGGGCGAGCAAGCGTGTTGTCCATCGCCCAACCAAGAGTTGCGAGCACGACCGCGACCGCTCCAAACCCAAAGCCGCCGCCGACGCCTTCGTAGCCCGCTACGAGCAACACCCCACCGGCCGCCATGGCCGCGAGCGCCAGCGCAACACGCGGACCAATGGCCTCGTGATAAACGCGCCACGCCAAAACCACGGTGAAAACCGCTTCGAAATTCAAGAGCAACGAAGCGCTCGTCGCGTCAGTGTGTTGCACGCCCCAGGTCAAGCAAAGGGGCGCGAACACCGCACCCATCAGCGCGACCGCAAGCAGACGCGGCAGGTGCGTCGCGCGCACCGGCGGCTCGCGGTCGCGAGACCAACGAAACACGTCGAGCGACGCAAGCGTCGCGCCGGCGTAGAGCAGCGCGGCAGCCGGTGCGGCCCCAACCCCCCTGCCGAAACGCTGAATCAGCGGCGTCGTGAGCCCGAACGCGATTGCGGCCAGCAGAGCAAAGCTGGCTCCGCGCAGAAGCGGATCATGTCGCGGGGTGTGCGCAGTCATGCGGGCCTGGGCTAGTCTTGTGCGACGGTGACCGGAGGGCAACTCGGCGAAATGGTGTTCGCTCGTTTCGTGGCGATCCGAAGGCGCGTGTCGTTGATACACGAGCTAACGCAGTTGAAACCGCATCAGCCAGAGCATGCTCACGGCGCGTGCCTTTCCGGCGCGACGCGCCGGTGAAAAGCGATACGCGCGCACGCCTCGCAACGCCGCTTCGTCGAGCCCGTAGCCGACGTGCGTCAGAACGCGCGCGCCAATCACCGCTCCGGCCGCGTCCACGACGATTTCGAGTGGCACGTCCGCTTCGACGCCCGCTGCTTCTGCCTCTGGCGGGTAGCTCGGTGCGCTGCCGATGAGCAGCCTAGCCGCGGTGTCCATGGAAGCTTCGGGCAATGGCTGCTCCGCGGCGCCAGAGCCCGGAACTGGCGCTTGGCCATCGGGCGTACTGATGTTTCCCGAGAGATGTGTCTGGGCGCCCACCGTCAGCGCGAAGCGCGGCGCGGCTGGCGCGGGCTTATCGACCACGGCCGGCGCGGCGAGAGCTGAAGCATCACTGGCGTTTGGCGTAGGCAGCAGCAGGCCGGCGGACGCTTCGGCTGGCCTCGGCGTCGACGAATGACCGTGGCTTTCGGGAGGAGCGAAAATGGCGGGTTGCGACTGCACAACCTCCGCCGCACGATCCGCAACTAGCTCAACCGCGGTGATCTCTACGAGCGCGCGCTGCCGCGGGCTCACGAGCACGCTTGGTCGGCGCCCTGCGCTCGCCAAGGCCAGGCCCACCGCGACGTGCGCCGAGACCGAGAGCAAGAAAGCGATGTTCTTTCCGCTCAGCAGCAGCGTCCTCGACACGTCGCGCACCAGCGCGCGAGCGTCGATCGTACGACCGATGCCTGATGAGCGGGAAACTAGGAGACGAGTCGTCACCTCAGGCAGAGACGTAACACGAAGCCACTCAGCGTGCCACTAGCACTAGCGACCTAAGCAGCACCGCTGCGCATCCCTTTCTTCGCGTGCGCCCGATACGACGTTCTCGCTCCGACGCGTCGACTATCGTGTGCGCGTCAGTGTTGCGCGGCGCTCAATCGCGTGACGAAACATTGACACTTTGCCTGGCAAAAAACTGTAACACGATTCTTAATAGTTGTGTTACTCGGCGAGCAGAGCCGGTTCGGCTGCGGCTCGAAGGGTCACCTCGCGACGAACCAGCTCGGGCGCCGCAGACGGCCGCCTTGGGGGCTGCAGACGTCGACTTCACGCCCGCCTATCCGCTCACTCTGCGTGTCATGGCGACGCTGTTTCTCGATTGAGCGCGAGCGCTACTTCGTCGCCGCGATAGCCGGAGCCGCCCTTGACCGATGCCATTGGCGGCGATCGTCGCACCGCTCGGGATTGTTGCTTTTTGAGACGTGATATCGACTCTGAGCACAATGCACCGCCGTCAAATCATGACTCCCACTCGTCTAGACTCGTGATCAGCTGACGCGAGCGCGCGTCAGCGTATCGGGCAGCGTCGCGCGCGGGTCGTATGAATAACGCGGAGCCGCTCGGCGCGCGCGCTCGACGCACGAGCCCCTCACGCGCGGCTAGACGCCAGACGCAGAGGGAAGCGCAAGTGGGCGGAGGTGCGCACGCCGCGCAGAAGCCCGAGCGATGCCCCTATTCTGAGGCAAATTTACGCCGAGAGTGAAGCGCGCGCGCGCCTCTGACGCGAGTGACGCGAGTGACGCGAGTGACGCGAGTGACGCGAGTGACGCGAATGACGCGAGTGAGCGCGCGAACTTTGGAGGGCGACCTGTGGTAATGTTAGGTGTTTGGATCTGACGCGTTGCCAACCTGCAGTTGCCGAGCCTCACCGAAGCGTAAGTGCGCGCTACGGGGTCGGAGACGTGATTGCGTCCAAGTATCGCCTCGAGGGTTTGCTCGGTGAAGGCGGAATGGGAAGTGTCTGGCGAGCCGTCAACCTTCAGCTGGAAGCCCCGGTTGCGATCAAGGTAATCCGCGGTGAGGTCGAGCGGGAACTGCTCACCAGGCGCTTGGTGCAGGAGGCGCGCGCGGCAGCGAAGCTTGGCCATCCAGCCATCGTACGTATCTTCGACGTCGGCGAGTCCGAGCTCGGAGACCCGTTCATCGTCATGGAGCTGCTCAGTGGGCGCAGCTTGGGCAATCTGATCACCACCCAGCGCAGCCTCCCGGCCACGCAGGCCGTTCAGTTGTTGTTACCTGTGGCCGACGCGCTATCGGTGGCCCACGCGAAGGGCATCGTTCATCGGGACTTGAAACCCGACAACGTCTTCATTGCGGTCGACAACGAGCGAATTCAACCGAAGCTCGTCGACTTCGGCATCGTCAAGATATCCGATCTGAACCAGAAATCCGCGACCCCGCTCCCGCCTTCGAACAGCGACAGCAAAAAGGGCACGTTGACGCGTCTCACACAACACGGGACCGTGGTCGGCAGCCCGCAGTACATGTCGCCCGAACAGGCGCGCGGTCGAGAGGACCTGGATCACCGCACCGATATCTGGTCGCTCAGCGTCGTGCTCTACGAAGCAATCTCCGGACAGCTGCCGTTCCGAGCTCAAAACTACAACGCGCTGCTCGGTAGCATCCAGGAGGACGAGCCGCTTCCGCCGGAAGCGTTGCGCGCAGAGGACGCGGGCTTGTGGGCGATCATTCAACGCGGCTTGGCAAAGCAGCCCGCGGCGCGCTTCCAGTCCATGACCGAGCTCGGGCAGGCGCTGTCCGGTTGGCTCGTCTCGCAAGGTGTTTTCGAGGACGCATGCGGGGTTTCGCTCGACGCCCACTCCAACGAGCGTATCTCGCGCCGCGGCGGTCCTACGTCGTTCGATACTCCAGGCGCGCTGACGCCAAAGTCGGGGATGCGGGCGTTGAACCTAGAGCTCGTGGGAGCGCTAACCTCAAACAGTGACCAAGTAGCGGTCGCCGGCGACGCTGCAACGCAGAATCCGCGCTCCGCGTGGCTTAGCGTGCCGCGGCTCTTGCTGCTCGCGGGTCTCTTGTGCGTTGCGCTCGTGCTGGGACTGGCAGCTCAGCAAGTCCGTATGCAAAACCTTGCGAGCGCGGCGGCGGCAGCGCAGGCCGTCCGGGCGACGCTCACGGTTCTGCCGCCGGCCAGCGTCGTGCCCCCGACCAGCGTCGTGCCCCCGGCCAGCGTCGTGCCCCCGGCCAGCGTCGTGTCGCTGGAGAGCATTCCGCTCGAACCCGCAGCCAACCCAGCGTCGGCGCATCCGGTCGAAGCAGCGCCGAGCGGCCCGCAGATTAGGGCTATCTCCACGCCGCGGCGGACCGTTAGCAAGCGCATGGCGCCCGCAGTAGCAGGCCCGTCAACACCCTCGCAACCGATGCCCACCGCACCAAGCCGCGCCTCGCGCGACTTGATGTCACCGTACTGATGCTCGTTTCCTTTCGACGCTTGAGCCCACCACTGCTTGCACTGCTACTAGCGACGCCGGTCGCTACGTATTGCAAGCGCGGCTCCGCCGAAGAACCTTCTGCCGCCGCACCAGCACCTGGCAAGGACGCAGCACAGGAAGAGCGCCGAGCGAACGCGCGCGCGCGCTATCAAGAAGGTGCCGACGCTTACTCCGCGGGTCGCTACAAAGACGCGGTCGACTTGTTCCTCGAGGCAGACCAGTTGTCTCCGAGTGCGCCGCTGTCCTTCAACGTGGCGCGCGCCTATGAGCACATTGGCGACGACGCAGGCGCCCTCCGCTGGTACCGTGATTACCTGCGTCGCGCGCCGGCGGCCGAGAATTCCGCCGATGTAAAGGCGATCGTCTCGGCTCTGGCTCTGACTCTGGCGAAGAAGGGCGTGCAGCAGTTGAGCGTGCTGTCGAACCCGGCTGGAGCCACGGTCGCCGTCGACGGGACCCCAGTCGGCGTCACGCCTTGGACCGGCGAGCTCAGCCCTGGCAAGCACAAGCTGCTGCTCACTTACCGCGGTTACACGGACGAGCGGCGCGCGCTGACGTTGTCCGCGACGGAGCCACGCGAGCTCAACCTGCAAATGGAGCAAAGCACGGCCGCCGCGAGCGTTCCGCATGCCGCGGCTTCTGAGCAGCGCCCCGGCCCTCGCCTTGGACCGGTGCCTTGGCTCAGCATGGGCGTCGGAGCAGCCGCGCTTGGCACGGCCTTGGGGTTCGAAGTGGCGCGGCGTTCGGCCGAGTCCGACGCGAAAGAGCAAGCGACGCAGCTCGGCTATCAATCTCGGCTCGAGACCGAACAAAGCCGGCAGACGGCCGCGCGCGTGTTGGCGGGCGTGGGCGGAGGGCTCGTGATCGTCGGCGGCGTGCTGCTATTGCTCGACTCGCAGGAGACAACCCGCGCGCCGGCGACGAGCGCTGGCTTCGCGTGCATGCCCGAGCTGTGCGCGGTGTCCGCCAGGGGTAGGTTCTAAGTGCCGGGGCGAAGGCGCGCAGCCGCGGCGTTACTGCGTGCGCTGCTCATGCTCCTCGCGCTGTGTTCGGTTTCCTGCCAGAGCGGGCTGTCCACGGACCTGAGTGGTCGGCAATGCGCCCGCGGTCAGTGCGCCACGGGTTACACCTGCGACGTTGCCTCGAATATCTGCGTGCCCCTGGGCAGCGACGCATGCTCCAAGGGTCAGACCACATGTAACGGGGAATGCGTCACGCTCGCCACAGACGCCGAGAATTGCAACGGTTGCGGCTTTCAATGCACGGCACCCGAGCACGGTCAGGCCGTGTGCGCGGGGCATTGCGGCGTCGTTTGTGACGACGGCTACACGTCCTGCGGCGCGCGCTGCATCGACACGAAGACCGACGTCGACAACTGCGGGGCGTGTGGTCAAAAATGCAGCGACTTGGGCGGTGGCACGCTAACTTGTGTGGACAGCACCTGCGGGATCACCTGCGACGCGCCGTTGACCAGTTGCAGCGGCGCTTGCGTGGATACTTCGAGTGACCCATCGCACTGCGGAGCCTGCGGAACCGCCTGCCCTGCCGGCCAAGTCTGCTCGAACAGCCGGTGCTCCGATACCTGCGCCGGGAGCAAAACCAATTGTAGCGCGGCGTGCATCGACACCACGAGCTCGGCCGCGCATTGCGGCAACTGCGACACCGCCTGTCCGACTCCCGAGCACGGCAAATCTTCGTGCGCCGCGTCGACCTGTAGTATCGGTTGCGACAGCGGGTTTCAAGCCTGCGGTGACAGCTGCGTCGATATCCAGACCGACTCGCTCAACTGCGGTGCTTGCGGCACAGTCTGCGACGTACCCGCCAACGGCAGCGCGACGTGTATCGCTGATACGTGCGGAATCACTTGTGACCAAGGGTTTGCCAAGTGCGGCGGCGTGTGCGTCAGCACCGATCAGGATCCGAGCAACTGCGGCTCCTGCGGTCACGCCTGTTCGGCCGGCGAGGCGTGCTCTGGTGGCGTGTGCAAGTCGACCTGTCCCGTGGGGCAGGGCAATTGCACGGGCTCCTGTGTGGCGGTCGCCTCGGACCCGCAAAATTGCGGCAGCTGCGGCGCCGCGTGTCCCACCACCGCAAACGCGGAGCCAGCCTGCGGAGCCGGAAAGTGCGGGCTGGCCTGCAATGCCGGGTTTGCGGATTGCGGCGACGCCTGCGTCGATCTGAGCAGCGACGCCTCGAACTGCGGAAAGTGCGGCACCGCTTGTGCTGGCGTCCCCAATGGCTCACCGGTGTGCACCAAGTCAGGAAACATGAGCGCCTGCGGCGTAGCTTGCAACACGAGTTACAGCAAATGCTCGGGCGCGTGTGTCGACACGCAATCCGACTCCCAGAATTGCGGAGGCTGCGCCAAGGTCTGCGGCGTCAATCAAGTGTGTCGAACCGGCCTATGCACCACGGACTGCGGCACTAAAACACAGTGCGGCACCTCCTGCGTCAACCTGGGCAGCGACACCTCCAATTGCGGGAAATGCGGCACCACTTGCAAAGCACCGGCCAACGCGATGCCCGTGTGCACTGGAACCTGCAGCTTTCAATGCAATCTGCCCACTATCCACTGCGGCGACGTATGCGTCGACAGCACGAAGGACATTCACAACTGCGGCGCCTGCGGCCAGACCTGTCCGCCAGTGCCCAACGGTACTGCGACGTGCAGTGGCAGCAGTTGCAGCGTGCTGTGCAACGCCGGTCGCAGCCTGTGCTCGGGAGCGTGCGTCAATATCTACGCGGACAACGAGAACTGCGGCGGCTGCGGCAAGTCCTGCGCCGGTAAGCAGTGTATCCTCGGCGTGTGCCAGCGCTTCTGATGCGCTCGAGCCGCTAGGCTTTCCCGAAGAAGTCCTCGAGCAGCGGCGCGAGAGCACGCGCGCTGACGTCGTGCGTCTGCCCTTCGAGGGTGCGATATTGCGAATTGGACAGAGCACCCCACAGCGTGCCAACGATTAGGGTCAAGGGCGGTCCCCTCGATCATAGGCGATAGTGGTACCGTCCTTCGAAACGACCTGACCTGAGCTCATCGACCTACCTGGAAGACAGGGCGCGACCTTTAGGGTGCGCGCGGCAAGCAAATCTCGACGCAGGTGCCCTTGCCGAGCTCGGACGAAATTCGGATGAAGCCGTTGTTTTGAACCACGATGCCGTGCACCGTTGCCAGCCCGAGGCCCGTGCCCTGCCCCGGCTCTTTGGTGGTAAAAAAGGGCTCGAATACGTGCGCGAGCACGGACTCGGACATCCCCGATCCGGTGTCAGAGACGCTGATTCGCACGAATTGCCCGGGCGCTGCGTCCGCGAAGCCACGCGCGTCGTCCTCGCCGCGCGTGGTCATGTCGGTTCTGATTTCGAGGCCGCCGCCGCTGGGCATCGCGTCCCGCGCGTTGACGCACAAGTTGACGAGGATCTGCTCCAGCTGCGTCGCGTCCATGACGACGTGAGCGACGCTCTGACCCAGACGAGTATGCACGTCCACTTGATTGCCGAGCAAGCGCAAGAGCAGCCGCTGCGTCTTGCCGATGACTTGATTCGGATCGAGCGGCTCTGGGCGGGTGATTTGCTTTTGGCCAACGGCGAGCAACTGACGTGTGAGCCGCGCCGCGCCTTCCGAAGCTTCCATGACTTCCGCGAGGCGGTCGGCAATGCGCGAGTCGCCACGGGTTTCGTCCTGCAGCAGAGAGACGTTACCGATGATGGCGGTGAGCAGATTGTTGAAGTCGTGCGCCACACCGCCGGCGAGCCGCCCGATTGACTCCAAGCGCCGCGCCTGTGCCAGCCGCTGCTCGAGCTTCAGCTGCTCTGCGGCCGCGCGCTTGCGCTCGGTGATATCACGCACGGCCACGCCTTGCCGGATTTTCCCCTCGTATTCGATGGCCCGCGTTTGAACCTCGGCCGGAAACGTCGAGCCGTCCGCGCGGACACACGTGACCTCCGCCGACGACTCCGCTGCGAAAAGCCGAGCCGAGGCGACCCCGACCAAGTCTTTGGCGTGCTCGAAGCCGAATAGATCAGCGCAGCGCTGATTGGCCTCCACGATCACACCCTGATCATGAACGATGATGCCTTCGAACGAAGCCTCCGCCAAAAGGCGAAACTTCTGCTCGCCGACGCTGGCGCGCTGCAGCGCCATGCGCACGGTCCGGCTCGCTAGGTACTGCACGACGGCGATCACCGGAAAAATCACCGCGCTGACGATCCAGATCGACGCACGTTGAGACACAGCTAGTGGCTGTGCCACGCCGCGCGTTTGCATCAGGAAGCCACTGAGGAGCGCCGCCACGCACACGACGGCGGCGCCACGCAACCCAATCAATACGCCGGCGATCACGATCGCGAGGGCGTAACCCAGCTGGTACCCTGGGCTCTCGACGCCTCCCAGCGTCCAAGCGGTGACCGACATGAAACCAAACAGCGCCGCCACTTGCAGGATCGAAGCGAGGCGAACCGCGCCGCGCCTGAGCAGGACCAAGAGCACGAAGTTGATCGCTTCCCCCGCCGCGCTTTGAACCAATGCGCGCCCGGAGAACTGAGGGGTGCGAAGCAAGCTGAAGAATAAGTACGGCAGCGGCACCAGCACCATCGACCAGACGATGACGTGCAGCAGAAACGCCTCGTGTGCCTTGGCCTCATCGGCGAATGCGGGCGGGCGTAACCACGCCCAACGCACGTTCACCCCATTTTCATCAATGCACACCATCCCGAGCACCGCAGTGTGTCCTGACTGGCCTCCAGAAGCCATGCCAATCAGGGCGCGCTCACGACGAGCCGCACCAAAACGGGCGGATCTGCGTCACCGGTGTTCGAGAGTGACTCGCCGTCGGCAGGCGGGTTGCCGTCAATTTGCCACGTGATCTGCTCGACTGTGCTCCGCTGCTCACGTACAGGCATCCGAATGCTCGTATTGACGCCTGACCATATCGGCGTCAAGCTCTTGATATGGCAGGTTCTGCGATCAAACGGGTCACGGTCAACCTTCCCGCCAAGCTGCTGGCCGAGGCGGAGCAAGTCAGCGGGCGTGGCATTACGGAAACGATCGTGCTGGGGTTAGAGCAGCTCGCGCGGCGCCGAGCGTACACCAGGGCCATCGCGTTGAAGGGCAAGCTTCGCTTGGCCGTCAATCTGGATTTGTCCCGTGAGCGCTCTGTTCGTTGACACCTCGGTCTGGATAGAATTTTTCCGAGGCGTACCCTTGCGTTCGCTGGAGGAAGCCCTGCATGACGGGCTCGTTGTGCTTGCGCCAATTGTCGCGGCTGAGCTCCTGAGCGCACCACTGTCCAAAACCGAACGACGCTCGCTGGTAGCGCTCGTTCAAGATCTGCCGCTGCATCCGACGCCGCTCGATCACTGGCTGACGGTCGGCATGCTGCGCGCTCAGCTGTCGAAGAAGGGCCTGTCCGTATCGACGTCGGACGCTCACGTTGCGGCGTGCGCTATCGAAGCCGGGGGCGCGTTGTGGTCGAACGACGCCATCTTTCTGAGAGTAGCCAAAGCGAGCCCGCTACGGTTGTTCGAAGCGGGTTGAAGCAATGACAAAAAAAACAATCTGGTTAGCTGCCGAGGTCATGCGCTGGACGTCCTTGCTGCTCCTGCTCTCTGCCTGCACGCGCTTCGGCCCGGTTTATCCGAGTCGCCCCCCCTTGCACCCGTCACCGCTCATTGCCGATCCGTCACCTTCACGGGTGACGGCTCACGTTGCCATGTCGGGAGCGGCGCTGCGCGCGTCGCTCGAAGACGTCGTGCCGAAAACTGGCGAGGGCACTTTCACGCTGCTGGGTAGCGAGCGACCCTATCATTGGACGCGCGAGCCGCTGGATGTCTCGTTTGCCGGCGGGCGCATCGTAGTCAAGACCAGCGTCGCCTCGAACATCGGGCTCCCCATCAGCAGCATCGACATGGCGTTCGACGTGCGCGTCTCCGCCGAGCCCGTAGTCAACACGGGCTATGCCATGAAGCTGCAGTCCACTGACGTGTTGGTGCACTCGGACGATCGCCGGCTCAAGATCCTGGAACAGGTGGCGGGCGTGTTCGAGCACGTGAGCGGGGAAATCGATCAGAGATTGCGAGCGTTTTCCTATGACCTCAAACCCCTGCTCGAAGAATCCTACGCTCGGGTACGAAAGCCGCTGCCGCTGCCGATGGACAACGCGAGTGGTTGCGCGGAGCTGCGCGTGCTCGGCGTAGAGGCCGCGCCGCTGATCCTGGCCGACGGCATCGAGAAGGACTTCGCGCTCGTCGTGGCGCCCTCGATCACCATCCCTTGCACACCGCAGGCCGAATCCGAACCGCTGCCCGCCCTCGAGAACGTGGCCATGGTGCCGACGGGACCGTTTACGGTGACGGTGCCTGTGGTCGCTTCCTATGCGGAGCTAACGCGTGGCCTCGGCGCGGCGTTCACCGATGGCAAGCTGTTCTTCTCCAAAGAGCACCCGAAGTTGTACTTGGAGAAGCCGGAGCTATACGAGTCATCGGGCGCGCTGGTGCTGCGCCTGCACATCGCAGGCCCGGTGCACGAGTTCGGGATCGACGCGGACATCAACGGAGACTTGTACCTGGTCGGACACCCCACTCTAACCGACAACGAAGTCGAGCTGCCCGATCTCGAGCCCACCATCGAAACCGCCAATTTCCTGCTCTCGCTCAAGGCCATCGCAGACGGCGAGCGCATTAAAACGGAGGCTCGCAAGGCGCTGCGCCTCGACCTGACCGAGCGCCTGCAGGCAGTGCGGAAGAAGCTGTCCTCCGATCTCACGTTCGGGACACCGAAGGAATGCTTCGTCGGCCAGGTGGACAAGCTCGAGCTGACCGAGCTTCACGCGCACGAGTCTTACTTGCGGGTGAACGTAGTGGTGACCGCGCGTGCGTCGGCTTCAATGCCGTGCGCCGTGCAGCTTCCCGAGCCAGCGCCCTAGACTGACGACGCTGACGGGAGGGCATGCTCGTCGTTTGGCTCTTCTTGATTGCGGGCGCCCGCGACCCAGCCTCGCACCTCGCAGCGCCGGCGTGATAGCCGGTGCGGCATGCTCACATACCCGGGATTGGCATCAGCTCGATGATGTCGATCGAGCCTTCGGGCATCGTGAAGTGCGGATGCCCCTTGAGGCTCTCGGCGAGCGCTTCCTTCGTCTCCGCTCGCAGGATCGAAAAACCGCCCAAATCGTTGACGCTCGGCGAGGCTCCGCTAGGAGTGACGCGCAAGCTCTTGCCGAGCGGACCGCCCATGTCGACGATCGTTGCGGCGGCCTTCTTGCTCCAGGTCATCCACGCCTCCATGCCGGCCTTTTGCTGTTCGGGCGTGGTGTTTTTCATCTGCTCGAAGGACGACGTCGGTGCTTTGTAGAGCACGAGAAACTTCTTCATGGGGAACGCTCCTGTCCGAAACGCGACGCCTTCGCCGCGCGTTTTCACCCATGTACGCCGGTTTCGCGCGCTGTGCAATCAGCGCCACTCACGGGCGAGCGTTGGGGACCGCGTCGTGCCTACGCGTCGAGGCCGATCTATGTCGGTCTTCCTGGTCTTCCAGGTCTGCCGACATAGATCGACGGCGGGCATCCCAGACGTCCCGAGCGCGCGTTCTATGTAAAAGTTTTGCAATCGGAGCGCGCGTAAAAGCTCCACGACGAGCCAGTGCCGGGTTTCGGAGCTGCGGGCTCGAGATCACTCACGCAGCTCGTCAAGCCGCTCAAGAGTGGAAGCATTCGCCGTCTGGACCAAGGGCGAGTCCCCATGCGCCCGTCTCAGCACCCTCTTGAGCTAGGAGCAAGGGGGGAACTGAAACCGAGGCAAGGCGGCTGGAATGAGCGTCGCACCACGCAAGTCGCTGGAAACTGAAGATTTCTTCACATTTGCAGGGCTATTTCCGAGCTATTGGCTAGCTTGGCGCGCGGCGAGGGTGCCGGAGGAGTCATTGATGAGCGACGAAAAGCCGAAGCCGAAGAGCAACTCACGACGCAACTTGCTGCTCATCGCCGTGCTGCTGAGTCTGACGTACGGGGGCTATCGCATCTATTTGCAGCGCAAACCCTACGAGTGGAGCGGCACAGTCGAGGCACGCACGATCTCCGTTGGGTCACGCACTGGCGGGCGCGTCAAGGAAATCAAAGTCCGCGAAGGCGACAGTGTGGCTGCCGGGCAAGCGCTCGTGATCCTGGAGTCGGGAGATTTGCCCGCGCAGCTAGTGCAAGCGCGAGCACAACTGGTGCTGTGTCAGGCGAACCTGGAGAAGCTCCAAAAAGGCGCGCGCCCGGAGGAGCTTGCCGCAGCGCGCGCACGCTCGCTCACCGCCAAAGCAGCGCTCGAGCAAGCCGTCGCCGGCACGCGCCCGGAAGAAGTGGGCGCGGCAGAGGCTCGCCTCGCCGTGCAGGAGGTCGCGGTCGAAAAGGCCGAGCTCGACGCCAAGCGCATGAACGCGCTCGCCAGCTCGGGATCTGCTGCGCAGATCGACGTCGACAACGCCAACACCGAGCTGAAAGGTGCCATCGCCCTGCGCGACGCCCTGAAGCACCAGCGGGACGAGCTCAAAAACGGCTCACGCCGCACCGAAGTCCTGCAAGCGCAGGCGCGCGAAATGGAACAATCCGCCTCCGAGCGCTTAGTCGCAGCCGGCTCACGCGTGGAAGATCTGAAGGGCGCCCAAGCGCAGGTAGACGGCGCGCAGGGCCGCGTCGATCAAATCCAGACTCAGATCGACGAGCTGACCGTGACGGCTCCCCTGCCCTCGCGCGTCGAAGCCCTCGACCTGCGGCCGGGAGACATCATCAGCCCCAATGCGACCGCGGCCGTGCTGCTCGAAGAGAAGCAGCTGTACGTGCGCATCTACGTGCCCGAGACCCTGCTCGGGCATCTCAAGCTTGGCCAAACGGTGCAAGTCTTGGTCGACTCCTTCGCGAACCAGACATTTCAAGGCGTGGTCGAGCACATCAACGAAGTGGGCGAATACTCGCCACGCAATTTGCAAACTGCCGACGAGCGCGCAGACCAAGTGTTTGCGACTCGGGTCGGTCTGCGCACGGGGTTCGAGCAGCTGCGCGCTGGCATGGCCGCATTCATTCAGGTACCGAAGTGAGCTCGGAGGTCGTCATCTCCGTCGACAACGTGACGCGTAACTTCGGGGACGTCGTTGCGCTGAAGGACGTTTGCCTGACGGTCACACGCGGCATGGTCTACGGCTTGCTCGGCCCGAACGGCTCAGGTAAATCCACGCTGATTCGCATCTTGTGCGGTTTGCTCGCGCCGTCAGCCGGCAAAGCCAGCGTGCTCGGGCTGGACGTCGTGGAGCAGGGCGAAGCGATCCGCCGGCAAATCGGCTACATGAGCCAAAAGTTCTCGCTCTACGCCGACCTCACGGTGCTCGAAAATCTCGATTTTTACGCCGAGATTTATGGGCTACCCAAAGCCCGCCGTAAGCTGCGACGGGACGCTGCGGTCGAGCTCACGCACATCGGCCCGTATGTGAACCGGCTCGCAGGCAACCTGTCCGGCGGCTGGAAGCAGCGCCTAGCGCTCGGCGCAGCCTTGATGCACGAGCCGCGAGTCGTGTTCTTGGACGAGCCCACCGCCGGGATCGATCCGGTCGCGCGTCGTGAGCTTTGGGATCTATTGTTCCAGCTGGCCGCCGAAGGCATCACGCTGCTGGTCACCACTCACTACATGGACGAAGCCGAACGCTGCGGGGAAGTCGGCTACATCTATTTGTCGAAACTCTTGGTCAGCGGCACACCTGATCAGCTCAAAGCATTGCCGGCGCTGCATCAGCCAAACATGCGTCGCCTCGAGATCGAAACACCGCAAACGGCGCGCGCGCTCGCCTGGCTACAAAAGGAATCCTATTGCCGAGGCGCTACGATTTTCGGACAGGCAGTCCACGCGCTGATCGAGCGTCGCGTCGACGACACCGAGCTCACTGAACGGCTCACCAAAGCAGGCTTCACGGCCGCACACCTGCGCGAAATAGCCCCCTCGCTGGAAGACGTGTTCGTGACTTTGACGGAACAGGCGGCCGCCGCCAGGCGCGGAGGCAACGCCTGATGAAAGCCTCGTTTTTAGCCATTTTCCGCAAGGAAATCTTACACATTCGGCGTAACCGCTCGATCCTATTTTTGGCCGTGATGATGCCGCTGATGCAGCTCACGATGTACGGCTTCATCGATCAAACGGTACACGACATACCGACCGTGGTGGTCGACCAGGACCGCTCGGTTCAGTCGCGCGAGCTGATGGACCGCCTGCGCGCCACGAAGACATTCGCAATCAAGACCGTCACATCCGACCCACGATTGGCCCGCACCGAAATCGTCGCCGGGCGCGCGGGCGTCGGTATCGTGATCCCACCGGACTACCACGACAAACGCGTGCGCGCTGAATCCGCCAAGATTCTGGTGCTGATTGACGGCTCGGATTCGATCGTCAGCTCGGGCGCGCTGGCGGCCGCCAACGGGGTGATCGCCAATCAGAATTTGGAGCTGATCGCGCGGGACCCACGCCTGGGCATACCGCTCTCGGCGCAACCCATCATCTTGTTCAATCCCGAAGGGCGCACGGCCAACTTCATCATTCCTGGGCTCGTCGCGGTCATCTTGCAAATGATCGCGGTCATGCTCGCGGCGGGCTCTCTCGTGCGCGAGCGCGAGAACGGCACCATGGAACAGCTGCTCGTGACCCCGGTCGACCCGCTGGGGCTGATGCTCGGTAAAGTCGTGCCCTACCTGTTCGTTGGGCTTGCGGAGACTGCGCTGATCCTAGCCATCATGCGCTTTTTCTTCAGCGTGCCGATCCGCGGTAACCTATTCTTTCTGTTTGGGATCATGATTCTGTATTTGTCGGCGTTGCTTGCGCTAGGCCTCTACATTTCGACCACCGCGACCACCCAACAAGAAGCTCAGCAGAAGGTGCAAATGCTTTTTTTGCCCTCGATCTTCTTGTCGGGTTACCTGTTCCCGTTAAATGGCATGCCGCTCATCCTGCAGGTCATCGGCCAGCTCCTGCCGACCACTCACATGGTGGCGATCATGCGCGGCATCGTGCTGCGCGACGCGGGCCCGCTCGAGCTTGTCCCGCACCTCTTAGCGCTCGTGGCCTTCGCCGTCTTGATGATCTGGCTGAGCGTGCGGCGCGTCAGCAAGATCAGCCTGTAGGGCGCGGCAGCGCGTTCAGCCGAGCTCTCCAACCGGCCGAGGCCCCCTTTTGGCGCTCGCTCGAATGTAAAACTTTTCTCAAGATTGGTCACATCCTGGGTCGCGGCGCGCTCGCCTTCGCGATGATGGGCCGGGGCCTTTCCGCGCGTGCCCCAGTTGCAAAAGTTTTGCATAGGACGCGCTTGTGCAGCGTCTAGGCTCCCGCGAGAGCCTCGATCCACGTCGGAAGACCAGGAAGACCGACGTAGATCAGCTCCCACGCGAGGGCACG
>OLLW01000260.1_pt1 | contig 17922 bp, 10 predicted proteins | sample 1604611 | NCBI WGS metagenome assembly OLLW01 (sample SAMEA104055725, study PRJEB20765) | soil metagenome | biome: Arctic tundra; feature: Polygonal ground; material: soil | place: USA | collected 2011-09 | depth 0-0.5 m | reverse complement strand
CGGATGGCGCGTTCCGCTGGCTGCGCGACGGCATTCACTATCAATTGCTCGAGCCGAGCGCGCTCGGCGTTCTGCTGGTGACACCGCTACTGCTGTTCGTGCTCGGACGGTCCCTGGCCGATCTACCCTGGCCGCAGCGCGTGCTTTCGGTGTTGTTTCGCGTCGCGTTCTTGGGGCTGCTTGGGCTTGGCTTGGCGCGCTTGGTGCGCTCGGAAGAGACACACAATGTGTGCACGGTGCTCTTGGTCGACGTCAGCGACTCGGTGTCAGACGTTGCGTTGGGTGACGCTCGCAGCAGCATTAGCGCCTACGCGAAGGCCAAAGGGGTGGACGACGAGCTGAAGGTCGTCACCTTCGCGGAGCGTCCTCGTTTGATCGAGCTGTATCGTAACGAACAGGCCGTGGTGCCAGCGGTTCAGGACTTGCGACACCGCGGACCGGACGGAAAGCGGCTCACCGCGGGTACGGACATTCGCGCGGCGCTAGCGCTGTCCTACGGCCTGTTCCCGCCGGGGTTTCTAAAACGAGTCGTGCTGATCAGCGACGGTCTGGAGACAGACGGGGACCTGTTGGCCGAGGCCAACCGGGCACGTGGATTTGGGGTCACGTTGTACGCCATTCCCTATCGTCGGCCGCCGCCGGGCGAGGTCGCTGTGCGGGGTTTGTCGGTGCCGGACAAGGTCGACGTCGGGCAAACGTTCGAGCTCGTCGCGGACGTGTACGCCAGCCGGGCCACGCATGCCAAGGCGCGGCTGTATCAGGGCGAGGCCCTGAACGGCCTGGACAGCGTGCGCGATCTTGAGCTCAAACCGGGCCGTAACGAGCTGAAGTTCAAGTCGGTGGTGCGAGTGGGCGGGGAAGTGACGTACGCGCTGCGTCTGGATGAGATCGCGGACGACACCTTCCGCGACAATAACGCGTTCAGCGTTACGGTCGACGTTCCTGGCCGCCCCACGGTGCTGTACATCGAAGGTCAGCCGCAACGCGCGAGCTACCTGATGAGCGCACTGAACGCTCAGCAATTCGACGTCGATTTGCGAGCGCCCGCCGCGTTTCCTGCATCGCTCCGCGAGCTGGAGCGTTACGATTTCTTGATCGTCTCCGACGTGCCGCACGAGGCGTTCCCACTGCCGGCGCAAGAGCTGGTCGAGCGTTACGTACGCGACCTCGGCGGCGGCTTCCTGTTCGCCGGTGGCGAGGCGGGTTACGGCTTGGGCGGCTGGGCTCATTCGACGATTGAGCGCCTGCTTCCCGTGCGCATGGACGCCGAGCACCGCAAGGAAATGCCCGGCGTTGCCATGGTCTTGGCCATCGATCGCTCCGGATCCATGACAGGCCTACCGATCGAGATGGCTAAGGCCGCCTGCAAGGCCACGCTGTCCACCCTGCAGGGTGACGACCTGCTCGAGGTGATCGCGTTCGATTCGACGCCCGTGCGCTACGTCAAGATGCAGCCGTCCCGCTACCGCGCTCGAATTCAGAACGATATTTTGCGGATTCAGCCGGGCGGCGGCACGGAGATCTTTTCGAGCCTGGACATGGCTTACCAAGACCTATCTGTCGTACAGGCTCGCAAGAAGCACGTGATCCTGTTGACTGACGGGCAAGCTCCGGCGCAAGGCATCAAGGATCTGGTGCAAGCGATGCTGTCCGAGTCGATCACGGTCACCACCGTGGGCCTTGGCGAGGGTACCAACCAGGATTTGTTGCGGTTAATCGCCGATACCGGGGGTGGCCGCTTCCACGCCGTTCCGGACCCGAACAGCTTGCCCAAAATCTTCACCCGGGAGACCGAGCTGATCGCGCAGCAAGCCGCGGTCGAAGACTGGTTTCCGGTCGAGCAAGTCGCGCCGGCGGACTTTCTGAAGGGCATCGCCATCAACGCCGCACCCCTTCTGCACGGCTACGTGGCGACGCAGCTCAAGCCGCCTCCAGCGCAGCTCATCCTGCAGAGCGAGCGGGGTGACCCGATCTTGGCGCGTTGGCGCGCCGGCCTCGGCTGGGCGCTGGCGTGGACCAGTGACGTGAAGAACAACTGGTCGATCGACTGGCTGCGTTGGTCCGGCTTCTCGAAGTTCTGGGGGCAGCTGGTGCGCGAGCATATGCGCGTCAAGCACCGCCGAGAGCTGGACATGAAGACCGAAATGCTCGGCTCGGACGTGCACGCGGTCGTTGACGCTTTCACCGCTGACGAGCGCTTCGACAACGGTATCGTGTCGAAGCTGATCGTCACTGGGCCCGGCTCTGCTGGAACACACCGCGAGCTGCCCATGCAGCAAACCGCGCCCGGGCGCTACGAAGCGACTTTTTCGCTCGACCAGTACGGCTCGTTCCTATTGCGCGCGGAGCACGCCAAGCCGAGTGAGAACGGCGAGCTGAAGCCGCTCGCCACGAGCTACGGTCACGTGACGAATCCCTACCCGCGTGAATACGCGAGCTTCGATCCGGATCTCGAGCGGTTGTCGCGCGCCACCCTGGCTGGCGGCGGCTCGATGGATCCCGAGCCTTCACGTGTCTTCGACCCTGCCGGTCAGAAGATCGTCTCCTATCGGCCGCTCTGGAACCGGTTCGTGCTCGCTGCTATCGCGCTGTTCTTGCTGGATCTGCTGGTACGCCGCGTACGCTTGTTCGATCGCAAGTTTCTGCCGCGGCGGCGCTGAGCTATCGAGCCGCCGGCGTCACGGCAGCAGCGTCACCCGTGCACTTGCCCCACACGCCTTCGTAGCTGCAGGTCTGCGTACCCGTGGAGCACCAAACGTAGTCCCCGGCGACGCGGTTCACTCGACCGCAGTCGACGACCTCGTCGGGCTTGTCGCACGCACAACCCTCTTCGTGGTTGGCGCAGACGTTGATGCTGGTCGGAGCTGCCATCGTGCTCGGGTCGCCGGCGGCCAGCATCGGCGGGTTCTTGTCGTCTTCGGCCGAGCAACCCGTCGCTAGCGCGGTGTAGAGTCCTAATGTGGCCAACAGAAAAACGCGAATCATCGGGTGACGCTCCGATACTGAAGAACGGGCAACGATGACATGCGGTTTAAGTGCGCAAAACGCGCCACACGCAGTATTGTGTGAAGCCGTAAGGAGCCACCGGACTTGTCGTCCGGTGTCGTGCGGTTAGTCTTTTTCGACTACTACGTCGCCAGTCGACGACGAATACAGGCGATTACAGGCCGCGTTGGGGCTCGCACCGCGTCGCGTACCGAGGCTCACCATGTCGTAGAGCGGTGACACGATGCTCGGAGTGTCTCGAAATCGAGCTTCCTCCGACATTGTGGCTTCGTTGAAATAGAACAATGTGCGCGCGTCTGCCGAGACAGCGCTGGGCAATCTGCGCGTCGTGGCACCACCGTCTAGGAGCTGCTCCGTCAGTTTCACGGGTGCGCTCCAGGCATCGCTCCCGCTCCGGGTAGAAACGACGACGGTCGACGTACCCATGGCAAAGCTCGAATTGAAGAGCAGCTGATCGTCTCCCGGTGAGACAACCGGGTACGCGTACAATTTGCCAGTGTAGACCGCGTCTTGGTTCACGCCGGCGTAGGCGGTTTCGTCTACGTCGCCGCTGAACGCGCCGTCGCGCGAGACGCGCGTCATCTCGCCGAGCTTTCTCTGGTCTGGATCGCTCACCAACACAAGCCGTTTGCCGTCTGAGCTGAGCCCGGCACCCTGCGCAACGCTCCAGCCGCTGGGAATCGTGATCGGCGAACCGACGCTAAACGGGGCGCTCGCCTGCGCGCGATGGGCGACGTACAGCGCTCCGCCGCGCACAAAAGCCAAGTCGAGCTCGTCCGCGGTGATGGAAAGCAGAGTTTCGACTGCGGCACTCGATACCGGATCGACGCTGCTCGCGCCGGACCACTTCGCCGTCGCGCTGCAAGTCGATGGTCCGATCGGGGGTCGCCCGGGAGCTAGGTTGGCTTCACCCGCTGTACCGGCTGTACCCGCTTCACCCGCTTCGCCGGCAGCCCCGCGCGAGGATGCTCCACCCTCGCCGCCGTCCGCACTCGGCTGACCGCCGCGACCGGCGTTGGCACTCGTGCCCGCATGAGCGCTACCGGCTTGCTCTCCGCCGCCGCTGGAGACACCCGCAGGATGACTGGCGTCCGACGAGCACGCGCCCGCCGCGGCGAACAGCACAACGCAAGCAACGACGAGACCAGGAACGTGAAATGATGCGCGGAGAGTCATTCGGCAGGGACGCAACTGTAGCTTTGCCGCCAATCCTTCAGGATCGGGCTCAAGGTGCGCTCGGCATTGGGTACGAAGCGCACGGTGATCTTCAAGTATTGTTGTGATTTGAGGTTTGCGCCGTCGAGCGCCAGCGAGACGGCCGAACCGATCCAGCTCGTGGGGTTGGAGGTCGTAATGTCTGCCAGCTTCAGCACGCCGGGCGCTGTAATCGCGGTCGGCGCGGCAGCCAAGGTCGCGAACATCGTTGGGTCAGCCTGGGTTTCCGCGTACACCTCGAGCTTGGAATTGGTAGCAGGCGTGACCGCCATCCAATCGAAGAAACGCCACACGACCTTCGTGCCGTCCGGGCAGTCCGACTGATAGATGCGTTCGTAGTTCGTGTCGCTGACCACGAGCACCGGCGGTGGCGTCTGGCAGGCAGCGTTCACGCACACGAGCCCCGAGCAGCAATCAGAGGCGGCACCGCAGGATGCCGAGACAGCAGCGCAGCTCCCGGGTGCCGGGAGCGCCTGACAATGTCGGGTTGGGGGGCTAGCGAGCGGAGTATCGAGGCGACACGCAGCCGTCTTCGTTGCTCCGGTACCGCCGCAGCAATCCGCGTCAACCTCACAACTAGACGCGCTGCTCGTGCCCGTTGGATGGCAGGCATCGAGCACCCAAAAGCCGCGCTCGTTGACGTAGCCGGACGAGGCGTCCGCGGCAAAGTTCTGGTTCGGTAGCCAAAAGCCGGGGTGACTGCGATCGGTCGCGCCCGAGACAGTGTCGTCGATAGCAGAAACCCAGAGCTGGCTCTGAATGTCCGAATAGTTGGTGATCGCCGTATAGCTCGAGTTTGCGTAGCTTGCGGTGTTGCTAAAATCCTGCTGAACTGCAGGCAAATTCAGGGTGTTCCCGTAGGGCCGAGTGCTCGTGAAGACGACCCAGCGGTAGCCGCCGGCTGCCACCGGTAGCATCGTCGGCTGATAGGACTTGTTGGTGTCTTGCGGGCGCTCACCGCTGTTCAACGTGGTCAGAGCGACGGGCGCAGGCGGCGTCGCTTGGCTGTCGACGGACCACAAGCGGCCTGGATCCTCGTAGTAGTTCGTCGGCCCCATGTAGCCGTACTTCGTTGCCCAGTTGTTGCGACAGCATGAGTCACCCGGGACCGTGGATTGGAAGATGACGCTGCGCGAGTCGCTTTCGAACGCGGGCCATTTCAGCGCGTCCCCCAGCGGCCAGTTATTGGCGATCAAGCGACGATTCTTGAACAGCTTCGCGGTCTCGTCGAAGTCGTAGGTGCTGACGCCTTTTCGCCAGCCGGCGCCGTCGGCGGAGTCACCGTCAATGAACACGAGCTTGGTGCCGTCTGGCGAGAACGACGGCACCATCAAAGTCTGCCCTTCGAGCCCCCAGTTACCGTTGCGAGCAGCGGTGACGTCGACCGGAGTCGGCGCAGCGACGGTCGGAGTTTGCCAGACCCAGTAGCTCGTGTTGTTGCCGTTGTCGCCGCCGTCGATGACAAACCCGGTTGTTCGGGTGTAGGCGGCCGGTGTGAAAACCGTGCTCGGAATCGTCACCCACGTGGCGCCGGCGCACGGCGTCTTCCACTGCAGCTGGGCGCTGGCGTTGCCGCTACCGTCGTACCAATCGAACTTGAAGGCGTGCAGTCCGGGATCGAAGTACGCACTACCCAGCAAAGGTCCGTAGCTCCACAGGCTCGCCACGCGCGTGTCGTCGATCCACAGTCGGCCGCCGTCGTCGATATTGCCGTTGCTGCGGAACTCGTAGACTCCCGGGCAGGCCAGGTCGATTTCGCCGGTCCAGCGTGCGCTGTAATTGTCGTCGTCGGAAATGGCGGAGTAGTTCGGGCGCCCAGAGCCGAAGTCGAAGTCGATGGTCGGGTCGATGCGCCGAAAAGCGCGCGGATTGCTCTGATTGTTGGTCAGGCTGACGTTGAAGCCATCGATGTCGTAGTAGGTCGCAGTCAGTCCATTCGTCGGCGCCGTGTACCCGACGGGGTACAGGTTGGTGGACGGGATGACTTCCGTGTTGCCGTTGTATTTGTACTTCAGGATGATGTGCGCGTTGCCGCCGTCGTCGTGATGGACGATGTGGACGGCGTGCATGGCGCCAGCAGTCCAAGTCTGACTTGGCGCGCAAGCGTTGTAGGTTCCGGCGGTGTGAGGAATGACAGTCGTTCCGTCCACCACTAGAGTGACTTCATCGTCCGAGTCGACACAGAGTGCGACAGCACCGGAGTAGGGCGATTCGACTTGAGCGTCCCACGTGGACTGCCAGTTGTCCGTCGGGATGCCGACGCCCGGACTGTGCGTCCCGAAATCGGAGGCGATGTCCGGCTCCAGCCGAGTCACGGTGGCGGTCGAATTGTCGTCCTTGTAGACAACCATCGCGCCGTGCTGGGGCTCGGCGGCGGGCGGGTACAGCTGTGCCTCCGGCACCAACGCGCGTGGAGTCGACGGGCTGCTCCAATACAACTGAACGTTGGAATTGCCGCCGGGGTTGATCTCGTCGAGCTCGAACGGGACGAGCGACCCAGCCGTCATCGCCAAGTTCAGGACCACTGTGCCCGTGCCCGTAACGGGAGCAGCAGCGCCGACGGTCAGAGTGACGTTGTCACTCGTGACGACCTCGAGTTTATACGTCTCGCTGAAGTACGCTTGGATTTGGCCTGTACGCTTCACCGAGTAGTCGGTCGTGAGCAGCGGGTCCGGCGCGCCGGCGCCGAAGTCGAAGTTGATTTGCGGATCGAAGCGCTTCCAAAGCGTTCCCGCGTAGCTCGTGCTCGGATAGTACTTGGCCAACAGGCCCGTACCCGAGCCGCCGGACATCATCGAGGTGCCGGTATTGACCTGGCGCGTGCCGGTGTTGATGCCGACGACCTGATCGGTGCTGTTGCCCCAGACGTTGTTGGCAGCGAGCGCGTACTTGCCATCCGGAGTGAGCGGGGCCCAAGCGAAGCCGCGCCAATCCTTGGTGCCGCCCGTATAGTTGGCACGCGTTGGATCGGGCACGAAGTCTCCGATCGGCGTCAGCGTTCCATTGGCATTTACGTTGGAGATACCGCCCAAGGTCGCGCTGAAAGTCTGCGGGCCGCCGAAGATACCGATGCCCACCCGGCTTGCGGTCGCAAACACGTTCCCGCTCGCCGAAAGGGTGTGGCAGACGGGGCAGCCGTCGGTGCTTCCGAACGCGGGCTGCGCGGGATTCTCCGAGCCCGGGTCTGCTTGCATCTCGTTGGCGTCGGCGCCGCGGTGGTACTGTGTGTAGTAAATCTTGCCGCGGATGGGCGTCGACGAGAAGTTGACGGTGCGCGTGATGGCGGGGCGCGGCTGCCCACCGATCAGGCGCTGCAACGTGATCGTGCCGGCCTGACCTTTTGCGGTTTGCTCGAAGAACTTCCAAACGTCGCGCGATACCGACGCTTGGGGCGTCGCGCTTTCGGGAACGATCTCCGACCAGGTGAAGGTAGCGGCGCCGCTCGCTGGATATTGCAGGGTGATCTTCACGGCGCTCGCCGCGGTACCGCCGTTATCCCATTGGATCAGCGGGGCGCGCAGTCCGATCGGCAGCACGGTTTGGTCGTAGGGGTACAGAACCTTCGCCGGATCGGTGCCGGTGACCGCTGTTTGAAAGGCGGTCACGCTGCCCGCCGGTGCCGCGTCAGTGTTCGCGATATTGACGACGACGTTGACCAAGCCGGTTGCGCTCAGCTGGCCGAGGTACGCCGTGACGCTGATCGGCCCTGCTACGGCGCTGCTCAGCTTTACCTGCCCCGTGCTGTCAATCGTGGCGAGGTCCAAGCGATCCAGCGTCCACGCGGGCTGCGGCATCCCAGGGTAGCAGCCCGCCGGATTCAGCGTGACGTTGAACTTCCCGTTCCCCGTGACCGTTAGGGTTTGCCCGCCGCTCGGGCCTTGGAGGGCGGAAGCTGGCACGACTTGGACCGGGAGCGTGGGCGTAGACCAAGCGAGCCTGGCGGCCGCGCCGCCGCCAGCTTCATAGTACTCGAATCTTAGATCGTGACTCACGCCAGCGACCAAACTGATTGGGTTGGAACAGATGTCGCCCTGGCTGTGATCGTACCAGCCATTGATCACTAGGACATTGTCGATCCAAACCCGCTCGCCGTCGTCGGTCGACGCGCAGAGCGTGTACGAGTCCGTGGCCGGCGCGCTGATCTTGCCCGTCCAACGGACCGAAAAATTGTCGCTTCCAACGGTTCCGACGCCGGGTGTGCCGACGTCCCAGTCGAAGTCAATGTTTGGATCGACGCGAGTTCCGTTCGGCACCCACGCCGCCGGGATTTGGGAGGCGGCGCGATCGATCTGGTTGAAATATTCGCCGAGCAAGCCGGTGCCGGCGAAGCCAGTGACGGTCAGCGTTTGAGGGGTGGGTGCGACTGTCATCGAGGTACACAGGCCGCCTCCGCCCGTGTCTTCGTGCGGTACCACTTGCAGCCCGCCGTCGTTGGTCAGCGCGCCGCCGTCGGGCAACGGCAAACCACTGGGGTCGTCAACGACGACACGGCAATACGGATCGCACGGGTTGTCCATGCACGTCATGCCTGTGCCGAGGTCCTGAGTGCGCTGCAAACCGGTCGCGAGGTTGAGCGTCGCGACGCGATCGCCGATACACGCCCCCCACTTGCTGTCTGTACAAGTGCGCTGACCCATCGAGCACGAGACGTAGCTCCCGGAGGTCCGTTCGACTCGGCCGCAGTCAACTTGTTCGCCTGGCGTGGCGCAGGCGCAGCCCTCGTTCGGCGTGTCACAAGCGTCGCCAGTGGGAATGGGTTTGACCGTGCCCGCGTCGCCCGGGTCGATGCCCGCACCGTGATCGCGGGAATTTCCACAGCCGATCAGACTCGCGCACAGAGCCGCAGCAGCCCAGAGCGGTATTAATTTCGACAAGAGTGGGCGCTTCGCTGACCTCAGCGCACACGTCAACCTCGGCATGGCCGCGCTCCCTGCGTTTTCCATGCCGTGCGTCCTTATAGGAGCGACGACCCGCCTCGGGCGCCGATGCGGCTGATAGGCCGAATTTTGGCGCCTGTAACTACATGAAACTACAGTGCTAAGATCGAGCTCCGGACTCAGACTAGGCCCCGCTTTGAGGCTTCGCGGGTGCCTACTAAGCCCGAACCTCGACGCAACGTTTGCGGCGGTTCGCACTGTTTGCGCACTCCTAGGCGATACGCAGGACGGCCATTCTCTCCTAACCTTTAGCGTGGTTTTGCGGAAATCCTCGTGTCGAACGGGGGGGCCGGCTCGCGGCGGCGAAACTGTGTTCAGTAGTGGTAGAAGGGCTTCGGGTTTTCGCTGCTTTGCCGAGGAGTGAGTGGATGGCGCTGCGTCTTCATTGGTCTTTTGGGTTTCGCGCTGCTCGAGTCGTGCTGGGAGTCGCCGCGTTGAGCGCGCCTGTCTTCGCTCAAACGCCCGTGCCGGCTCCGTCCGCTGCGCCGCCTGTGCCTGTGGTTGCTCCTGTTGTAGTTGCTCCCGCGGCTCCGGCGCCCGCGCCAGTGGCTCCTGCTCCCGCGCCTGGCGTTGCACCGGCTCCGGTTGTTCCCGAGGAGCCGCTTCCCGCCGCCGTGGGTTCTCTGCCTGAGCTTCCGTCGCCGACTTCAGCGGATGCTTCTGCCGCTGCTACCGGTGACGTCGCGCCCGCTGCCGATGAGGATTGGTATGACTCATTCGACGTTCACCTGTTTGCCGACGCGTACTTCAATTGGAACTACAACTCGCCGAAGCCGCAATCCGTCGTCAATGACGTGACTCGCGCTTTCGATTCCGGCAATGGCTTTTCGCTGGCCTGGGCCGGGCTCGACGTCTCGCACGCCGCGGATCCTATCGGTGGAGCCCTGTCGCTTCGCTTCGGTCCCGCCGCGCGTCGCTACAACGCGAGCTGTCCGGGGGGCAGCGCGAAGTGCGACGCGGCTTACGGGCTCGAGAACGTGAAGCAGGCTTTTGCCTCCTGGCGGCCCGGCGGCGAGGGCAGCAAAGTGACTTTGGACTTCGGCAAATTCGACACGATCTACGGCGCCGAGGTCGCGGAGAGCCAGGGCAACATCAACTACACGCGCGGCGTGCTGTACTGGCTCGGGCAACCAGCGTTTCATACGGGCCTGCGCTTCAACGCGGAGCTCTCGCCGAACCTGATCGTGCGCGCGCTGGCGGTCAACGGTTGGAACAACACCATCGACAACAACACGGGCAAGACCTTCGGCTTGCAGGTGACCGGGCACGCCGCGCGTAACGATTCCCGCGACTGGTTCGCGGCTTCGCTCGGCTACCTTGGTGGTCCGGAGCAAGATGACACTTTACCAGTCGTGTGTGCGGCAGGTAGCGCGTTCGATCCCTCGAGCCCGAGTGGCTGCACGGTCGGCGGAATAGGTAAGAGCACCGGCGCACTCGATCGCCCGACCAACAATACGAAGGGCTGGCGTCACTTCGTCGACTTGGTGGTCACCTCCGATCCCACCGACGAGCTGCACTTGGTGCTCAACGCCGATTTGGGCGTGGAGGGGCAGCGCGTCGCGATGGACGCGACCAAATTCGCGTCGCATTCTTGGTTGGGCGGCATGATCGGCGCGCGCTATTTGGTCGCGCCAAGCTTCGCCGTCGCGGGTCGCGGCGAGCTCTACAAAGACAAGGACGGCGTCACCACGGGCAGCGAGGCCGATGGTACGCCAATTACTGGTGCCACGATCGCGACCGGCACCCTCACGCTCGACTACCTGCCCGGTAAGAACCTGATGCTGCGTCTCGATAACCGCGTGGACCGTTCGACCAAAGAGATATTCCCGAAAGGCCTTCGAGATCGCGTTGGGACTTTGTTCACGACTACGCTCGGTGTCGTGGTTTCGACGAACTGAAGGCTCCTCTTCCTCGAGCGCGCGCAAAATCCGCCTCTTCTCAACCGCGATTTGGCGCTAGGCTCAACGTATGTCTTCCCCGCTCCGCATCCGTGACCTGGAGGACGTCATCGACGCCGTCGTAGAGAGCTACGACGGTCCTGAGGAAATCAACAACCTGGAGAGCGCGGCGCTGCCGAACAAGCGCGCCGTGGTCCAGGCTTACAATCACCTCAAGCCCGTCATCTACATGGGCTTTTATAGCCAGCGCTCGCTGACTCGCAGCAACCTCCGTTACGCGCTGAGCGAGCATTTGTATCCGGCTTGCGAGATCTTGATCGATCAGATTGGCCGCGCGCTCGCCTACGAAGAGCGAAGGGGCCACGTGAAGGCGCCCTGGCCCGCTGGGTGGAGCGAAGAGGTCGTGCTGCGGCTCTTGCGTCGTATTCCGGAGCTGCGTCGCACCTTGAACGTGGACATCACTGCGGCTTTCGAGGGCGACCCTGCCGCGAAGAGCGTGGAAGAGATCGTGTTCAGTTATCCCGTGGTCGAAGCCATAACCGCGCACCGCATCGCACACGTACTGTATCTGGAGCGCGTACCGATCGTGCCGCGCATCATCGCCGAAAACGCGCACGGTCTGACCGGCGTCGACATTCACCCCGGCGCCGAGATTGGCGAGGGCTTCTTCCTGGACCACGGCACCGGAGTGGTAATCGGAGAGACCTCCGTGATTGGCCGCGCGGTGAAAATGTATCAGGGCGTCACCCTGGGCGCGCTCAGCACTCGCCGCTCGGAGTGCGAGTCGGATCCGTCGCGCCAAAAGCGCCATCCCACCATCGAAGACAACGTGACCATCTATGCCGGCGCAACGATCCTCGGCGGCGACACCGTGATCGGCGAGGGGTCGGTGATCGGTGGCAATGTTTGGCTGGTCCGCTCGACTCCGCCTCACTCCAAGATTTTCGGCAAGGCCAAGGAGTAGTGACGGTGCAGTGTGGGGTTCGGTGGGTTAGCGGGCTCGCGCTGCTTGTCTCCTGCAAGGGCAAACCCCCAGAGCCGTTGCACGTCGCTGCGGCGGCAGATCTCGCCCACGCCTTTATCGAGATCACGCCAGCTTTCACCGCGCAGACCCCAAGTGATCTCAAGCTGACTATCGGCGCGACGGGACTTTTGGCGCGGCAGATCATGCAGGGCGCGCCGTTCGACTTATTTTTAGCCGCAAACACCGCATACGTCGAGCAAGTGGTGAAGGCCGGTGCTTGTGACGGCGCGACCCAATTCAAGTATGGCCGCGGCAAGATCGTGCTCTGGGTCAAGGGTAGCGACGGCGCGCAGCTAAGCCTCCCCGCGCTGAACGACGCTCGCTTCAAGCATATCGCTATCGCGAACCCGGAGCACGCTCCGTACGGTATGGCCGCGCGCGAAGCCCTGACCCGCGCTGGCGTTTGGAGCCAAGTGTCGGAGCGGATGGTCTACGGAGAAAATGTGCAACAGACGCTAGAGCTTGCCCAGAGTGGCAACGCTGACGTTGCGATCGTTGGGCTGTCTTTAGCGCTCGGCGCCGCCGGCGGTTCGTGGTCGCTGGTCGACGAGGCGTCGTACACACCGTTCGACCAATCTCTGGTGGTCTGCAGGCACGGCACAAACGCGGTTGCGGCGCAGAAACTAGCTGATTTTCTCAAGGCGCCCGCGGGTCGGGCGATCCTGCAAAAGTACGGCTTCACGTTGCCTGGCGAGGCAACGCCGAAGGCGCCTTGATCGATCTCGAGCCGCTGGTCTTGTCGTTCGAGGTGGCGACGCTCGCCACCTGCCTGGCGACCGTGCTGGGCGTCGCCATCGCCGGAGCCCTTGCCGAGCCACGCATTTGGGGTCGCGAGCTGATTGACGCTGCGATCACCGCACCGATGGTGCTTCCGCCAACCGTACTGGGCTACTACTTGCTCGTGCTGCTGGGGCGTGAGAGCGCACTCGGACATGCTTTCGAAGCGCTGTTTGGGTCGCCGATTGTTTTCACGCGCGGTGGCGCGGTCCTGGCCGCGGCGCTTGGTGCGCTGCCACTGATAGCCAAGGCGGCGCGCGCCGCGCTGGAGGCCGTGGACATGCGCCTGGTGGGCGCTGCGCGAACGCTCGGTGCCAGCCGCTTGCGGGCCTTTTTCAGCGTCAGCCTGCCGTTGGCGCGGCGCGGGATCCTCGCCGGAATTATGCTCGGGTTTGCGCGGGCTTTGGGTGATTTTGGGGTTACGCTGATGGTTGCGGGTAACATCCCAGGTCAAACGCGCACCGCATCGCTTGCGATTTTCGACGCGGTGTTGTCGGGTCGCGAAGCTGACGCCACGCGCTTGTCGTTGATCATGACAGCGCTCGCGATGCTCGTGCTGAGCGGCGCGAGCTATCTAACTCGGCAACGGCGTGATGGCTTCTGAAGTTCGCCTGACGGCCAAGCTCGCGCTTGAGCGCGAGACGTCACAGCCGAGCTTTTCGCTGGACGTGACGCTGGATTTCGGCCCTGGGCTGAGTGTGCTGTTTGGCCCATCCGGCTCCGGTAAGACCACGATTTTATCGGCTTTGGCCGGGCTCTTGCGACCGGATTCGGGGCTAGTAACGTTGGGAGGAAAGGCGCTGTTCGACGCGGCTGCGCGGATTGATCTGCCTCCCAATGAGCGGCGCGTGGCGCTCGTTTTTCAGTCGCTGGCGCTGTTTCCGCATCGCGACGCGCTGGCCAACGTTGCGTACGGCGTGCCGCGCGGGTTGCCGAAGACCGAACGCTTGGCGCGTGCCGGCTCCTGGTTGGCTCGCATGCGGGTCGAGCACCTGGCGCGGCGCTATCCAAACAGCCTTTCTGGCGGCGAAGCCCAGCGTGTCGCGTTGGCGCGAGCGCTGGCCAGTGAACCGCGCGCGCTACTATTGGATGAGCCTTTTTCATCGCTCGATCAAGGCCTCGCGCGCGAGTTGAGTGTGGAGATAGCCGAATACGTAAGCACTGCCTCACTACCGGTCGTGCTCGTGACGCATGACCGCGCCGTGGCGCGCCGACTCGGGCGCGAGCTAACCTTGCTGCGCGCCGGGCGCGTCGAGAAAGTCGGCCTTGCGCGCGAGTTGCTGAGCGATCCAGAATGACCTCCAAGCATGACCGCGCTAAGCACGCAGAGTACGATGCTTGGTTGGTCGACCTCGACGGCACGCTGTACACGCAGCGTTGGGTTCGCCTAGCGATGGCCGCGGAGCTTGCGCCGTTTGGTTGGTCGGCACTGCCCATCCTCAAGCGATTTCGGCGCGAGAAATCGGCGGGCGTCGCTGCTGACTAAGATACCGGCGATGGAGGCCGCGCTCAGGCGGCGCAGCCCTGCAGCTTTTGTGACCACAAGGTCGAGCGGTTTCTCCCGCCACGCTTGGACGCATACAGCGCTTCGTCGGTAGACTTGAACAAGGCTTCCCAAGTTTGCCCTGCGACCGGGAACAACGAGGCTCCGACCGAGCAGGTGACCTTGAGCGGTCCGAGCTCAGTGTGAAACTGAGTGGCTTCGAGCTCGCTGCGGATGCGCTCGGCCAGCAACATCGCGCCGCGCTCGTCGGTTTCTTCGCACACGATCACGAACTCTTCACCGCCGAAGCGACCGACGGCGTCCGTGTCGCGCTTCACGCGTTTGAGTACATCCGCGAAGCCCTTGATCACGATGTCGCCCATGTCGTGACCGTAGGAGTCGTTCACCTTCTTGAAGTGGTCGATGTCGCAAATCAACAGGGATAGCGGCTTCTTGAAGCGTTGCGCGCTCTTGATCTTCTGTGTGGCGACCTCTTGCAGGGCTCGCTTGTTGAACAGGCCGGTGAGGCCGTCCATCGTGGCTAGCTCCTCGAGCCGCTTGAGCATGCGTGCATTGGCGAGCGACACTGCCACGTGGCTGGCCAGCACTTCGAGCGTGGGCCGCACCGAGTCGCCGAACGCGCCCCGGCGATTCGAACCGAGCACCAGCGTGCCGAGCGCCCGCTCATGCACGAGCAGCGGCAGCACTAGGAGGGACGGCATCGCCGGCGGATTCAGGCGTCGGGTGAACACGGTCTGTCGAGCAGGGTCGTAATCACCGCGGTAGGGCAGCGCGTGTCGATTAGCGACGACCATCGATACCAAGCCTGAATTGTGCTTGAAGCGCTGACCGACCAGCGCTTCGGCGCCCTCGCCGCTGACCGCGCAGATCTCGTGCTCGCTGGAGTTTTTGTCGAACAGCGTTACGACCGCAAAATCGAAGGCTGCGAACTCGCGCGCCCCGCCGACGCAGGCCTCGATCACCTGAGCCTCCGTGGTGGCCGCAGACAGGGCATTCGCGGCGCGATACAACTTGCCCTGCTCGACCTTCGCTCGGTCGAGCTGCACGAAGACTCGCTCATTTTCGATCGCGCGGAGCACGAAGTGCGCGGCAGAGCGCAGTGTCTCTTCCTCTTCCGCGGAGAACGGCTCGCGCGATTCGCGATCGACGACGAGCAAGCCACGAGCATTGCCGTGGTCGAGCAGCGGCGTCGCGCAGGCCGCGCCGATCGCGGGCTTGCGCGTGTAATACGGCACGTGCGCGCCTGCTTTCGGGCCGGCGATGGCGAGCAACGAGCCCTTGGCCAAGCTCGCGCCGAAGATACCGTCGCGCGCGCTGAACGGCCCGCTGGCGATCGCATCTTCGGTGCTCGACAGCTCTTGGATGTGTAGCTGGCTGCCGCTGGCGTCGAGCCCGAGCAGCAGCGCGGTGCGCAGACCCAAGGTACGGCACAGCAGAATCAGCGCAAATTCTACGGCTTGGTGAATTTCGTCCACGCCCGAGCGCAGCAGGCGGTCTTCGGCGTCCGGGCTGGATAGCGTGGCCCGCTCGCCTGCGGCGGTGGGCGCGCCCAGCAGACGGTATGAGCGTGCAGCATCTTTCATCTTGCGCAGCTCGGTCTCGATGCGCTGCCGCGATAGCGTACGGATGCGCGCGATCTCGGCGCGGAACACCAGCATGTTCAGAAACGCAAACACGCCGAGCAGCGCGGCGTGCGGGACTAAACGGTCGGTGTCGCGGCTACCCCAGGCGATGAAGTTGAGAGCGGCTTCGACCAGCACGGCGAAAGCAATCGTGCCGACAGCGGCGAGCGGCTTGGCGAAGCTCGCGCAGATCATGACCAGCGCGTACACGGCCGGGTAGTACGGCCCATCCAACCCTCCCGGCGTGTGGAGGATCACGCCGTACGCCAACACGACGAGGTGCGTGAACAGCTCCAGGTCCAGGCGCGTCGTCTCGCTCGAGGACAAGCTGTGCAGGCGCTTCAATAAGCGATAGCCCAGTGAGCCGCCCAGCAACAGAACGGCTGCCACGTTCCACAGCAATGGCGGCGGTTCGACGGCCCAGTAGATGAGGTAACCGCTCAACGCGAAGCTCAACGCTACGCCGGCGCTTCTAGTAATCAGTTGCTGCACCCAAAGGGCCGAGCGCACGAGCGGGTCCATCTCTTCTGGGCGTATCAAACCGGGCCCCAAACGGCCTACTTTTCCGGCGCTTTTCCGGCGCATTCACGAGAAATCGGGACTGTGTGAAAAGGTCGGATACCGTAGGGTCCGTGCGCGCCGGCCTGCGACTCCAGATCCTGCTACTGCTCGGCGGCTTGTTCCTGTTGGCGTTCGTGCCGCTGTTTTTGGCGGTCGCCACTTATGCAAGTTTCACTTTGCGCCAAGTTCGCGAGGCTCACGCGCAGGCACTCGGTCGCGCAGTGGCCGGACACGTGTCGGAAGCGCGCGCGCATCGCTCGCCCGAGGAGCTGCTGCGCTTGTTGGGGTCGGAGATCGGTTCGCAAGGAGTCGCGGCCATCGGCGTTTACGGCCGCGACGGTCAGCCGGTGGCGCGCGCAGGTGAGCCGTACATCGTCGATGAGTTGCCGCCCAGCGTTCGCACGGGACGGGAGGCCATCGTCGAGCTCGAACAGCATGCTGCGTTGGAGGTGGTGGTGCCCAGTAGCGACGGCGCAGTCGCAGCAATCCTGCGCACTGACGACAGTGCGGCACGAGCCGAACCGCTGGTACGTTTGCTCGGCCTTTACTCTCTGCTGGTTGGTACCGTGCTGCTGGTCGCGGCGTATTTCGCGCTTACGCGGCTGATCGTTCGGCCGCTCGACGGGCTAGCGCGCGCCGCTGAGCGCGTGGCCCACGGGGCACGGCGCTTTTCGGTGCCTAAGGCGGGCGCGCGCGAGCTAGTCGAGCTCGGTCAGAATCTGCACACTATGACCGAGCATCTGATCCGCGAGGAGGAGAAGCTGCGCGCCAAGGTCGACGAGGTACAGCGAGCGACCGTCAGCTTGAAGGAAGCTCAGGAACGCCTGATTCGCTCCGAGCGGCTGGCTTCCGTCGGGCGCCTCGCCGCAGGCTTGGCGCATGAGGTCGGTAATCCGATCGCCGCACTGCTCGGCCTGGAGGATCTGCTGCTCGAGGGCGGCCTCGACGCCGCCGAACAACAGGATTTTTTGCAGCGGATGCGCAAGGAGACCGAGCGCATCAATCGAATCTTGCGAGATTTGCTGCAGTTTGCGCGACCGGGTGCGGCGCACGAGCTGAGCTCCGCTGCGCGCGGTGACGTGGCCGAGGCAGTGGCGGACACCGCCGCGCTGATCGCCCCTCAAAAGGCCATGCGCGATGTCGAGCTCGAGCTCGCGGTCCCTGACGGTTTGGCGCCGGTAGCGATGAGCGCGGAACAACTGATGCAATTGGTTTTGAACTTGGTGCTGAATGCTGTCGATGCAATAGGCGGCGGTGGACGGGTGCGCGTGACGGCGGAGTTGAGCTCGCTCGGGGTGCGGCTCGTCGTCGAGGACAATGGTCCCGGAGTTGCCGAGGCAGTTCGTGACCGGCTGTTCGAGCCATTCGTGACGACTAA
>OLLW01000245.1_pt1 | contig 18015 bp, 14 predicted proteins | sample 1604611 | NCBI WGS metagenome assembly OLLW01 (sample SAMEA104055725, study PRJEB20765) | soil metagenome | biome: Arctic tundra; feature: Polygonal ground; material: soil | place: USA | collected 2011-09 | depth 0-0.5 m | reverse complement strand
CGCTCAATTCAGCGCGGTCAAGTTCACCACGGCCCAGCCGTTGGGCGCGACCGTCACTGTTTGGTGTTTGCGTCCGCCTGCGGCGGTCAGCGCGATCACGTGGCTGCCGGCATGCACGCGCATACGGCCGAAGGCGATGCGTGCTGGCAGAGTGGCCCAGCTGCGCGTGTCCGGTGTGTCGGTCGCGGTGAGCGTGGCTTGCGTGCCGAGGCTCAAGAGCTCGCCGAGCACGCCGCCGCCGGCCACCTTCTTCGTCGTTTCGCCGGCGACCACGCGGGTGAGCGTGCGTGTGATGGCCGAGGCGACGACGGCGCCTCGCGCTTTGTCCCAGGCCAACTTGGCCTCCTGATCGACGGCCAAGATGCCCTCCATAGGCGCCCAGGCGCTGTCGAGCATGAATGTCGGTTGCCCCCAGGTGCCCCGCGCGCGCCCGAGCTCCGGGTAGTTCACCCAGGTGACGAGCCCTTGCAACGCGAGGTCGTTGGCGCGCCCTTGATCCATCGGGCTAATGAAGCCGCTCGCGTAGGTGAGCGCGAGGCCGATCGGCAAGCGTTTGGCGTACTTGGCCGGGACGCGCCCGAAATTCACGATCACCAAGATCTCGCCGTCGTCCGCCTTGGGTGCGTCCGTGCTTCCGAGCGGCAGATTGGGCGCCTTCGCGAGCAGCTCGCGGATGCGCGGGCTCGAGTAGCTCGATTGTTGCTCGAGCCGGCGAATCGGCTCAGCCAACGATTGATATTGCCCGTAGCCAAGCGCCTCGTCGTAGTAGCGGAGCGCGTCTTCCGGCTTGTCGCTCTTTTCGAACACGAAGCCAGCCAGGTAGCTCCCGGGGCCGAGCAGCGCCTCCGAGGCGTCGCCCTTGTCGCGCGTGAACTTCTGCATCACTGACAGGCGGCGCGCTTCGACGCGCGCGCCGTTCAGGTCAGAGCGCACGAGGTAGTTCATCATGTTGATCGTGTTGATCATCAGCTTCTCGTAGGCCGGGGCTTTGTACGGCCCCACGTCGTCCGAGAACAGATAACGACCGATGTCCGCGCCGGCGCTCGCCGAGAGATCGAGCACTTCGATCTGCTTGTCCGAAACCTCTAGATCACGGCTCGACAGCGAGTACTGATCGAGCTCCTGCAAGACCATGGCGCGGTCCAGCAGGAAGAGTGCGTTGTCGCCGCCCGTTTTTTTGGGCAGATCTTTTTCGCTGTCGACGTCCAGCACTTCGTTCAAAGATTTGAGCGCGCTGCGCGGATCGCCGGCGTCCAGAGCAGAACGCGCGGCCAGCGTCTTGTCCGCGTGGCCGGCGCAGCCTGTCAATGCGGCAATCGTGAGCACGCAGGCGAGGCGAGCGAGCATCATGGCCGGCTTTAAATGAGCGCTTTGGTGACCGAAGTCTTGTACTGGAACAAGATCGCGCTGGTCTCGACCTCCAGCACTTGAATGAACATGAAATATTGCACGCGGCGCTCGTTGCTCTGGCGCTCGTCGCTCGAGAACACCTTGCCGGTCACCACGTAGCGCACGCCAATCTGCTTACCCCAGGCGGCGATCTTGCTTTGATCGAAGCCGTCTTGGTACTGCTTTCTGACCTGCTCCATCAGCTGCGGTTGCGATTCCAGGCTGATCACCTTCACGTGACCGGCGTTGACCAGCGTGGTCTCGATATCACTGATCAGCGCGTCCAGCTGGCTGTCGATGTGCTCGGTGGTTTCGTTGCGCAGTGGCAGGACGGAGACCGTGGGCTCCTTCTCCGTCTGCCAGCGCGCGACCACGGGCGACGCTTGCAGCGCCTGCATGTTGTCGTGCAGCATCTTTTGCAGATCGCGCCGGTCCAGCCCGGTGCCCATGGCTTGATCGTCGAGCCCCGCTACGTCCTCACCGCGGACGGCTTTCGGGCCACCGCAGCCGACAGCGGCAATTCCAACGACGCTCGCGGCGCCAAGCAGGAAGGTTCTACGAAGCAAAGCCATGGGGGTGCCTTTCATGTACCTACCGTCCGTTTGGGGTCGGGGCCCCAAACTCGGGGGAGAATCCCCCGATGATGGTCCGACGTAGCGACGGACACTGAGTATGTAACGCCGTCCTCACCTTCGGCAATTTGGCGCGAGGAATTTTTGGGGTTTCCTCACGTAAACCGGGGGTGAGCGGCCGATCCGGACGCGTTACGGCCCCACGAGCCGGTCATTTGCCGACGTCGTGAGGCCGTGGTCTGGCGCGTATTGCTACGCTTTGGCGTCAGTTCGGGGCGGCAGCGCCACCCGTGGCGCCCGTAGTGCGGCGTACGGGGATGATCTGCACGCGGCGATCGTCGCCCTCGCCGTCGCTGCGGGTGATTACGCCTTCGAACTTGGCTAGCGCCAAGTGAACCACGCGGCGATCGCGCGGATTCATCGGCTCGAAGGTGATGATCTTGCCCTCTTCGACGGCCTGACGGCCGAGGCGCTGGGCCATAGTCGCGAGCGAGTTGTCGCGGCGGCTGCGGTAACCCTCGGCGTCGACCAAAATGTGGCGACGGTCGAGACCCGGACGGTTGATGATCCGGTGCGTCAAGAACTGCAGCGCCTGCAGGACCTGGCCCTTCTTACCGATGATACGGCCCGCGTCGCGGCCGGCGATCTCGATGTTAATCTCGTCCTCCGCGTTGCCCTCTTGCGGGCGACGGAGGTGCACCGTGCACTCCATCTCCATCTCGCGGATCACGTCGCTCACGAATTTGAGCGCGACGTTGGCGCGAGGATCCGAGGACACGTAGTCTTCTTGCGGCTTCCTGCGCTTGCGCGGACGCTCCCCCGACGGATCCTCTTCGGTGCCGGCCGCAGCGTGCGACACCTCACCGTTTTCGGATTCGCCTTCGGTCTCCTCTTCGTCTCCGCTTTCCCAAGCCGCGTCGTCGAGATCGTCGTCCTTCTCAGTCATGATTCTGCCTTTCCTTTGCCGAGGAGTGGGCCTTCGCCGGCGAGCTTTGCCGAAGATGAACCGCTATTGCCCTTCCCTTTGCGGGCAGACTCCCCAATCACTTTGACCTTGATGTCTCCGCTTCCGGAGCCGGAGCCACCACCGGATTTCATCGAGCGGCGCACGTGCCATTCCACTGCTTGTTGTTGAAGGATGCCGAGCACGCCGTTGGTGAACATATATACCCCGAGGCCGGCCGGCAAAAACAGCATGAAAACCGTAAACATGGCCGGCATGAGGTACTGCATCATCTTCTGCTGCGCCGGATCGCCCTGCTGCGGCATTAGCCGCTGCTGCATGAACGAGGTCGTGCCGATGATGAAGGGCAGAATGTAGAGCGGGTCTGCCGACGTCAGGTCCGGCAGCCACAAAAACGGGATGTGATACAGCTCGACCGCGGTCTGTAGGGTCGTGTACAGGGCGAACCACACCGGCATCGAGGCCATTTGCGGCAAGCAACCCTTGACTGGGTTCACGTTGTGCTTCCGCCACAGCTCCATCTGGGCGAGGCCTTTGGCCTGTGCATCGTCCTTGAACTTTTCGTTCAGGGCGTCGATCTCGGGCTTGAGCTCGCGCATTTTGATCATGCCCTTGATGCCGGGCACGGTCAGCGGGAACAGCAGCGTGCGCGCGGTCACCGTCAGGATGATGATCGCGACGCCCCAGTTCGGGATGACGCTGTGCACCTTGAGCAAGAAGGCAACCAGCACCTTGGCGATGATCGAGAAGAAGCCGAGATCGATCAGCTCGCTGAAGCGGTGGTTTCCGCCGCCCGCTGCGGCCAGCACGCTGCGCTCTTTCGGACCGATGTAAGCCAACACCGAGTACGTCGAGCTGGCGGCGGGCGCGAGGTCCACACCGGGGTAGGCGAGGCGCGTGCGGTAGATGGAGCCGTCGTTCTCCGGATCGCCGATCTTGTGCTGCTCAATCAGTAGCTGACACACGGGAGCTACGGGCGCCTGCACCGGCGCGATGGCCTGCGAGAAGTATGCGTTGGAAATCGCGACGAACGCCGGGGCGCCCTGGACTTGGTACCAATCACCTGGGTCGATCGCGGTGGTCGGGAAATGCTCGGCGTCAGAGAACTTTCCGGCGTCGAAATCCGTCTCTCCCAGGCGCTTCGGCTTACCCTCGGCCAGCACGCACTCTACCCGCGTCACGAGCGGGCTCTGCCGGAACATGCTGCCCTTCACTTCCTTGGCGGTGTGCCAAGCGTCGCTGTGCACCGTCAGCGAGTGATAGAGCGAGTGATCGCTGAGGTTCTTGATCGTGGCTTCTGCCGCGAGCTCGTACGGGCGACCCGTCGCGGAGATGGTCTTCCTGAGCTCGACCTTCGAGTCGCGATACGTGAATACGCAGCTCTTGGCGTCGTGGCTTTCGAGCGTCCAATCGACCAGATCAGCGTCGACGTTCCACTCTTTGCCAGGCGGCAGACCGGCGCTGTTGTGGAAGTCGAAGCGCAGCTGACGGTTGAAGTCGAGATCCGGCGTGGTCGACAGATCGATGGGCTTACCCGCCTTTTCGTATTTCGAGCCCATCAGCTCGAAGTGGCGCAGGGCAGCGCCGCGGCTGGTCAGCTGCGCGCGAAACTCGGGCGTCCAGACGTCGCAGAACTGCTCCGGCGCGCGTGGGTCGGCACTCAGCACCAGCCGGCTCTCGTTGCGGAGCGGCTGCGCGGTGATCTTTCCGCCGCCGAAGAACTTCGGTCCGAACTGGAAAAGAAGGAATGCCAGGGCCGCCATGACCAACAAGCGACCAATACTGCTTCTGTCCATATCGACTTCGACTCTGCTTTTCGGGGGGCCAAACTACGGCCACTGCAACGGTCTGGCCTCGCCGTTTAGCACGGCCCTGCCCGGATGGATCACGTTTGGGGCCGGAACCCCAAACTCACGGGTGCGGGGGAGAATCCCCCGATGACGGAGGCGGGTCAAAGCCGCCTGGGTGGAATGGGTGGCAGCGCGAGATGCGCCGAACGGCGAGCCAAGCTCCGCGCCCCGCGCCGTGTAAGCGCAGGCAGTCCGCGGCGTAGCGCGAGCACGAGGGTTCGAAGCGGCACGCGGGCGGCAGAATCTTCGACAGCGTCAGCTGATAGATTCGAATTAGATAAATGAGCGCGCGCGCCAGCATTCGGGACGGCGAGTGTGCGACCGACCGCGCGCCTTGGCTAGGCTTGTGAAGCTGCTTTGTCCGGCGCGGGACCCAGTAACGCGCGCAAACGACGCTCGATTTGCGGCCGCGCAGCGTGCCATTCCGAGACCACGCTCTCGAGCTTACTGTCACCCGGCGCTCGCTTGACGATCACCACCAGGTCGATACCCTGCGGCCAAAGCTCGCGAGTCGCCCGAAAAGCCTCACGAATCAGCCGCTTTGCGCGACTGCGCACGACTGAGTTCCCCACGCGTCGCGAAGCCGTGATGCCCAAACGCGGCGAGTCGGCCCCGATGCTCGCGCTCAAGATGAGCACGAAGCGGGCTGTCGACACACGTTGGCCGCGTTCCTGAATGCTCAGGAATTCGGGCCGCTTACGAACTCGGAAACGGGACGGGAAGCGTCCGCTTGGCAGCGGCGTTCCCGCGGCGCCGCTCACTTTTCGTAGGCGCTGACCGCAAGCCGCCAGCGACCCTTGCGGCGACGATTGGCGAGAACCTTGCGACCACCCTTGGTGCTGATGCGCTTGCGGAAGCCGTGCGTGCGGAGCCGGCTGGTGTTGTGGGGCTGAAAAGTGCGCTTCATGACGGGTGCCTCGAAAGGGAGCGGGAATTAGCCATGGCGTCCTTCTTTCGTCAAGTCCATCGCTGGGCTAGCCGAAAATTGGGCTTTGGGCCGGAAAGCGCGCGCTCGGCCCGCTAGCCAACCCCCAAATAGAGTCCATAAGGCGTCGTTTCGCAGCTCGCCACGCCTTGCAGGGCCAAATGTCGCGTGATAGAAGCCCCGTCCCATGCGCGAAAACATCCGCCTCGTTTCTTCCGCCGGCACCGGCTACGCCTATTACACGCAGAAGAACAAGCGCACGCAGACCAACAAGCTCGAGCTGAAGAAGTTCGACCCGATGGTGCGTCAGCACGTGATCTTCAAAGAAGCCAAGATGCCGCCTCATAGTAAGTGAGTTGCGCTTCGCTTCGGCGGGTTGATCTGAGGCTGGTCCGTTTGCGCGGGCTGGCCTTTTGTTTTTTTGGCCGAGTGGTGACCTAGGGCGCGTGGCCTTGCTCGCATGGTGGGCGCGACGCACTTCGCGCGGGAGACCGAGATCGGGGAGCGGCGAGGTCCCTCGCGGGCCCGAAATCCAAGTTCGAATTCAAACTTGGATTCGGGTTTTGCGAAGCCCCTGCCGAGAGCACGGTGCGCAGGCTCTCCTGAAGGCGCCGTGCGCAGGCTCTTGGAAGACTCCCCCGACGGGCTGGAGCCGGCGACGACCCTGGGGAGCACCCGAAGGGGTGGACCGGCGCCTGCTGTTTTAGCCGATTGAGAGGATCGCCAAGGAGCGCTGCGCAGCTCCAACGGAGAAACCTCTCAACCGAGCCAACTCAATCAGCCCCGCTAAGAATCTTAAACTCGACACGTCTGTTCTTTGCGCGTCCCGCGTCCGTGTCGTTGTCGGCGATGGGCTTGGTTTGGCCGAAGCCCTGCGATTGGAGGCGGTCCGAAGAGATGCCGTGGCTGATCAGGTAGCCCATGACGGCGGCGGCGCGATCGCCGCTGAGCTTCATGTTCATGGCGGCGATGCCGCGGCTGTCGGTGTGACCGTAGACGCCCATCTTGATCGAACTGCGTGACTTCATCAGTGTCACGACCTCGTCCAGGATCGGGAAGCTGCCCGGTTTGATCACGGCGCGTCCGGTTTCGAACTCGATCGGTTGTAGCAGCTCGACGTCACCGTTTTCGGTGACCTTGGTTAGGCTCGGGCAGCCATTCTTTTCGGCCACGCTGGAGCGTGGGCCGGGCTGAGTTGGGCACTTGTCTTCGGTGTCCGGAACGCCGTCATTGTCGACATCGTATTCGGGGCAGCCGTCGTCGTCTTGGATGCCGTCTTTGTCTTCGGCTTTGTCCGGGCATTGATCGATGCTGTCCGGAATGCCGTCGCCGTCGCGATCGGATGCCGCCGGGCAACCGTCAGTGGGATCCGGCGGCTTGCCGTCTTCCTTCTCGGTCGGGCACTTGTCGATCGCATCCGGGTAGCCGTCGCCGTCGCTGTCGCGATCGTAGTCGTCGACCGTGGGAGCGGTGTGCAGCCTGCGCGGCGGCGATTTGCCTTCGAGGTCGGTCAGCGTCAGGTACGTGCCGATGCCGACGAGCATGCGGAAGTCGGGCGCGCCGTAGCCCGCGGCGAGGCGTGTTCCGAAACCTCCCTCCGCGTACCAGCGGCTGCGCGGATCGAGCACGTAGCGCACCTGCGCCAGCCACTCCAAGTCCGTGTTGCGCACGGTGAAGAACGTCGCGTGGTTGGACGAGTCTTCGATACCGGTGGTGCCCCAGAGCTCGCCGCCCAAGCGCACGCGCCCGTCACGAAGCGGCAAGTACAAGCCGCCCGAGTAACGAATCTCGGAAGCGATGAAGAGCGAGCCCTTGCTCCCGCCGATGCTGCGCTCAGGTCGGAATTGCGGGCCCAAATTGCCCGCCAAAAAGAACTTTCCGAAGTTGAACTCGCCCGCGCCGTACAGGTAACCCGTGGCCTGGCCGTCGCCGCCGAATGCGTCCGTGTTGCCCGTTGGCATCCAGATCGCAGCGCCGCCGCCGACGCGCAGCAAATGGTTGTCGGTCTCCCAGCTGCGCACCCGCGCATCGAGCCGAATGTCGTTCAGCACGACTTTGGCGTCGGTGATACCGCCGGTGCCCACGCCTTGACCGCTCGGATCGTCGCCGGTGATCTGATACAGCGTCAGCGGGATCATCAGGTTGATCGACAGCCGGTTGGCAATCTCGGTACCCGCGGAGAGGTATGCGGTGAGCTGGCCTTCTACCGGGTTGTCGATCTTCGACTGCGCGGTCGCGTCGGCGGTGACAGTGTCGCTACGCAGCGGGTTATGCGAGTAGCCTAGGATCCCGTTCGCGTAGAAGCGTGTCTTCTCCGCGAGGTACGGGCGCCAGACCATGAAGCCGTCATCCGGCGCACCGGAGATCTGCGCGCGATCTAGGTAGAAAGTCCCTGACTGCGCGTGGGCGATTCCCGCCGCCAAGTACGTTCCAGCAGCGGCGGCGACCGCCAACGAAATCCGGCCCAACCGACGCTTGATCCGAAGAAACACGGCTCGGACGGTAGCCTGCGAGACACCGCCTTGAATAGTCTGGATCGCTTACTTCGTTGACCGGTTAGTCGGCCGCGCGGCCTGAGGGCACTTACTGGCCCGTACCGAACACTTGGCAGACCCAGAGCGTGCCGTCCGGATCCGCGGCGACGCCGATCCCGACCAGGTCGAAGCCAGGAAACAGTAAATTCTCGCGATGGGACGGGCTCGCCCAGAGCGCGCGCTGAGCCAACGTCGCGTTGCCTGCGTGCGCGACGTTTTCGCCAACGGCTAGCTGAAGCCCCTGTTGTTCTAGGCGCTGATTCAAATCACCGTCACCCGCGTCGTGCGCGGTCTTGCGCGCGCGGCGCATGGCCTCGGCGTGCGCACGCGCGAGCTCTTCGAGTCGCGTGTCGCGCGTCAGCGGCGGCAAGCGCTCGCTTTGTCGAGCCGCGTTGACCATCGCGTACAGCGCGGCGTTCGGATCCGGGCTCGATTGCGCCGCGTCTTCGCCTGGAGCCTTCGGTACCGTGAGCTCGCTGGGCGGCTCGGTGCCCGCAAACACCAGCGCCTCCAGCAGCGGGCGCGGGCCGCCGTCGACCGCGGCCAGCAACTGCACGAGCCAAGTGCCCGGAGCGTCCGCGTTGAAGCGAGCGCGCACCTGGCCGTCGGAAAACGAAGTGGGCACGGGATGGGGCGCTCCGCGCGGCCCTAGAATCACGAGCTTCGCGTCGCTCGCGGGCACGCGCAGCGTCGCGCGCACGTCCAGCCACTGCCCGACGCGTACGCGCGTTGGCAGCGCGCTCAGCTCGGCCAGCACATCAACCGCGACAGCGGCGACCACGATGCGGCCTCCAGCCTTGTGCAGCAAGGAGACGCCACAACGCCGAGCTCCGCCGTCGCTGAAGCCCGCAAGCCAGCGTTGCATACGAGCTTTCGCGGCATCGACTTCGCCTTCGGCGCCGTTGAACAACCACGCACGCGGCCACACGTACGGCGCGCCCGCCGCGCGCAGCGCGTAACTGATCGCGTCGACGTCAAGCTCCGTCGCGGCCTCCGTTTGCTGCTCGGCGAGATGCGCGGCCACGCTGAGCAGCGCGCCATCACTTTCGCCGCACGCCGCGCTCAGCGCCCGCGCGTCCGGGTCAGAGCTCGGGCTAGGTGCGGGTTGGGGCGACTCGGTCTGCTCGGCGAAGGTGCCTTGCGCTGCGTGGTTCGTGGGCACGCCGCTGTCAGCGGGCGAAGCAACCGGAGCTACGGCCGACTCGGTACATGCGACAAGAATGCCGCACACGGCGAGCGCGCACGCCCAGGTCACTGCTCTCGCGATCCTTCTAACCCAGCCTGCCAAGCCTCATCGAGTAGCGGGAGGGAGAGCCCATAGCGAGACAAAAACGGCACCCGGCGGCGCTTTTCCTGCTCCCCGGTTCAGGTTATGGTCAAGTGCCCCATGGGCCGGTTCACCACAGCAGCGAAGGTCGGGGCATTCGCCTTCGTCACGCTCGCGGCTGGTCTCTTGATCTACCGCTTCGTGTCGAAATCGGCGCGCGCCGGCGGTGGCCTCACCGTGTACGCCTTAATGAGCGACGCGAGCGGTGTCGCCAAGCTTTCGCAGATCCGGATTGCGGGTATTCCGATGGGCGCCGTGCAGAGCGTGAAGCTGGATCACGATCGCGCGCGCATCGATATCGGCATCAACCCCGACGTGAAGCTGTATCAAGACGCAACTGTCGCCAAAGTCGCGTCCAGCCTGCTCGGCGAATATTACCTGTCCATCTCGCCCGGCACCGAGGGTCGCCCGGAGCTGAAGGACGGAGACCGCATCAACAACGTCATCGAGGCTCAGACCACTGACGACATCATGAAGCAGGTCTCCGACATCGCCAAAGACGTGAAGCAGGTGTCGCAGGCACTAGCCGCGACCGTCGGCACGGATCAAGGGCGCGACGACATCAAATCCACCCTGAAAAACCTAGCGGAAGTCACCGAGGCACTGAACCAAACGGTGCGCGAGAACCGCGAGAGCATCAAAAATATTCTGAACAACGTCGAAGTGATGACGACCAAGGGCGGGCCCGAGGTCCAGAAGATCCTCGACAACGTCAAGGTCACGACCAACGAAGTGCGCGACATGATGGCTCAGTCGCAAGCCGGCAAGCCCCAATCCGCGGGCGAGATTCGCCAAATCATCGACAAGGTGAACCACGCGAGCGACAACCTCGAGAGCACGCTCAAGAACTTGGACAGCGTGACCGGTCGCCTCGACCGCGGCGAAGGCACCCTCGGTCGCCTCAGCAAGGACGACCACCTGATCAACGAAGTCGAAGGCGTCGCCGACGACGTGGGCGAGTTCGTCGGTGGCCTGTCCCGCATTCAGACCATCGTCACGATGCGCACTGACTACCAGTTCCTCTCGAGCACCGTAAAAAGCTACGTGGAATTGCGCATCCAGCCGCGCGAAGACAAATACTACCTGATCGAAATCGTGAACGACCCACGCGGCCTCACGCACTTCGAACAAGTCGACGTCGACACCACCAACCCCAACGATCCCCCGCACTACCGCGAAGTGCGCACCGTCACCGAGAACTCGCTACGCTTCTCACTGCAGTTCGCGCAAAGCTTCGGCCCATTCACGGGCCGCTTCGGCATCAAAGAGTCCACCGGCGGCGTCGGCCTCGACACTCTGCTGCTCGATAACCGCTTCGAGATTCGACAAGACTTGTTCGGGTTTGGCGAAGTCGTGTTGCCGCGTTGGCGCTTGTCGCTCGGGTATGAATTCGTGAACCGCGCTTGGTTGCTCGGCGGCGTGGACGACATTCTGAGCAGCTCGCGGCGCGATTACTTTGTGGGCATGCAGTTGCGGTTCAACGACGAAGATCTGAAGAGCATTCTGCCGTTTGCGCCGAAGGCTCCTTAGAGACGCGGGTTACCGCGGTGGGGAGGCGCCGAGTGGCGTACTGCGCGCCCCCAGATTTGTTTCAACTACGCGAGAATCGTGGACCGGCGAGCAAATTCAGGGCGGGTCGTGATTTATTTAGGCGAGTCGTGTCGATCGGCGTGCGCGTCGTTCGTCGTGAAGTCAGAAGGAGACATTGCCCATGCGATACATCAGCATTTTTACGCACCCCGCTCAGAGTGGTCCGCCCAACCCCGAAATGATGGCAACCATGGGGGCCCTGGTCGAAGAAGGCATGAAAGCCGGTTGGCTCATCGCCACCGAAGGCGTGCATGGCGACGGCAGTGGGCTGCGCGTGAGCTCGAAACACGGGGAGATCTCAATCACCGACGGTCCCTTTGCCGAGGCCAAGGAAGTGCTTGGGGGCTACGCATTGATGGAAGCACGCGACCGCGCCCACGTGCTCGATCTCACCCGCAAGTTCCTCGCCGTCGCCGGCGATGGCACCTGCGAAATTCACGAGCTGTACGTGCCACCGCGCTGAAGAGCCGCCGGACAAGGAGTTGCGACTGCCCGCGTGTGCCGCGCCAATGGCGCGCGCGCGGCAACGTCCTTCTCGCGTCCCGGGCGCGGTGGGTTTCGCTCTGATCTGATTTCTGACCCTTAGTGAGCCGCTGCGGTCACTGATCGTAGGTCATGCTCAAACCTACGCGCTCGCTGATTGCGTGGCATTCATTGTTGTCGATTTCGCTGAGTGTTCTCACGGCCGGCGCGTGCAGCAGCTCGGACAAAGGAGCGGCCAGCGCTGCGAGCAGTGGCGCCGCCAGCAGTGGCGCAACGGGTTTGGCCGCTGGCGCACCTTCGGCAGGCACAGCAGCGTCGAGCGCCGGCGCGTTCGCCATAAGTGCGGGCAACGGTGGCTCCGACGCGGCCGGTGGCTACGGTGCCGCTATCGGCGGTGGCAATGGCGGCGCGCAGGACTCCGGTGGCTCGGTTGCGGGCGGATCGACTAGCGGTGGTTCGGCTGCGGGCGGGTCGACTAACGGCGGGTCGGGCGGCGCGGTTGCTGACGTCAGCTCGGCGGGCGACGGCGATTCAGCGGTTGGACCGACCTACACCATCGACCCGAACCTGACTGACTTGGGCAATGCCAAAGGCAAGCGTTTTTCGTTCACGATGCGTTCGCAAGATAGCCTGATCTACAAAGGTGACGATGCCACGCTCAGCGCCCCCGGTCCCTTCACGCGCGGCATCACCGTGTACGTACCCGCGAAGTACAAGGATGGCACCGCGGCGCCTGTGCTCGTACTTGCCGACGGCCCCGGAGAGATCGACCTAATCTCGCGCGCGCTCGACAATCTGACGATCTCGACCGACCCGCTGAAGAAGATCCCGGCCTTCATTGCTATCGCTGTGGCGAACGGTGGCGGGGACAGCGTGGGTTCCGAGCGCGGGCTGGAGTACGACACGGTGTCCGCGCGCTACGCGAGCTTCATCGACACGGAGGTGCTGCCGGCGGTGGTCAGCAACGCTCAAATCAAAGCAGCGTATCCGAACATCAAGCTCACCACGGACCCGGACGGCAAAGCTACGTATGGCTGTAGCTCGGGCGGTGCGGCGGCGTTCACTATGGGCTGGCTCGCACCGCAATCGTGGCACCGCATCATTACCTATTCGGGGACGCTCGTGGCGCAGCAGAACACCGCACAGCTTGCGGATACGATGCTGTACCCGCTCGGCGCCTGGGAATACCACTCGGATCACGAGCTGATCAAGAACGCGGCGCAGAAGCCGTTACGCATCTTCATCAATGCCAATGAGCACGACAACGGCTACGACGCGCCGGCGTCGGGGCACCACAACTGGCTACTCGCCAACCAGCTGACTGCCGCCGCGCTCGCAGCCAAGAGCTACCATTATCGCTTCATTCTCGGCAAAGGCATCGGTCACTGCGACGGAACAGTGAAGACCCTGACGCTTGCTGACGTGCTGTCCTGGTCGTGGCGGGGCTATCCGACGGAATAGCGCCCCGCCGCACCGCATGGCGCATTGCCAGCTGAGCTATTGGCGCAAGGCAGGCTCAATCCCCCCAAACGGCCCAGCCCAAAAGCTCCGCCGTCACGAGCGCCGCTGCCGCTTCTTTCGCGCCCACTGCGCGCGCTTCGTGGCTGCCGCGATAGGTCACGAGTCGCTCGAGCGCTTGTTCGAGCGTGACGCGCTCGCTAAGGAACGTCGCGACGAAAATCAGCGATGCCGGCGCTGCGCCGCGTTCGCGCGGGTGGCGCACGGCCTCCGCGCGGGGTCCCGGCAAAACTCGCTTTTTCAGGTCGGGCAATAGCTTTTGTGGTTCGCCTTTGCTGCGCACGATGGCGCCGGCCATCATCGGGCTGGCTAGGTCCAAGTCGAGTGGGAACTCCACCTTTTGGGGTGATGTGCCGCGGTAGAACGTCACTAGGCCTTCGGGCCAGCCGCACAGGGTGGCCACGCGGTCGCGGCCTTGATCGCGGATGGCTCGAAATACGTCGACGGCGTCGACCATGCCGATGCCGATCAGCGTGTCGCCGAGGCGCCCGCCGTAGCTGGAGAGCGTGCCGAGCGCGGTCTCGAGTTGCTCGCGCGTGAGGCGCCCGCGGCGTACCAGGTATTCGCCGAGTAGCTCTTCGCGTTCGGACGAGGCAACGTGAAGCAACCGCCCTTTGTCGAGGTAGATCTCTTTGCGGCTCGCGCCGCCGGTGTTCGAGCCGCGTTCGACGAACAGCGCGCCGCTTTCGCCCTTCTGACGCATGTGGGCGAGCACGTGGAGCATGGGCGTGTCGCGCAGGAGCACTTGGTAGTCAGGAATGCCGGGCTCGAAGAGGCGACTCGTAGTGGCGGTGGTCGACGGCAAAAGGTGTCGACCGAGCTCGTGCACATCGCGAATGAAGCGGAATTCGGCGCCCATCAGCGCCACTTCGTCGTCACCGCTGAGCTCACCGACCGCGATCATTTCGATCAGCTTTGCGAACGGCACGTCGTTCACGAGCTGCCCATCGGCGCGGCGCACGTTGGATAGCGAGGTCGAAACTGGGCCTTCGCCGAGCCTCGCAGCGTCGGGCTTCACGGCGGCGATGCCACCGCTGCTGCGCGCGCGTACGGCGCGCATGCGCTGCACTGAATCTCGAACCTGGCCCTCGATCTGTTTGACGAGGTGGCTCGAATCGCGCGCCCAGCCAACCCACTCGGCGAGCAGCTTTTGGAGCTCCTCCGGCGATGGCTGCTCGAACGCTTCGAGCGCGGCGGCCAGCTCGCTAGCGTCCTGGAAGCGAGCGTCCGGATCGCGCGCGAGCCCCTTCTCGCACAACGAAAGCACGCCTTCGGGCAGTTTCGCGGCGGCTTGGCGGAGCGGCCCAATGTTCACGTCGCGAATGGCCAGCAATACCGCGAGCTGCCCGCTGCCCGGGAACACGCGCTCGCCGATCAGCATTTCCCCGAACACTGCCGTCAGCGCGAACAGATCCGCGCGATGATCGAACGGCTCTCCCGCGACCTGCTCGGGCGCCAAATAGCCAAATTTGCCTTTCAAACCCACGCTCGGCTGGGCTGGCTTCACGCGTTGCTCGAAGCGCGCAATGCCGAAGTCCCCGAGCTTGATTTGGCCGTCGATGGACAAGTAAATGTTCGACGGCGTCACGTCACGGTGCACGATGTGCAGCGCGTTGCCCTCCGCGTCGTGCGCGGCGTGCACAGCGGCCAGTGCGCTCGCCACGCGCCGCGCGATGAACGCGGCCAAGCCAGGCGGGAACTTGCGCTGGTCGGCGTCCACGCGGCGCAGCAAGCGGTACAGGTCGACGCCGTCCACGTATTCCATGGCCAAGTACGGCTCGTCGCCGACCATGCCCGCGCCGAAGACGGTGACGACGTTCTTGTGCGCGACCGCTCGATGCAGCTCGGCCTCACGCTCGAGCGCGTCGAAATCTCCGCTCTCACGAGCGGCTCGCAGCAGCTTCTTCACGACCAGGCGTGGCGCTGGCGTAACGCCGAGCTTCGGGCGCGCGAGGAAGACCTCCGCGCTACCGCCGACGGCGATGCGCCGTTCCAGCACGAAGGGCCCGAATGGTTGCTGGGCTCCGGACCCCTTTTGGTCGGTTGCCACGGCCCTCCATTAGAGCGGCTTTCAGTGGAGCAGGACAGCGAAAACCGTGCCCACCGGCGCCCCGCAAAACCGACACGGTCGCTTTTGGCGAACCGTGCGGTCTTTCGGCCGGTGTTTTCGCGACGATCATCGCCCGCCTCATCGCCCCCGCCCCCCGCATCGCCCCGAAGTGTGCGTCACACTGTTTGGCGCCCGGCTTGGCCGCCTCAGAAGTGATAAAGGGCGCCCATGGCTCGGGCGCTCCGTTTCCTTTGTGGGCTCACGCTTTTGGTTCTGTGCGCCGCGTTCGGCGCGAGCTGCAAATCCAATCACGAAGCCGCCAGCGTTCCCCCGAAGACTCCGACGGTCCGCCTGTACCTGGTGTCCTCGCCAGCCGGCGCGCTCGAGCCGTGCGGTTGCGTGAAGGACATGCTCGGTGGTGTCGATCACGTAGCAGCGTACGTGAAGAGCCAAGCCGACGGCGCGCCGAACAGCGCGCTGCTCGCTGCCGGTCCGCTGTTTTTCATGAACACCGCGCTGACGAGCGAACGCCAAACGCAAGACTCCTGGAAGGCGGATGCGCTCGCTCGCTCACTCGGCGCTGCTGGTTTGCGCGCGTGGGCACCCGGCGCGAACGATTGGGCGGCGGGCGCCGGCACATTTGCGGCGTTGGCTTCGTCGGCGCAAGCTACGGCGTTGGCGTCGAACTTGAGTGGCCCGGGGCTACAGCCGCTGCGCGTGTTCGACATTGCCGGCAACAAGCTGGGCGTCGTGGGTGTGAGCGTGCCTTCGTATCAGGGCAAGCTGCCCAGCGGTGTGAGCGCGCAGGATGCGCTGGCGGCGCTAAAAAAGGCCAAAATTGCTCTGGATACGCAAGGCGCCAAACTGCGCGTGCTGCTGACCGCCATGCCGCGTGGGGATGCGCTGCGTCTGATCGATCAGGTGCCGGGCTTTCAGGTGCTGGTCATTGGAAAGCCCTTCGACATCGGCGAGGCCAACGACCCCCCTACGCCGCCCGAGGTCGTGGGCGGCACGCTGGTCGTCGAGGCGCCGAACCATTTGCAGGCGCTCGGCGTGGTCGACTTGTTCGTTCGCGACGACAAGTTCGAGTTTGCCGACGGCTCGAACACCGCCGCCGCTGCAGAGCGCGAAAGCCTTTCCGGGCGCATCAAGGATCTCGAGGCTCGACTTGCGGCCGCGGAGGCAGCGGGTAAGGACGCAGATCCGGATCTAGCAGCGCGGCGCGCTGACCTGGCTCGCATGAAGAGCGATCAGCAGAAGCTTACCAAGCCGAGCGTGCCCGCGAAGGGCAGCTTTTTCCAGTATAACTTGGTCGAAGTGCACGACAGCCTCGGCGTCGAGCCGACGGTGCACGGCTTGATCGGTGGCTACTACGCGCGCGTCAACGACCACAACCACGAGGTCTTCAAGGACAAGCTGCCGCTGCCGGCAGTGGCTGGGCAGAGCCATTACGTCGGTGTCGAGGTGTGCAGCGCGTGCCACAAAAGCGAGCGCGAATTCTGGAATCAGACGCGTCACGCCGCCGCGTATCCGACGCTCGCGTCCGAGCACAAGGAGTTCAACCTCGATTGCGTGAGCTGTCACGTCACTGGCTACGACAAGCCCGGCGGCTCAGCGGTGGTGCACGTCGAGAAGCTCGAGAACGTGCAATGCGAGGTCTGTCACGGCCCGGGCTCGCGTCACGTGGACAAGCCTGATGTCGACAAGCTGATCTCGATCCCCGAGCAGAGCTTGTGCGCTGCGACGTGCCACCATCCGCCGCACGTGAAGAGCGACTGGAGCGTCGCTGCTTCGTGGGAGCAGATCATCGGACCAGGTCACCAGCGGGCTCCGAAGTGACCTCCGACTGCAGCCAGGCCGCCCAGTAAGTAATCTTACCTTATCTCTGCATGTCTCATGGAATCGCGATCTACTGGAACATTCCAGCGTCACCTTCACTGAGCATGAACTAATCCGCTCTAAGTGCGGATTAGATTTAAGCCGCGCGTTCGAGAGCGGTGGCCGACCTACATTCCCTCAGGTACCGTGAGTGGCGATGAGCAATCACGACGACGTGGCCAACGAGGAAACCGAAGACCGCTTCTACGCGCAATTCGACTCGCGCGAAGTGGAGCTCATGACGCTCGACGGGCTGCAGGCCGCGTTCGAGGCGGGTCGCATCCACGAGAACACGTTCGTTTGCCGTGAAGGTGACGACGAGTGGCTCACACTCGCAGAGGTTGCCGGGCTGGGTGACGAGCCGGAACCCGAGCCTGTAGTCGTTGCCGAGCGTCGTCCGCCGATGCCGCAGCGTCGCGTTGAAGGCGTCGAGACGCGCCCGCCGATGCCGCAGCGCCGCGTTGAAGGCGTCGAGACGCGCCCGCCGATGCCCGAGCGCCGCGTTGAAGGCGTCGAGACGCGCCCGCCGATGCCCGAGCGTCGCCCTATGATGAACACCCAACCGGCGCAGTACCGCGTTCAGAACACGGTCGCGCCGGTCGTTACTTCGAACCCGCTCAGCTATGCTCCCGTGAGCAGCAACATCGACTACGATCTGGACGACCTGGCGCTGCGTCCCAAGCGCCGCTGGGGTCGCGTGCTGTTCGCGGCTGCCGCGCTGGCGCTGATCGGCGGCGGCGCCGCGTTTGCGCTGGGCGGCGGCGCACGTTCGCTCGGTTTGCGCGCGCCCAGCATGGCGGCGCTCGAAACGGGGGGGAACAAGACGCAAGCCTCGCTCGCGCTGGACAACATCGCGCCCAAACCCAGCGAGCCGGTGGCCGCGCCTGTCCCGACCAGCACGGTGTCGAGGTAGATGTTGATCGTGTCGTTCCCGC
>OLLW01000559.1_pt1 | contig 18095 bp, 15 predicted proteins | sample 1604611 | NCBI WGS metagenome assembly OLLW01 (sample SAMEA104055725, study PRJEB20765) | soil metagenome | biome: Arctic tundra; feature: Polygonal ground; material: soil | place: USA | collected 2011-09 | depth 0-0.5 m | reverse complement strand
AGGCGCGCCCGGGTGCGGCGCCACTGCGCGTGACCAAGCAGGAGCGGCGTGAGGCCGAACGCCAGCGTCAGGCGCACCAGGCCCAACAGAAGTCAGCCAACAAGCAGCAGCGAAAGCTCGAGCGCCAAGAAGAAGCGCGCACTGCGAACGACCGACGTCGCGCCGCACAACAAGCAGAAGCCGAGCGCCGCGCCGAGCAAAGCCCTAGCCCGAAGCGCAGCAAGCCGGCGAAGGCCGAACGCGAACGCCGGACGCCCTCGCCCAAGCTGGTCGCCAAGAAGGCCCGTCGGCAGCAAGCCTCTCGAGCTACGCCCTCGGAAGCGCCCGCCAGCAGCGGCCGCCCGGTGGTGGCCAATGAAAGCGGCATTAAGAAGCTCATTCCCCTGGTGGCGATCGCAGTCATCGTGGGCGGGACCCTGTGCTTTGCCCTGCTGCGCGCCGCCGGTCACTAGCCGGGGGGATACCGTCACCGGTATCTTAAGCAGCAGTCACTCGCGACCTGAGCTGACGCTTCCGCACCCGAAGAACCCGCAGTTCTTGAAGAAGATCCGCGGCGCGGGCTACATGCTCGCGCCTGACGACCCATGACGGAGAGAGCACGACCGGTCTAGTCTGGCGGTCATACGCGGTCGGTGTCATTCAGGTCTCGTTGGTCGCGCTGTCGGCGCCGGTGATCGGCTCGTGATGTCGCACCTGCCGGGGCGTTGAGCGCATTGCGAAGTATGTCCGACGGAATCCGAGCACTCGCCGCGTGCGTTCCCGCTTCGACTGGCACGTCGCCAGCCGCAGAAAGGAACACCAACATGCCTCATCAGTATGCGGAAGTCGTAATTCAAACGGTGGCTCTCCACTTAGGGGTACCCACTCGCGAGATCCTTCTGACCCACGATTTGCAGCGAGATTGGGGGCTGACGCCGCTCTCGCTCGTGGTCGTACTGCTCGATCTGGAAAGCGCGACAGCTGCCTCGCTACCGTGCGAGGAGCTGTCCAACGTGCACACGGTGGCCGACTTGGTAACCAAGTTTCAGGCTTGGGTGCACCAAAGCGATCAGCACAGTAGCGAGCTCGTGCATGTTCGCGCCCGGCGCTCTCGTTCGTCCCAGAGCGAGCGGCGCATTCGTCGCGAGCTCCATCATCTGCGCTGGCTCGAGCACCTCGCGCAGACGCGGCTCGTGCGCCCGCTGCGCGCGATCGCGACGCAGACAGGAAGCAACGAAAACGCTGCGCGACGCGCTGTTAGCCGGTGAGCGCCAGATCGGGAGCGGGCTCTGCCTGCTCCAAGCCTGGCCTGTTCGCGGCTGGCGCGTGCTCGTCAGCGCCGTTGCACATGGCCAAGCGTCGCTTTTCGGTGCTTACAATCTCGGCGACAAGGTCGTGACAGCCACCGCAACCAGTGGCCGCGCCGCACTGATCGCCAACTTCGGCGACGCTGCAGGCGCCCGTGGTTCGGACGGCACGACGGATATCTCGGTCAGTAAGGGCGTGGCAGTGACACACGAGCATCGGCTTCAAAGAAGCGTAGCTTATTGATAATGCAAATCAACTACAAGTTCAGCAAGCTCGCGTGAATCCAGAAATGCCCAATAAAAATAAGCAGTTAACTTTTAGCGCTTGGCGAAATTCTCAGCCGGGCTGCTGAAAATCGTGGTAACGACGAAGCCATGCGCTCCGACCCCGAAGTGATCGATTTCCTGAACGAGCTTTTGACGTCCGAGCTGACGGCAATCAACCAGTACTTCATTCACTACAAGATGTGCGCAAACCAGGGTTACGCGGCCCTGGCCCACAAGAAGCGCAGCGAGTCGATCGAAGAGATGAAGCACGCTGACGTAGTCATCGAGCGCATCCTGTTCCTCGACGGCGTGCCCAACATGCAGCGCCTCAGCCCCGTGCGCGTTGGTGAGGAACCGCTCGAGATGAACAAGTTGGACCTTGCCCTAGAGCTAGAAGCCGTCGAACGCCTGCACCGCGGCATCAACCTGATGAACGCCAAAAGCGACCACGGCACCCGCGACCTCCTCGAGCGCATCCTCAAAGAAGAGGAGGAATCCGTCGACTGGCTCGAGACGCAAGCGAGCATCGTGAAGGACATCGGGCGCGAGCACTATTTGGCGCAGCACTTGAAGTCTTAGTCCTGCGCGGGCTCGGAAGACCCTCAGATTGGTCACATCTCGCCGCCCGAGAGAATCGGTTTACAGTACTGCCCGGTGACCGTAGCTTCGAGCACAGCTGAATTACCGCCACCATTGGCCTTCAGACCCCAATTGGTGAGGGCTCCCCATTGTTCTGTGTGCGCGCGCAAGGGCTATCGACTCCAAGCGCACCACCCCTGAGCATGGGGATTAACGCTTGCCCCAGGCCGGTGCCTTCGAGTCCGCGCCTGCCATGTAAAACTTTTGCATTCGGGGCGAGCGCAAAAGGCAGCTTGGAACGACGCGTTCCGCGGGGCTCCCTCTCGAGCGGACGTTGGGCTTGACGAGCGACTGCGTGGGTTCCAAGAACAACGAAGTGACAAGCCCGGCTTACTCCGAGACTGAGGCAATATGACGCGTCTTCAAGAAATTCCGGTGCGCCGCATCGACGGCAGCTCTGCTTCGCTGAAAGATTTCGAGGGCAGCGTCTTGTTGGTCGTCAACGTCGCCTCCAAGTGCGGGCTAACGCCACAATACGACGGCCTAGAGCAACTGTATAAGAAGTACCGCGGCAATGGCCTGGTCGTGCTCGGCTTCCCCGCTAACGATTTTGGCGCCCAAGAGCCTGGCAGCAACCAAGAGATAGCCGAGTTCTGCCAAACAAAGTTCGACGTCGATTTTCCGATGTTCGAGAAGCTAGCCGTCAAGGGCGAGGCTCAGCACCCGCTATACCGCGAGCTGATCGCCCAGAAGTCCAGCGCCCAGAGCAACGCAGGCGGCGCGCTACTGAGCAAGTTGGAAGAGCACGGCCTTGCGCCCAAAACGTCCGCAGACGTGATGTGGAACTTCGAGAAGTTCCTGATCGATCGACACGGCAATGTCGCCGCCCGCTTCGCGCCCGATGTCACGCCGGACGACCCCGGCCTGCTGCGAGCAGTCGAGGCCGAGCTGAGCAAGGGCTGAGCGCCGGGGCTACTTCAGTCGACCGTCGAGCGCGACGGCGGCGTTCGCCGTCATCGTTGCTTCGCGCAGCAAGCGGAGCGCGGCCGCTTGGTCTTCGGAAGGCGGCGTGTGCTTTAGGAGCACGATCGCGAACGCCTTCGCCGCAGCGTGGATCGCGTCGTAGTGAACGAGTTTGTCCGCCGTCGGAGTGTGATGCTCAAAGACGTATTCTGGATCGAAGTCGAATTGGCTCATGAAGGTCTCCCGTGGGGCCCGAGTCTAACCCAAATGTAGCGCGCGACCCCACAGCAGGCTGCGACACGCGCGTGAAACCGAACCGCGAGTCAGCGGGCGAGGCGCGGCTTCAGCCCTCGCCGCCGCGAACCTCGCCCTCGAGCAGCGCCGGAACGGGCACACGCCGGCGACTGCTACGCCCGATCGCAAGCAACGGACGCTCGACCTTGTAGTGGAACAGAACGGCCACCAACATGCTCGTCGCGTATGAGATCAGCATGCCGAGCAGCGACAGCCAGGGCGTTAGCGGAACGTGGCTCGACCAAAGCGCGTTCACCACTAGGCTGACGGGGAAGTGCACCAGAAACAAGCTGTACGAAATGCCCGCGCACCAGTGGACCGAGCGCGAACGCGGCCAGCTCCGAAGCCAGCCGAAGTGCTGGCCCGCACTGAGCATGAGACCGGTCGTCAGGGCGACCAAGAGACGCGAGCGAAAGTCGACCGCGACGGCGAGGACGATCAGCAGCGCGTACGCCCAGAAGAACAGACGGCGCACCGCCCCCGCTTCCGCCCAAGCAGTCAGCAGGCCAAACGCATACGAGCCCATGAAGTAGATCGCGACTCGGTCGAGCGTCGGATGGCGATTGAACCAGAACAGGGACAACACGCCGAGCCCGCCGAGCAGAGCGCGCCCCAGCCCCGGGCCACGCAGAGCACCCACGAGCCGCGCGCTCGCCCAGAAGACCAGAGCCACGAGCGCGATTAGCTGCAGATCGATGGCCAGATACCAAATGCCTGCGCTGAGCGGCTCATAGCCGACCAGATCGTGGACCAAAAATACGTGCGCGACGAGTTGTCCGAACGTCGGACGCGCCGAGATGGACGGATGATCCATCCAGTGCCGCGCCAGCTCGTTGGCACACACGACGAGCAACAGCGCGCCCAGGTAGGGCAACCCGATGCGCCGGTAGCGCCCGGTGATCTGCGCAAACAGCGCGCGCAAGCGTGTGGGCTCGCGGCGGTTCAACCCGACCGCGCTCAGGTAGCCGCTGACGACGAAGAACACCTGCACTGCAAGCCGCGCGTGATGCGCCAGGCCGTCGATCAGCGAGCTTGCCACTTCATGCGCGGAGTCCGAGAGCGGACCGTAGAACGCAAGGTGATGCCAGACGATCGCCTGCGACGACAGCGCACGCAGCAGATCCAGAAACGGTAGGCGCGAGTCGACGTCTTTCAAAACCCAACCACCAAGGCGAGCGCGTCCTAACACGGGCCGGCTGCGGCGCGCTCGATCGGAGTCTCGCGCGGCTCGAGTTTCAGTGAGGTTTCACAGCGTCGAGGAGAATTTCCCAGCAGCTACCAGCAGATACAGCACACGCAGGGTGCCCTGGAAGTATGGTGCGTCGTCCAAATTCTTCGCGTTGAGCCAGCCGCTCATGTAGCCGTCGAACTTTCCTTGCTCGTAGCCGCCAGAGAGCGCGAACGAGCCGATGAAGGCGCTGTTTTGCGCCTGCGCCGCCTTCGGCAAGCCGCCGTTGGCGTCGACCCAGCTCGAAATGTTCTGCATGAAGGTCTCGGCGCGCGTGTCGCCTGACCAGCCGTAGTCGACCGCCACACGCCAGGGCGTTCGGCACGCATCGTACGAATATGACGAGCCGTCGTCGCTGCCGTCTGGCCCGCTCCAGTCCGGAACCAAGTCGGCCATGCGCGCTTGGTAGACGGCATACAGCTGATACGAACCGTCGCCGAGCGCGGTCCAGGTCGCGGCTTGGTCCGGGAAATAGTGAGTGAACACCTTGTAGTAGCCGGGCGAGAAATACGACGGATTGATGCGCGGGTCTTGGCCGTCGCTGCAACCACCGAAGGCGTCCCCGGGGCGCAGCACGCGCCGACCGCTGCAGGTGTCTGATTCGAACTGCGCAATCTTACCGGACAGATTTCGCGCCTTGGCTAGATAGTCGCCGTTTGGCCAACGCGCTGCTGCTTGAACCAAAGCCATCGCAACATCTAGATCCGCGTCAGTCGCGGCGCTTTGCTTACTGTCGCCGGGAGCTTCGCACTTGTCGGTCGTCCAATTCATCAGACCGTTAGTGTCGAGATGCTCTTGGTAGTACTTCCACAAGCCGTCGAACAAGGTCTGATCGGCCGCTGCGGCGGCGAGCAACATGCCGTAACCGATGCCCTCGGAAACGACGTCGCCGTTCTCGTTGACGACGACCCACGAGCCGTTCGTGCACGACTCCGCGTGTGCGGTCTTCCAGTTGGCATACTCGGTCTGCAATTGCTCGTCGGTGAGCGTCGCGGACTTCGCGCTGTTCCAGGTGGCGGGCTTGCTCGGCGAATTCAGCCCAGCTGGGCCCCCACCGTTGGAGAGGCTCGCCGTGCCCGAGGCGCCGTCCCCGGAGCTGCCGATTGAGCCCGCCGCGCCAGCGCTGGGCCCGCGCTTGGCGCCGCCAGACGCCGCACCGGAGCCACCCGCGCTCGAAGTCGCGGACGCGTCGCCGCCCGAGCTACTCCCGCAAGCGGTGAGAAACAGCGGGAAAAGTAGGCCAAACCGCATACATAAGCGAAGTATCATCAAAGCTATGACGATACTCTGGCGCCAGATGCCCACGCTGGCCACACCCAAATCGCATGGCCAGCGTCTGCAGCGTGGTGACGAGCGATACCCTGTCGTACCTCGCCAGGCACTTCGCCGTGCCCGGCCAACCGCGCGTTTTCAGTCGGCGAGTCGCGCGGACTCGAGCGCGGCGGGTAACAAGGAGCTGCCGTTGTTAGCTGCTTTGGACACGATGCTCCAGGTGCGAAGCTGCGCGTCGCTCGGTAAGTCATGTTCACCCGGAACGCGGCGACGGTAAGTACCATCTGCAGACATTTCGTAGGCGCGCAAGTTGTCGAGCTCGAGCGGCACTAGGCACTCGTTGCGAATGCGCGTGCGGATCGCTTCGCTCTTCACGGGAAACAGCACCTCGACGCGGCGGTCGAGGTTACGCGGCATCCAATCGGCGGAGGACAGGAAAAAATCCTCTTCACCCTGCGGGCCAAACAGAAAAACGCGCTCGTGCTCCAAAAAGCGGCCCAGCAGCGAGCGCACCGCGATGCGTTCGGAGACACCGGGGACACCGGGGCGCAAGCAACACACCCCCCGTACGACGAGCTCGATGGTGACTCCAGCGCACGACGCGCGGTACAGCTCGCGAATCATCTCCGGATCGACGAGCGCATTCAACTTGCCGAAGATGCGCGCGGGCAGACCGGCGTGCGCGCGCTCGGCTTGCTCGCGAACGCGCGCGAGCAACGTGGAGCGCAAGGTCACCGGTGCAACCGCCAGCTTGCGATACCTGAAGCTGGTGGAGAACCCCGACAGCGAGTTGAACAGCTCCGAGGCGTCCTCGCCGATCTCTGGATCGACGGTGAACAGACCAGTGTCCGTATAGAAGCGAGCGGTGGTTGCGTTGTAGTTGCCGGTCGACAAGTGCACGTAACGACGAAGCTCGGCGCCTTCCCGGCGCACCACGAGCAACACTTTGGCGTGCGTCTTGAGGCCGGCCGCACCGTAAAATACGTGCACGCCGGCGCGCTCCAGCGCGCGCGCCCAGCCAATGTTGTTTTCCTCGTCGAAACGAGCCTTCAGCTCGATCGAAACTGCGACTTGTTTGCCGTTTTCCGCGGCCCGCATCAAAGCCCGGACCGCCTCCGAGTTCGAGCCCGCGCGATACAGCGTCATTTTGATGGCCAGCACGTTTGGATCATCGGCCGCGCGGCGCAGAAAAGTGAGCACCGGTGTGAACGCCTCATACGGGTGATGCAGGAGAATATCGGCTTGCCGAATGGCGTCGAACGGGTCAGCCAGCTCGCTCAGCTCGTGCGGGATGCGCGAGGGGAGCGGCGCGTCGTGCAATTCGGCGCGCGGGATCTGCGCTAGCGCCATCAAACCCGAAAGCCCGAGTAGACCGGGGGTCTCGTACACGTCGTCTTCGTCGATCTCGAGCTTCTCTAGGAACAACTTACGAATCCTGTCGGGCACCCCGGGCGACAGCTCGAGCCGCACGGCCGCACCGAAGCGCCGCTTACGCAGCTCTCGGTCGATGGTGGCCAACAAGTCTGCTGCTTCGTCTTCCAGGATCTCGAGATCCATGTCGCGCGTGACGCGAAACGGGTAGCAACCAACGACGTCCACGCCGGGGAACAAATCGTGCAAATTCCCGGCGATTAGCTGCTCGACTGCGACGTAGTCCGCGGCTCCGGTCGGTCCTCGTCCATCATGATTCGGGGTCTCGATCAGCACGAAGCGAGGCAGGCTCTCGGGCACTTTGATGCGCGCGAAGCGGCGCTCGGCGGTGAGCGGATTCTCGGCCTCGACCGCCAGTGACAACGACAGGTTCGACAGAAACGGAAACGGGTGCAGCGGGTCGACCGCGAGTGGGGTCAGCACCGGAAACACGGCTCGACGAAAATACGCGCGGGCCCAGGTTTGCTGCTCCGGCGAGAGCTCTGCATACGGACGCACGCGGATCTCGTTCTTGGCCAGCTCGGGTAGCAGATCGCAGAGCCAGAGCGAAACGGCCTCATGCGTGAGACGCGACACGGTCGAACGGATCCGGGTGAGCTGCTCGACCGCGGTCAGGCCGTCTGGCGCGGTGCTGAGCGCACGGGACTCCAGCTGCTCGTGCAAGCCGGACACGCGAATCATGAAGAACTCGTCCAGATTCGAGCCGAAGATGGCCAGGAACTTGAGCCGCTCCAGGAGCGGCCAGCTCGCGTCTTTGGCCTGATCGAGCACGCGCTCGTTGAATGCAAGCCAGGCGAGCTCGCGATTGACGTACAGCTCGGGGTTGCGAAATTCGCCGTCGGCGAGGCTCTGGTCGGGGGACATGGGTTTACTCGGGGAGCAAGTGGTGAAAAGGACGCACAGTGTCGCGCGCGCATGAGACATTCACGTCACGAGCCCGCGGCGCAATAAGAAATCCTGAGCTCCCATCCCTAGGCTCCGCCCGCAACCGTGTCACCTTACCGTCACCGAATGGACACCATCCGCCCCTGCGCGAAGCGCCTGGCGCTGCTCGCCGCGCTGCTGGCGCCGGCGGCGCCGGGTACCAAAACGTCGAGCCGCCGATCGCTGTCTTGGACGACGGCACGACGCTCGCGGCGCTGCCGACGGGCATCGCATTCAGCGTTGCGGCAGAGTGTGACTTCGCCATCGGAGCCGGCGTCACGACTTACGTCGCGGACGTGTCGCGAGTCCGCGGCTCGGCGAGCGAAGCGCTCGCGGTCGGCGTCGATATCGAGCGCAATGATCGGTGGGCGAGGCATGTCCCGCCGCCTGGCCAGCGATCTCTGAACAGCTGGGTACCGACTGCGCGAATGCAGGTTCCTTTAGGCCAAGCACTGCCTGCCGGAATGAATCGGTCGGCGGAGCCGCAAGCGACGGGGGCACCAGTAACCAAAGCGCCGGCGCGACGGCTAGCGCCGGACCCAGGAGCGGGCAGACAGACCTTAGGCCTCACGGCGGCTGCGCGTTGGGCGCGGCGCGGGGCGAGCGCGGCATCTGGCTGTGGGGGCTCCCCCCGTTGTTCGTGCTCTTCCGCCGTCACACAACAAGCGCTCGTCCGGCCGCCTCGCGGCGCTGGTTCGTATCTTGCTGAGTTAGCCTTGCACGCGCGCGTTGGCTCACTCAAGACGCTGATTTTCGAGGGGAATCGCGGACTTGGAGTCGGGTAATTTCGCCCCGCGTAGAATTATGCCCCGACCCATTTTTGGTACGGTGCGGGCTTGCTGGCGTGCACCGTGACAAGTCCGCGCCGCTGGCGTACGTCGCTGCCGATGGCACGACGCGTGCCCAGGGAAGGCTCCGATGCTCGAGCGACTGCTTGATTTCTCTCTTTCTCATCGTATCGCCACGTTCGTTCTTGCTGCGGTGCTCCTGGGCTGCGGGCTGTTCGCGTTCAAGAACCTCACCATCGAGGCATTTCCTGATCCGACCGACACCCAGGTCCAAATCATCACGTTGTTCTCCGGACAACCGACCGAAGAGGTCGAACGTCGCGTCTCGCTGCCACTGGAGCGCGCGCTCAACGGCACACCTGGCCTGACTCGTCTGCGGAGCATCTCGTTGTTCGGGCTCTCGTTCGTGACGATGACGTTCGACGACGCGACCGATCCGATGCGTGCGCGCCAGCAAGTTACCGAGCGCATGGCGGACGCTTCGCTACCCGACGAAGCACACCCCACCCTCGGTCCGTACGCCACACCCATCGGCGAGATCTACCGGTACACTCTAGAGAGCACGAAGTCCGACCCGATGACCCTGCGCACGCTGCAGGACTGGGTGGTCTCGCCGCGCCTCCTGCAGGTACCCGGCGTCGCAGACGTTGTCTCCTATGGCGGCCTAGTGCGCGAGGTTCACGTCGAACCGGACGTCAGCAAAATGGTCGATTTAGGCGTCAATTTGAATGATGTCTTCGACGCACTGAAAAAGGCGAGCGCCAACGCCACCGGCGGCTACGTCGAGCGCGGCGCGGAAATGTTCGTCATCCGCAGCCTCGGTATCTTCAGCAGCATCGACGACCTGCAGCACGTTCGTGTCGGCTTCAACAAGACGCGCCCGGTCGAGCTGCGCGACGTCGCCAAGATCCAAGAGGGCTACGCGCCTCGTCAAGGCGTCGTAACACGAGACTCGAATCAAGACGCGGTCGAGGGCATCGTGCTGATGCGCCGTGGCGAGAACCCGAGCGTGGTGCTCGACGCGCTGCGCGAGCGCATCGCCAAGGTCGGCAAAACCCTGCCGCCGGACGTCAAGATCAAACCGTTCTACGATCGCACTGACCTGGTCAACACCACGCTCAAGACGGTTTTCGAGAACCTGGCCGAAGGCGCCACGCTGGTCTCGTTGGTCTTGTTCGCGTTCATGCTGTCCCTGCGGGCATCGTTGATCGCCGCAGCCGTGATTCCGCTCGCGCTCGCGGCATCCTTTGCGTACCTCTATTCACGCGGCATGTCGGCGAACCTGCTGTCGATGGGCGCCGTGGACTTCGGCATCATCGTAGACGGCGCGGTGATCTTGGTCGAGCACCTGTTCCACAAGCTCTCGCCCAGTACACACGGCCCTGCGCCGAGCGACTCATCGAAACCGCTGGCCGAGCGCATCTCCGAGGCCGCCAAGGAAGTGGCACGCCCGACGCTGTTCTCGCTGCTGATCATCATCGCGGCATACATTCCGATTTTCTCGCTGCAGCGGGTCGAAGGGCGCATCTTCTCGCCACTCGCCTACACAGTGGTGAGCGCGCTGGTTGGGGCACTCTTGGTCAGCTTCACGCTGGTGCCCGTGCTGTGTTTGATCGCGCTGAAGAACCCGAAAACGATGCGCGACTCTCCGCTGCTCACGTTCTCGCAGAGGGTCTTCGATCCGACGATCAAGTTTGCCATGCGGAACGTGGTGATCGTCATGATCTTGGCGGGCGGCGTGCTGGGCGGCGCGGTCGCGTTGATGCCACGCTTGGGCAGCGAGTTCCTGCCCGCGCTGAACGAAGGCGCGCTGTACGTCACGTTTCTGCTGCCCGGCAACATCTCGCTCAGTGACGGCCGCGCCCTGACCCCCAAGCTCGAGGCGCTGATCAAGAAGACGCCCGAGGTCGTATCCGTGATCTCTCAGCTCGGGCGACCGGAAGACGGCACGGACACCAAGCTGCCCAACAACCTCGAAGTTTTCATCAAGCTCAAGCCCATGGGCGAGTGGCGAGCAAACAAGCACACGATGGAGGATCTGATCGAGGAAATGAGCTTCGCGCTGCAGCAAATCCCGGGTGTGGACTACAACTTCTCCCAGCCCATCCGCGACAACGTCGAGGAAAATGTGTCAGGTCAGAAGGGCCAAGTGGCGCTCAAGCTGTACGGCGACGACTTGGACAAGCTATCGACGGCCGCGGAAAAAGCCCGCGACGTGATCGCGAAGGTCCCCGGCGCCGTGGACGTGGGCATCACCAAATCCGGCAGCACACCGCAGATCGCGGTGCACCTCGACCGACAAGCGCTGGCGCGCTTCGATCTCGATCTCGGAGACGTGCAGGATTACATCGAGACCGCGATGGGCGGGCACACCGCGAGCGAGTTCTGGGACGGCGAAAAGCGCTTCGACGTCACGGTGCGCTTGCCGACCGCCACTCGTGAGGACATCGGCGCGATCCGCAAGATCATGCTGCCGCTGAAAGATGGCACGTTGCTGCCGCTCTCGGCGATCGCCGATGTATCCATGTCGACCGGCCGAGCGGCGATCACGCGCGAAAATGGCTCGCGCTACATCGGCGTGCGCATGAACGTGCGCGGGCGCGATCTGGGGTCCTTCGTCGCCGAAGCGCAGCAAAAGGTCAGCGAGCACGTGCAGATTCCACCGGGCTACGAGCTCACCTGGGGCGGCGAATTCGAAAACCAGCAGCGAGCCATGGCGCGTCTCCGGATCGTCATTCCGCTGGCTTTGGTGATTACATTTCTGTTGCTGTTCTCGGCGTTCAATTCCGTGTTCGACGCGACCTTGATCATGGTGAACGTGCCGTTCGCCTTGGTCGGCGGGATCTTCGCGTTGGGCGTCGCGGATATGCCGCTGAGCGTGTCCGCCGCGGTCGGCTTCATCGCGCTCTTGGGCCAAGCCGTGCTCAACGGCGTGCTCGTGGTCGCGGCGATTCGCCTGCGACTCGCCAACGGCGAAGCGCTGGAGAGCGCGGTAGTACAAGGCACGCGGGATAGGCTGCGCGCGGTGCTGATGACGGCGCTCCTGGCGTCGCTCGGGCTGCTACCGGCTGCCATGTCGCACGCCATCGGCAGCGAGACGCAGCGACCCATCGCGGTGGTCGTGGTCGGCGGAACGATCAGCGCGGCGATGCTGGCGTTAATCGTCCTGCCGGTTACCTTCTACCTGGCCACCCTGTTGCAGCGGCGGCTCGCCGCGCGCCGTGAGCTGCCCAGGGCGGCCGCGGCCTGAACGTTACGCGGCGATTTTCGCCAGTTTCTGGCGGATTTCGGCGCGCCTGCGGACGGCGGACTAGATTGACCGGGCGAACCCGGACTCCGAGTCGCCGTCGGTCAGCGCATGGATCTCAACCGTCTCGCTCTTTGGTTCGCCGCTCTGTCTGGCTCCAGTCTCTTCGCGCGAAGCGTGCGCGCTCAGCGTCGCCCCTGGGATTGGATCGTGGTCAGCGGGCTGGTGCTTTTAGTCGGGCTGTGCGGCTGGTTTCTGTTCCCCGAGAGCGTCGGCTACGTCGCGGGTGCACTTTCGATTTTGCTCATCGCACTGCCGTCGTGGGCGACTAACTTCGCGAGTCGCGCCAGTAAGCAAGGTCGCTACCGCCAAGCTCGCCTGACAGCGACCTTCGCCGCGCTGCTCCACCCGGCCGGCTCCTTTTGGGCGATGCCGCGGCTGTTCGAGGCCTTCGCGCTCGCGCAGGCAGGCAAGGTCAACGAAGCGGCAGCTATACTGCAAGCCCTCGCCGCAGGTGATGGCAATGTCGCTTCGAGCGCGCTGGCGCATCGTCTGCGTATCTTGGGGCGCTGGCGCGAAATAAAGAGCTTGGTCGAAAGCACCCAGCTGCTCTCGAAACAGCCTGACCCAACGCTCGTCACCGTGTACCTGCGAGCGCTCGGCGAGCTCGGCTACGTGAGCGAGCTCGCTGATTTCATGCTCGCCAACGAGCGCGCGCTGATCGCCAGCGGAGCCCTCGAATTAGGGCTTCTCGCGCTATTTGCGTTTACCGGCCAAGTGGCGTTGACAGAACGCATCCTCGGTGGCGGAAGGCACGGCTACGGCGAAGAGACACGCGAATTTTGGCTCGCGGTCGCACATCAGTACGCGGGCGACGGCGTTCGAGCGCGCCTCGGCTTTGGTCAGCTGCGGAAAGCGCACGACGCGCAAATCCGCGCCCGCGCAGAGGAACGCTTCGCGTCGCTCGTACACGCTGCCCCTGAGGAGCCACCGTCTGCGCACACGTTGACGGTCGTCGATTATTTCGCGCAGACGTTCGCCGATCGGCAACGGTTGGCCGTCAATGCACCGATAGAGCGCGCGCAACGTCGGGTGACGGAAGTGCTGCTCGTCGTCAACGGGATCGTGTATCTCCTGGGCAGCTATCCATTCTTGGTGGAGACGCGAGCCGCATTCGGCAAGCGCTGGGCGTTCTACGCGCCGGACATCTTCGAAGGCCAGTGGTGGCGCGCGTTCAGCTATTTGTTCATCCATGCGGGCGCTCTGCACCTGGTCATGAATATGGGCGGCCTGTGGGTGCTCGGGCCATTCGTAGAGCGCGCCTTCGGACGCCTGCGTTTCTCCGTGATTTACCTAATCTCGGGCTGCACCGGCAGCGCGGTTTACCTGATTTTGACGCATTTTGGCCTGATTCAGCCGGAAGAGTTGGTCGGCGCGTCCGGCTGCATCATGGGCCTGCTCGGCGCAACCGGCGCGATCATGCTGCGCGCCTGGATCCGGCAACGAGCCCGCGTAGCCAAGCAGATCTTCTTCCGACTGCTGCTGGTCGTCCTGCTGCAGGTGTACTTCGATCAAACGACGCCAGAGGTCGCAGGTCTCGCGCACGCGCTCGGACTGCTGGGCGGCTTCGTCTCCGCGCTGCTCTTGAAGGAAATCGTGAGCCCGCGACAATCCGTGGAGCGGTTCGCCTAGAGCTTCACGAACAAGTCGTCTACGACGGGCGCCTTGTCAACGATCTTCAGCTCGAACAACTGGTCGGCGAGTGTTTGCCAACGCCCACGTTGCATCGTGCCGAGCCCGTCGCGCTTGCTGTCGTCGGTCTCGATCAGAGGTTTCTGAGCGTCAGACGCGGCGCTGAGCGTAGCTGCACCCAGCGCAGAGTTCAGCTTGCCAAGCAAGGCGTTGGTCGCCTGCGGGTGGCCTAGGTAGTCCTGCCAGCCTTCGCGTGTGGCGAGCACGAAAGCCTTCACGAGCTCGGGGTTCTTCCTGAGTAGCTCGCGGCGCGTGATCACGACTGTGGTGTAGGGATTGAAGCCCGCGTCCGCGATCAGAAATACGGCGGGATCCCCGCCCTTTTGTCGCGCCGCGATCGGTTCAGAAGTAACGTAGCACTGCTGACCAAAGTTCGGGTCCGCGAGGAAGTGCGCCACGCCTCCGTCGTAGGGTACGACCTTGACGCCGTCCCAGCTGAACTTCTTCTTCAGATAGGCGGCGTAGGCGAGCCCGGTTTCGAGGCCGAGCGTGCCAGAGTGAAACGCGTCCTCGAGCTTCTGCAGCTTGCGTGACGCGTGCACCATGATGCCCTGCGGCGACGTTTGAAAGACCGCGAACAACGCCACGACATCCGCGCCCCGGGCCCGCGCCGTGATCACTTCATCGGCGCCAACAGTGCCGAAGTCGGCACGACCGGTTGCGACCATTTGCAAGACAGGCACGCCCGCTCCGCCGCCCTGGATCTCGATCGCGATAGCGTGACGAGCGTAAGCGCCGTCTTCTCGTCCGGCATAGAAGCCACCGAACTCCGGCTCCGGAACCCAATCCAGCGCCAATTTTACCGGCGAGACCGCAGCTGATGCGGCGGGCGCGGGTCCGGCTTGAGTTTCGGTCTTCTTGCCGCAAGCCGCTGCAAGGCACAGCGAAAATCCCAACAATGCCTTAGAGAAGCGCTGAGCTGAACGCACCAGGCCTTTTACCATTGCCCGCCCGACGCTCAGCCCCGGGCACGCAAACGGCGCAAAAGTAGGCCGTTAGCCAGGCTGACCAACGCGAACAGAGACAAGCCCAGAAGTGACGCCAGCAGAACCGCGGCGAACAGCAAATCCGTACGCAATTGGCGGTAGGCCGAAAGAACCGTGATGCCCAGACCGGCATTGCCTTCGGAAAACCCGGCCACGAACTCACCGACGATCGCGCCGATCACCGACAGCCCCGAGGCGACCTTGTAGCCGGTCATCATGCTCGGGATGGCCGTCGGTAAGCGCAGCTTCAACACTGTGTCGCCGAGCTTCGCGCCGTACAGGCGGAATAAATCCGACAAGCGTGGGTCCACGCTGCGCAAGCCGGCCAGCGTGTTGGCGATGATCGGGAACACGGAGACGATGAACGCGGACACGGACACAGCGCGCAGGCCCGGCCCAAACCAGAGCACCAACAACGGCGCAACCGCGACGATCGGCACGGTCTGCAGAAACAGCGCGTACGGGTAGAGCCCTCGCTCGAGCCAGCGCGAGAGCGAGAACAGCAAGCCGACCAGCGTGCCGAGACCCACGCTGAGCATGAAGCCGCAGCAAGCGCCAAGAGCCGTGGTGAGCAGCGCCCCCGCCAACGCGCTTCGCTCCAGCCAGCCCGCGGCCAACACCGCAGACGGCGGGGGGACCAGAAAAGCGGGCACACGCAGCGCACGCACGGCTCCCTCCCAAAGCGTGATCACGAGCACGAACGTGAGCAGCGGCGGCAAGGCAGCCGAAACCCATGCCCGGCCCTCGGAACGACTCCCTGCAGGATGGCTCATGCGCCGAGCTCCGCTGTGCTGGCGTGCGAATCGTCCAGCCCACCGTGCTGCTCGAGCGCGCGATACAGGACTTTTGTCTGTTCGACGAACGCGGACGTCGTACGCAGATCCATATCGCGCTCCGCCGGCAAGTCGAGGCGATGATCGAGCACGATGCGCCCGGGACGACGCGACATGACCAGCGCGCGTTCCGCTAGAAATGCGGCCTCGCCGAGCGCATGCGTGACGAAAATCACGGTCATGCGCCGAGCCAACCAGAGCCGGCGCAAGCGCTCGTCCAAGCGTTGCCGCGTGAGCTCGTCGAGGGCCGCGAACGGCTCGTCGAGCAAGAGCAGCTCTGGCTCCGTTATCAAGGCCCGCGCGATCGACACGCGCATGCGCATGCCACCCGACAATTGGTCCGGGAAGCGATCATGCACGTCGCTCAACTCGACTTCAGACAACGGTCCGCGAGCACGCCGCCGCGCCTCGGCTCGGCCGACGCCTTGAAGCTCGAGCGGCAAGGCGACATTGTCGATCACCGTGCGCCAAGGCAGCAGCTGTGCGTCCTGAAAGACGAACGCCAACTTCGTCCTGCCGTGCAGCGACGCGTCGCGCGACGCCGCGCCACCCGGAACGAGCGAGATCGTGCCCGAGCTCGGTAGCTCCAACCCGGAAATGAAGCGCAGCAGCGTGGACTTGCCGCAGCCCGACGGTCCGAGCAGCGCAACGAATGACCCCGCCTCGAGATCCAACTCGATACCCGAAAGCACCGGTCCACCGGAGCTGAAGGCGTGACTCACACCGCGGATGACGACTCGGCTGCTGATGACGAACTCCCGCTGACGCGCGAGCTTGGCTCAGCGAGCTCCGCTGCCGCAACGGCGCTGCAAAGCAGAGGGAAAATCGCGCCGGCCACTTGGCCGCTCGCGCACGGCCACGCGCGGCGATTTCTGCTCAAGCATCGCCGGAAGCATCCGTTCTTCTGCGGCTGGACGACTGCGCCGAGAAAGGGCGAAAACCATGGCAGCTGATTCCGTCGGAGCGGTCGGAGCTTCGACCGCCGCAAACTACGCAGTAGCGGTCACGAAGAAGCAGCAAAGCCAGGAGGCCGTCGAAGGGCAGCAGTCCGTGCAGCTGATTCAGTCAGCGTCTGCTCCGCAGCTCGAAAACTCTGGCTCGGTCGGCACGACGCTGAACTTCTTTGCCTGAGCGACCGCTAGTGCAGCGCGTGTGAGTTAGCGTGAAGTACTTGGACGGTGCGCTGCGCTAGGCGCATGCGAAGCAGGCGTAGGGCTCCGGGGCAAAGCCGCGGTGAGACGGTTTAGTGCACCGCTTGCCGCGAAGCGGAACAATCGCTTGCGATTGTTGATGGTACATCACAAGCATGCTCTAGCTCAGGCCACCGCGCGCGGCACTTCACGCTCAGAAAAGAGGGCGATCGGCGCGCGCAGCGTGATTGGCTCGGGCGGCTTGCGCGCAGCCCGGCGCTGCGAGTTGCGACTGCGCGCACCGCAGGCGACGGCGAGCGCGAGGCCTGACAGCGTGAGCCGAAGGCGAGCCGCGTCGAGCAAGCCGAGCTGCTGGAGCTCGTCGAGTGGCGTGTTGAGGCCGCCGCGCGCTAAACCCAAGCGCTGCTCGAGCCGCGGCCGCGTAAGCGACGCCTGCGCCGAGCTGAGCGCAAAAACGAGTTGGAGAAGTCGTTGAGCGAGAGGGCTGATCTGCATGTCTGTTCAGTACATGACCACTGAACAAACGGCTAAATTTTCTGCGCGCCTGCGCGACACTTCAATAAGTGACGTGCCGTAATAGGCTGTAATTACTAAGCATTAAAAGTGCGCGCGGCAAAACAGCTTTAGCTGTGCAACCGCGCAGGTGGAGCCGGCGCCCTTGCTGAGCGCCGCAGCCACTGATCTGCTGTTGGCATGTTTGCCCCTGACCCTCTCCGCCACGCCGCGCGCCAACTTGCGCGGGACGATGCCGCGACTCGCAGCTTCCCGCAGCTACTAGCGCGCAAGCTCGCGCGGATGGCCGCGTCCCCGCTCGCCTACCTGCGCGGAGCGGCGCCGCTTTACTACGAGCTGCTCGTCGAACATCCGGAGCTTGGCCAAGGGCCGAGCGGAGAGGGTTGGCTGATCGGTGATGCGCACCTAGAAAACTTTGGAGCGTTCCGCACGGCGGACGCGAGCGGAACCGAGTCAGTGGTGTTCGACGTGAATGACTTCGACGAAGCCGTGATCGGCCCATTTCGCTGGGACGTGGTGCGGTTACTGACGAGCGTGATCCTCGGCAGCCGAGAGCTGGGCTCGGACGGCAAGCAAAGCGT
>OLLW01000600.1_pt1 | contig 18131 bp, 10 predicted proteins | sample 1604611 | NCBI WGS metagenome assembly OLLW01 (sample SAMEA104055725, study PRJEB20765) | soil metagenome | biome: Arctic tundra; feature: Polygonal ground; material: soil | place: USA | collected 2011-09 | depth 0-0.5 m | reverse complement strand
CGAAGTATTGCAGGCTCAGCCGCTGCAAATGCGAAAACGCGCTGTTTCTCAGGTCAGCACTGATCAGCTCGCTGACCCATGCCAGCACCGCGCCCTGCGCCCACGCCAATAGCCAGGCGAGCACCGCCGCACCAGCCAGCCCAGCCAAGTACAGCCACAAGTCGTGGTAGGCGGTGCCCTGCGCGAGCCCATGCGACTCTTGCCACGGTACGAGCACACGGTCGACGAGCGGCATCGTCAGATACGGCGGAATCAAGCCCACGGCGGTGGTAGCCAACGTGAGCGCGAGTCCGACCGCGATTTTGCCAGAGCGTTGCCGCGCAAAGCCGAACAGGCGCCACAGCGGATGGACGAGCGGCGCTGTTTCTTGCGGGAGCAAGAACTCGTCGTCGCTGTCATCCTCCGGATGCGCGGAGCTCGGGCGGTGACGTCCGCGCGTCTCCTCGAACGCCGTCACGAAGTCGTTACCGGCAACGGCTAGCGCGAGCGTGAAATAGACGCGCAGCAAATGCTGCCCGTGATCGACGAACGAGAGCTCGGTTAGCCCGCCATGCTCGTGTCGAAATAGCTCGAGCGTCGAGGAGAGCGGAAAGCTGCGAAATCCGCCGGCCGGCTCGCGTACGTGCACGTGCGCGTCACTGAGCAACACGAGCCCTGTCGAAAACCGCAACGCTTGGTCGAGATCCGGGCGCAGACTGCTGAGCAGCCGCTCGTTCGGCAACAGCGTGAGTCCCGGAAAAGCTTGGGGCAGCAGTCGCTCGGAAGGCGTGGCGGGCATCGACGGCGGTGACTGTAGCCCGAACGAATCGAGTCCAACAAACGATTGCCGCCAAACCAGTTGCTGGTCCGGGCAGCGTTTGCGAGAACGGGGAAAATACTCTCAGGCAAAGTGCGACACAGCGAGCCATCCGTGCGCCGCACGCGCACGACGAGGTCGCAAGTGGCGGAGGCTCGTGCGATGCAGCCGCTCGCGCCGTTTGCGCCCGCGATAGCGCGCGACGAGCAAGCGCTGGCGAGCAGCGCAAGCGCCCCGAAACGCGGCTAGCGTTGCCACCGGCCCCGGCTGGCAAATGTGTCCGCAAATCGTCAGCACAATCGGGGACTTTGTTCGGGACGCTGGCGCGAAACCGGGCATACGGCTAAGGGTGGCCCCGCTGGCAGCCCTTTTCGGCCTAATTTCCTATGCAGATTTGCAAACTAAAGCGCCTTGTCGGTCCGAGCATTTGGGCGAACTACCCGGTGATCGAAGCCTGGGTCGACCTCGGTAAGTACGAGGACCTGCCGTCGAATCTGCTGCCCGGCTTCAACGACAAGCTGATGCGCTGGCTGCCGACGATGATCGAGCACCGCTGTTCGATCGGCGAGCGCGGTGGCTTCTTCGAACGCATGCGAACGGGCACTTGGCTGGGGCACGTGCTCGAGCACACCACGCTCGAGATTCAATCGCTCGCGCATTTGCCGGTCGGCTACGGGCGCGCACGGGAGACGAAGGATCGCGGCGTGTACAAAGTCGCGATTGAGGTTTTGGATTTTCGCTTCGGCGAGGCCAGCATCCAGGTCGCGCACGACATGATCCTGGCGGCCGCCGAGGGCCGCGAGTTCGACTTGCCCGCCGCGCTGCGCGGTCTGCGCAAGTTGGCCGATGACTACTGCTACGGTCCGAGCACGCAGGCCATCGTCGACGGTGCCAAGAAGCGCATGATTCCGATGCTGCGCCTGACCGACGGCAATCTGGTCCAGCTCGGCTATGGCAAAGCGCAGCGACGCATCTGGACCGCCGAGACCGACAGCACGAGCGCGGTCGCCGAGAGCATCGCGCACGACAAGGAATTGACTCGCCAACTGCTCACGTCAGTGGGCGTTCCGGTGCCGGCCGGGCGCTTCGTTTCGAGCGCAGAGGACGCCTGGGCCGCCGCCGAAGAGATCGGCCTGCCGGTGGTGGTCAAGCCGCAAAGCGGCAACAAGGGCCGTGGTGTCTCGATTCAGCTCGAAGATCGGCAAGCGGTGCTCGCGGCCTTCGCGATCGCGGAAAAGGAATTCATCGCTTCGCGCGTGGTCGTCGAACGCTGCATTCCAGGACGTCAACATCGCGTGTTGGTCGTGGGCGACAAAGCCGTCGCCACGAGTGGCGGCCAGCCGCAGACGCTGACCGGCGACGGCCTGCATACGATCGAAGAGCTCATGGCGATTGGCAACGAAGATCCGTTGCGCGGCGAAGACGCAGCGCAGCCACTGTCTCCGTTCATGCTCGACGCGATCGCGATCGACATGCTGAAGCGCCAGGGCTTCGACGCGAAATCGGTACCCGGGGCGGGGCGCGCTGCGGTGCTGCGCCACAACGGCGACCTGACCATCGACGAAACGGATCGCCTACATCCCGAGACTGCCGCCCAATGCGTGCTTGCCGCGCGCTCGGTGGGCCTCGACGTCGCCGGTATCGATCTGATCGCGGAAGACATCTCGAGGCCGCTGGACGCGCAGGGCGGAGCCGTGATCGAAGTGAACTCGAGCCCCGGCTTGATCATGCATTTGAAGCCGCAAGTGGGGCTGTCGCGGCCCGTGGGCGACGCGATCATCGGCCAATTGTTCGCGGCCGAACAGACCGGACGGGTGCCGTTGGCAGCGGTGTCCGGCACCAATGGTAAAACGCTCGTCGCGGGCTTACTCGCGGAGATGCTGCGCGCCGCCGGTCGCACGGTCGGGCACACTAGCTCTGACGGCTTGCGCGTGGGTGATCGTCAGCTCGCTACTGGCGATCGCTGCAACGCGGACAGCGTTCGCCGCGCGCTGATGAATCCGTACGCCGACTCTTTCGTGTTCGAGGTCTCGGAGCCTCACGTGATCGACGAAGGCATGCTCTTCGATCGCTGCGAGGTCTGTGTGGTGACGAATCTCGGATCGGGTGATCACCTCGGCAAGAAGTACGTTGACGAGCTGGTCACGATCGCCAAGGCAGTACGTGCGCCGGTAGATATCGTGCTGCCCACCGGCTACGCCGTGCTGAATGCGGACGAGCCAGCCGTGCTCGAGATGGCCAAGCACACCAAAGGCAAAGTCCTGCTCTATTCACGCGAGTCGCACTCGGCGCCAGTGCGCGAGCACCTACAAGCAGACGGCCGCGCCGTGGTGCGCGACGGTGATCGAGTCCTCTCCTGCCGTGGCACGCAGCGCGAGCTGATCTTGGATCTCGCGGGCTTGCGTTGTCCGGTGCTGGGCCTGCCCGCGTTCCTGGTCGATGATCTGCTGGCGGCGGTCGCTGGCGCTGTCGCCCTCGGCTTGGGCTCGGCGCCGATTGTCGCCGGGCTCGCCGCTTCGATCGATCAGGGAGGAGTCGCCGTGTTCGACCTGGCCGTGAGCGCCGCACGGGCGTCCGGCGGGCTGCTGATCCTCACGCCAAGCCGGAACGCCTCTGCTCTGCAGGCTTGGTCAGCGCATTTTCGGAGCCTGTTTCCCGGCCGAAAGGTCGGTGTGTTGCTCGATCCTGCGGCCGATTGGCTGGTGTCGGATGCCCCCGCTCTGGCCGATCTTCTAGCCCAGTGTTTCTCAGAGGTTACGATCGCATTGAATTCGGATGCGGGCTCTTTCGTCGAAAACCTTCAGATGGCGCACTCAGGGTTGAATGCCCGGCCCGTTGGCCAAGCGGCTGACTTCGTGGCTTCGCTGGATCAATTGCTCGAGGGTCACGGGAACGCGGATCTGCTATGCGTCTGCCCCTCGAATGCAGCCGGTTTCCTAGCGGCGCTGCGCCTTCTCGAAACAAAAGGCGTCGCCCGTAGGAGTGTTGCCGGCCTCGCTTCCGTAAGACATTGCCGATGAACATCGAGTCGATTCGCGCGCTGTCGGGCCCTAGCCTGTGGACAGACCAACCGGTTCTTGAAGCCATTGTCGTGCTCGACAAGCCTAGCTTTGGACCTGACGTGCTGAGCCGCCTGTGTGCCTTGCTCCCACCTGACCTCGGCGCAGAGCTGCCGCGCGGGCTCGGTGCTTGTGATTCCCCCGCCGCTTGGGCCGCGCTGCTCGCCAAGCTCGTGGTTGGCCTGCAGGCTGCCGCCGGTTGCGCGGTCGGCTTCTGGGCGACGCGCGAGCTCAAGCTCGGTTCCGAATACCGCGTCGTCGTCGAATACGCAGAGGAGCCGACCGGTCGTCGCGCCGTCGCGCTCGCTGTCGAGCTGGTTCATGCCGCGCGCGACGCTCGCACTGTGGACGTCGCTGCCGAGCTGGTCGCGCTGCGAAAGCTCAATGAAGACGTTCGCTTGGGTCCGAGCACGGGCTGCATCGTGCGGGCCGCCGTCGATCGCAAAATCCCGGTTCGCCGCCTGACCGGCAGCTTGGTTCAGTTCGGGCAGGGCTCGCGCCAGCGCCGCATCTGGGCTGCCGAGACGGACCGCACTAGTGCGGTCGCTGAATCCATTGCGCAGGACAAAGAGTTGACCAAGTCGCTGCTCGACTCGATCGGCATTCCGGTGCCCAAGGGCGTGCCGGCGTCGACCGCGGAAGCCGCCTGGGCCGCCGCGCAGGAGATCGGCGTTCCGGTAGTGGTTAAACCGCGCTGCGGAAATCAGGGCCGCGGCGTGTCCGTGCGCCTGACCAGCCGCGAAGCGGTGGTCGCCGCGTTCGAGATCGCGTTCGCCGCCGATGGCGAAGTGATCGTCGAGCGCCACATCGAAGGCGCTGATTTCCGTTTGCTCGTGATCGGTGGTCGGCTGATCGCCGCCGCGCGGCGCGAACCCCCGACCGTCGTGGGTGACGGCAAGCGGTCGATCGCTCAGCTGGTAGCTGAAGTGAATTTGGATCCGCGTCGCGGGGACGATCACTCCACCTCACTCAGCAAGATCCACCTGGACGAAATCGGTCGCGAGATTTTGGCCGAGCAAGGTCTCACGGTCGACAGCGTGCCGGGTGCCGGCGCGAGCGTGGTGCTGCGCCGCAACGCGAACCTCAGCACCGGTGGCACCGCGGCCGACGTGACGGACACGGTTCACCCGAGCGTCGCCCGCGCCGCCATCGAAGCCGCGCAAATGGTCGGCCTGGACGTCGCCGGCGTCGACGTCGTCGCGCTGAACGTCTCGCAATCCCTCGAAGTCACTGGCGGCGCGATCGTCGAAGTCAACGCGGCGCCAGGTCTGCGCATGCACGTCGAGCCTTCGAGCGGCAAGGGTCGCCCGGTCGGCAAAGCCATCGTCGATTCGATGTTCGCGCCCGGCGACGACGCTCGCATTCCGGTGGTTGCCGTCACAGGCACCAACGGCAAGACCACGACCACCCGCGCTATCGCGCACTTGCTGCAGCAGCGCGGTCTGCGCGTCGGCATGACGTGCACCGACGGCATCTACGTCGAAGGCCGCCGCATCGACACCGGTGACTGCGCCGGGCCGCAGAGCGCGCGCAACGTGCTGGCTCATCCACGTGTCGATGCGGCTGTGCTCGAGACCGCGCGCGGCGGCATGCTGCGCGAAGGCCTGGGCTTCGATTGGTGCGACGTCGCCGTCGTGACCAACGTCGGCGAAGGGGATCACCTCGGCCTCGGCGGGATCAACAGCGTCGAAGAGCTCGCGCGCGTGAAGTCGATTCCGGTGCGGCGTGTCTCCGAGCGCGGCGCCGCCGTGCTCAATGCGGACGACCCGCTAGTCGTCGCCATGGCCGGCTTGTGCCGGGGCGCCGTGATCTTTTTCAGCCGCAACGCCGATGCCCCGCGCATCGTCGGCCACCGCGCGGCGGGCGGCAAAGCCGTCACCGTCAAAGACGGCTACATCGTGATCTGCTCGGGCAAAGACGAGAAGCGCGTGGCGCACGTCGATCAAATGCCGCTCACGCTCGGCGGTCGCATCGGTTTCCAGGTCGAGAACCTGCTCGCCGCGGTCGCCGCGGGCTTCTGGCTCGGTCTCTCGGTGGACGCGCTGCGCTTCGGTGTCCAAACCTTCTCCAGCGACATCGGCACGACGCCCGGACGCTTCAACGTGCTCGTGCACCGCGACGCAACCGTCATCCTGGACTACGGGCACAACGCCTCGGCGTTACTTGCGCTGAACGAAGCCATCTCGAAGATGCCGCATCGTCGCCGCAAGGTCGTGTACACCGCCGCCGGCGATCGCCGCGACGAGGACATTCATCGTCAGGCCGAGATCATCGGTTCCTTTTACGACGACGTGTACATCTACGAAGACCAGTGCACGCGCGGCCGCGCCGACGGCGAAATCATCCGCCTGATGCGCGAAGGCTTCGCGCGCGCCAAGCGCCCGCCGCGCCGCGTCTTGCAAAAATCCGGAGAGCTACCCGCGATCGCCGCGGCCATCTCCGGTCTCGAACCCGGTGATCTGCTGCTCTGCCAGGTCGATCAAGTCGAAGTCGCGCTGGAGTTCGTGAAGGGCCTGTTCCGCCAAGCGGAAGCCCGCCCCATCGTGCCGATTGCGCAATTTGCGGCGGCAGCGTTGGCCGCGCTTGGGATCATCGGCGGCGGCTGACATCTGCTGTTCACGAGCGCGAACCCAGCGGAAGATGTCGTTCCCAGCGGCTTTGGCGCTCGCTCCGAAAGCAAAACTTCTACATGGAAGACACGCGCGCGAAGGCACCGAGCGCGGTCACGCGTGAAACTGTGCGCGCCCGGCGCGCCGTAAAGCAGTTCTGCTGAGCTAGCCGGTTTTCCGCGGCTTCATCAGCCAAAACAGGACGGCAGGCAAGAACAGCACGGCGGCCAGCACGGTGCAGATCTCACCTGTTGCCGCGGCGAGCCCGAAGCTCTGGGTGGCACCGTTCATGGAGAACATCAGCGCGACGTAGCCGAGAGTCGTGGTCAGCGAGCACAACACTACCGCGCCGCCAGTCTCAATCAGGCCTTCGGTCAGCCCGGCGTCATCCGTCAGCTCGCGGCGCTTCATGATATTGAGCGCGTAGTCAGCGCCCACGCCGATGCTGATCGGTAGTGCCACGAAGTTCAGGAAGTTGAGTTTGATGCCGCGCAGGGACAAGAAAGACACCAGCCAGGACAAGCCCACGATCAACACCGAGAGAGCCAATAGTCCGTGCCGACTGCCCCGAAATGCCAGGAAGATCACGGCCAGCGTACCCACGAAGCTGAGCAGAATGGCCTTCGGGGCGTCGTCTCGAATGGACTGCAATACGTCCGCGAAGATCACTGGATCCCCAGAGCCGTAAATCACGTCCCCGTTCGGCAAATGCGTCTCGCGAAATGAGTCCGCCCAGCGCTCGAGATAGTGCGCGTCGTACACGCTCATATGGGGCGTTGGCACGATGTACACGATGCGGCCGCGCTTGCCCTCGTGATCGATGAACGGGCGCGCGATGCCCTCCGGCAGATCCGCCATCGCGATGGGCGTAATCACAGCCGGGATGTACTCGTTGATCTTGTCGTAGTCCTTCTGAGTTACGAAGCCGCGCTTGTAGCCGCGTTCGACGCGGTCGCGGATCTCCGTGAGCAGCTCGACCTTTTTGGTTTGATCTTTGGGTAGCAGCTCGAAAATGGTTACGACGCGGTCGAACGGTTTGAGATCGGCGGGCGCCTTGTCGCGGCGCTTCAGTAACTCCGTGACCAGCGGCTCGACCTGGTCGACTCGGTCCACGACGATGGCTCGGCCGTCTTGCCCGGCGCGGCCCACGACGTCATCGACCCGTCCAGCGAGCTCGCTCGCCTCGGTCTGCGTGCCGTTGGTCTTGAAGACCGTACGCAGGTTGTACTCCATTGGGTCGTTGGCGAAGTAGCGCACGGAGATGACGATCGTCACGACGCCGCTCAGCAAACCGATCAGCGCAATCGTGCCGGGCGCGCGCTTGGCGAGCCACACGAACGGGTAACCGTAGAAGCCGCGCAAGCGCGAGCGCCAGGTGATCTCCGGGCGAAACATCGGGCTAACGCGTTCGCTGAGCACGAGCAGCGCGGGCAGCAGCAGATAGGTGACCAGCCAGCACAAGAGCATGCCAAGCCCGCCGATCACTCCGAAGTGCTTGAAGCCCCGAAAATTCGTGACCGCCAGCGAGCCATAGGCGACCATCGCGGCGGCCGCGGCGGCCAGCGTTGCGGTACGCGTCTCGCGATGAGCAGTCAGCACTGCTTGCCCGATCGACTCTCCGCTGCGGCGCGCCTCGATGTAGCGCGCCATGTAGATGATGCCGAAGTTGATGCCGTTGCCCGCGATGATGCTGACCAAAAAGCCGCTCGCGGTATTCAGATAACCGATGCTCAGGTACGCGCCGGCAAACGCCCACACGCAACCCGCGACAATCGTCACACCCATGCAGAACAGCACGCGGAAGCGCAGAAAGAACAAGAACACGACCGCCATAATCATGCCCACGCCCCAACCGGCGACTTGAGTCAGATCGCGCGTGATAGCCTGATGCTGCTCGGCCGCGGTCACCAGGTTACCGGTATATCCGACCGTGAACTTCGGATCCCATTGCTTGGGATTGATCTGGTCGACGAGCCGCTGGATCTGCCCACGCAGCACGAAGGCGCGTGGGTCCATGCTGCCAAGCGGCGTGCGTACGAGGATTGCTCCGATCAGCTCGCCCCTGGATTCGCCGATGTAGTAGCCGTCCGTTCCCGGCTGCTTCTTCTGTGCATCGTCCAGCTTCTTCTTGAATTTATCTTCCAACGCCTGAGCGTCGAGTGGGGGTGGTACGTCGGCCTTGCTGTCCGCGTCGTCGAGCCCCAGATCCATGCCGCCCTTTTTCTGGACCTCGTAGTCGTAGCGGTCGACGACGTCGTCGTGGATCTTCTGAATGTCCTCGAGCTCGGCGTACAAATGCTTGTGCGCGCGGAAGAACTCTTGAACGTCTCGAGTGCCGTCGTCCACCTGGGTGACGAGCGTTGGGTCGAGCTTACGAATCCCGGGTGCGATCGTATCGACGAAGCGCTTGAGAGCGTCCACGCTCTCGCTGTGTGCGACCACGGTCAGGGTCGAGCTGGAGGTCAGCCGTTCCGAGATGTGACGCATCTCGATCACGCTGCGCTTGTTGTCCGGCAAAAGCTCCGAGAACGCCAAGCGCAAGCTCAGCCGCGATGCCAAAACCCCCGTCGGCACCAGCGTGAGCAACACGAGGAGCACCACGACCAACGGTCTCCGATTCTGAAACTCTCCGAGTCGTACGAGCAGGCCTTCCAGCCGCGAGGGTCGCATCGGGCGCGACCGTATCACAGGTTTTAACGGCTGATTGAGCGGCTTAACTCTGGGAAAACGTTTGCAAAATGTTCAGCGCCGCACCGGATCCTTGGACAGCTTTCGTTGCAGCGAGCGACGGTGAAGGCCTAGCAGGCGCGCGGCTTGGGAGATGTTGCCGTCGCAGTCACGGAGGACGCGCTGAATGTGCTCCCACTCGACGCGCGCCAGGCTGGGGACGCTGTCCGGGCTGATTGGGCTCGCGGCGCCCTTGCCTGCGAAGGCAGCCAGGATCTGATCGATGTCGACGGGCTTGCTCAGGTAGTGCACCGCGCCCAGGCGCACGGCCTCCACCGCGGTAGCGATGCTGCCGTAGCCGGTGAGCATCACTATCACGCTCGCCGGGTCGATGCCGTGCAGCTCGCGCACGACGTCGAGCCCGGAAGCATCCGGCATACGCAGATCGACGACGGCGAACTCTGGGCTGTCTTGACGCGCCGCGCGGACCGCCTCTGCGGCGTCGCGTGCGGTGCGCACGTCGAAGCCGCGATCACCAAAGGCCTTGCCGAGCCGGGTGCGAAATACGTCGTCGTCGTCGACTACGAGCACTGAGCGAGCGGCGCGATCCGCCTCGCCGTTCATGCGGCGCTCCCGGGCTCGAGCATGTCACGCGGCACGGTCAGGCGAGCTACCGTGCCCCCCCCTGGACGCGCTTCGAGCGTCAGATCCCCACCCATTCGCTCCGCGAATGAGCGCGCCAAGAACACCCCGAGTCCGAGGCCGCGCCCGGCTGGTTTGGTCGTAAAAAAGGGCTCTCCGATCCGGCTCACGGCGTGCGCCGGAATGCCTGCACCGACGTCCAAGACCTCGAATGCCGCGCGCTTGGCATCGACATGGCTCACGACACGCACGGGCTGTGCAGCGCCAGCGTCGGCCTGGGCCTCGATGGCGTTCTGCACCAGATTGGCCAACACTTGCACCAATAGCCGCTTCGGGGCTATCAGCTCGGTGAGCGAGCCGACGCGTTCGAACGTAACTCGATGCGCGCCGGTACCGAGTGTGGCCGACAAGCTTTGCTCGACGCCGTGCAGGTCGATGGCAGCCAGCATTTCGCCAGCGCCCTCGCCGGCGCGGGCCGCCATCTGCTGCAGGATCTCCCGGCAGCGCTCGACCTCCTGGCGAATTAACTGCGCGTCTCGCGTCAGCTCGGCGATGGGCGTACCGCGCAGCAGCGCATGCTCCAGCTCTTTGGCGACTAGAGCGATGGTTGCGAGTGGCGTGCCCAGCTCGTGCGCGGCGCCGGCGGCGAGCGTGCTGAGCGAAGCCAGCCTTTCGTGGCGCACTGCCGAGCGCTGCAGCTCGAAGAGCTCGTGCTCTCGGGCCTGCAGCGCGCTGGCAACGCGTGACACGAAGTGCGCGACGAAGCCGGCAGCCAGCGAATACGCCAGCCACATGCCCTGTAAATGCATGGCCGATGCGCCGTGGTGCATGTGCATCGCGTGCGGATCGACGGTGTGCGAGGGCAGCACGAACAGCGAGCCGAACGCGAGCGAGGTGAGAGCCGCCACTAGCCAGGCGCGCTGCGGCGCGAGCAGCAACGCCGAAAGTGCGACATGCACCAGATAAAACACGCTAAACGGGTTTGCGGCACCGCCGGCGCTGAGCAAGAGCCCAGTCAGCGTGAGTACGTCCAGCACCAGCACAGCGAACAGCGCCCGCGACGACGGCTCGTGCCTGCGGAGCCAGAGCGTGAGCCCCAGATTGCTGAGCGCAGTGAGCGAGATCAGCGCGGCAACCAGCAGTAGCGGCAGGGACACCTTCAGGCCCAGCACCGCCAGCGCCGTGATCGCGATTTGCCCCGAGATGGCCAACCAACGCAGGCGGACCAGCCAAGCGAGGCCAATTTTCGGCGCGGTGGCGACCGAGGCGGGCGTTTTTGCGGGCACGCGCCGAGCGTAGCAGAGCGGGCCCGAGGCCTGGCCCGCTGCGACGAATTGTCGCGGGCTCAGCAGCTCAATGCCCGGCTTCGATTTTAACGCCCTTGTCGGCTTTACCGAGCAGCAGCACGAGCGGAAGGAACACCAGGATCAACAGCCCTGTCGCGAAGAAGGTGTCGTTGAACGACATCACCAACGCTTCGCGGTTCACGATGCCATTGAGCGCTGCCAAGGCTTGATGCTGCGCGTCGAAGAGCACTGCGCCTTTGGCCATGAAGCCAGCCGTGAGCATGTGCAGCCGATCGATGACCCCCGGATCGCTGAGCGGCATTTTCTCGACCAACACCGCGCGATGGAAGGCTTGGCGCTGGGTCAGAAGCAGGGTCAGTAGCGCAACGCCAATGCTGCCGCCAAGCTGCCTCGTGAGATTGAAAAACCCCGACGCCGCCGAGATGTCCTTCTTCGGGATCGGGCCGAGGGTCGCCATGTTCAGCGGTAAGAACATCGCCACCGTCCCGACCGCGCGAATGATCAGCGGCCAGAAAAAATCATCCGCGCCGGTCTCCGAGGTCATGTTGCTCAGCTGGTAGACCGCGAACACCAAAATCAGTGCGCCGACGACCAAACCCAGCCGGGAATCGACCTTGCGGATGATTTGCCCCGCGCCGATCATAGTCACGGCGGAAGCGAGCGCGCTGGGCAACAGCAGCATGCCGGTTTCTTGGGACGTGTAGTGCATCAGCGTTTGCGCGAAGATCGGCACAGCGAACAGCGCGCCGTACAAGGCCATGCCCACGATCACGGACAGAATGCTGCCGGCCCACAGCGACCGATAGCGCAGCACGCGCAGGTCCACGACCGGGGTTTTGCTCTTCAGCTCACGAAATACGAACGCGACGATCGAGACGATGGCCGACACGAACAGCGCGCAGATCAGCCGCGAGTCGAACCAGTCCTCCGAGTTGCCCTCTTCCAGTAGCGTCTGCAGCGAGCCTAGGCCGCAGGCCAGCATGAAGATGGCGATCCAGTCGACCTGCGAAGTATTCTTGTTCTCGCCGTCGGGCTTGAGGCTGGCTGAGCACATGAACACGGCCAAAATGCCGAGCGGCACGTTGACGAAGAAGATCCAGCGCCAGCCGATGTTGGTCACTAGGTAACCGCCGAGGGTGGGGCCGATGGCGGGACCAGCGATTACGATCGCACCGAAGAATGCCTGGGCGACGCCTTGCTCCTCCTTGGGAAAGGTCTCGAACAGGATGGCCTGGGCCTTGGCGAGTAAGCCGCCGCCCATCAACCCCTGCAGCACGCGGGCGATGATCAAGAGCGGCAGTGTGGTCGCCATACCGCACATGACGGAGGCGAGCGTGAAGCCGATCAGCGAGAAAATGAAATAGCGCTTCTTGCCGAAGCGATCGCCGAGCCAGGCAGTGAGCGGCAGCACGATGACGTTTGCCACTGCGTAGCCCGACACGACCCAGCTGACCTCGCTCAGCGTGGCGCCCAGCGTGTTCTGCATGTCGGTCAGCGCGACGTTCACGATGCTGGTGTCGACAACCTCCAGCAATGCGCCGAGCGCGACCGCAACGGCGATCGCCCACTTGCCGCCAGCCGCGACCTTGGGCTTGGCTTGAATCTGGACGGCCGACTGCGCCAATCGGGCCTCGATTCCTACTTGCGCGTGTCGACGGTGAGGTCGACGCTCATGCCAGGGCGCAGCGTAACGCCGGCTGGCAAGTCGTGCAGGCGCACGCGCACGGGCAAGCGCTGCACGATCTTGGTGAAGTTGCCGGTCGCGTTGTCGGGCGGCAGCAACGTGAACTTCGCTCCCGTCGCAGCCGAGAAGCTCTCGACCTCGCCTTCGATTGACGTGCCGGAGAAGGCGTCGACCTCGACGGTTGCCGGTTGCCCGACGCGCATCTTGGCGACTTGTGTCTCCTTGAAGTTACCGGTGACCCACAGCTTGTCGGGCACGAGCTGCACGATGCTTTGGCCGGGCGACAACATCTGCCCGATGTTGATGCTCTTCTTGGAGACCACGCCGTCGTTGGGCGCGAAGATCTTGGTGTAGGACAAATCCAACGCGGCCAGATCTCGGGCGGCCTTGGCCGTGTCTACCTGCGCGTGGGCGGCCTTCGCACGAGCCTCGGCGAGCTTGATTTGCGTGTCGACGTCGTTCGATATTTTGGCCTTGGCTTGGGCCTCGACCACGCGGCTCTGAGCTTGTGCGGCCGAGCCTTTGATCGAAGTCAGCCGCGCCTTGGCGACGTCCACACTGGATTGCGCAACGCGGAACTGCGTGTCGGTACGATCGAACTCAGCCTTCGAGATGGCGCCGGTGCCGAGCAGGCTCTGTGCGCGGTCGTGGTCTAACTGAGCCTGCGCGAGCGATGTCCGCGCGGATTGCAGCTGAGCTTCCGCTTCTTTGATTTGATCCGAGGTGGAGGCAGCGCCAACGGAGGCGGTGATCAGCGAGGCGTCCGCTACCGACTTGTCGCCGATGGCGTTAGTCTGAGAGACGCGCGCGGTAGCATCCGCCGCCTCGGCCTGCGCTTGCGCGGCGAAGACGTTGGCTTCGGCCTCTGCTAAACGCGCCTGAGCGGGTGCGGAATCCAACTCCGCAAGCAGGTCACCGGCTTTGACGCGCTGGTTCTCGGTGAAGGCGATCTTGGTTACGACGCCGCCCACACGAGCCGGCACGCCCACGACATCGCCGTCGATTTGCGCGTTGTCGGTGTTCTCAAGGCCGTGGTGCGTGATGTACCAGGTGCCGCCGGCGCCAATCACTGCCGCCGCGACTAGACTAAGAATCAACGTGCGCTTGCTGCGCGGTTCAGCCGCCTCTTGAGCCGGTGCGGTTTCGATGCCTGCGGTCGCGGTCGCCATGGAAGCCTTCGCCATTGGTTGAGGAGCGGTCGAGGTATAAAGCCTCTTACCCGTTTAGCAACGGGCAGTTGCCATAGAATCTTAATAGCCGCATTAACTGCTGGAAATTGCTTGGCAATTTGCTGTTGCAGCGTTGCCGGCACGAGAGCACTCGATCATCATAGTGCAGCAGTTGGCCGCTCGGCGGCCGAAGGAGACGCGCCGGTGGCACTATTTCAGAAAGTTTACCGGCGGCAACTTCGCGCTCGGCCGGGGCTTTTTTTCGGCGACCTGCGCTCAACCGGACTGCGGTGGCAACGTTTGCGGCGTCGCCGTTCCGAACAGCTTGTCCTCGTGTAGCAGCGCCCATTCGCGCATCGCGCGCAAGTGCGGGAACAGGCCGCGACCGAGATCGGTGAGAGCGTACTCGACACGTGGCGGCGTGGTCGACAGGACCACGCGATCGACGAAGTGCGCGCGCTCGAGCTCGCGTAGCGTTTGCGCCAGCATGCGCTGGGAGACGCCAGGAATTTCACGCTTTAGCTCACTGAAGCGTCGACGGTCGGTGCGCAGTGCGGTGAGCACTGTGAGCGTCCACTTTTCGCCGAGCAGCGAGAACAAACTACGCATCAACGTCGCGCCGTTCGCAGCGGCGTGGCCTTGGGTGTCGATTTCTTGTTCGAGGCTGTGCGCGGTCATCGATACTTTCTGACTCAGCAGTCAACGCTGGAACCTGAAGCCGTCCGGGGCAACTCGAAACCCCCTGCCGGGCGATTTGTCGTTTACCGATGCCATCGCGCGTTCGCCGCTCCCGTGACACTTGAATCAGTTCACGAGTGAGGCGGTGAGGTGACTTTTGGGGAGGGGAATTCAGCCACACTGATGCAGACTGAGTAACAAATCGGTAACCCAAAACGCGGTGATTGCGCGCAAATTGGTTTAACTAGTCTGTGGGAACCTTGACACCCTATCCACGCGCCCTAGTTACAGAGATGTTGAGTACTCGAGCCGTTTTTGAGCGTGAGGAGGCTCGAAACCGGCCCGATTGCGAAAAACACGTCTTCGTTTTTTTCAGGAGAGTTTTGCGTGACCCATCCCTTACGCTGCGCCCTCGTCGGTTACGGTTTCATCGCAGGCAAAGGACATGCGCCCGTTTACGCTGAGCGGGCCGTATCATCGGGGGACTTCGAAATCGTCGCCATTGCCGATTCGAACGAGTCCCGCCGCGCGGCCGCCCGGCGGGACTTCCCCCAAGCACGTGTCTACTCGGACCATACCGAGATGCTGAATGCCGAGGCTGGCCGAATCGACTTCGTCGATATCACCACGCCGCCTTATGCCCATGCTGCTATCGCTCACGCGGCGCTCGACCGCGGCCTGCACGTGCTGTGTGAAAAGCCGATCGCCGTCTCGTCGGAGGAAGCCGTTTCACTGGCGGAGCACGCCAAGGCTGCAAAGCGGGTGTTTTTCCCGTGTCACAACTACAAGCACGCCCCGGTCATCAAGACCGTGCGTTCGATCATCGAGAGCGGCAGCATCGGCCGAGTTCACATGGTGACCTTGCAGACCTTCCGCACTACCCATGCCCGCGGCGTGAGCGAATGGCGTCCGGACTGGCGTCGTGAGCGGCGCTACTCGGGTGGCGGCATTGCCATGGATCACGGAAGCCACACGCTGTACCTGGCGTTCGAGTGGCTTGGCTCGCACCCGGTTTCGGTCAGCGCCAAGGCCAACACCCTCGGCGACTACGACACAGAGGACAACTTCAGCTGTACGCTGACCTTCCCGAATGGCATCGCCACGGCACAGCTCACCTGGACGGCCGGTGCGCGCAAGGTGATGTACACCATCCACGGCGAGTACGGCGCCATCACGGTGGACGACGATCAAGTACAGCTGCTCGTGCGTGACGATCTCGTTGCGTCGCGCCCGGATCTCGCGCGCCGCGCGGGCGTGCAGTCAGTACCGTCGCATTGGATGGACGCGAGCCACAAAGAGTGGTTCGGCAGCCTGCTGGATAAGTTCAAGGGCGCCATCGCGTCGAACGACTACGTGGGCGCGGACGCGCGCGACGCCATCGAGTGCATCAAGGTCATATCCGCCGCGTATTTGTCGGCCAGCCTGAGCTCGCGTGAGGTTGCGATCGTGGACGCTCGTCCCCCGGCCCGCGAGAACGGCGCTCGCTCGAATGGGCATCACCGCGCCGCACCGTCTCGGCCATGACCCCGCTAGGGCTGGAGGAGAAAGCGCTCATCGGGCTCTTTCTCGCGCTGCCCGCCCTCGTGCTGGCGGCGTACGGCGTGCGTGTGGCTGTCGTCGGTCGCGCACTCGACCCGCGGGTGCAGCGCGAGTCGAGCACGGTGCTGCTCGGTCGGTTTCCGATTGAAGCATTCCATTGGGCGCTCCGCGGCGTCGGCCGCGCGGTGTCGCGCAGCGGTGTGTCACCGGACACGCTAACTCTGGTCTCGCTGATTATCTCGGGTGCATCCCTGCCGTTGGCGGCCTTCGGGATGCTGCCGGCGGCCGGCGCGGCGCTGCTGTTTGGCGCCGCTTTCGACGCGCTCGACGGCATCGTCGCGCGCGAGCAGGGCGTCGCGTCGGACTCTGGTGAGGTGCTCGACGCGGTGGTGGACCGCTACGCCGACGCCGCCCCGCTGCTGGGCCTGGCCGTTTTCTATCGCGCTTCGGTGCCAGCGCTAGTGCTCGTGCTGCTGGCGCTCCTGGGCTCGATGCTCGTGAGCTACGTGCGCGCCAAGAGCGAGGCCATGAGTCTGTCTTTGCCCGGTGGTTTGATGCGGCGCCACGAGCGGATCGCCTATTTAACGGCTGGTTTGTTGCTCGGCCCCTTACTCCGCTTGGCGAGCTCCCCGGTCGAAGCGCCGCTCACTTTGCTGACCGTGGCGGTCGTGGCAGTGGTCTCGAACATTGCGGCGGTGTCACTCACTCGCGTCGCGCGGGCCCGCTTGGTCGAGCTGGGTCGCGGCCCGAGAGGTCGCGCATGACACCCGCCATCGCTTCTGCAAGCGCTTCTGGAAGCACGCTCGCCACTGATTCGAAGCGCCGGCTGCGCGTGCTCAGCGAGCTTCCCGGACCGAAGTCGCGAGCGCTCCGTGCACAAGAGTCCGAGCACTTGGCACCAGGCACTCAGGCGATCTGGGAGTACGCGGGCATCGCCGTAGAGTCTGGCGCCGGTAGCGAGCTGCTGGACGTGGACGGCAATCGCTTCTTGGATCTCGTGGCCGGCATTTCGGTCGCCGCGCTCGGCTACGCGCACCCGCGCTACCTGGCCGAGTTCGGCGCGCAGCTTGCGAAGATCCACGTCGGTTCATTCACGACGCAGGCGCGCCTCAAAGCGCTGTCCCTGCTCGCCGGCATGCTGCCCCCAGAGCTCGACAAAATTCAGCTCTTCTCCGGTGGCTCGGAAGCCGTGGAGAGCGCATTGCGCTTGGCCCGCGCTTACACCGGAAAATTCGAGGTTCTCTCGTTCTGGGGCGGTTTTCACGGAAAAACCAGCGGCGCGCTCGCGCAAATGGGCAGTGACTTCAAGCACGGTTTGGGTCCCATGCCGCCCGGCGCGCATCTCACGCCGTACGCTGACTGCGCGCGTTGTCCGTTCAAGCTCAAACACCCCTCGTGCGGTCTCTTGTGTGTAGAGTTCGCGCGCGAGAAGCTGAAGAAAGAGACCACCGGCAAGCTCGCGGCCATTCTCGTGGAGCCTATGCAAGGCACGGCCGGCAACATCGTACCCCCGCCGGACTTCCTGCGTGCCGTGCAAGACGTCGCTCGTGAAAACCAAGCGCTGCTGATCGCCGACGAGATGATCACCGGCTTCGCGCGTACGGGGAGGGTCTTCGGCATCGAACATTCTGGCATCAAGCCCGACATCATGACTCTCGGCAAAGGCATGGGCGGCGGCTACCCCGCCACTGCAGTGGCCACGCGCGCGGAGATCGCGCGGGCCGAGCCATGGTCGAAGCCGAGCTTTTCATCCTCGAGCTACGGCGGCAATCCGCTAGCGGCCGCGGCGATTGCTTCGAGCCTCGGCATCATTTTGGACGAGAAGCTGACCGAGAATGCCGCGCGTGTCGGCTCGCGACTGAAGACGGGCCTTTCTGTGCTCGCCGAGCGTCACCCGAGCATGGCCCATGTGCGCGGCGAAGGCCTGTTCCTAGGCTTCGATTTGGTCAAACCTGGCAGCGCCGAGCCGTGGACGAGCGCC
>OLLW01000208.1_pt1 | contig 18520 bp, 10 predicted proteins | sample 1604611 | NCBI WGS metagenome assembly OLLW01 (sample SAMEA104055725, study PRJEB20765) | soil metagenome | biome: Arctic tundra; feature: Polygonal ground; material: soil | place: USA | collected 2011-09 | depth 0-0.5 m | reverse complement strand
GAGCCGCACCAGGATCAACAGTGTTTCGAAAGCACCGGCGTGATCCCCTAGCTCGTCCAAGCTGAGCGTGACCACTTCCTCGAGCAAGGCGATGCGCGCGGCGCGCGGCGCGCTCTCTGCAACGACTTCCAACATGCGCACGACATCGAGCGTGCTGGCGGTTGCCCGGTAGTGGGCTTCGAGCTTGCGAGCAGCGCGCTCGCGCACCGAGCCGTCGCTCTCGGCGGCCACCTCGGCAGAGGCGGGCAGCGCCACGATGCGCTCGAGCAGCGCCACCGCGTCGCGCACGTCCGACTCCTGATCCAGCATCTTTTCCGCCCATGCGAGCGCCGGCAGCGGATCATCGAGGTCGAGCCACAAGGCGGCGATGCGACCCATGGTCTCACCCGGGTCGGAGCTCGTTTTGCGGTTCAAGCGCAAGGTCAAAAGCTCGATCAACGGTCGTCGGTACCCGTGCCGCTCGTACAAGCGCTCGAGCGAGGACTCCACGCGGCTGTCGCCTGGGCCGAGCGCGTTGAGCTTCTCGAAGTACGAGATGGCGCGTTCCGGATCGCCGGCGAAGTCGCGCGCGGCCATGGCCGCTTCGCGCAAGATCTCGGTGCGCTCACGTGCCGAGACCGGCTCGGCAAGACGCCGGTCATACAGAGCGAACAGCTCGGGCCAGCGCCCTCCTGCGCTGAACGACAGCTTGAGGCGATCGAATGCCCACTCTGCAGCTGGGCAGAGCGCGATCACCCGTTCGAGCAAGTGCACGACGCGCTCCGAGTCGTCGAACCACTCCTCGTGGAACTCGACCATGTTGCGTCCGAGCGAGTCGGCGATCTCGGCCGGCAGATCGCGCTCGATGGCGCGCGCGTAGGCTTCGGCGACCGGCGCCGGCTGGTCCAGGCGCCGGGCCATTTGCTCGGCAAATGCCCACAGTTGCTGCTCGGCGGGCGCGGCCTCGGCGCCCCGTAGGGCCAAGCGCAGGGCCTCCTCAGGTGCATTCGATTTGGTTTCGAGCAGTTGCATCAACCAACGACTGCGAGCGGCCGCCAGCTCGGGCGCGTCGTTGGAGATAGCGAGCAACGCTTCGATCACGTCCGCGCGCGCCGCAGGATCTTCCGAGCCTTCCGCGACCCGTTCCAGGATCGCGGCCGCGCGTGCGCGTGCGTCTGGCACCGAGAGCGCATGGTGCACGACGCGCAACGCCTCCGCATCACTGGGGTTCACTGCCAAAATTGGCTCGACTAGCGCCAGCGCCTCCGCGGCGCGACCCAGCGAACCGATCATCAACAACGCGCGACGCAGCTCGACCGCGGCGCGCGCCTCCGGCTCTACGCGCCCAGCCAAACTTTGCAGCGATTCGAGCGCACCCTTGGCGTCGCCCGATGCGGCCTGCAAGCGGGCCAGCTCGGACAGCGCGTCCGTGCGCTCCGGGTCGCGTTCCAAAACCTGGCGGTACAGCTTGCGCGCCGCTTTCTGGTTGTTGAACAGCGCCTCTTCTGCGTGCGCCCACTCCATCAACACGCCGGCTGGATCCGAGCCGTGCTCAAGGCGGAAACGAAACAGCCAGCGCTGATCGTCGACGCGTTCGGCGCTGCGTTCGGCGCGCGCCAAGAAGGCCGTGAATGCTTCGGCGTCCGCCACGCCCTCGCCTCCGCTGGCTTCCAGCAGAGTGCGGAAGATCTTCGCGGCGCGGTCGGCATGCGCCGGGTCCTGGGCGAGCACACGCGCCTTGGCGAGCTGGATGTGCCGCGCGCGGCCAGGCTGCAGCCCGCGTCCGAGCGCTAGATCGACTAGCGCCACAAACCCAGGCCCGTTGCCGGTCTGTACGGCCTGCTCCTCCAGGCCCAAGATCAAGCTCACCAGCTCGCGTTCGTCGCTAGTGCGCAAGAGCACTTCGAAAGCGCCGCGTACCGAGTCGAAATCCCCGGCACGCGCGGCTAGCTCCACAAGCCGCTCGGCGGCTTCGCGGTTTTCCGGATCGGCGTCGAGCACGCGCGTGAACAGGCGCTGTGCGCGCACGCCGTGATCGGGCAAGGACTCACTCAGCCTGCCACCCTCGAGCCAGGTCCGAGCCGCGTTGACCGGATCCTCGAGCTGCCAAGCTAGCGCGTTGCCCAAGCGCTCGAGCAAGTTGGCGCGTAGCTCGGGCTCGCTGCTGTGCGCCAAACGACGTTCCAACACGTTTTGCACGGTTTTCCCGTCGTTTTGCTCGCGAGCCAGTTGCTCGATGGTTTCGAGCACGTCGTCCGACAGATCGCTCGATTGCACCAGCTCGCGGTAGTGCCCCAGCGCACGCACACTGTCGCTCTGCTGACTCGCGACCTCGGCCAAGCGCAGCAGAGCGACGTTACGGCGCTCTCGATCCAACTGCGGCAGCACGCGCTGCAGCTCGTCGTACACGCCCTCCAAGTCCGCCGCTTCCGCGAGCGCATCCACCAACGACTGATGCAAGACCAGATCACGCGGCTCTTCGGCCACCGCTCGCCGCCAGATGGCGATCGCGGCTGACGGATCGCCCAGCTCTCGTCGTTGGAGAAGCGCAACCCGATGCAACAACTCGCGGCGGCGTGCTGGGTCGGCCTCGCGCTCGAGCGTCGAGGTGTACAGCGCCAAGCGCTCTGCGGGCGCTCCTTGTTCGGTCAAGAGCTCGTCAACGCGTTGCATCAGCTCGCGCGACGAGGTGTCCTGGGCGAGCGCGCGCCGGTAGGTCTCCACCGCACGCGGGATGTCACCCGCCGCGGCCAGCGCCTCGCCCGTGGCCTTCGCTAGCTCTAGCAAACCGGGTGAATCAAGCGGGCCTGTGCCCAACGCGAGCGCGAGCAACTCCGCGCGCCGGCCGCTGTCGCCTGACGCGCTCGCCAATCGGCGAACGACCGCCAGTCGGTCCGTAACTTGTTCGGGGGCGCGAGTGACGGCGAAGGCCAGCGCTCGCCCAGCAAATTCCAAAGCGCGAGCGGGATCATTCAGCTGTGTTTCGCTGATGGTCGTCGCTTCGTCCAGCGCCTTCAGGGCGGTCTCTGAATCCGTGCTGAGCTCGGCGCGCGTTTCCAACACGCGGACCAGGCCCGTGCCCGGCTCCTCCTTGCGGAACAACGGTTCGAGCACGTCGGCCGCGGCCAAGCGTGCGTCGCCGCTAGCGAGCAACTTTTCCGTCGCGCTGCGCGCTGCGCGATCGTTCGGAGCAAGCTCGAGTGCGCCGCGCAGCGCAACGAGGGCCCCCTCTGGATCTGCGAGACGCGTCAGCCGCAATTGGCCGAGCTTAACCAAGAGCGCTAGCCGCTCTTCGCCCTCCAAGAGCTCCGCCTCTCGCTCGAGCACGACCGATAGCTCGCCGTAACGTTGAGCTTGTTCCAGCAAGGGCACGAGTCGCTCGTGGATCTCGCGCGAAGGGCCGTAGCGGTCGGATAGCCTTTGCCACGCGCTCAGCGCCGCTTCCGGATCGCGATTGCGCACCGAACGCAGCTCCGCCGCCTGAAAGGCCAAGCGCCGTGCCTCCACCGGATCCTTGGTGCGCTCCGCGCGCACGAAGAGCACGTCCGACAACCCTTCGTCGTCCGAGGCTTCGCCGTACAGCTCCTCCAGGCGTCGCAGTGCCTCGTCCGTCCAAGGCGAACCGATCAGCGCACGCCACGCCACGATCACGCGCGCCGGATCACCGTCGTCGCCGTCGCCATCGCACAGACGCGCCAGTCTGCGCGCGGCCGCTTGGCGCAGCTCGCGATCGGTCTCGAGCGAAACGACTCGCTCCAGCACCGCGATCAGTTGCTTGCGCTGGCCGGCCTCGGTATACAAATCCGAGAGCTGTTTGGCCGCTTCGAGCACGGCGACGTCGTCGTTGCCTGCTTCGATCACCTGTTGAAACGCGGCCTGAGCGCGCTTCACGTCCCCCGTCTTCAAATACACGTGTCCAACGTCGACGCCGACGCGTGCGCGAACGCTGAGAACACGGCTGGTTTGTAGAGCGCGAGCCAACAGCCGCGCGGCCTGCTCGGGCTGATTCAGGCTCAGGCTCAGCTCGACGAAGCGGCGACGCAGGGCGTCGTCACCGGGATCCCCGGCCACGACAGGGGCCAGCAATTCGAGCGCGCCTGCCGGGTCGTGTAGCGCATCTTGCCGCAAAATGCCGAGCCGGCGCTGCACTTCAACGCGGCGCGGGCCGCGTACCTGCTTGAGCTCCACGCCGAGCATGGCGACCGCGCGATCGACGCGGCCAGTCTTTTCGTAAGCGTCCGACAAGGCTGCGGCGGCGCGCAGTGATACCGTGCGATTTTCGAGCAACGCTTCGGCGGACTTCAAGGCCATCGCGTGATCCGGAGCTACGCTGAGCAACCCTTCCACGTGACCGAGCGCGCGAGTCGGATCCTTCAGCTCGGACAAGCACAGATCGACCAGCCACTCGCGAAGCAACGTCGTTTCTTCGGCGCCCGGCGCCGGCTCGCGACGCAAGGCTTGCTCGAGCAAGTCGACCACGTCCTTGTGTCGGCCACGCGCAATCAGCCGCTGCATGACGACCGAACGAACGTCTTCTCGGCTCGGATCGAGCCGTAAAATGCGCTGACCGATCTCGATAGTTCGCTCTTCGTCGCCCTCGGAAGCCGTCATGAGCTCCGAAGCTTCGTGCAAAAACAGCGAGCGCCGCCCGAGATCGGCCTCCCGTGCGCTGGCATCGACGTATAGCTCTGCGAGCTTGATGCTCTCACCGGCTCGACGCAGCAACGCCTCCAGCATTGGAAAGGCTTCTGGGTGACCAGGAACCGCAGCGGCAGCGCGCGTCGCATGCGCAATCGCACCTTCGGTATCGCCGAGCGCTTCGGAGAAGAACTCCGCCGCACGCAGGTACACGAAGGCTTGCTGCTCGGGCTGCAGCAGCTTCACACGCTTTTCGGAGACCGTTTGCCCGTAGGCAAAAGCCAGATCGGCGACCTTGTCATGGCGTGCAGCTGCGGCGTGTAGGCGCTGCCAAGCGTCCACGGGTTGTTCGCCTTTGGCGACTGCAGTCACCAACATCTCCAGCACTTCCGCTGGATTATCGAGGCGCTGCTCGAGCGCTTCGGCGACTTCCCACAGCTTCAGAGCTAGAACGCTGACGGGACGACGACGGCCTTCCTGAGTCGGAGGGATCGTGGACATTATTTGCTGCAAAGGCTACCAGACCTGTTTCTGGGTTGCTGACAGGTTTTTTGCGGCGAAATACCTACATCGGTCGGCGAACGCCGCTGCACCTCACGCCCTTCACTCGGCGCGCGTTCGGCGCGCGAGTTCGGCGCGCACATTCGGCACCGGCCTTTCAGCCCTGAGCAGATGAACAGAACGCCTACGGCGCGGTGGAAAGAAAACGCACGACGTGTCCGCTCACGTCATCGGGCAAGTCACGGTGCAACCAGTGTCCGGCGTTAGTAAAATGTTCGACTCGCACCAGAGGCACGTAACTCTCGAGCCCAGTCAGCAGCAAACGGCCAGACAGCGCTCGATCCTGGTCGCCCCAAAGCACGAGCGTGGGCTGCAGCACGCTGCGCTTGGCGCGCACCGGTGCACGGAACGCGGCGCGGTAGTAACTGACGGCCGCGTGCGCCACGCCGCGCAAGCGCATCGCGCTCACGTGCCGATCTAGGTCGGCGTCGGAGAATGCGCCGGGGCGAACCTCCATGCCCCGAAGCGCAAGCGACATGGCAGCGCGCCGCCTCACGAGCCACTCCGGCAGCCACGGCAACTGGAACAAGAACATGTACCAAGATCGCCGGATCTGTTCCCAGCGCCGCAGCGCTAACTGAAACAGCTCGGGATGTCCCGCATTCAACACGATCAGTTTGCCGACCAGCTCCGGGTGCTCGGAAGCCAAGCAGTACGCGAGCGTGCCGCCCCAGTCGTGACCGATCACATGCACCTTGGAAAACCCCAGGGCGCGAATCAGCCCCGCTAGGTCGGAGGCTAGCAGCGTCGACCGATAGTCGAGCAAATTCGGCAATTGCTCCGACTCGCCATAGCCCGGTAGATCCGGGGCGATAGCGCGGAAGCCGGCGGCGGCGAGGGCCGCCATTTGCGGCTCCCAGTCAGCCCAGTAAGACGGGAAGCCGTGCAACAGCAGCACGGGCTCGCCCTCGCCGAGCTCTGCGACGTGGAGCGTGACCCGCCCGACGTTCACGCGCCGATGTGCAACGCTCACGACTTCGGTTCCCGGCGGCGCTCGATGAGCCGCTGTGCGCTGGCGATGAGGGCACGACTCAGGTTCGGCGCGGCGCGCTTCATCAAATACAGCGCCCAGGCCTCGGGTGTGACCGGCAGCAGTGCCGGGTTCGTGCGAGCCGCATGCAAGACGGCCAGCGCGACACGTTCCGGCTGGTAGTTACGCTTGCGATAGAAGCGTTGAATCTTGCCACGCGCTTGCTCTGGGTAGCTGTCGCCACGCAGCCGCATGTTGGCGACGATGGGCGTGTCGATGAAGCCCGGGCAAATCACTGACACGCCGACGCCGCGCGGAGCAAGCTCGGCGCGCAGCCCCTCGGACAGACCCACGACCGCGTACTTCGTCGTGCCGTACGCGACCATGGCCTCGGAATTGTGAAACCCTGCAGCCGAAGCCAGATTGATGATCTGCCCGCAGCCGCGCTCGGCCATCTTCGGCGCAAAGAAGTGGCAGCCGTGCACGACCCCCCATAGGTTGACGTTCGCGATCCAATGCCAATCCTCCAAGCTGGTCGCCAGCAGGCCGCCAGCTAACCCCACTCCGGCATTGTTCACCAGCACGTCTGGCGCGCCGTTGCGACACGCGGCGGCGCAGAACTCTGCCATCTGCTCGCGTGAACCGACGTCTACTGCGAGCACGCGGGCTTCACTGGCTCCCGCGGCGAGCAGCTCAGCCTGGAGCGTTGGGAGGGCATCGCCCGTGATGTCGCACACGCACAGCTTGGCTCCGGCACGCGCGAAAAGCACAGCGCTAGCGCGACCGATGCCGCTCGCCGCGCCGGTGACGACGACCAGCTGGTTCGCGAATTCGCCGCTTTGTTCGCGTTTGCTCAATCTACCCGCCGCTTTCAGCCAGATAGTTCAATGCACGCAAGCTGGGCAAGAAGAAGTACCCTCCGCCGCGCAGCCGCGCCAAACGGCGCTCGCCGGGTCGCCCTGGGGCGCGCCCTACGAATGGGTCCGGCTCACTCGCCGTGCCTGCCAGCGCATTGAAGTAGCCCTGCTGCACGAGCTCGAACTGCCGACGAATGTCGGCGTTCAGCGCCACGAACCACAGGCCGCGCGCGTCATCGCTGGCGCCGTAGGGGCGGCTGCAACGAATCAGGCGATTTGCGAACGCGGCTTCCGGTCCGCGAGCGCGCCGCACGTGCTCCGCGAGCGCGAGCTCATCGCGCCGCATCGCGAGCGCGTTCAGCTGCAATTTGCGCAGCACCAAATAACTGCCGTTCTTACCCAAATTCATGGCATTTTTGGCACGCACCCAATCTGGCATCGGGCGCCGGCTGAGCTTGCTCGGAACTAGCGGGCCGCTCGCTCGCTCGCCGACCGCATCTCGCTCGCCGAGCACGAATTCACCCAGAGCACGCTTTGCGCGGCGACGCGCGGCGGGGCTCGTGGCCAACGCAGGCTTCATCTCGTATCCCAAGTGATCGCGCAGCTCCGGAGTGAGGACCGCATCCTGGACCTGCGCCGTCAGACCGAAACGGGCGAAGATGCGCTCGTGTTGCTCGCTCGCTTCGTCGAGCTCGACAGCGCTCGCGGCAAACGTCATCCACAGCGCGTCGAGCGGCGGAGTATTGGGCCCCCCAAAATCCCAATGCTCGGGGCTCTCGTCGGCTAAGTCGCCGAGCGCGAGCGAGCGCTCCGGATGCGCCATACCTTGCCGGAATTCTCGGGAAAACTGGGCAATCTCCGCGTCACCCAAGCCGAGGCCGCGCAGCCCCGAGGCGGTCAGCGCCAAGTTGCGACGGATCTGCGCGCGCGGCTCGTTGGCAGTGCAGATGTTTGACACCAGGCGAGTGAGCACCTGGCGCGGCTGCCCCGCTCCAAACGTGAGCAAGTGGTAGCGCGCGAAGCGCTCGCGGCGATAGCCATGTAGCACGATACCTTGGATGTCTTCGCGATCCACGTTCGATGCCGACCTTAGACTGCGCGCGGCCGCGCGCGCGCATTGAACCAGATGGCGACCGGTGCGCGCCCGTCGAGCAAGAACCGTTGTAGATGTCGCGCCCGACGTTTGCGAGGCGCCCAGGGGCTGACGCGAAGCTCGGGAGAATTGGCCCATACTCGCGTCAACGGGCAGAGCGCGGTGCGGCTCACCCGCTCGCTCCAGAGCTGCGCAGGCTCAGCTGGATACGCCAGAAACAGCAGGCGCCGGCCATGGATCATGAAGCGCGCAGCGCGCTCGAGCGGTGTCTGCTCGAGCTCTACTGCGCGCAGCGCGCGGCGCACGCGTGCTCGGCTGCGCGTGTCGTCGGGGAGCCGAGCCACGTGCAGCAGTGGCACGCCGGGCTGCCAATCTTGCATGCCGACCGCGCCGCGTCGGCGTTCGAGCTCACTCGAGTCCACGGCGACCTCAGCGCGCCGCGTTGGCCAATAGCGGCGTGCACAGGCGATCGCTCGAGCGCGTTCCCAGAAGTCAGCTGGCACGGGGGGCGATTCCGAGTCCGCGCAAGCCGCCGCGCGGCAGGCGCGCGCGCTCAAGAATTCCGAAACGGCGCGCGTGCTTGCCGGCTCCGGGAAGTCCACAGAATGCGCCAAAACCGCACACAATTCTGGGCCCGCGAGGCCGAGCAGCGCACGCACGATGGACACCATTGAGCCTTCGAACATGCACTCGAAGAGCAGCGCGGACTCAGTCGCCCCTGGCAGCGCGGGCAGCAGCGCCAGGCACGCCGTGTGCAAGGCGGGAAGTTGCGCGAACGCTGCTTCCAGCGCGCGGCGCGCCTGGCCGAGCGCCGCGGCGCAGGACGTCACGTCGCTGACTTCCAGGATCACCGTCAGCGATTGCCGGGGCGCGCGAGTCATGCGCTAATCTTCCGAAACCCCGGTGCGCTCATCGTCAAACAGGCCGCGATGTCGACGACACCGCGCGTAGCAAAGTCCTCCCGACACTTACGGACCAGCTCTCGTCCCGAATCCCCACCCAAGAGCTCCGCGTAACGCTGGCGTGCGCATAGCGCCAGATAACCCATGTCAGCGGCCTCGAGCCCGGGAGCGGCCCGCTCGAACTCTGCGAGCGCGTCGTTGCGCTTCGAGCGCACGGCTGCCAAGCAACCGGCGACGAAATGCCCCATGGGCGCGGCATATTCCGGCTTGTCGCCGAGCACGCGCTTGACCGAGTGCTCGGCCTCACGCAGCAGAGCGCGATCCGTTTCGCCTTCGTCAAGCGCGGCGATCACGCTCAGCGCGCGCTCGAACTCGGAGAAAACTCGCATCAAATGCACCCGCAGGAATTGCGAAGACTCGAGCGCTTGCCAATTTTCTTGCACGAAGGCACGCGCGCGCTTGCCCTCACCGCGGTAGCGATGCACCGACTGCGTCGAGATCAGGCGCCCCCAGTGCCCCGCCGTGAAGCGCCCGGGCTCGCAGGACCGAAACGAGGAGTCGTCCGTCGCCACGCGCCAACCCGTGTCTACGTCATTTGCGGCGAGCGCGGTGATGCAGGCGGGGTAAATCAGGTGCATCAATGCATAGCGATCCGAACGCTCCATGGCTTCGCCGATCAGCGTCGGCATGCGCGCGGCGGCTTCCCGCAGATCACCGCACAGGATCTGGGAATTGCACGACCAGGCCTGGGTATTGGTGAGCTCCCAGGTCACGGCGCGGCAGCGCTCGCGCAAAATGACTTCGGCTTCGTCGAGCATGCGCTGCGCGGCGCGCCATTCGCCGGAAAACACTCGCGCCAAGCCGCCGGCAATCTTCGCCAAGGCGGTACCGTGCGGGTCTTGACTGCGTAACGACAAGCCCTCGGCGGTGCGCACCAGCCGCTCGATGCGATCCCGAGAGCCGGCGCCCACGGCGGCTGCGTTGCCGGCCTCGAGGGCTAGGGCGCGACAAATTCGGATTGGTTCGCCGGCGTCGAGCGCCAAAAGCAAATGCTGCGCGCCAAAGTCCGCGCCGCGCACGACGTCCACCATGGCAAGCCCAGTAGTCGCGGAGAACGCCACGTCCACTCGGGTTAGATCGCTCGCTCGACACAGCTCGCTGGCCGTCGATTTGAAGGTCAGTCCGCGTAGCCGCATGCGCGCGCGATGGTAGAGCAACGAGCCCAGCGCGGCGCTCGAGGATTGCGGGTAGTTGAGACCGACCTTAGCGAGGACAGCGCGCAGCGCCTCGAGCCCTTCGAGGTCGCGTCCGCTTTTCAGACAATGCTCCGCCGCCAACCGCTGCAGCTCGATCGCGCGATCGCTTGGAGCGACTGCCGCGGCTTCTTGATAGGCGTCCGCGGCGTCAGAGCTGCGGCCCGCGTGCACCAAGGCGTCGCCCGCGCGTGCCAAGAGCTCGTGCGGCGGGCGGTCAACGCCGATCTCGATCGCCATGCGGTACAGGCGAGCGGCGCGCATGAATGCGAGGCCGTTCTCGGCGGCTTCGGCGGCTGTCATCACGTGCACGCGGGCGCGCGCGCTGTCGCCTGCGGCCAGGTAATGCTCGACCAACGCTTCCGGGTCGGCCGTACCGCTGCTCTCGAGCGCCTTGGCTAGGGAGCCGTGCCACGAGCGGCGCTGCGCTTTGCTCAAGGTAGCCAGGACGCTGTCGCGCACGCGAGCGTGGTACGTCTCTGCCAGCTCGTGCCCCTCAGCACGAAACGTGCGTACCAAGCGCGCCGCCCGAAGCCGGGCGCGGAGACCGTCGTTTCGTGAAACACCAACGGCTTGTTCCGCCAGGGCATAGCTCAGCGGGCCGTTGGCCACCGACAAGACTTGCAGGAGCGCGCTGGCTTCGCTCGGCAAGTCGGCGACGCGCTGCTGGATGACTTGCTCGAGCGATACGCCGAAGGGGTGCTCGCTGTCGCTGTCGTCGCTGTCGTCGCTTTGGTCGCTGTCGCGCCCGCGACGGTCGAGCTGCCATTGCGCCAGCTCCGACACGAAGATCGGCACGCCGTGGGATTCTAGAGCGATCGCGCGCGCGAGGTCGGAAGGCTCGCCGGGCTCGCCGTCCAGCGATAGCTGCGCCAGCTCCACGGCCTCGTCCGCCGAAAGCTGGTCAATCGACAGCTCGCGCAGCTCCACGCGCGCGCTGATTCGTTTCAGCATCTTGAACAGCTCGGCCAGCACTGGGCTCGACAGCCGTAGCTCTTCGCGAAACCCGCACACTAGCAGCAAGTTCGGCGCGTTCGGCGGCGAGAGCAATTGTTCGAGCAACACCAGACTGTCGATGTCACTCCACTGCACGTCGTCGATGTGCACGATCAGCGGCTTTCGCGCACCCAGCGCGAAGAACAGCTCCTTCAAAGCCGCGAAGGCCCGCTTTCGAAGCTCGATCGGCTCGACGATCTCATGCTCGGGGACGGGCAAGGCGTCGAAGCAGGGCACGGCCCTGAGCACCGGGAAAACACGACCCAAATAGTGCAGCCCGGGCGGCAAGAGCTCCTGAATATCTCGCGGCGGAGAAGTCGTCAGGTAACGGCTCAGCTCATCGACCACGCTGTCCATGCCCTTGAACGGCAAAGCCTCGCGCTCGAAGCAACGCCCGGACAAAACCAGCGCGCCGCACTCCTTGCTCAGCCGATTGAGAAAGCGCCGCGCGAGCACCGTCTTGCCCATGCCGGATCGGCCGGCCATGAGCACCACCACCGCGCGGCCGTGCAGGCTGTCCTCGAACGCCGACTCCAGCACCTGCAGTTGCTGCTTGCGACCGACAAAAGGCCGACGCGCGCCGGTCGTCAGCGCTGACTGCGGCGTTTGGCGACGCCCCGCGGCGCCGCCCGTCGACAGCCGTCGCAGCACGTCCTCGCCGCGCGGCCGCTGGCGCGGATCTGGATGCATCAGCTCCGCGCACAGCGCTTCCAAGTCTTCCGGCACGTCGGCAACGAGCTCGCTCGGGCGGGCGGCACGCGTCCCCTGCTTGCTGAACAGCATATCGTGCGGGCTGCCGCCGAACGGCAAATGATCGGTCAACGCCTCGTACAGCATCACTCCAACGGCGTACCAATCGGCCGGCATGCCCGCTGGCACGCCGCGCGCCTGCTCAGGCGCCATGTACGCCGGCGTGCCCAAAATCTGATCTTCCAGCCGCGGATTATCGCGTGCTGCCTGCAGATCGCCGACTACGCCAAAATCCAAAAGCACCACTCGTTCGTCGCGCGTCACGAGCACGTTGGACGGCTTGATGTCTCGGTGCAGCTTGCCCGCAGCATGAATCGCCAGCACGCCGCGCGCCAGCTGCAGCAACGCGGGCCGCAACCGCGCGATGTCACACAGCCGCGCCGGCGCGGGACTGCGCGCCGCGCTCATCACGCCTGATGTCGACGACGTTGCCTCGGGGATCGGCACGAAATCCAGCGTCGGAGATGCTGAATCCCAAGTCGGAGCGCGATCCGTCCAGGGCGTCAGGAGCGGGCTCAGCTCGGCCGGCTCTTCGTCCCCGTGGTGAACCCAGCGCAGAAAATCCACGCCGTCGAGCAGCTCCATCGTGAAAAACCAATGCTCGCCCTCGGATACCATCTCGTACAGCTGCACGACGTTGGGGTGGGAGATGTCGGCCAGCGCGCGAAACTCGTTCTTGAAACGCAGCAACGCCGACGGCTCGACGTAGGCCATCGTCTTCAGTGCAACGGGCAGCGTCGACTCGGTGTCGCGCGCGCGATACACGACTCCCATGCCGCCCTCCCCGAGCCGGCCTTCGAGCACGAAGCGCTCGGTTCCACCGAACTCTATCGACGCGCGGTTTGCAGGCAAATATGGCCTCTCCGTGAAAGACAACACCGTAGCGCGACCCTTCCGCGCCTCGCAAGCCCCCAAAGCCGGATCTTGCCGCTTCTCGGCGCGGCGTGCGATTCTGCCGTCCGCGAGCGCCGCTAGCGCGACTAGTGGCGGCACACACGCCAAAGGGGGCCTATGTCTGACACTGCGCCATTGACCGTACTGGAACGCCACGTCAGCTATTTCGATACCGACGGAGACGGCCAGATTACCATGGCGCAGACCTTTCGAGGTCTGCGTGGCATCGGCGTCGGGACGGTGATATCGCTGCTGCTCACGCTGCTCATCAATTTGTTCCTCGGCTACCTCACGCATGGCAAGCCCTCTCTCCGCGTATCGGTGCAGGACATCGCGCGCGGCAAACACCCGTACGACACCGGCACTTTCAATGAGCTCGGCGAACGCGACGACGAAGCGTTCGAAGCGTTGTTCAGCGTTCCGACGGCTCAGCCGCCCTTCGATCGCCTCACCCGTGACGAGATCCGCGCCATGATCGCCCGGCGCGGTGATCCGAAAAAGCCCTTCGGCCAGCTCGGCTCCGTGCTCTCGAATTGGTTTTCCGGGCGCGAAATCCAGCTACTTTTGTGCGTCGCCAGCGACTGTAAGAAGGCGCTCCCGAACGGCGAGCTCGCGCCCGCGATCAGCCGCCGCACGTTGCGCCGCTTCTACACCGGGCACTTGTTGTTCTTGCTCGCGCGCCGTCACCGGATCGCAGAGACGCGCGCGCGCCTCGCGCACTAGCGCTGCCGAGCCGGCGCTTTGAACGTCCGCTTGCGCGTCGCGCCGGAGTCACGCGCGCTGCGACCGGGAGCCGTGGGCGTCGCTACGCCGTAATCCGGCGGCACCAGATGCTCCGGCGTGCGGCCGATCAGGTCGTTTCGCCCGGCTTTGCGCAGGGCTTCCCGCGCCAACGCGTGGTGCTGCGGGTCCCACCAAAAGATCAACGCCTTCATCATGCGCTTCTCGCGCATGTCGCGCGCGGTATACACGGGCTCGTTAGTCAGCGGATCGATACCGGTGTGATACATGGCCGTGGCGATCGCCATCGGCGTCGGGATAAAATCTTGGATCTGACGCGGGCGCAGGTTCTGCCGCTTCAGGTACAGCGCTAAGTCGATCGTGTCGCTCAGCGTGGACCCGGGGTGACCAGTGATGAAGTACGGCACGAGGTACTGCTCTTTGCCGGCGGCTTCGCTGGCTTGGCAGAACGCCTGCGCGAAGCGCTCGTACACCTCGATGCCCGGCTTCTTCATCTTCTTTAAGACTTCCGGGTTGGAGTGCTCCGGCGCAACCGAGACTTGCCCGCCGGTATGATGCTTGGCCAACTCGGAGATGAACTCGGGGCTACGCTCGGCCAGATCATAACGAATACCGGACGCGATAAACACGCGCTTTACGCCCTTTTCCTGGCGAACTTTGCGGAGCAAATCGATCAGCGGCTGATGATCCGTCTTCAGGTTCTCGCACACGCCCGGGTGCACACAAGACAAGCGGCGACACGCGCTCTCCGTGCGCTCGTCTTTGCAGGCCATCTTGTACATGTTCGCGGTCGGACCGCCGACGTCCGAGATCGTGCCGCTGAAGCCGGACATGCGTGACAGCTGCCGCACCTCGCGCAGCACGCTGTCGGCTGAACGGCTTTGAATAATGCGCCCCTCGTGCTCGGTGATGCTGCAGAACGTGCAGCCACCGAAGCAGCCGCGCATGGTCACGATCGACTCCTTGACGGTGTCGTACGCCGGAATGCGCTCGCCCTTGTAGTCGGGGTGCGGACGGCGCGTGAACGGCATGTCGTACAGGCCGTCCATCTCGCTTTCGGCGAGCGGCAGGGCCGGCGGGTTGAAGAAGACGGCTTGTTTGCCGTGCACCTGCAAGATGGAGCGACCGTTGTGCGCGTTGGTTTCGAACTGAAAAAGCCGCGACATCGTCGCGAACGCCTGTTTATCGACGCACACTTCCTCGTACGAAGGCAGCACCACGGACTTTCCGTCGCGCACGAAGCGGCTCGGGGCGTCCGCGATCGCCTGCCACTGCTCGGGGTTATTTTTGACGTGCGCCGTGCCGCGCACGTCCGTGAGCGCTGACGCGGGTTCGCCCTCAGCCAGGCGTTTGGCGATCTCCCAAGCGGCGCGCTCGCCCATGCCGAACACGAGCAGGTCCGCCTTGGCGTCGAGCAAGACCGAGCGCCGCACGGAGTCCGACCAATAGTCGTAATGGGCAATGCGGCGCAGCGAGGCCTCGATGCCCCCGAGCACGATCGGCAAGCCGGGGAACGCTTGCCGACACAAGTTCGAATACACCACGCTGGCGCGGTTTGGGCGCGCTTCGGTGCGGCCGCCCGGCGAGTACTGATCCTCACCGCGTATTTTTTTCTGCGCGGTGAGCTTGTTCAGCATCGAATCCAGATTGCCCGCGGTCACGCCGACGAACAGCTTGGGGCGCCCCATGCGTGCGATATCCGCCGGGCTCTGCCAGTTAGGCTGAGCAATCAGACCGACCTTGAAGCCGCGTGCCTCCAAAAAGCGAGCGATGAGCACCGGACCGAACGCCGGGTGATCGACGTACGCGTCGCCGGTGATGATCAAAATGTCGAGCTGCTCGATACCGCGCTCGTCTAGATCCGCCTTGGTCGTCGGCAAGAAGTCCGCGTTCGGCCCGCGCTTTTGCGACCGCGACGGGACTCGGAGCTCGACCAAGGACATTACCGGCCTGTGTAGCACGCGTGCCGCCTTTGGCCCGCGAAGTACGTTCCAGAGCTATTCGGCAGTGCCGAACGTCTCGCGCAGGCGCACCATGTCCGGGTCGAGCACGTAGCCGCCGATCCCGATGCGCAGCGAGACAGTGATCTCGTCGCCCCAGGGCCACCACAGGCCGTAGCCGAGGAGGCGCCCGGAGGTGTCACCGGTGAACACGCGCTGGTCGGTGCGCACTCCGCCCGTGGCTTCCGCGACTTCCTTCAGCGCGGGCGGCCCGTTGACGATGGTCTTCGACGTCCACTCGTTCGGGAGAAAGCGGAGCACGACAGCACGCGCTTCGGCTTCGAGCTCCACGTTGAACGAGGAAGCCACGCATGCGAACCGGCTATCCCAGCTCCATCCGCCTTTGATCCAGGCTTTTTTCAGTTGCTCGAACACCGCGAACAACGCGGCAGACGAGCCAGCACGAGCGTCCATGGTCCAAAACATAGCCGAGAACGACCTCGATCGTCAGGTTTTGGGCAGGCGTCCCGCAACGAGCCGGTTTGCCACCCCGCCACGCGGGCCCGCTGATCGCATATTTGCGCGGTTTCCGTACGGTCCGCCTGGGTCCGCCTGGGTCCGCCTGGGTCGGCCGGGAGCCACGATTCGGTGAGCAGACCGTTGTTGCGTACATGCCGCGCAGCCAGCTCCACTACCAGGCGAGAGCCGCCCTCAGGGCCGCGGTCATTTTATCGGCCAGCTTGTGGTGGGTCTTCAGGCTTGGGTGGTAGTCGCAGCCCAAGCCATCGGCCGCCCGGTCCTGGATGCCGAATTCCAGCAGGGTCAGGTTCTCGTCTCCGGCGTCAGCGCGAGCGGCAAGCACGCCGCGCAGGTAAGCGGACGCCAGCGCGTACTCCGCGTCCTCCAGCATCGGACCGACCGCCAGAAAGAAACGCGCCCCGGGATAATGCCCACGCAGCTCGCTAACGAATTGCGTGTATGCACTTTGAAACGCGACGCCCGGGTCGCCCTGCGCAAAATCGTTCGTGCCCAAGTTGATGACCACCGCATCGGGCACGAACTTCGAACAGTCCCAACGGCTAGTCGCACGCTCGGGTAACGTGCGCGGGTAGAGCTCGGGCATCGCGCGGGCGGTCGTGCCGTCGTTGTTGCGCAGCATGCCGATGCCGGACCAGGCCACGGTGCTTAGCTCGGCTTGCAAGCCGCGCGCCGAAATCGCAGCGTAGCTCAGGTAGTGATTTTGGGTGGAAGGCCAGAATTGACAGGGAAAAGTGCCCTCGTTTCCGTAGCCCGCCGAGATCGAATCACCGATCACTTCCAGCCGTCGCGCGGCAGCTGGAGCATTCGGCAAGTAAGCACTGGGCGCGATGTCGAAGCCGCAGAGCGTGGTCTCCCCCAAGAACGCTTCGCTCCGTCGATACAACAGGAGATCGTGCGGGCCATCACTGAGCCCGTTGCCGAGCGAATACGTTTTCGCCCCTGCCTGCGTCGAGAGCAACGTGTGTTTGCCATCGAGCACGACCTCGAACGCATTGCTCCCACTGTCACGAAGCGTGACGCCGACAGCGCTGCCCGCGAAGCGCACGGCGATCGCGGAGCCGGACCACGCGAACACTGGCGCCGCGGGGTTCGACTCATCGAAGCGTCCGATCAACCGCGGACCCCGCGCGCCTTCGTTGTTCACCGTCGCACCTCCGCCGAGCTCGTCCCGGCGCTGTTGCCATTAGCGTGCGACGCGCCGCAGCGCGCGCAGAACAGAGAGCGAACCAGCCCAAGGAGCAGCCTCTGCCGCAGCATCCGCGCAGCTTGCCAGGACGCGCGCTGCGCAGCGCGCTCCGTTTCAGCTCCGTTTCTTCAGCAGGCCCCGTGGCCGGCAGAATCGTAAACTCTCGTGCGATTTTCTCTTGTTGAGCGCTCGCTTGCCTGTGCTATGAACCGCCCCGCCGTCAACGGGGCGGTAGTTAAGTTGGTTATAACGCCGGCCTGTCACGCCGGAGGCCGCGGGTTCGAGTCCCGTCCGCCCCGCTAAGCTCGAGCGATTCCCACCTGTCCAAACGGTGGTGCGACGCCTCGCGGCAAAAAGCAGATTGCATCCCCGCCGGACAGGGCGGGACGGCACTGTGCTTGCTGGCCGGAGAGCTGGCATGGCCAGGAGAATCTCGTGAAGGTGGGGCTGGGCTCATTGAGTCTCACTTGTTGCTAACGCACCCGCTGTTCGAGGCGTCGCGACAGGACGTCACCTTCCCGCTCCACGTAGCAGGTGGAACGCATCTTCAACCTGGCCTGCCCCGCTTCGCGGTGCACTACCAGCTCGCTCCAGTGCAGACCGCGAAGTCCAGCGTCGACGACTCGGTCCCGGGCGTGCTGCGCGTGATGGACAGCGAGGCCGGCTTCACCGGCCGCGTCAACCTCGGCAATCCCAGCGATGGACGCCAAACGTGAATCTCGAAGATGGTTTGAAAGAAACGATCGCCTGCTTTCGTCGCACCTTTAGTGCGTAGACGCTCTGCGTAGTCGAGCCCTCGGCCAGAAGTCCGAGCGCGAATCTGCGGTGCCTGCGGGGTAACCCTCGCGTAGCAAAAGGCGTCGAAAAAAATGCATCGCAAATGGAAACTCGCTTTGGGGGCTATCCAGGGTGGACAACCCGCGGGCGATGCTATCCTCGGAGACGAAACGAGCGAATTTGTGACACTTGCGGCCCGCTGCCGAGCACTTAACTCCGTTGGTTCCCTAACCCTCGTCAAGTCCCGTCGACTCAGCTGTATTCAGCGCAGAAAAAGGATTTCCGTCTTGAGAACTTTGCAAAGCTTTCTATTGGTTGGCGTGGTCTGTGCCGCAACGGCGGCGATTCTCCCGGGATGCGGCAGTAGCGGCGGCGGAACAACCGCCAGCACCGAGGGGGGGGCAACGGGTACCGCGGGCGCAACGGGCACCGCCGGCGCAACG
>OLLW01000527.1_pt1 | contig 18531 bp, 13 predicted proteins | sample 1604611 | NCBI WGS metagenome assembly OLLW01 (sample SAMEA104055725, study PRJEB20765) | soil metagenome | biome: Arctic tundra; feature: Polygonal ground; material: soil | place: USA | collected 2011-09 | depth 0-0.5 m | reverse complement strand
GTTACGCCTCCTCAACGTACCTTCTACCCCTTCGGGTATCACGAAGCGTGGCAGGTACGCCTCGTCGCCGTGCCTTGGTCTGCTCGCGCCTCTTCGACGAGCTCGGTCCTGGGTTCTAGGACTGCCTCAAGAGCCTCAAAACTTTGGCCTTCACGAAACGCAAAGCGGTTACTGATTCCGGCCTGCCCTCGCTGAACGAGGCGCGAGCCGAGCGTCGTCGAGCGATCGCCCTAGGGCGCGTGCGCATGGCGTCTATTCCACCGCAATTCTGGCTGTGGACGGCGGTCGCGCTAGGCGCTTTTAGCGTCGTGTATTGGCGCATCTCGCAGGGGCAGATCGAAACGCGCCGCAGCCAAGTCATGGCCAAGCAGCGTGCCATCGCGCTCACCCTGGGCCCGAAGATCATCCCGTTCCGCGAGCAGGTCGAGGGCTGGGTTCGCGAGCTGGCCGCGGGCTGGCCGGGGGATTTCGTCGACCCCGGCGCGTCGCTCGACAAGATCAGCACCAGCCCGGGCGTGTATTTTCGGCTGCGGATGTCGAACACCGGCTCGGTGAAGGCGATCCGCACGGCGGCGCGCAGCTCGCTGCATGACGGCTTCACATCGTGCCTGTTCGTGCGCGTGGGCGCGCCGGACCCGACCAAGGGCCCCGCGTGTCGCGTCACTGCGGACTGCGTTTCAGGTCTTCTGTGCAATGAGTGGAACGCCTGCTCCGAACCACCGCGGCCGTACAACATGCGCCTGGCGTATCGCGCGTTGCGGGTGCTTTCGAGCGACTGGACGGACGAGGTCCACGAAGCCGATACCGAGCTCGGCCTGAACGCCTACGATCGTGATTTGGACGGGGTCGCCAAGCGCGACGTGCCCGTCGCCGTCGACCTTCTTTCGCGTTCGCGCTACTTCACCTTGGTGCTCGACGAGGATCCAGCGGGGGGCGTGCCGCCGGAAGCGCCGGACGCCGGTGAAACCAACGACGAGCGCGTGCAGCGCGAGCCGCATGCAGCGCGAATCGGGATTTGGGATCTGAAGAGCAAGAGCCCGCTGTTGCGGCTCAAAGCTGACGCTGACGGGCAGTTCGTGCCAGTCGGCGATCGCGTCGTGCAGAACCCGGAGACTCTGGCGGCCGAGCAGCGTCAGACCAACAGCTGCGCGCTCGCGCTTGCCGTGCGAGGCGCTCTGTCCAAAGACTCAGCGGCTCAGACGCCGTAGCCGCCGCCGCCCGGCGTTTCGATACGCAAGCGATCGCCCGCGGCGACGTCGAAAACGGCGTGCCCCGGCACTTCACGGCCGTTGTGCAAGTTGCGCCCGGGCGTGCCCGGCTGCCCACCGGCCAGACCGAACGGCGCGGTGTCACGCCGTTCGCTGAGTAGAGATACGGTTAGCGGTTCGAGAAATTCGTACTCGCGGCAGACGCCGTCTCCGCCGTGGAACTGTCCTGGACCTCCGGAGCCGCGCCGCACCGAGAACTCGTGGATGCGCACCGGGAACCTCCGCTCGATGACTTCCGGGTCGGTGATGCGGGTGTTGGTCATGTGCGTATGCACTGCGCTGGCGCCGTTGAATGTCGGACCTGCGCCGGCGCCTCCGGCGATGGTTTCGTAGTAACCGAAGCTTTGCTGACCGAAGCTGACGTTGTTCATCGTGCCCTGGCTCGCCGCGGCGCGACCGAGCGCACCGAGCAATACATCGACCACGCGCTGCGAAGTCTCGACGTTGCCGCCAGCGACGGCTTTGCCAGGCCCCGGATTCAAGATGCTGCGCTCCGGGATTCGCACCGTGACGTGGCGCAGGCAGCCACTGTTGAGGGGGATCGCGCGGCCGACCAGCGTGCGCAGGACGTACAGCACCGCGGCCAAAGTCACGGCGCGCGGCGCGTTGAGGTTGCCGGGCGACTCCCGGTCGGAAGCGCTGAAGTCGAGCTCGAGGCGACCAGGCGCGACGTTTGCGGTGACGCTGATCTGCGTACCGTCGTCCAATTGGTCCTGGAAGGTGTGGCTGCCGGGGCTCAGGTCGCCCAGCGCACGCGCCACGCTGTCGGCGGCGAGATCCTGCACGGCTTGCATGTAGCGCTCGACGCGAGGGAGGCCGTGCTCGCGGACTAAGTCGTTGAGCAGTCGCGCTCCGGTGCGCGCGGCCGCGATCTGGGCCTCTAGGTCGGCGAGGTTTTCCAGCGGCCGCCGCGCGGGAAACGGACCTGCCGCCAAGGTTTGCAAGATCAGCTGGCGATCCAGTGTGCCGGAACGCGCCACGCGGAGCCCACTGAACACGCAGCCCTCCTCAGCGAGGCTGCCCGAAAATGCCGGCATCGAGCCGGGAGTGATGCCGCCAATGTCCGAGTGATGGCCGCGCGTCGCACTGAAGAAGCGTAACCTGCCGCTCGTGTCGTGAACCGGGATCACGACGGTCATGTCCGGCAAGTGCGAGCCGCCGAACGCTGGATCGTTGGTTACGAATGCATCGCCGGGCAACAGCTCGAAATGAGCGTCAATCACCGCGCGCACGGACTCGCTCATCGCGCCCAGGTGCACCGGGATGTGCGGGGCGTTGGCGACCAAGTCGCCCTTGCGATCGAAGATTGCGCACGAAAAATCCAGCCGTTCGCGGATGTTAGTGCTCTGCGCGATGCGCTGCAGCGTGTGCCCCATCTGCTCTGCGATAGACATGAACGCGTTGCTCATCACCTCCAGGGTCACGGGGTTGGGCGCAGCTTGGGTGTCGGGACTGGTTGCATCCGCGGGTTGCGGTGTGGTGTTGGCGAGCGGTCTTGCGACGAGGATGCCGTCCGCGCGACACTCGAGCTCGAAATCGGGGTCAACGACGATGGTCGCAACTGCTTCTGCGATCAGCGCTGGGCCGCGGATGCGCGACGATTCGGTCAACGCCTCGCGCTCGAAGATCGGCACTTTGTCGTAGCGCGTGCCGCGATGCCAGAGCGTGCCGAAGCGCTCAGGCGGGGGGAGCGCGCCGGCGCGGAGCACGGGCAGCGCGAGGCTCGTGATCGCTGACGGAACGCGCGCCTCGACGCGCAGTGTGGTCAGCTCAATGCTCGCGTCGGGGCGGCTATGACCAAAGCATTGAGCGTGCTCCGCATGAAAGCGACGCGCGAGCTCCGCGGCGCTGCCAAGCGGCAAGGTGAGCGTGGTCTCGCTGCCCGAATAGCGGAGATCAACGTGGCGCACCGCTTCGGCCTGGGTTCTGCCGCCCTGGGTTCTGCCGTTCTGCTCGGCGACGGCCGCGCGCGCTTCGGCTTCGAGGGACTGAAAGGCGGGCTCGAGCGTTGCCAGCGAGTCCTCCGCAAGCACCTCTGCACCCGCGTCTCGAGAGCTGTGGTGGCTCAGATCCGCCAAGCCGATGCCGTATGCCGAGAGCACGCCTGCTAGAGGATGAAAAACGACCTCGGGCATTTCGAGTAACCTTGCGAGCGCACACGCATGCTGACCGCCGGCGCCCCCAAACACGACCAAGGCGTGCTCTCGGACGTCGAAACCGCGCGCGACCGACACTTTGCGTAGCGCCTCGGCCATGTTGCGATTCGCGATTTCGAAAAATCCCTGGGCCACGCTGTCGGGTGTCGCAAGGTGGCCTGCGTCGCGCAGCTGGCCCGCGATCGCATCGAGCGCGCACTGCACCGGCTCAACGTCGAGGGGCAGCGGGAAGCGGTGCGGGAGCAGACGGCCGAGCGCGAGGTTCACGTCGCTGACGGTGAGCGCGCTTGCGTTTGCTTTTCCGTAGCAGAGCGGCCCGGGATCGGACCCTGCGCTGTCCGGTCCGACGGTTAGGCGTCCGTCCGCAAGACGGCAAATCGAGCCGCCGCCGGCCGCCACAGTGTGAATGGCGAGCATCGGCGCGACCACGCGTACGCCCGCGACCTCGTGCTCGTAGCGGCGCTCGAACGAGCCCGCGTAGCGCGACACATCGGTGGATGTGCCGCCCATGTCGAAGCCGAGCACCTGCGGCAAGGCAAGCTGCTTGGCGATGTGCGCCAGCGCCACGCTGCCGCCTGCGGGCCCGGAGAGCAGTGCGTTGGGCCCGCGGAAGTGAGCCGCGTCGCATAGCCCGCCGCTGGACTGCATCAGCGTGAGCGTGCTCCCCGGGAGCTCCGCCTGCAGCGTGCGCATGTAGCGCCGGAGTCGCGGGGTCAGGTAGGCGTCGACGCTTGCCGTGTCGCCGCGTGCTAGCAGCCCGATGCGGGGCGCCAATTGATGCGACAGCGCGACCTCGGAAATGCCCGCTATGCGGGCGATCCCAGCGACCTCGCGCTCGAGCATGCCCGTGCGATGATCGCCGAGCACGACGATTGCTACGCTGTCGAAGCCCGCACTGCGCAAAGCCACTAGCTCCGCGAGCAGCGGCGCGTGATCCGGGCGCGCTAGCGGTGTTCCAGCGCTGTCCGCGCGCGCGTCTATCTCTAACACTGCGTCGTACAGCAGGCTCGGCTTCTGAATCGCGAGCGCAAACAAGTCGGGCCGCGCTTGCGTGCCTATCTCGAGCAAATCTCGAAAGCCGCGCGTGATTAACAGGGCGAAACGCTGGCCTCTGCGCTCCAGGAGCGCGTTGGTAGCGAGCGTCGTGCCCATGCGCACGTTGCACACCGGGATCGGCTCGCTCGGACCAAGCCCCAATAGCGCGCGGATGCCCTCGAGCGGCGCACGGTCGGAGGACAGCACCTTGGCCACGCGCAACGCGCCCTGATCATCGATCGCTAGGCAGTCCGTGAAGGTGCCGCCGCGATCGATGAAGAAGTCCAAGAGACCGCTACGCGCTAGGCCGCGCTAATTCAGGAGCCGCGGGTGGGGCACGCCCTGGGCGTCCACGCCGCGCAGGTCGAAGGTGATGGCGCCGCTTTCCGCGCGCACGATCACGTGTCCGCCGTGCTCGAGCTGGCCGAACAAAAGCTCGTCACCGAGCGGCTTCTTGATCTCGTCTTGGATCAAGCGCGCGAGCGGACGAGCGCCGTTTGACTTGTCGTAGCCTTTTTCAGCCAAGTACGTGCGGGCGGACTCGGTCAGCTCGATCGTGACATCGCGATCCGCGAGCTGGTCGCCGAGCTCACGGATGAACTTGTCGACGACGCGGTTCATCACTGCGGGCGAAAGCGGGTCGAACGCGATGCGCGCGTCCAGCCGATTGCGGAACTCGGGGCTGAAGGTGTTGCGCAGAGCGAGCGAGTCCGTGCCTTGCGTGTCGCGGTTGCCGAAGCCGACCATGCCGCGCGCCATGTCCTGTGCGCCGACGTTGCTAGTCATGATCAGCACGACGTGCCGGAAGTCACCTTGCTTGCCGTTGTTGTCGGTCAGCGTGCCGTGGTCCATGACCTGCAAGAGCACGTTGAACACGTCGGGGTGGGCTTTTTCGATCTCGTCGAGCAAGAGCACTGCGTGCGGGGTTTTGGCGACGGCTTCGGTGAGCAGTCCGCCGCGGTCGTACCCGACATAGCCGGGCGGCGCGCCGATCAAGCGCGACACGGTATGGCGCTCCATGTACTCGCTCATGTCGAAGCGAATCAGCTCAATGCCGAGCGTCTTCGCTAGCTGGCGGGCGGCCTCCGTTTTCCCGACGCCGGTGGGGCCGGTGAACAAGTACGAGCCGATGGGCTTCTCCTTGGGACGTAGCCCAGCGCGTGACAGCTTGATCGCCGAGGCTAGCTCCGCGAGCGCGCGATCTTGCCCGAAAACGGCCTTCTGCAGGTCAGACTCCAAGGTCTTCAGCGCCGACTTCGCGTCGGCGGTGACTTGGCGCGGGGGGATCTGCGCCATGCGCGCCAAGACTGCCTCGATGCGCTCGACGTCGACGATGATCGACTCCGCGTTCGGCAGAGCTTCGAGCTTGGCGTCCGCGCCGCCTTCGTCCATCAGGTCGATCGCCTTATCGGGCATCTTCTTGTCGCGCAGATGCCGATCGGCGAGCGTGGCTGCGGCCTCGATTGCGGGATCCGTGTAGGCGACGCCGTGGAACTCTTCGTAGCGTGGCTTCAGGCCCTGCAGAATTTGGATGGTTTCACTCAGGCTCGGCTCGAGCACGTCGATCTTCTGGAAGCGGCGCGCGAGCGCGCGGTCTTTCTCGAAGTGCGAGCGGTACTCCTCGAACGTAGTCGCGCCGATGCAGCGCAGTTTGCCGTTGGCCAGGGCCGGCTTGAGCAGATTTGCGGCGTCCAGAGTGCCACCGCTGGCGGCTCCTGCACCGACCATGGTGTGGATCTCGTCCACGAACAGGACGGCGTGCGGCAGGCTTTCGATTTGCTTGAGCACCGCTTTGACGCGATTTTCGAAATCACCGCGGAAGCGCGTGCCGGCGACCAGCGCGCCCATGTCCAGCGAGTAGATCACGACGTCTGCCAGCGGCGCGGGGATGTCCCTAGCCACGATTTTCGCCGCCAGGCCTTCGACGATGGCTGTCTTGCCGACGCCTGCGTCACCCACGAACATGGGGTTGTTTTTGCGCCTGCGGCACAGCACCTGAATGGCTCGGCGCAGCTCCTTCTCGCGGCCGACGAGCGGCTCGATATTGCCGGCCTTGGCCTGCTCGTTCAGGTTGATCGCGAATTTTGCCAGCGCATCAGCGGGCGGCGCGGCGTCGCTGTCTTCGTCGCTGTCGTTGTTGGCGCGCTCGCCCGAGGTAAGCGCGTCCTCGTCGTCGCCGTCTTTGCTGACGCCGTGGGAGACGAAATTCACCAAATCATAACGGGTGAGGCCGGACTCGGTGAGCGCAGCGACGGCGGGCGAATCGAGCTCGCTGAAGATGGCGATCAGTACGTTGTGCCCTTTCAGCTCCTCTTTGCCGCTGTTTTGAACGTTGATTGCGGCACGGCTCAGCACGCGCTGGAAACCGCGCGAGGCGCTCAGGTCGAGCTCCTCCGGTTCGGGCACGCGGCCCACTTCCTCGTCGAGGAAACGGTCCAAGGCGCGCTTCAGCTTGTCGACGTCCCCGCCTGCCATCTTAGCGACGCGAGCGGTGGCCGGATCTTGAAGTAACCCGTAGAGCAAGTGCTCCACGGTCATGACGTCGTGACGACGACGAATGGCTTCGCTCTGCGCGAACGCGCAGGCTGCTTCGACTTCAGCGCTGACTTTCACTCGTCCGACCCTCCGAAGCCTTCCGGCTCTGCAGTGCATTTGAGCGGGTGACCGTGCTCCTTGGCATAATCCATGACCAAAGACGCTTTCGTTTCGGCGATGTCGCGGCTGAAGACGCCCGCGACGCCGTAGCCCTTGCGATGGATATTGAGCATGACACTCGTGGCGGCCGTCTCGTCGAGATGAAAGAACTTCATCAGTACGTGCACCACGAATTCCATCGTCGTGTAGTCGTCGTTGTGAAAGACGACCACGTACTTACGTGGCTTCTTGGTCTTTGGCCGTTCCGCGACGGCGAGGCCGTCGTCGCGCTCCGGGTTCACTCGCTCGTTAGGCGGCATGAAGTATCCCGGAGAATCTGAGCACGCTCGCCCCAAATGTCCATGGGGGCACGGGATTCCGGCCGGGCAGCGGCCGTGGCGGCGGGTTCTGGGCGCAGGATCGCCCGCGGCGTCCCTGAACAGAGAGCTCGGATTCAGGGCACCTCAGGGAGAGGGTGCCCCGAAACAGTCGCCGACCGCAAATACGGTCGAATCTATCAGGTCGCGGTCTTCGCTGGCGTCTTGGGCTTGGCGGCTTCCGCGTTTTCGCGGGCGCGCTTCAGCTCCCATTCGGCGTTTTTCTTGGCGCGACGTTCACGCTTGCGACGGGCGGTGCGAGGATCTTGCGGGCTTCCCATGATGGTGGCGCTCTTTAGCAGAGGTTTTCGGGCCTGTCCCTAGAAAATCGGGGGGACTCTGCGGGTTTGGCGGACGTTGCCTCAGATGGTCCAGGTATCGCCGCTATTTAACAGTTTATCGAGGTCTCCCCGACCAGATCTCAGCTCGGCCGCGATCCGCTGCTCGGTCAGCGCGGCGTCGTAAGTGGGCCGAGTATGAGCAAACAGCACGCCCAGAGCCACTGGGAATTCCGGGTACGGCATATGGGCTAGCATATAGGCCAGGGTCGGGTTGGTCTCGTCGTGGACGACGAGATCCGCCTCCGTGACGCTGTTTTCTGCGCTCGGCACCAGGCTCACGACCTCAAGGTGGACGGTGCGCGTGTTGAGACGGATGCCCTTGTCTCGGTTGGCACCGAAGATCAGCGGCTTGCCATGCTCGACCCGAATCTGGTGGTCGGCCTTGTGGCTCTTTTCCGTAAACGAGTCGAACGCGCCGTCGTTGAACACGTTGCAGTTTTGGTAAATCTCGATGAAGGCGGTGCCGCTGTGCTGAGCCGCGCGCCGCAGGACGTCCCCGAGGTGCTGCGCCTCGATGTCCACTGAGCGCGCCACGAAACTGCCGTTCACGCCGAGCGCGACGCACGCCGGATCGATCGGCTGGTCCGCCGAGCCCACGGGCGTGCTCTTGGTGATCTTCCCGACCTCGCTCGTTGGTGAGTATTGGCCCTTAGTCAGCCCGTAGATGCGATTGTTGAAGAGCAGGATCTTGATGTCTACGTTGCGGCGCAGGCAGTGCATCAAGTGGTTTCCGCCGATGCTCAGGCCGTCCCCGTCACCTGTCGCGAGCCAGACGCTGAGCTTCGGGTTTGCGATCTTGATGCCTGTAGCGAATGCAGGCGCGCGCCCGTGGATCGTGTGAAACCCGTACGTATTCATGTAGTACGGGAAGCGGCTGCTGCAGCCGATACCGCTCACCCAGACGATCTGCGAAAGGGGCAGACCGAGCTCCGGCATCATCTTCTGCACGTTGGCTAGGATAGAGTAGTCCCCGCAGCCGGGGCACCAGCGAACGTCCTGATCGGTCTCGAAATCTTTTTTGGTTAGCCGCGTCGGTTCGACGATGTTCGACATGTTCAGCTCTCCATCATCTGGCGGATGCGCTCTTCGATCTCGCTGATCTTGAACGGGTGACCTTGGACCTTCGGAAAGCTTTCTGCGGGCACTAGGTACTGGCTGCGCACGAGCTTCACGAGTTGGCCCAGGTTCAGCTCGGGCACGAGCACGCGATCGAAGCGCTTCAGTAGCTCTCCCAAGTTGCGGGGCAACGGGTTTAGGTAGTGCACGTGGGCGTGCGAAACCGATAGCCCGCGCGCGCGGCAACGCTGCACGGCCTCGCGGATCGAGCCGTAAGTCGAGCCCCAGCCGAGGACGAGCAATTTGCCGCTCTCGTCCCCAACGTCGATTTTCTGTTCGGGGACGTCGTTGGCGATGCCGGCGATCTTGGCGGCGCGCGTTTGGCACATCAGCTCGTGATTGGCTGCGTCATACGAGATGTGCCCCGATTTGAAGTCTTTCTCGAGGCCGCCGATGCGGTGCGTGAGCCCCGGGGTACCGGGGATAGCCCAGTTGCGCGCGAGCGTTGCAGGGTCGCGCAGGAACGGATGAAAGCCTTCTGGATCGGTTCGGAACTTCACCTCGAAGCGCGGCAAGTCACTGAGCTTCGGGATTTTCCAGGGCTCCGTGCCGTTGGCCAGGTAACCGTCAGTCAGCAGAATCACTGGCGTCATGTATTTCAGCGCCAAGCGCGCGGCCTCGATGGCCATGTAGAAGCAGTTGCCCGGCGACGACGCCGCGATCACGCACACGGGTGACTCGCTGTTTCGGCCGTAGATGGCTTGCAGCAAATCCGCTTGCTCGGTCTTCGTGGGCAGGCCGGTGCTCGGGCCGCCGCGCTGAACATCGACGATCACGAGCGGCAGCTCGGTCGCCATAGCAAGTCCGATGCCCTCCATCTTGAGCGCGAGGCCGGGGCCGCTGGTAGTCGTGACGCCGAGGTTGCCCGCATAGGAAGCGCCAATCGCCGCGCATACGGCTGCGATCTCGTCTTCAGCTTGCACGGTGGTGACGCCGAAATGCTTGTACTTGCTGAGCTCGTGCAAGATGTCGCTGGCAGGCGTGATCGGGTAAGCGCCGAGCACCATGTTCAGCCCCGAGAGCTGCGTCGCGGCGAGCAACCCCCACGCGGTCGCAGTGTTGCCGCCGATGTTGCGGTACGTACCGGGCGAAACCGGAGCGGCCGGCACTTCATAGCGGTTGTGGGAGATCTCCGCGGTTTCGCCGTAAGCGTGACCGGCTTTTAGCGCGGCGATGTTGGCTTGCACCAAGTCATCGCGTTTTTTGAATTTGCCTTGGATCCACTTCACCGTCGGCTCGAGCGGGCGCCCGTAAAGCCAGAACATCAGCCCTAGTGTCCAAAAATTCTTGCAGCGGTGAGCCTCTTTGTTCGAGAGGCCGAGGTCCTTCACTGCCGTCACCGTGAGCTTGGTGATGTCGATGTTGACCAAGTTGAAACCGCTGAGCGACCCGTCCTCGAGCGGGTTGGCTTCGTAGCCGGCCTTCTTCAGATTGGCGGTCGAGAAGGCGCCCGCGTTCACGATCAAGAGCCCACCGCGCTTCAGATCGCGCAGGTTGGTCTTGAGCGCCGCCGGGTTCATGGCGACAAGCACGTCGGGCGCGTCGCCTGGGGTGAACACGTCCTGAGACGCGAAGTTGATCTGAAACCCCGAGACCCCATAGAGCGTCCCTGCGGGCGCCCTGATCTCTGCGGGGAAGTCGGGGAACGTTGCGAGGTCGTTTCGCGCAAGCGCGGCCGCGGCCGTGAACTGATCCCCGGTCACCTGCATGCCGTCGCCTGAGTCTCCAGCAAAGCGCACGACGGCGCTTTCGAGGACGGTTCGCGTGCCGGGCGAGGGGGCAGTGTTGGGCGGGGTCATGATGCGGAAGTCCGCAAATCTCGCCCAAATACGCGCATTGTCAAGCAACCCGATGGGGAATTGGGACTTAGCGCGCGCGGGGCGCGTCGGCTAGCCGACTTGCGCGAGCCCCGGCTACCTTCGGGTTTGCCTAGGCAAGGTTCAAGTCGTCGGCGTGGCGTGTTTTTCGAGCAAGGTCGCCAGCCGGGGGGCGGCTCCCTCAACCTGCTTGTGGGCCATTGGACGTAACTTTTCGTAGGTCTTCTTGATGGCCTGGCCCTCGGCGCGGGCGGCGCGCTTGTCGGTCACGGCGAGCAGCGCCTGCGCCACGCGAGCGGTGTTTTCGCGCAAGTACGCGCCGGCCGGTGTCTTTTTCTGCGCGGCCTCTTGATAGATAGGGTCCACCGCGTCCAAGAAATCGTCCAGCAGATTGTTGACGGTGTCGCGCACGAACCCGGGGCGAACACCTTGAACGATCCTGTAGGCGCCCTTGATGGCAATGCCGCTCAGGCCGCCCTTGTCGGCCACTTCCTGGTCCAGCACCTGGCAAGCGTCCACGATTACGGCTTCCCGCTTGTCTCCCGTTCCCATCTGTTCGCGTAAGCTCGGCATTTTTCCCTGACTTTCTGACTGCGCCCGCGCTCGTCTTGGCGGACGGCGCTATATACCGCGCGTCGCGTCGCGGGCACAGCCCCCCGCAAATGTCCCGAGTTACTTGACTGGGCGCCGCCCGGTTGGGCCTAATGGAGGGCCGAGCTTAGCCGCGGCTGGCAAGACCAAAAGCGGAGTAATCGAGGCAATCGCCCGCGTTTCAGCATGACCGAAGAGCTCAAGCAAGGTTCCAAGCTCGGAAATTACGAGCTCCTGCTGAGAGCGGGACGGGGCGGAATGGCCGCGGTCTGGGTTGCACGCGAACGCGCCGTGACGAGCAAGGATGACCGGCTCGTGGCCGTGAAGGTCATGCTCACCGAGCTCGCCGACGAAAACGAGTTCATCAAGATGTTCTTGGATGAGGTTCGGCTCGTCCGCAGTATTCGGCATCCTAACGTGGTCGACGTCTACGACGTTGGCGAGCACGACGGCATGATGTGGATGGCGATGGAGTGGGTGGAGGGCGAGTCCCTGCACACTGTGATCGCCGAGGCCGGCAAGCGCCGAGCGATCCCACCGGAGCTCGCAGTTCGAATCATCGCGGACGCCGCCGCAGGTTTACACGCGGCGCACGAGCTGCGCGATCTCGATGGCAGCCTGCGCGGGGTCGTGCATCGCGATATTTCGCCGCACAACATCCTGATTGGCACAAACGGCATCGTAAAGCTGGTGGATTTCGGAGTTGCGAAAGCCGTCGGTCGCATCAGCGAGGCGACGCGCGCGGGCCAACTCAAGGGCAAGTTCGGCTACATGTCGCCCGAACAGGCGCTGGGCAAAGGCGTTGATCGCCGTAGTGACATTTTCTCGCTGGGCATCGTGCTTTTCGAGCTGACCACCAGTCGGCGGCTGTTCCGCGGCGAGCACGACATCGAGACGTTGCGTTTGGTGATCTCGGGAGCTATCCCGAAGCCGACCGTGATCGACGGCAAGTACCCGGTGGAGCTCGAGCGCATCGTGCTGAAGGCTTTGGAACGCAACGTTTCGGCTCGCTACCAAACTGCGGCCGAGCTCGACCATGACCTGCGCGCGTACCTCAAGGCCGAGCGCCTGATCGTGCCGCAGAGCGGGGTCGCAGGGATCCTCAAGCGCGTGCTCGGGGAGCGCATCGAGCAGCGGCGCAAGGCCGTGCGGGCCTCGCTGAAAGCGCTCAGCAGCGGCGCGGTTCCGACGGCACAACTGTTACCGAATGATCCCGCGTTCACACCGACCGGCAAGGATCGCATCACCGTGAGCGGCGTGAGTACGGTGACGGGGACGGGCCTGAGTGGGCTCAGTAGCACCGGGGGTACCTCGCCCAGTGCAGTCGTGCATTCGCCGCTGGAACCGAGCCAAGGGGGCGTCCCTCGGCGCGCTCCGCGGGCTCGTTTGAGCACCGCGAGCGTGCTCGGCTACGCCATCGGTTTGACGGGTCTCGCGATCGCTCTGTTCGTTCTGCTCTTCATGCGCTGAGCCGCGCCGAGCAGCGAACCGGCGGGCCGTTCGCGGTTCACGCGACTTCACGTATCTTATCGGGACGCGTCGCGTCTCACGCGGGGAGCGTTTGGCGTAATTCCAGAGAGCCGGTAGCAGTAATGCGTCGCTGGGGGACAGTGACTAGTAAGCGCGCGAGCTCGGAACGCCGTGCGGTGTGCTTCTCGCAATGCGTGCGCTAGAGTCGGACGGTCCTCAGTCAGTCTCGAGAATCATGGGCAAGCTCCTCGTCGTCGACGACCAACGCAACATGCGCACGACGCTAGCAATGATGCTGCGTGGCGGCGGCTATGAGGTCGACGAAGCTGCCGATGGCGCACAAGGTCGAGAGCTCGGCGCGACGGGCGCGTACGACGTCGTAATCACCGATCTGCGCATGGGCGAGTTCGACGGCATCGACGTGCTGCGCGCGACCAAGGAGGCGCAACCCATGACCGAGGTGATCGTGATGACCGCCTACGGTACGATCGAAAGCGCCGTTGAGGCGATGCGCGTCGGCGCCTTCGACTACATTCAGAAGCCGTTCAGCGAACAAGAGCTGATCGTCAAAGTGTCGAAGGCGTTCGAGAGCCGTCGGCTACACGGTCAGGTGCAGCTCTTCGCTCAAGAATTCAAAGAGCGCTACCACCTAGAGAAGATCATCGGCCGCTCGCAATCGATTCGCGATGTTTTGACGCGGGTCGTGAAGATAGCGCCCACCGACGCCATCGTGCTGATCACGGGCGAAAGCGGCACCGGCAAGGAGCTGGTCGCGCGGGCAGTCCACGCCAATAGCAAGCGCGCCCATCGTCCGTTCGTCACCGTCAATTGCGCGGCGATCAGCGAGACTCTGCTCGAGAGCGAGCTTTTTGGGCACGCCCGAGGCGCCTTTACCGGTGCTGTCTCGGCGCGCAAGGGGTTGTTCGAAGAGGCCGACGGCGGCACGTTCTTCTTCGATGAAATCGCGGAGACCACGCCCAGCTTTCAGGCCAAGCTGCTGCGCGCGATTCAAGAAGGCGAGGTGCGTCGTGTGGGCGAGAACAAGCCCATCACGATCGACATTCGCGTGGTCGCGGCCACGAATGTGGATTTGAGCTTGGCCGTCGAAGAGCGCCGCTTTCGTCAGGACTTGTACTATCGCCTGAACGTGGCTCGCTTTCACTTGCCGCCGCTCCGCGAACGGCGGGAAGACATTCCGCTCTTGGCGGAGTTCTTCTTGGACAAGTACAACCGCAAGATGAATGCGCGGGCGCGCCCCGCCGAAGGCGTGATGGACAAGCTCATCGCCTACGACTTCCCCGGCAACGTCCGCGAATTGGAGAACCTGATCGAGCAGTCCGTCGCGCTCTGCACTGGCAGCGTGATCACGGTCGATGACGTGCTGCCCGAGGCCCCGCGCAAAGCGGGCCGTGCTCCCGGCAAAACACTGGCCGACATCGTCGATGAATCCGAGCGCCAGGCGTTGGAAGCCGCGCTCCGGGCTTCCGACGGAAGTCGCGAACGGGCCGCTGAAGCCCTCGATATCAGCCCGACCACGCTCTGGCGCAAGATGACTCGGCTCGGCATTACGTTCGAGAATCGTTAAGACGCTCTTAGCCGCGCATTCGCTGGCGTGCCGCCGGCAAATCTGGTTCCTTTCGCCCGTGAAGACGGCCGCATTCGACTATGAGCTCCCGGAGGCGCTGATCGCGGCGCACCCGATGGAGAGGCGCGACGGTGCGCGATTGCTGGTTGTCTGTGGCGACGAGCATCGTGATTCGAGCATCGACGCCTTGGCTGAGCTCATTCCCGAGGGCGCGCTGCTGGTAGTTAACGACACGCGCGTAAGGCGTGCTCGGATCTTCGGAACCAAGCAGGGCAGTGGTGGACGCGTCGAGCTGTTGTTCATTCGTCGCATCGCGGTCGAGGCTGCTGGGCGCGAGCGTTGGGAAGCGATCGGTCGGTCGAGCAAGCCGCTGCGGGCCGGAGCCGTCATCGATTGGGGCGAGGTTCGCCTCGAAATCCTCGAGCGCGCGGAGGACGCGACGTTCGTCGTGTCTGTCGCCACGGCAGGGCCCGATTTCGAGCAGCTCTTGGAGCAGCGCGGCCATCTGCCGCTGCCGCCTTACATGCGTCGCTCCGACGAGCCCGGCGATCTCGAGCGTTACCAAACTGTGTACGCGCGGCGCACTGCCTCCGCGGCGGCGCCCACCGCGGGCTTGCACTTGAGCGCCGATTTGCTCGAGCGGCTTGCGGCGCGCGGCGTCCAGCTAGGGCGCCTAGAGCTGGAGATTGGTTTGGGCACATTTCGCCCGGTTTTGGCTGAGGATTTGGACGAGCACCCGATGCATGCAGAGACTATCGACGTGGGCCCGGAGCTGGTTCGTGCGGTCGCCGCGGCTCGCGAGCGCAACGGCCAGGTCGTAGCTGTCGGCACGACCGTGGTGCGCGCGTTGGAGAGCGCCGCTGACCCCAAGCGGCCAGGCCACGTCCGAGTCACACGCGGCGAGACCCGGCTCTTGATCCAACCGGGTTACCGCTTTTCAGTGGTCGACGCGCTGCTCACCAACTTCCACGTCCCGAAGAGCACGTTACTGGCGCTCGTCTCTGCGTTCGCCGGCTACGATGCCGTGATGTCGGCCTATCGACACGCGGTCAGCGCTGGCTACCGCTTTCTTTCGTATGGAGATGCCATGTGGCTCCCGAGGAGGAGCGCGTGATCTCATTTCGTGTTGATAGAACCTCCGGCAACGCGCGCTCGGGCGTCCTCAGTACCTTGCACGGTGATGTCGCCACGCCCGCGTTCATGCCGGTCGGCACGCAGGCGGTGGTCAAAGGCGTTTCCGCCGAAGAGGTGATGGCGACAGGCGCGCGCATGCAGATCATGAACACCTACCACCTCTGGGTACGTCCCGGTCCCGAGCTGATCGCGGACTTCGGTGGCCTGCACGGTTTCGGTCGCTGGCCCCACGCGATCGTGACAGATTCAGGCGGATTTCAGGCATTTTCGCTAGCCAAGAACATGCGCGCTAGCGAAGACGGCTTCGAGTTTGCTTCGCACTTGGACGGCAAGAAGATGCGGCTGACGCCCGAAGAAGCGATGCGGGTGCAGGGCTTGCTCGGCTCGGACATCGCGATGCAGCTCGATGTGTGTCCGCCGGGAGGCTCACCGCGAGCTGACCTCGTGCAGGCCGTGGAGCGCACCACGCGCTGGGCCGAACGCTGCCTCGCGGCGCGCGCTCCCAAGCAAGCGGTGTTCGGCATCGTGCAGGGCGGAACGGACGTGGAGCTGCGTCTCGCGCACAGCGAGGCGCTCGCGAAATTGCCGTTCGACGGGTTGGCGCTTGGCGGGTTTAGCGTCGGCGAGCCCATTCCGGAAATGTATCGCGCGCTCGCCGTCGTCGCGCCAAACTTGCCGTCTGAGCGCCCGCGCTACCTGATGGGCGTCGGCATGCCACCGGACATTTTGACCGCAGTCGGCCACGGCATCGACATGTTCGATTGCGTGATCCCGACTCGCAACGCTCGAAACGGGCAAGTGTTCACCTGGGACGGCAAGGTCACGATCAAGAACGCCCGCTACAAGGACGACGCGCGCCCGCTCGAAGAAGGCTGCGCGTGTCGCGCCTGCCGCGCGGGATACTCGCGCGCGTACCTCAGACACCTGTACTTACAGAGCGAGATCCTCGTCCTAAGCCTGATGAGTGAGCACAACCTACACTTCTACGGCCGGCTGATGTCTGGGGCGCGCGAGGCTATCGCTCGGGGTGATTTTGCCCAATGGTCGGCCGCGAAGCTGGCCGTCTGGGCCGATTCTGCGGCTTGATTCTGCGCGTTCCGTCAGGAGTCGGTATCGGCTCTGCGATCGTTGGTGTTTTTCGTGAAGATCGCCGCGATCTCGTGGATAATCGAAGTTTCGGATGAGCGAGAAGAAGCAGATCGGCAAAATCCTGCTGCGGCAGCGCGCGCTCAGCCCAGAGCAGCTCGATCGCGCGCTCGCTGATCAGAAGGGCGGGCGCCTCGCGTCGCGACTCGCTGCTGACGGCACGATCAGCGACGTCGCTGCGCTGAAGGCGCTCAGCGAGCAGTACGGCATTCCCGGGATCGACCTGAATCAGATCTGCCTCAAGCTGGATGATCTCGAGCTCCTGCCTCGCGAGATTGCCGAGAAGCATCTGATCTTGCCGGTGCTGGTCCGAGACGATCGCTTGTTCATCGCGATGGCCAATCCGCGCGAGAAGAAGGTGATCGACGAGCTCGAGTTCGTCACGGGCAAGAAGGTCTATCCGTACGTCGCTCTGGATGCCGCGCTCGCGCACGTGGTCGACGAAGCGTATAGCCGCAAGGCACGCGGCGACAGTTACTACGTCGGCCCGAGTTGCCCGGCAGAAGTACTGGCCAAGCTGAACCTGGACTCGGACGGTTCTCCGCTGTCGGCGGGCGAGCCCTCTGGGCCGCTCGATTTTGGCGGGCTTCAGCAGCAGCCGCGTCCGCTCGACGCGCCCGGGCTAGTCGTCGACGACGCCGCCACCGAGATCTCGCGTGGCGAAGACATCGAAGAGAGTGATTTCGGCGACGTCTCGCGCGAGCTCAGCGTGGTGGCCGAGCTGCCCGGCGAGGGCGCTCCCGTTTCAGTCGTGGCGCAAGCCGTCGACAGCAACACCAAGACGATTCTGATCGTCGATGACGAAGCCGAGATCCGAAAGATGCTTAGCCGTCTGTTGTCGAGCAAGGGGCACCGCGCGCTCGAGGCCGAGCGCGGGCATCAGGCGCTGCGCATGGTGAAGGAGCACGCGCCGGATCTAATCGTGCTCGACGCCATGCTGCCCGAGGTACACGGCTTCGAGATCGCGCGGCGTATCAAGGGTAGCCGGCGCTATGGCCACATCCCGATCATCATGGTCAGCGCCGTGTACCGAGGTTGGCGCTACGCCGAGGACCTCAAGCAATCCTGCGGCGTCGATCATTTCATCGAGAAACCGTTCCGGATCGCCGAGGTCGTGCAGATCGTCGAGGAGTGCCTCAGTCCCGGCACAGGCAAGGCGCCGCGCCCCGACGTCTCGGGTGAGGCGGAGGAAGCGCTAAATGCCGGTGTGGCAGCTTACAAAGCCGGTCGGCTGGACGAGGCCATTTCGCATCTGTCGCGAGGGATCGGTATCGACCCGCTGGCCTACCGCCTTCACTTCCATCTCGGCCTACTGTACGGAAAGAAGGGGCAGGTGTACGACGCCATCAGCGAGCTGGAAACTGCCGTTAAAATCAACTCGCAGCAGTTTGCCGCCGTCAAGAACCTGGCGATCCTGTACCAGAAGGCTGGATTTAGAAACAAAGCCGTAGAAACGTGGGAGCGGGCGCTGACCCTTGCGTCGGACGACCCAACCCGTGCCTCGATCAAAGAACACTTGTTGAATCTCCTGTGAAAGAGCTTTCGCGCTCGGGCATTGCTCGGGTTAATCTCCGTGACCTCGGACCGTTTGTTTGATGCGGCGCTCAGCTGAATGAAGTTCCTTTGCCCCAGCTGTAAAGCGAAATACCAGATCGCCGACGAGAAGGTCGCGGGTCGCTCTGTTCGCATGAAGTGCCGCAAGTGCGGCTATGTGATTCAGGTCTCGAGCGTCGCGGGTCTAGGCGACGCGTTGCCCGGTAGCGAGCCACCGTCCCCGATGGACTTGCTGAGCGACGCCACCGCGGCTCCGCCCCCGGCAGCACCCCAGCCTGCGCGCGCTGAATTGCCCGAGCCGCCCGCT
>OLLW01000196.1_pt1 | contig 18570 bp, 12 predicted proteins | sample 1604611 | NCBI WGS metagenome assembly OLLW01 (sample SAMEA104055725, study PRJEB20765) | soil metagenome | biome: Arctic tundra; feature: Polygonal ground; material: soil | place: USA | collected 2011-09 | depth 0-0.5 m | reverse complement strand
GGCGCTTGGCGCGGGCCGGCGCGCGCGTCGGTGTCGCCAGCGGGCGCGCGAAGCTCGATTGGGCCAACGCCACGGGCGGCATGCAGCCGGTGGGCGAAGTCGTCGATCGCGCTTCCTCGTTGTCGCGCGACGCAGACGCCGGTGTGGTGCTGGCGGATGCCACGACCAGCGAGCTTGGGCGAGGCCGCTACGAATTTCGCACCCGGGACGACGGCTCCTCCGTGGTCGGCGAGCCCGTGCACGGGCGGCGTGGTGCGGGCGGCGCGCCGTTCGTCGGACGCGACCCGGAGCTCGCTCAAGTGCTGAGCGCGTTCGAGCGCTCGCGGCTCGATACCACGCCGATTTTCGTGTCTATTGCTGGCCCGCCGGGCATCGGCAAGAGCCGGCTGCGGCGTGAAGTGATGGCGCGTATCTCGGCGCAAGCCGAGGCCCCGCACATCGTCCTGCAACGCAGTGAAGCCTACGCGCAGGGCCACGCGCTAGGCGCCGCGGCCGACGTGCTGCGCGGCATCATCAGCTTGCCCAAAGGCGCGACCAGCGCGGAGGCCGCCAAAGCCATCATCTCGCGCATCGGTCCCTCAACGCGCGACGACTTGACCGCAAAAAGTCGCGAGCTCTTGGCGCGCTTGCTCGCCAACGAGCCGCTCCCCGAAGGCCTCGACCCGCGCGGCTCGCGCGACGTCTTGTGGCTCGCGATGACAGACGTGGTGCTGCACGTCGCAGCGAACGGGCAGACCGCCATCTTGATGGAAGATCTGCAATGGGCAGATCCCGAGAGCATCGGTTGGCTCGACCACATGCTGGGCCGCGCCACAGGTCGACCGCTGGTCGTGATGGCGCTGGTTCGCCCTGACTTCTGGGCGGACCAGGCCAGCCGCTTCGCCGGTCGTGATCACGTGCGGCTCGAGCTGCGTCCGATCTCGAAGCGCGCGTCGCGCGCCATCGCTCGCGCCGTCGTGGGCGAAAGCGTGGCCGAAGACATCGTCGACAAGATCGCCGAGCAGGCCGCAGGATTGCCGCTATTTGCCGAGGAATTGGCGCGTTTGAGCGCGTCTGGCAGGGACACCGCGCATGCGCCGACGATCGAAGCCGCGATTCAGGTCAGCCTCGACGCGCTAGACGAAGAGTGCCGCGACGCAGTCGGCCGTTTGAGCGTGTTCGGTCTCACCTGCTGGGACTCGGCGCTCGAAGCGCTGGGCATGCCACGCGCCGAAAGCGTGATGAAAGCGCTGGTCGCGTCCGAGATTTTGATGGAGCAGAACGTGTCGCGCTTCACCGGCACGCGCGAATGGGTGTTCAAGCATGCCCTGGTCCGCGAGGTCGCGTACTCCTCGCTCGGTGAGCGCGAACGCAAAGAGCTGCACGCGCTGGCCGCCGCTTGGCTCGCTTCGATGGGTGAAGACTCGGCGACCGTCGCCGGCCAGTACGATCTCGGCGGCGAGCACGCGCGCGCGGGCGACTATTGGGCGCGCGCCGCGCAACGCGCACTTGCCGCCAACGCACTCACCGACGCCATGACAATGGCCGAACGCGCGCTAATGTACGCCGAAGGCAAACCCGCCGGCTTCTTGCGCGCGTCTTACTTGGACGAGGCATGGAGCCGAGTCGACCCGCGCGCGAGCGACCGAGAATCGGCCATTTTATCGATGGAAGACCACGTGTACGACGAAGCCAGCGCCGTGCGCGCTCGCGGCGCGCGGGCGCGTTACGACGACGCGCGCGGCTCCGGCGAAGGCATCAGCGAACGCCTGGCGGAAGCTCGCGATCAAGCCGCCGCGCTCGGTCTGCTCGACGAAGAAGCGCGTTGTTCGGCCGTGCTCGCCTCGCGCAACGCCTTTGCCGGCCACTTCGCCGAAGCCGAAGCCGAGATCAAACGGCTGCTCAAGCTCGCCACGCAGCAGCGCACCACGGCCGCCGCCGTGGACGCCTATCAGACGCAAGCCATCGTGCGCCAAACCCAGGGCGCGCTGGCATCGGCGCTCGAGGCGCGCCGAAACGCGGCCAACGCAGCGCGCGGGGCCGGGCTCAAAGAGCGCGAAGCCATGCTGATGACGAACCTCGGCTTCGCCCTAACGACGATCGGCGCGCGCCAGGAAGCCCGCGCCACGCTCGAGACCGGTCTGTCGTTGGCCGACGCCATCGGCAGCCTCGGAGCCGTGCGCCACGCGCAGATGAATCTGCTCGGTTGGGCCGCGACGTTCGGCAATGACAAGCAGCTGGAAGCCAACTTGGCCGAAGTTCGCGCCGACGCGGACGCCACAGCGACCGGCGTTTGGGCCGCGCCCGACCGCGCGAATTTGGGCATGCTGTTCTATCGCGGCAGCGAGCTGCTGCGCGCCAGCGCAGAACGCGAATGGCGACGCGCGCTCGGGCTGCTCCGCATTGCAGCGCAGTCCTACCGCACCACTGGCCACCGTGACGTGTTGCCCGTGGCGCTCGGCTTGTGGGCAGAGGCGGAACGCCGCTGTGGCAATCCAGCGGGCGCCGTAGAGCTCGCACGCGAAGCCGCCAACCTGCTCGAGCAAGGCGCCCCTAGCTTGCTCAACGAATCCGCCGTGTATCTCGCGCTGCACGCCGCCTACGTCGCGATCGGCGAAGAAGAAAATGCCCGCCAGGCGATCGCGCGCGGCATGCCGTCGCTCGTTAGGCGCCTACACGGCTTGGTCGGCACCTCCTACGCCCGCCAATTCCTGACTGATTTGCCGGACAACGCGAAGCTGCTCGCAGCCTCCGAGGGCTACGGCCTAGTGCCTGACGCGATTCACCGTGTGCTCGAATCGAGGTCCTGAGGGTTAAATTCAAACCTTGGTCTTGAAGAAGCGCGCGATGCGGGCGCACGCTTCTTGGACGCGCGGCGGGTCTTCGATCAGCGCGAAGCGCAGGTAGTCATCACCGCCGGGACCGAAACCGACGCCCGGGGCTACGGCAACGTGCGCAGTCTCGATCAGCTCAGTGGTGGCGTCCAGCGAGCGCTTGCCGCCGAAGGCGCGCGGGATCTTCGTCCACACGAACATGGTGCCGCTCGGCTCGGCAACGTCGGGCCAGCCTGCCGCGCGCAGGCCCTCCACCAACGCGTGTGCGCGAACCTGGTACAGATCGCGGATCTGATCAGCGAAGCGATCGCCGTGCTCGAGCGCCCAGGCGGACGCGAGCTGCAGCGGCGCGAAGGTGCCGTAGTCGAGGTACGTTTTCATGTGCGCGAGAGCGCCGACCATGCGCTCGTTGCCGACCATGTACGCGATGCGCCAGCCGGGCATGTTGTAGCTCTTCGACATCGAGAACACCTCGACAGCGAAAGATTTGACCTGCTCGCGATCGACGCCGCAATCGAAGATGCTGGGCGCGTAACGGTTCTTGAAGTCGAAATCCGCGTATGCCAGGTCGTGCAGCAGCATTGCGCCCGATTTACGCACGGTGCGCACGAGATCCCCGAGCGCCTCGCGGGAGATCACTTGGCCCGTCGGATTCTGCGGGTAGTTCGCGATCACCAATTTGACGCGCTGGCCGCGCTTGGTGACGCGCTCGATCGCGTCCAGAATCGCCTTAGCGGGCGCGATTTCGGTGCTGGCCCGGTAGTATTCGACGGTCGCGCCCGCGATTTGCGGGGCGTAGGCGTGGATCGGGTAACAGGGATCTGGGACGACTGCGACGTCCCCCCGGTCGAGGATGGCCAAGCACAGGTGGCTCATGCCTTCCTTGGCGCCCATGGTGATGATCACTTCGCGCTCGACGTCGAAGCGCGCGCCGTAGCGACGCGCGTACCAAGCCGCAGCCGCCTCCCGCAATACAGACAAGCCGCGGCCCGGGTGATAGCGATGGTTCTCGGTGGTGTCCGCCGTGGCATGCAGCTGCGCGACGATTTCCGGCGGGGTCGGCTGATCAGGGTTGCCGAGCCCGAGGTCGATGATGTCGGCGCCAGTGGCGCGAACCCGCGCCTTGACGGCATCACTGACGACGAATGCGTACGGAGGAAGCGCCTGAGCGCGCGAAAAAGTCCAATCCTGAGCTGTCACGGCGGCCACTCCTTATCATGAAAGTCTGGACCTGCCTCGCCTTTTGGCCCGCTTTTTCAGCGGTTTATCGTTTTTCCTCGGTCGACCCGAGCGAGCGTTTGCAGATTTGCCGGCATTTTCCGGCGCTGCCTGCATCATGATAGACGACGAGAGCCATGCTCCGATCTGAGATACGCGGCGCGGTGCGAACCGACGAAGAGGACGTGCTGAGCCTTGCGCGTCACCTGAATTCGGTGAACCTGCCTAACGACCGTAGTCATGTGCAACGCTTGCTCGACCACTCCGAGCGCAGCTTCAGCGGCGAGCTCAAAGATCCGCGCAAGCGCAAATACGTGTTCCTGCTGCGCGACCTCGAGTCGGGCCAAGCCGTCGGTACGTCGATGATCGTGGCACAGCTCGGACGACGCGACGCGCCGTACATCTACTTCGACGTGATCACGGAAGAGAAATATCACGCGGCGCTCGACCGCCACTTTCAACACACGGTGCTGCACCTCGGGTTTTCCTACCAGGGTCCCACCGAGCTCGGAGGCCTGGTCGTGGCGCCGCAGCACCGAGGCGCGAGCGATCGTTTCGGGCTGTTGATCTCGTACGTACGCTTTCTGTTCATCGCCGTGCGCCGCGAGCTGTTTCAGAGCGAGCTTTTGGCGGAATTATTGCCTCCGCTCGAGCCCGATGGCACGAGCCATTTGTGGGAGGCGCTGGGCCGGCGCTTCACGGGCATGAGCTACGGCGAAGCAGATCTCCTCTCGAGCAGCGACAAATCCTTCATTCGCGATTTGTTTCCGAGCGGCGGTATCTACGCAAGCTTGCTTTCGGCCGAGGCGCAGAGCGTCATCGGCAAGGTCGGCGTTCAGACGAAGGGCGTGGAGAGAATGCTGCGGCGGGTCGGCTTCCGCTATGCGGAGCGCATCGATCCGTTCGACGGTGGTCCCCACTTCTTGGCCGCTGCCGATGAAGTGACACTGCTACGAAACGCGCGTGTCGCACGCATCGGACGCGCCGCCGGCGTACGGCCCGACGCGCGCTGCTTGTTGGCGCGGGATCTAGCGGAAGCGCCGTATTTTCGTGCAGTTCCGTGTGACGTGCAGACGCTCGACGAGACGCACGTCGCGGTCGCCAGTGAGGTCCAGGCGCAGCTCGACCTGGCCGAGAACGACGTGGCCTACGTACTTCCGCTGCCCTGAGCAGCAACGCGTGCACTCCGCCCCGACCTCGCGTACGTTCGCCTCGTGATGCAGAAATTAGTGAAGGGAATCCATTCGTTTCAGCGCGGTTTCTTCGCCAGCCACCGCGAGCTGTTCGAGCAGCTCGCGACTACCGGACAGCAGCCCGAGACGCTGTTCATCACCTGCTCCGACAGCCGCGTGGATCCGAACTTGATCACCAACTCGGAGCCGGGCGAGCTGTTCATCGTGCGCAACGTGGGCAACGTCGTGCCGTCCGTGGACCTGCCCGGGGGTACCGCTGCGGCCATTCAGTACGCAGTGGAAGTGCTGAACGTCGAGAACATCATCGTGTGCGGTCACACCCAGTGCGGCGCGCTGAAAGCAATCCTCGACCCGGAGAGCGTCGCTCACCTCGAGTTCGTGAAGCGCTGGGTCAAGAGCACGATCGACGTGAAGAACCTGATCGACGAGAAGTACTCGCACCTGGACGGTGAAGCGAAGCTCACCGCTGCGATTCAGGAAAATGTGCTCGGGCAGCTCGAGCACCTGCGCAATTATCCGTTCGTCGCCAAACGCATGGACGCCGGGAAATTGCACTTGAATGGCTGGATCTTCGACGTAGGTAAGGGCGAGGTCTTCGACTACGACCCCGAGCACGGCGAGTTCCTGCCGCTCGGCCTGTAGAGCTCGAACACGGCGCCGACGTCGAGCGTTCCCGACTAAGTTCTTTCGGTCGCCGGTCATGACGTTTCGCCTGGTAACGGGCGAGCGTCGCCGCTGGGTGCAGTGGTCGCCGGGCTTTCGCTGGGTGTACGAAGAAATCGGCCGCAAGCTTGGGCGGCATAGTCATTTTTTCAGTGCCCGCAGCGCCAAGCGGGTGCAGCTTTCAACCAACGAGCGGCGACATCTCGGCGATCATGGCCTGGGCGAGCTTTTGCTCGGCGCGCGTCAAGCTCAAGTGCGCGTAAGCCTCCGCGATCTCCTTGTTCGCGAACGAGGCAATCTCTCGATTGAGCAAGGCGATCGACGACACGATGAATCGGACCTTCATGCTGTCCGTGACTACAGCGACGCGCACGAGCTTACCACCGAGCGCAATCGCAAGCCGCTTGCGCTGCTCCGTGCTAGGGCCGCCACCATCCGTCATCACGAGAATTCGGATTCGCTCGAAATCCGGCCTTGCCGCGGACAAAATCTCCATGAACTCGTCCCAATCAGCGTCGGTCGGAGTGACAGCGTTTTCACGAAGGACGATCATCGACTCGGCGACACGCACGAGAAGACTGCGCTTTGCCGTGGATTGATTTTTCTGAAAAGTGCTCACTAAAGGGGTTCGAATTTGGAAAAGAAGTGCCCAAGTATGGCGGGGTGCTCAGTAACCCGATAGCCGCGGTTCGCGTGTGCCTGACTCTTCACACGTGCCATGACGAGCCCAACGAATTCCATGTGCGCCTTCGAGTAGACGCGCCGCGGCACCGCAAACCGGGCAAATTGGAACATTGTTTCTTCGATCTGTCCAGTCTCGGCTCTCACGGTCTTCATCGAAAACGGAGCCGCTCCCGCGCGCACACCGCCTTCAAGGTACAGGTCACAGAACAGAGCAATTCCAGGCATTTTTTCGGCAGGAAGGTGAGGATAAAGCGCCATCACATCGACAAATACTCCCGATCCACCGACGGGTTGGCTGACAACCACACCAGCCGCCTCTATCTGTTGACCGAGAAAGGCCACCAGACCAGTGCGATGAGCGAGATAGTCCTCCTCTATGCCTTCGCGCAGCCCAACCGCGATTGCCTCGAGATCGCGACGAGCGAGCCCGCCGTACGTATAAAATCCCTCGTAGAGCACGAGCTTTTCCTGACAAAGGCGAGCAAAGCCTTCGTCGTTCGTGGCGATGAATCCGCCGACGTTGACGATCGCATCCTTCTTGGCGCTCATCCAACAACCGTCGCCGTAGCTCAGCATCTCGTGCACGATGTCAGCGATGGTCTTCGTTTCGTAGCCGCTCTCGCGGATCTTGATGAAGTAGGCGTTCTCGGCGAACCGACAAGCGTCGAAGTACACCGGGATTTTGTACTGATCCGCAAGAGCACGCACGGCGCGGATATTGGCCATCGACACCGGCGAAGAACACGCGAAGTTGTTGAGTATCGTAATGATGATGAAAGGCACCTTCGCGCTGTGATGCTCGAGGGCCGCCTTCAGCTTCTCCAGGTCGAAATTACCCTTGAAAGGTAAGGGAGTCGCAAAATCCCACAGCCAATCCCCGACGAGATCGACGGGCGTTGCCTGGCGATGTTCAACGTGCGCCTTCGTCGTATCGAAGTGGGTGTTACTGAGCACGATGTCTCCGGGTTTGACCAGGAGCTCCATCACGATATTTTCCGCAGCCCGCCCTTGATGCGTGGGAATGATGTGTCGAAAACCAGTCACCTCTTGGACTGCCTTCTCGAACGCAAAAAAGCTACGCGAACGGACGTAGGCTTCGTCACCGCGCATCAGAGCGCCCCACTGCTCGTCGCTCATCGCCCCGCTTCCGCTGTCGGTGACCAAGTCGATGTAGACGTCGCTGGCATTCAGGTATGCCGGCGAATAAAAGGCTTCTTGCAGCAGGCGCTCGCGCTCGTCACGCTCGGGCAAACGCAGCTTCTCGACGACCTTCGTGCGAAACGGCTCGGCAATCGTCCTCGAAAACAACTCTCGTGCAAAATCTGCCATCAAACTTCTCCGAAATTGCCAGTCATCGATAAAGCAGGTACGCACTCGTCGAGGTGCTGATCCCGGTACCGGCGGCAAGCGGCCTCGCTCGTAAGAAAGGCCACTGCCTGCGGGCAGTCAGTTGTCCGTCAGAAAATTCCTGGGCCCGGAGTTAGAACGCCGTCTGGGTCGAAGCGACGCTTGGCGCGCTTGAAGTCGTCCCAAACCTCGCTGTATTGAAGGCGCCAGTCAGCATGACTGAACTCGAGTGAGCCGATCGGGTAGCGGGTCCCACCGATGGCACGAGCCTTCTCGAACAAGGTGCGATTTCGCGCCAACATTTTGGTAACGAATGCTGGATTAGGACCCGGATCCGCGGCAGAGGTGAGAATATCGAACAGCCAGACGTACTCCCCACCCGCCGGCACCCGAAGCAACGGGCGACGCAGCATCGAGTGTTTGAGCGCGAAAAGCAGTACGAAACCAGTGGGCCCGATGTCCTCGGGAGTGAGCGAGGGCAGCACTTCACCCACGTAGCGCTCCACTTTGGAGTCGGGGAGGAATACGTCGAACCAGGGGTGAATTACGGTGTCGAAGATGCCTATCGCGATCAAGAGATTGATCAAGCCATCCACGCTCTCGATCTGTTCGAGATAGGTCGAATCACTGTTCGCGGCTGACGGCACGTCGAAGCTCAGCCCGCGCAAGAGGTCTGCGTTGTCCGGCGGATGCGCCGGGTCGAAGTTCTTGATGGCATTCAACTGGTAACCGACGTTGCCGGCAGGGGTGAACGCGCAGATGGTGTAAAGCCCATCGAACTCGCCGCGAGCCAATAGCGTACGAAAGTCGCGAAAGAACGTGGCGTTGTCCGCGTAGTTCAGCAAAAACGTGCGAGACATCGAAGGGACCGGGATCAGATTGACGATGACTCGTGTCATGATCCCGCATTGACCGAGGCCCGCCAGGATGGAGTTGAATAGATCACTGCGGAAAAGCGCAGAGCAGCGCACGATCTCTCCCTCCCCGGTGACGACTTCCAGCTCGCGAACATTGTCTACGACGGCGCCGTGCGTGTTGGTCGGAGATACGCCGCCGACGGCCAATACGCCGCCAATCGTGAGATCGATGTAACCCGTGAGAGCGGGCGGCGCTAACCCGAGCGGGGTGGTCGCTTCCACGAGAGTGCTCCACTTTGCGCCCGCATCCACGTCGGCGGAGTCGTGACTGATCGAGTGGATCTTGTTCAAGGATCGCATGTCGATGGCCAAGCCGCCTGCGACCTGCGATTGGCCGAATGTGGTGTGACCCTCTCCGCGCGGAGCGATCTTGATGCCGTGCCGGCGACAGAAGATCACCATCTTCTGAATGTCCTCGACGGAGCCCGGTAACAAGACTGCGACCGGCACATTCGAGATGATTTTGCCGACGTCCTGGCCGTACGGCGCGAGCGTGGTCGGATCGGTCGTCAAATGACCGTCTAGTGGGGGAACGTGGTCGAACGTGGCCGCATGAGCCTCCGTTATCCAGGAACGAGTGACCGGATCGAAGCCCGAAACGAAAACGGCGGCACCCAATCCACTCAGTACGGCTCGGCGTGAAAGCATCGTCCAACCTCTCCCTTCTTCGAGTTCTATATGCTGGTCCGATTTTCAGACTATCGACCCCTGCGCATTTCCGCAACGATCTTCACGACCTGGGGCCCGCGTGTCACGCAGCGCGCTGCCAATTCACGCGTGTGTTCGGATTCGCGCGCTTTCTTGGCGCGTCTTTGTGATGCACTGCGATGGAAGTCCGGTTCGCACTGAGCGACCACGCGGGCGTACCGGCACTACATAGCGCCATCGCGTTTCCGTGCGCACTGGAAGGCGAACCGTTTGAGAACGCGCTGCGGTGAGCTCGGCGCTGGCGATGAGACGCGTTGATGAGCCGCCGAACAACCGAGGCGAGGCGTTGGCCTAGCGGCGCTCTGTCGAGCTCCGAGCCGGGTCTGCAGCGCTGGAGAATTGGCTGAAGGGCACTGCAAATAGCTCCGGCGACAAGTAGACCGTGAACTTCAGGCCTGATCGCTCGCGGCGAAACGAGACGTAGCTCTGCAGCCCCACGCTGCGCCCCAGCTCGCGCCGAGCCATGGCTACAACGGCTCGCTCGTAGTCAGTCACCGGGAGACCTTCGGAAGCCATGAACGGAGTCACGTTCCGCATGATGGCGGCGTCACTCTCCGAGTAGTGCGCGACGGGCAGGTGGAATGTTACGGCAGTCGGCGTGGGCACCCCGGCGACGAATGAAAAGCAGTAGCAGGCAGGCTTGCGATCGAGCCGCCTGCTGATACCGAGCATGGCGCGGCAAAACCGCGTTACGTCGCCGTCACGATTGCTGGGCGCGAGGGCGAAGACGCTCTCCAGCTGCTCAGGGGTCGCGTCTTCGTGTGAGAAATACAGCTTCACCCTCGAGCCCAAGCGCGCCGTTAGGTCCAAAGAGAAGTAGTTGGGTACGGCGCCTCGCGCTACCAATGCTTCGATGATTGGGGTCGCCACTTCCGACAGGCCCAAACGAGCCACTGCCTCGGTGACCAAATCACGACCGCTCACGCCGACGACGACCTGAGGATTTAGGTAGACCTTGAAGTCCGGGTAACCGGCAGCGTCGAAACAGACGGCGTGCCACAACGAGAACGGCCCCTGCGGGTCAGTCGGGCAGAAGAAATTCTCCAACTGCTCCAGGACGGAGAAGTCGGCGCGAAACTGCTCGGCGATTCTCCCGTTCAAGGTGCGCGCTGCTAGCTGGTTGGCGTGCAGGCTTGGAACGTTGGCCTGGGCCTCGAACAGCAGCCGAAGCTGGACCGAATCTCGCGCAAACTGCAGTGAGTACTCGTAGGGCGAGTGATCGTCGCCGATGCGCGACGGGTAGGGCGCAAGAAGCGGGACCTCTCGGTCACTCCACGCACTAAGCAGGAAAGATTGCGTCGCGAGGCACTGGCGCGCAGCGCTTGCGCCGACCCCGAGCGCATTGCAGAGCGCGAACAACTGCGCGGAGCTAGCCTGGCGATAGGTAGTCATCGTGATACCCAGCGCTCCATGCGGCGAAGGACGGTAAGCAAGGGTGCCTGAACCCGCTCAGCGATGACCACACTTTGATATGTCATCCAGGAGCCGATTTGCCAGGCCAAAAATTCCTTTTTCATCGGGTATCCGTCACCAAAGCCCCCCTCGTCGAGCTTCCTGCCGTGCCGCACATGCGCCCACGCCAGTTGAAACGTCCGGTCCCGTCGAGAGTTAACCGAGAAATGCTAACCCTAGGGTTTAGAACGCTCATAAGCTCGAGTCGGCGCTTTCGCTATCCTGTCTAGGGATCGCAAGCGCGCGTACAACCGCGCACACGCAACGAGACACTCTTTGCCAAACCCCAAACATGGCGGATCTTTCAGCGTACGCCTCCGCCCACCAAGCGTGTCAATTGGGTTACACTTCGCCCGCGAGCGTGGAGCTCGGGAGACGAATCTTGCAGGGCGCAGTGTGCGCCGCGCTCACACATCAGGCATGCATGAAACAGTCGCGGCAGTCGCGCTTGGTCAGCTTCAGGAGACTTCGGGGCTCGACGGGGCGGGTACCGCGGGATTCGTGCCGTGATCTCGGCCGACGTCGTCGAACTCGACGCGCCCGTCGCGCATACGCACCACACGCGGCATGCGTTCTGCGAAGGCAGGGTTGTGCGTGACCACGACGATAGTGGTGCCGTGCTCGCGGTTGATCTGAAAAAACAGCTCATGGATGGCGTCGCTCGTGGCGCTGTCCAGGTTGCCGGTCGGCTCATCCGCGAGCACGAGCTTCGGGTCGAGCGCCAGGGCGCGCGCAACGGCAACGCGTTGTTGCTCGCCACCCGAGAGCTCGCCGGGGCGGTGCGAAGCTCGACTGGTCAAGCCGACCTCTTCCAGCAACGCTTGAGCCCGGCGTTCCATCTCCTTGCGCGGGCGGCCCTGAATCAAGCCCGGAACCATGACGTTTTCGAGCGCCGTGAATTCGGGGAGCAGATGATGAAATTGGAATACGAAGCCGATGTCGCGGTTGCGCACCGCTGCCAGGCGCGAGCCGCTCATCGTGGTCAGCTCTTCGCCTCCCAGGCGAATCCGCCCTGAGCTCGGCAGGTCCAAGGTGCCCATGCAGTGCAGGAGCGTGCTCTTGCCGGCACCGGACTGACCCACGATGGCCAGAATTTGCCCGGCGTAGATGTTCAGATCGATACCCTTCAACACGTCGAGCGTACGGCCCATGTGCTGAAAGCTCTTCTTCAGATCTTCGATGATGACTAGTGCTTCGGCCACGGCTGCCTCACTCGTAACGGATGCCTTCGACCGGCCGCAAGCGGCTGGCGGCGACGGCGGGATAGATCGTAGCAATCGTCGTGATCAGCAGCGCCGCCAGAGCGACGAGCGTAAAATCGGACCACTCCACGTTGATCGGGAGCTTGTCGACGTAATAGACGTCAGGGTCGAGCCGTACGCCAAACCACTTGAGGCCGAGTGTAGCCGCGAGGCCAGTCGTGACACCGAAGATGGTGCCGATGCCGCCGATCATCACGCCTTCGGTCATGAAGATCTTCAAGATGGCGTTGTCGCTCGCGCCGAGCGATTTCAGAATCGCAATCTCTTTGCTCTTCTCGGTGACCATCAGCAGCAGCGTGCAAATGATGCAAAAGCTCGCCACCAGGATGGCCAAGGACAGGATGATGAAGGTTGCGATCTTCTCCAGCTTGAGCGCGCTGAACAGGTTCTTGTTGGACTCTTTCCAGTCGCGGATTTGCAAGTCGTCGCGCTGTACCTTGGCCTCTATCGCCGGGCGCATTTCGGAGACACGCTCGGCGTCGTCGATCTTGATCTCGATGCCGGTCACGTTTTGCTTCAAATCGAAGAAATCCTGCGCGGCTTCGAGCTTTACGTACGCGTGACTGGCGTCGTATTCGTACATTCCGCTGTAGAAGATGGCGGCCACGCGGAATTTGCGACTACGCGGCAAGACGCCCATCGGACCCAGATCGCCGAGCGGGGAAATAAGCGTCAGATCGTCACCGACGTACACGTGCAGGGATTTCGCGAGCTCGCGACCGATCACGATGCCCGGGAACGCGTCCGGCGGAATCGTGGCATCAAGGACCTCGGGGTCGAGCCGCGAGAGATACGGCTTGATGTCCGGCCCCTTGAGATAGAACTCGCCGCCGCTGCCGATGCCAATCGGCTCGTCCGCTGGCAAATTGGCGAGCTTCTTCGGGTCATCCAGATAAGCGAATTTGCCGACCTCGATGTTCTGCAGCAAATCGATGACGGTGCCGATGGTCGTGGTGTCGATGCCGCGCAGGATCACGCCGGCGGTATTGGAGGAGCTCGACGCCATGGCCTCGCCCGAAGCCACCGGGGTTGCTGCGCGCACGCCCTTCACGAGCCGTATGTCATCCAGCAGATCCCGCCAGTTCTCGAAGCCGCCGACGCGCTTGCTCTCGATCTTCACGTGCGCGTTGTTGCCCAAAATCTTGTGCTTCAGGTCGGCTCCGAAGCCGCCCATGATCGAGACCACGGCGCACAAGGCGAACGAGCTCACGCCCACGCCAGAGATGGAGAGCAGCGAAATTACCGTGAGAAATCCGCTTTTTTGTGCGCGCACGTGACGCGCTGCCACGAACGACACGAAGCCGCGGCCTTCGAAGCGGTCCATCAGCCAGGGCACGGCCAAGACCATGAAGCAGACCACGAACGCAGTGCCCGACAGGGCAGCCCCGACGCGTACCACCTGATGCCAGAGGATGAATGAGCTGCCGCGCGGCTCCGGCAAGCGCGACACGAACGTGCCGAGCGCCAGCAAGAGCACGAAGCTGACGCCCGTCAACCAACGCAGCAGGGTGCGGCCGCCGCGCCGCAGCGCTTTGCGGAGCAAGTACCAAGCCAGCACGCCGAACAAGGCGGCGAGCGTGCCGACCAGGCCGATCCGGCCCGCAAAGCCGCCTCCGTACCAGAGGCGCAACACTGCGCCAGTAACGGTCTGGAAGCGGCTGACGAACGGCGGAGCGGCAGCGAGAATCATTCCGACTCGGGGCGCAGCAGCGGGAACGCGATCACGTCGCGGATCGACGGTTGAGCCGTGAGCGCCATGACCAAGCGATCGACGCCGAGCCCGAAGCCGGCGGCTGGCGGCATGCCGTGCTCCAGCGCGAGCACGTAATCTTCGTCGAAGTCCATGGTCTCTTCCGCGCCGCCCGCTTTGAGCTCGAGCTGCGCGCGGAAACGCGCGGCCTGGTCATCGGGATCGTTCAGCTCACTGAAGGCGTTGCATAGCTCGCGGCCGTGCACGAACAGCTCGAAACGGTCGACGAGCGTCGCGTCTGCGTCTTTCTTGCGCGCCAGCGGCGAAACCTCGGCAGGGTAGTCAGTGATGAACACCGGCAGGCTCTTGTCGCTGTTCTTGGCGCGGTAGTCGACGGACAAGAACGGCTCGGCCAAGTACTCGTAGGCCACGAACAAGCGCTCGCCTTCGGATGAACAGTGCGTCAACGCGCGCCGCAAGTTTCCCCAGTCGATGTTCTTGGCGCGCTCGGAGCACGCCTTCCAGTCTTCCACCTGAGCGTCGACCGGGCTCGGCAGGCGCTTGCCGTCCGGACCGAGCTGAAAGGCGATCTCCGCCAGGCGCGCCGCAATTTCGACGGGCAGCTCGGCGCGCTGCAGAGCCGAGCTGACGGCGAGCTTCATCGGCACGCGCGCAAACGGCTCGGCGAGCGAGAACGCGCGCTCGGCCAACCAGGCCTCGTAATATTGGTTGAGACCCAGAGACACGAGGCGCGCCTCGAGGAACGCATCGACATGCCGGAACAGGCGTTCGGTTTGGTCCATCAGGACCTCGTACGTCGCGTACGCCTGATAGAACTCGAGCATCGTGAACTCGGGGTTGTGCCGGGTACTGATGCCCTCATTGCGATAGCAGCGGCCGATCTCGTACACGCGCTCGAGCCCGCCGACCAGCAAGCGCTTTAAGTACAGCTCCGGCGCAATGCGCAGAAACAGCTCCAAATCCAGGGCATTGTGGTGCGTCTTGAACGGCTTCGCGGCGGCGCCACCGACCAGCGTGTGCAACGTCGGGGTTTCGACCTCGAGGAAGCCCTGCGAGTCGAGGAAATCGCGCAACCCTTGGACGACAATCGAGCGAGCGCGCAGTGCGACGCTAACCTCTGGGTTTGCGACCAGGTCGACGTAGCGGCGGCGATAGCGAATGTCGACATCCGTCAAACCGTGGAACTTGTCCGGCAGGGGGCGCAACGCCTTGGTCAGCAAGCGCAGCGACGTGGCTTGCACGCTCAGCTCGCCCGTCTTGGTCACCATCACCGAGCCGCGCACCTCGATGTGGTCGGCAATGTCGATGTCTTCCAGCGCGGCGAAGCCTTCGCCCAGGATGTCTGCCTTGGCGAACACCTGCAACCCGTCGCTCATGTCACGCAAGTGCAGGAACGACGCCTTGCCGAAACCACGGCGCGCCATCAGCCGGCCCATCACGTGGTACTCGCGGCCAGCAGCGAGCTGCTCGACCTTCGCCGGATCATAACGAAGCTCGGAAACCGGTTCGAGCAACGCTGACGCAAAGCTCACGCGCAGCTCACGCAGCAAACTGCGATCATCGACCGCCACATCATTCGCAAACGGATTCTGACCGCGAGAACGCAGGTGCTCCGCCTTGCCGCGCCGCGCCTCGACCAGCGCGTCTTCGCCACTCTTCTCCATGATTTATCGAGAATCGTGTACCTCGCCTCGCGAGGGGCGTCTAGCGCTCGGTCCGTGCTTTCTCGCTCCTTTCTTGCGGCGACAACCCCGTGCGCAGCGAATGCCCGGAAATAAAATGACCGAGAAGTCTTGGAAGACCAGATCACGATCTGCGAATGAGGAAACACACACGAGAGCCGGCGAGACCGGCGCCTGCTGCCCCAGCCCCCCGCGATGGTCGCTGGGCAACGTGCGTAGCCCAACATAAGAAAGGCTTCAGCCGAAGCTACGCTAAAGCTGCAGGCGGCGTCTCATGCCCGCCAGCCACCTTATCAGCGTTCTTGAGCAGATACGCCTCGATGAAGGCGTCTAGGTCTCCGTCCAGCACGCCTTGCACGTCCGAGCTTTCGTATTCGCTGCGGTAGTCTTTGACGAGTTGGTAGGGCTGCATCACGTAGCTTCGGATTTGGCTGCCCCAGGCGATTTGGCCTTTGGCGGCCTCGTAGCGGTCTTGGGCGGCTTCGCGCTTGGCGGCTTCCAGCTCGTAAAGCCGCGACTTCATGGTCTTCAACGCCATAGCGCGGTTTTGATGTTGGCTACGCTCGGCGCGACACACGACGACGATGCCAGTCGGGATGTGCTTCATGCGCACGGCCGTCTCGACCTTGTTCACGTTCTGCCCGCCCTTACCGCCGGCGCGCATGGTCGTGGTTTCGAGGTCGCCGTCTTTGATCTCGATATCGATCTCGTCCTCGATGTCCGGGGTGACTTCGATCGCAGCGAAACTGGTCTGTCGGCGCGCGTTGCCGTCGAACGGACTGATACGCACCAGGCGGTGCACGCCCATCTCGGCACGCAGATAGCCGTACGCGTTCGGACCGTTCACTGTGAACGAAGCGCCGTCGATGCCCGCTTCATCACCGGGCTGAAAGTCGATCACTTCGGTCTTGAAGCCGCGGCGCTCGCACCAACGGAGATACATGCGCAGCATCATCTCGCCCCAGTCCTTGGCGTCTGTGCCACCGGTACCTGGGTGAATGCTGACAATCGCGTTCGCGTGGTCCACCGGGCCCGAGAGCATGCGCTGCAGCTCGACTTTGCGGACGCGCTCTTCGAGGGCCGGCACTTGGGCCTCTACCTCGTTCACGATCTCTTCGTCGTTGTCGGCAGCACCCAGCTCGAGCAGCTCGACGGCGTCCGTGACATCCTTCGTGAGCGCTTCGATCCAGACCAGCTTTTCGGCCGCCGATGCACGCTTGCGCATCAAGGCTTGTGCCTTCTCTTGATTGTCCCAGAATTTGGGTGCCGCAGACAGTTCGTCGAGCTCTTCGATTTCCCGCTTCAGTGCCGGGACGTCAAAGAGACCCCCTTAGCGCATCAACGCGCCTTTGGAGGTCAGACAGGTGGTTACGGGCATCAGCGAGCATGGCGAGTCGTGTCTACCTCGACTTTTGCCGGTTCGCCAGCTTCGCTCTCGCTCTCCGCTGCGCTTTCGCCGTTCGCCTGGGAAAACCAGCCGTCGGTGAGCACGTCGAGCTCGACAGCCGCGCCGATGGCTTCAAGCTCCGCGGTTTCGCGCACTTCTGGCTCGCTGTCCACGTCCGCCGCGCGCACGCGGCTGCGCTGCCAAAGCGCGAGCTGCAAGAGCACGTGCTCGATCAGCTTGTGCTCACTGGCGTTCCACTCGCTGCGCAACCGCTCGATGCCGACCTCCTCGTTCGAGAAGACCAAGCGATCCAAATGCCAGGTGAGCCGCGCTTCGAACGCGAGCTCGGACGCGCCCGCCGTGCTGTACCGGTACGGGTCATCCGTGGTTGGCGTCAGGCGTAGGGTCTGGCCAATGGTGCGTAGCGCACGCAAACGCAACTCAGGTAACGCGGCTGAGCTGCGCGAGCGCCCGGACAGACTCGTTAGCCGCGTGCGTGCGTCCAAATAGCCGGCGCTGGCCAGGGCGCGGCGAACCGCGCCGCGCGCGAGACGCGGCGTGAGCAACAAGAGCGACGGTTCGCTTTTGGCGGGCGCCGGCTCGCCAGGGACACTCTTGGTCGTCTTGCTTGGAGTCGGCTCGGTCGCTGGCGAAGGCGCGGCTTCTTTTTTTGGGGGTCCCTCTGCGAGACCGGCGGCGACTACGGGGACGGCGGAAACGGCGGGCGCGCGCGGCTCAGCGAAACGGTCGAGCGGGATACCGACGGCCAAGAAGCCGCCCCACTCACTGAGCAGCGTACCGGTGCGATACTGGGCGGACAGCGAAATCCAAAAGCTGCCTGGCTTGGGCGAGGCTTGTGCGGGCGCAGTGGCCAGAACCAAGCTCGAAATTGCGGCCCCCCAAATCCCCCTGCGCATGAGCAAAGGGTCGGCCAGGCGCGTGGCGCGGTTGCGCGCCTTGCGTGCGGGATCCGCTTAGCTGCGAGCTCAGCGCGCCGCGCCGCGCGACAAGTGGAGAGCCGCGCGTTGCTCGACCTCGGTCGCGACCGGACCGACCAGCGGATGCGCGCGGAAGCGACCCGGTACGAGATCGGAGGCGATCACGAAGGGCACGAAACGACCGTCGGCTTCCCAGCCAAGCGCGGCGCGAACCACCGCGTCCGAGTTGAGCCCGGGCAGAACTGCGCTGCCGACTTCAGATTCCGGCGAAAGATCGTGCGCGCGGCGTTCGACTTTGCCGGCGCGAGTACGAAAGCTGAGCACGCGCAGGACGGCACGACCGTGGGGAGCGCGGGAGCGGAGGGCGTCCCAGGTGTGTGCGGGGACCTCCCAATACACTTGGCGTTGGCCGGCCAGGGCGAGCGTTAGTACATAGGGAGAGGCGGGGGGCGGCGCGGCGGCGACTTCGGGAGCGGGAGCGGGCGCGGGAGTGGGTTCGGGAGCGCGCGCGGGTTCGGAAGTGGGTCCGGCGGCGGCGACTTCGGGCTCGGGCTCGGGCTCGGGCGCGGGCTCGGGCTCGGGTGCGGGCACGGGC
>OLLW01000146.1_pt1 | contig 18757 bp, 19 predicted proteins | sample 1604611 | NCBI WGS metagenome assembly OLLW01 (sample SAMEA104055725, study PRJEB20765) | soil metagenome | biome: Arctic tundra; feature: Polygonal ground; material: soil | place: USA | collected 2011-09 | depth 0-0.5 m | reverse complement strand
GCGTCGGCCTTCGCAGCAGGCTTTGCTGCGTCGTCGCTCTTGGCAGCGTCGCCCTTCGCGCCGTCGGCCTTGTCTGCGTCGGCCTTGTCTGCGTCGTCGTCATCATCTTCGCCGGAGTTGGCGTCGGTCTTGTCGCCATCGTTGGCGGGCGCCGGCGCACCCTTGTCGGGCGCGGCTTGGTCGGGTGCGGCTGCGGGCGTGGCGTCGCTCTTCTTGTCGTCGTCGGAATCGAACGAGTCGAACGAGGATGAGCCCGATGAGCTCGGTTGGGAGGCCGAGCTGCCGCCCGGCTTGCCGTAACGCATGCGCAGGAGCAAATCACTCTGGGCGCGACCGTACGCGGTGAGCAGCTCGCCGCCGGATGGATCGGCGTGGCACACGGGGCAGCCCGAGTAAGCGTGCTTGATCATCCAGGCGTAGGCGTGCGCGCGACTCGGAAAGAACGAGACGAACAGCGCGACGACCGACCAGGCAAAGAACCGTTGAAACGCTCGCAATGGGTCGCGGCCGCCGAGCTTGCGTGTGCCGCTGCCTTCCAGCATGGCGGCAGCTTGCCTGCGACGAGGCGCAATAGTCAACATTGAGTTTCGCCTCTACAGCCGCCAAACCCCCTAAAATCATGCCCCAAAATGACGCACGCCGAACGCGGCCCTGTGTAGGTTCCGCACTCGGCGCGTCAATCACTTACAGCAGTTAGTGTTTAGTGGCGACCCACGCCTTCAAACTTTGTGGGCCGTCCCAAACTTTGCGGGCGGGGGAGACCAGCTAGCGGCCGCCTGAAAATCAGTCGCGGAGCTTGAACTTGACCTTCACCTCGGCGGTCATGCCGGTGTGAACGCCTGCGAACGACGGTTGCTCGATCTTGAAGTCACCCAGGTTGATCGAGGTAGTGCCGTGGATGTGATAGTCGCTGCCGGTGCGCTTGGCATTATAGTGAAACTTCACGGTCTTCTTGACGCCGTGGAAATCCAGCTCGCCGGAGGCGTCGCCCTCGCTCTCCTTGTTGTCGGCGGGGAGCGTTAGCGAGCCCTTGTCGACGGTGAGCGTCGCGGTCTTGTACTTTCCGGACTCCATGTGCTTCCACAAGTGCTCGTCGCGCTTGTCGATGCCCGTCTTGAGGCAGCTGGTCTCGCCGCAGTCGAGCTTGGCGACGACGATGATCTTGCCGCCGGCCTCGGAGGCGGTGAGCTGGTCCGACTTGCCTTCGATGGTCAAGCCCGCGGTGCCACCCGGCAACTTGAACTCAAGGCCACCCCCGCCGGCGGATTTCATCTCGGCGGAAGCGAGCGCCGATAACGACAGCGCGGCAATGGTGGTGGTGATGATGGCGAAACGGCTACGGGCTTTCATGACTGATTCCTCGATGGGGTGGGTTACTTTACCGTCCTACGTCGGACGCCGCCCCAACCTTCCTTATTCACTCGGAGAGAATTAGGTAGCGGTTGCGGAGATGACACTTTCCAGGCTTCAACGGGTGCCTCGAGAGCGCCGAAAGGGTTCAAAAAAATGCCTTCGTAGGTGGTGGATCTCCGCGCTGGAAGCAGGGCGATCGGACAAAGGTGAGTGCTTTCCCCACCGCGCCTGGATCTACGCCGTTCTGTCGCGAACGAGTGCGTCGGTTGTTTGGTTACCGTAGCCTCGGCGCGGATGCTCATGTTTTTTTCAGCGCACCGGCCGAGAGGCAGACCGCGCGCCGCTCGGCCCCGGTCAGCGGCCACTGGTAACGAATATCGGTGAGTATTTGGCGGCCACCGAGCTCCGGAAGCCCGGCTTTGGCCAAGAGCAGCCAGACGCTGTCCGTCGCCAATCGCGCACCTTCTGTCAACCATTCTTGCGGAGGGAGTGTCGCGCGCGAAACGGCCACTTCACAGCTTGCGTTTGGGAAGACGTCAGAGCGCGTGCGGCTGACGGCGATGTCAGGTCGAGACAGTGAGCCCACGGCCGTGCGCAGAAACGCGACGCGCTTCTCGCGCGGCTCGACCAGCGTCATCTTCATTGGCAAGAGCAACGCGAGCGGGATGCCGGGCGCACCCACGCCGCTGCCGACGTCGAGCCAGCGCTCGTCCTTGCTCGAGGCGCGCGCCGCAGCAATTGCCAGGGCGTCGGCGAGCAGCAGATCGACGAGCTCGTCTGGGCTGCGCGCGGCCGTCAGATCGACGCGCTGATTCCAAGTGACTGCGAGATCGCAATAGGCGACCAATTGACGCACCACGTCGGGCGGGGCACTCGGTAGCTCAAAGCTGCCCAAGGCGCGCTCGACGCGCGCCTCGAAGCCTTCCGGCGGTGCAGAAACAGGCACCGCGCTCGCGATCTCAGGGGGTGCTGGCTGTGCCGGCGCTGCCGGCTTCAGCGGGAGTGCCGCCAGCACCGATGTTCACCGTGCCGCCCATGCCGGCTTCACCGGCCGCGCCGGCTGCACCGCCGCCTGGAGCGCCCGCACCCTGGTCCGGGCTGCCTGCGCTGCCGGGGCTCACACCGCCGCCGCCGTTGCCGCCGTTGCTGGACTCGCCGGCCTCGCCCAATGGGCCCGCCTCCGGGCTCGGGATCTTGCTGCGATCGACATCAGTGATGAGCGTGCAGCTCGCGAAGGCAACGAGTGCGCCCAGGGAGGCAAGCGCCAAGGTGAATTGGACTGAACGCATTGGGATACCGCCGTTAGCGCGAGGGAACCGCGCGCTCTAGCGTTTTTCTCAAGTTAGCGACACGAACGCAAGGGGGGCGGGTTAATCTGAGCGCGTTTTTCAACGAGCGACCGAATTTCGCCCATGAACGTCCACCTGATCGACGGCACCTACGAACTTTTTCGCGCCTTTTATGCGGTGCCGTCGGCAAAGAACGCGTCCGGGCTAGAAGTCGGGGCGGTGCGAGGCCTCGCACGCAGCATGCTTGCGCTGCTGAGGGAGCCCAGCGTCAGCCACGTGGCCATCGCCTTCGATCACGTCATCGAGTCGTTTCGGAACGACTTGTTCGACGGTTACAAGACCGGCGAGGGCATCGATCCAGATCTGTGGGGTCAGTTCGAGTTGGCGGAGCGCGTGTGCGCAGCGCTCGGCATCGTGGTTTGGCCGATGGTCGAGTTCGAGGCGGACGACGCGCTGGCGACGGGCGCTGCGCGCTATTCGAAACAGCCGGAGGTCCTACAAGTGTTCATCGCGTCGCCCGACAAGGATCTAGCGCAATGCGTGGTTGGCACGCGCGTCGTGTGTTTGGATCGCATGCGCAAGAAGATCCTCGACGAGGCGGGCGTGAGCGCGAAGTTCGGCGTGACGCCGGTGCAGATCCCAGATTTCTTGGCGCTGGTCGGCGACAGCGCCGACGGCATCCCCGGAGTCCCGCGCTGGGGTGAGAAGTCCGCTGCGGCCGTGCTCAGTGCCTGCGGTAGTTTGGAGAACATCCCCGACTCAGCTGACGCGTGGCCGGTCAAAGTTCGCGGGGCGAGCGCGCTCGCGGAGAATCTGGCGAGCCGTCGCAAGGACGCACTCTTGTACAAGCGGCTAGCCACGTTGCGCACTGACGTGCCGCTCGGCGAGTCTTTGGTGGACTTGGGCTACCGCGGCGCGCTGCGGGGGCCTCTAGAAACAATCGCCGCGGAGCTTTCGGACACTTCGCTCGTGGAGCGCGTTTCGCTCTTTTCCTGCTAGGCTCCGCCAGAATCATGAAGCGCTGCGTGGGTTTGGTGTGTGGAGCGTTTACGCTGCTCGGCTTGTCCGCCGCCGCCCTGGCGGACGACGCTCCGGCTTTCGCCGGCTTGCAAGCAGGTGGCCTCAAGCCACCGGACGCCGTGCAGAGCGACGCGAGCAGCGCGCCGCCGAATCAAACCGAAGCCACCCTTGACCGCGCGGAGAAGGAAGATAGTGGGCGCGGCTTGGAATTCGTGTGGCTGAATGCGGAGCTCGGTCCGGAGTACCTCGGTTTGGAAACGCTCAGGAACAAGAAGCTCATCAAGTCAGGACAGATCCACAGCAAGGACGCCGGCATGATCTATGGCGCCGGGCTTGGCGTGCGCCTGCTCGTGTTCACCTTTGGTGCGCGCTTTCGGTTTGGAGATTTTCCGGATTGGGAACTGTGGACGTTGAATGTCGAGGGTGGCATGCACATCCCGATCGGTCGCGTCGAGCCGTATGTGACATTCGGAGGCGGCTATGCATCGCTCGGCGCTTGGAACAAGTCGAAGATCGGCTCCGACATGAGGCGCGCGGACGGCCTCGGTTTGCGTGCCGGGGTCGGGCTCGATTTCTATCCGACGAATACGTTTTCAGTCGGCGCCAACTTCACCGGGGACATGCTGTTTCTCACCAGAGCGAGCGACATCCCGCTCGATCCAGTGCCCGTATTGCTGTATCCCGATGGCGGCTCCGGCATTGGGCTCGGCGGCACGCTGAGCGCGGTGTTTGGTCTGCATTTCTAAGCCATGATCCCGCTCGCGGCAGCGTTGCTCGCTCTGCTTCCGCTGGGCCTCGCGTTCCTGGTTTGGCGTCGCGTGAGCGTCCTCGGGCGCGTGTCGCGGCGGTTGACGATCGTGATGGTCGTGGGCGGCGCGCTCAGCGCACTATTTGCGGCGTATGTCGAGCGCGTGCTGCTGTCGTTTACTGGGCTCACGCTCGACGTCGCGACGAGCGGGGCCAGCGGGGCGCTATTGGCGACCTTCTTGCTCGCGGCGCCTTTGGAAGAAGCGCTGAAGGTGGGCGTGGTCTGGCCGCTGTACCGCACTCGGCGCATCGACACGCCACGTTTGGGCGTGTGTTACGCGGCGGCTGCGGGCGCCGGGTTTTCCGCCGTCAAAGGCGTGGTTGCGGTGATCGCCGGAGCCGGCGCGGGCATCACCGTACTGCGCTCCGTCGTGAGCGTCCCCGCGCAGCTTTTCTTTGCGGGTTTGTGGGGGTACGCGTTAGGCACGCGCCGCAGCTCACGAGGCGGGCATTGGTTCTCGCTGGCGTGGCTCGCCGCGACGCTGCTGCACGGTCTGCACGATCACATCGTCTGGGGCCGCGGTCCGGGCTTGCTCGTCACCGTAATCCCGCTGTTCGTGTTCATGGGTGTGGGCGCGTGGATCGCGCTGCGTGACGTCGCCCCGGACTCGCTGCCCTACGAGCATTCGCTGATCCCGGCGCCACCGTCTCTGCACAGCATGCGCGAAGCGCTGCGCCCCGTGGATCATCGACTCATGGTGCGTTGGATTCTGCTTGGCGCGTTCGTCACGCTCGGCTTGATCATCGCGCTGCTCGGCGCTGCGGTCGTCATCGGTCACCGCCTAGGCGTCGATTTTTCGCTCGCGGACGAAGCCGACGTTCGCTCTTCTGGGCCATTGATCTTGCTCGGCGCGGCGGTGCTCTTGGCGTTCCCGATCGCCGGCTATTTAGTGGCCAAAGCCAGCGCCGCGCACAGCGTTTTAGAGCCCGCTTTGGCGGCCGGCCTGGCGCTGGCCGCGCTCGTCGCGATGCTGTTCATGACCGCTCCGCTCGGCGTGCTCTTCGCGCTCGCCGTCGCTCCGCTGGCATTCGGGTTGGCTTGCGGCGGCGCGTGGATCGGGCTCGAGCGTTAGGTCACAGTGCGTCAGGGCAAGCCCTCGCTTTCGAGATTATGGGTCGGTGCCTTTTCCGCGCGGGCCTCAGATGCGAAAAGTTTGCATAGGACCGGCGTCTGCGGCGTCTAGGATGCCTGCGAGAACCTCGATCGATGTCGGAAGACCGGAAGACCAACATAGATCGGCTCCCATGCGAGGGCACGAGGCCGTTCCGAGCGCTCCAAAGCCACGCGCCGAGGTCACTTTTTCGACGCGCGGAAGCGCGCGTACTCGCCGCTCGTCAGCAGCGCGTCTTCAGGGATGCTTTGCAGATCCGCGGCGTGCTCGGGATCGTAGTCGGCGGCAAACGCACGCTTCAGGTCGAATGCTACGAAGCGCCCGAGCAAGTGCGGGCTCTCGCTGACCCAGAGCACGCGACGCAAGGTGTCCATGACGACGCCGTGGGTTGCGATCAGGGCGTTGATTGCGGAGCGATCGCCGAGGGCCAGATTTTGATCAGCTGCGCCCTTGCGATCGCGCAGCAGTGCGACGGCGTCGATTACTGCGTCGGGCGCAGCCAAGTGCTCCGGCAAGCGAGCGAGCAGCTCGTCGCCGCGCGAACGCCGCGGCAGCGTGGACGTCTTGGCGCGCACGCTCAGATTCTTTGGGTCAGCCGCGCTGGGGCCCTCGAAGTGGTTGGTGGTGGCCGCCTTTGACGCCAAAAATCGCACGAAATTCGGCTGCCCTGGCACCCGCTCGACAGCGGCCGCGCGCCCGCTTCTGTCGGTCAAGATCACGATGTGGCTGACCATCGCCGGCTGTGCTGCGAGCGCGCTCAGCGCTTCTTCGGTGTCGTGCGCCGTGGACAGCACGCGCCGAAGTGCATGCACGACCGGCTCGCCCTCGGCTTGCGGTTGCCCAGCGCGTGCGCCGTGCACCACGATCGCGACGCCGTCTGCGTTCATGCCGCTGACCACGCCGACCAGGCCGGGCCAGGCGACGGATGCAAACGGGATCTGCCCGTCCTCGCGCACGAGGAATACGGCCTTGTGGTCGTCGAACACTTCGTCGACCTCGAAGTCGAACGCGCGCGCCAAGATGCCCCCGCCGCCGTCCAACGCGTCGCCCCCGAAGGTGAACGTGGTGCAGCCGATCAGCGGCGAGTGCTCGAACGAGAGCGCCATGTCGTACAGCGCGTTCAGGTACACGAAGCGTTGATAGGTCGGAAAAATGCCGGCATACGGATCGGGCGAGAAACCGCGCGCGCCGGCCGCGATTTCCAGGCGCCGCGAAAGACTCATGCCGCGGTCCACGTGCGCGTAGCGCAGCTCCGCGAGATCGAGCAGCACATTGCGCAGCACCGGATTGGAGACCTGCTGCTGAAAGCGGCCCAGCAAGATGCCCTCGTTTTGGACCATCTCCGGGTAGAGCAAACGCGCGTGCTCGAAGCCGATTTGCGTCGGCGAGCCGCGTAGCCCTACCTCCAAAATCTTGCCGCGTGTCAACGCGTACGAATCGCCGAATCGTCGGAGTGTCGGCGTTGGGTGCGTCGGTTCGCCTTGTGGCAGCGACACTGCGGGTGGAGTCAGCCGCGCGCGCCTGCCGACAGCGACATGCAGCGAACCGAGCGCAACGAGCAGAGTCAGAGCCGTCAGCTTGCCCCAGTGCCTGCCGAGAAAGCTCACCCGCGCCGCCTTGGTGCGAACAAAAGCGTGTATAGCACGCGGTACACGATGCGCGCTGGGTCTCGTACGCTGTGAAAGTGCGTCACGCGCTCGCTCTCCGGCGGATAAATCACGCGCACCGGCACCTCGACGATGGTCCAACCTTGGCGCGCTGCCCGTAAAATCAGCTCCGCTTCGTAGCCGTAACCGCTGGCGCGCCCGCCCAGCTCGAGCGTCTCGGGGAGCGGATAACGACGCAGCCCGCATTGCGTGTCGTTGAGCGTGCGGCCGAGCGCGAACGATAAAAAGCGGTTCGAAAAGTTGTTCGACCAAATATTTTTGGGGGGAGCCCCCGCGGCAGCCAGATCGCGCGTTCCGAGCAGCAGGGCGTCGCGGGGCGCGGCGTGGCGCGCCAAGCGCACGGCCTCAGTCGGCGGATGCTGACCGTCGGCATCGACGCACACGGCGGCGTCCGCGCCGGCCGCGTGCAGCGCGCGGAACCCGCTGCGCAGCGCGTTGCCCTTGCCCAAATTGCGCGCATGCCGGATGACCTCGGCGCCAGCTTCACGCGCCGCGTCGCTGGTGCCGTCGCTCGAGCCGTCGTCGACGACAATCACCGGTGAATCCGCGCCCGGACCTAGCGCGCTGAGCAGCTCGCGCAGCACGCCGCCGACGCTTCTTTCCGCTTGATAAGCGGGCACTACGAAACCGACTTTCACCGCGGCGCAGCGTATCGCAATTCCCCGAGCGCGCACGACTCTGCTAAAGAACAGCGCGTGGAGCTCTTCGACGCCGAGACCTTGGCCGACCTCAAGTTCCGAGCCAAAAAGCAGCTGCGCACGCGCATGCGCGGCCTGCGCGCGGCGCACCCCGCAGCAGTGCTGGCGCAGGCTTCGGGGCGCATTGTCCAGCACGTGCTCGCTTTACCGCGTTTTCAGCAGGCGCAGAGTGTGGGGCTATTTTGGCCCATGGCCGAGCGCCGTGAGGTCGACGTGCGGCCTCTCGCCGAGAGCGTGCTTGCAGCCGACAAGCGACTCTACTTCCCGTTTCTATCGCCAAAAGAAGGCGGTTTCAGTACCGGCTATCGCCAAGTGGCCAGCGTGGCCGAGCTCGCCGAGCGCGGTCAACGCTTCTTCGAGCCGCCGCCTGAAAGCCCCGCCGCCGCGCGTGGCGAGATCGATTTGCTGATCGTTCCCGCGCTGGCCGCTTCCGCGGACGGCCATCGCCTCGGCTATGGCAGCGGCTTCTACGATGCGACGCTACCCGACTTCTGTCCGCCGGCAGCTGCGCTGGTCGTGGTCTTCCACTTCCAACTGCTCGGCGAGCTGCCCGTGACCGACAACGACGTCGCCAGTAGCGTCGTGGTTACAGATCGCCGCGTGCTGGAGATTTGACGAAACGCGCTCGGGCGCGGCTCAGCGTCGCGCGCGTGCTTTGGCTTGGCAATCCGCGCACACGCCGTACATCTCGTGCTTGTGGGCGCGGACCTGAAAACCGTGGCGCTTGGCGATTTTCTGCTGCAGCTCTTCGATCGCCGGCTCTTCGAACTCGGTAATCTTGCCGCACTCCATGCAGATCAGATGATCGTGATGGGCGTCGTCGTCCGAGAGCTCGTAGCGGGTGAAGCCGTCCCCGAACTTGTGCTCCTGCACCACGCCGCTCTCGGTGAGCAGCTTCATGGTGCGGTAGACAGTGGCGTAGCCAACCCGCGCGTCGACCGCGCGCACCTCGCGCAGCAGCGTGTCAATCGTGATGTGCTCGGCCGTGCCGAAGAAGGTGTCGATGATCACCCGGCGCTGCTCGGTGGAGCGGAGCCCGCGGCGCGTCATGTAAGCCTCTAGGTCTGCGCGCAGGCGTTCGGCGTCGGGAGCCTTCAGCTTTTTCCCGCTGTGCGGGCTATGGGCTTCCACGCTCTTCACTGCGCAACTTTCCCCCCCGCGACGCAGGCGGTCAAGCGCCGAGCGCGGCTTGCGGAACTGGCGCGGGATCCGCCGCTATCGGCGCCCGGATTGGCGGCGAGCCGCAGCTCACGGATGCCGCGCCCGGTCTTCTTGCGCAGTAATGTGCGCAACGTGACGCCGTCCTGATAGCCGACCGCGTCCGCTATTTCCTCGATGCTTTGGGCGGTGGTGTGTAGGCGATGGATGGCTTGCTCGACCCGTAGATCTTGCACGAATGAAAGTGGGGATTTACCGAGCACGGCGCGCAGCCGGCGCTCCAGCGTGCGCTCGCTGGTGCCGACTGAGCGCGCCGCCGCGTCCAGAGAGAACTCCGACAAATGACGCCGGGCCCAGCTTTCGAACTTCTCGACCAACGGGTCCGTATGCGTCAGGTGATCTTGCATCACGTAGGCGGCTTGCGAGGGGCGGCCGTCGAAGGTCAAAAAATGCGCCGCCTGGCGCGCGAGCGCCGGACTGTGGCGACGCACGAGCCACAGCGCCAAATCGATGTGAGCGAGCGCGGCGCCCGCGGTGACGATGCCTCCCGAGTCGACGACCATGCGCGACTCCTCGAGCTCGACCAGCGGGAAGCGCTCGCGAAAGAAGGGGGCGAGCCACCACGTGGTCGTCGCACGCCGCCCGTCGAGCACGCCCGAGTGAGCGAGGACGAAGCTGCCTGTGCACGCCGCTGCGACGAGCGTTCCAGCGCGCGACCACGCTTTCAACACACTGCCCGCTTCCGCCACGTCCTTGCGGAGCAACGCGGTGGCGAGGGTGATCGGGGTTTTGGCCGCAAGCGCGGGCACGATCACGATGTCTGGGCGGGTGCGAGGCAGTGCAGCGAGCGGTACTTGCAGACCGTGTTGTGTTTTCGCGCGCCGCCGCAGGCCGCTGATTGTGACTCCAAACGGCGCGCCTCGACTGCCCTCGGCGAGCTCGTTTGCGGTTTGCAACGTGTCGAGAATGGCCGACAACCCGGTGTCGAACACGCCGTCCAAAACCAGCACGCAGACCTGCATGGCGGAAACTCTAGCATTGTTGTCGGTTTCGCCACTGAGCAGAACGCCTGGCGAAGGTTACCTTGTGAGCTCGGTTGGCCCCTCGGGGTCGGAGAGAGAGGTAGCAGATGGTTAAAGTTGGTTTACTCGTTCGTCTCGTCGCAAAGCCCGGCAAGGAGCAGACGGTCGCTGATTTTCTGGCGGGCGCATTGCCGTTGGCGCAAGCCGAGCCGGCCACGGTGACTTGGTTTGCGATCAAGCTGAGTGAAAATGAATTCGGGATCTTCGATGCCTTCCCGGACGACACGGGTCGCAAGGCTCATCTCAACGGGCCGATCGCTGCGGCGCTGATGGCCAACGCCGCAGAGTTGCTCGCCGTGCCGCCAGTCATCGAGCAAGTCGACGTGCTCGCCGCAAAAATGCCTGGGTGATCAGAGCCGCGCGCGGATTACCGCGGCCAGCGTGCCGGCGAGCGCGAACAGCGGCGCCGCCGCCACCGGCACCAAATTGAGCGCCGCCAGGACCGTCCCCGCGAGCGCTGGGGCCAGGGTGAGCGCCAACCCCAAACGCGCCTCACGCCGCGCGTCGTGCGCGAGGCGCACCGCGTAGGCCGCGTCGCGAACGTCATCGGATGCGAGCTGGACGCTCCACTCCGCGGTGCTCGAGCCTGCCGCAGACAGCGCGATCGAAACATCAGCCGCTGCCAGCGCGCTGTCGTCTGTGGGACTGCGGCCAATGACGGCTACGACGGCTCCGCTGTCGGCCAAGCGCTTGATCTCGTCTCCGCGTTCGGTGGGCGGGATTTCGGGGCGCAAATGGTCGATGTCCAAAGCGCGGCCGATAGCCTCACAAGTGTCGCGTGCGTCGCCAGAGAGCAACACCGGCTCGACGCTGACGTCGAGCAAGTGCTGAACCGCGGCGCGCGCGCCCGGACGCAGGCCGTCTTGCAAGCCGACCAAGCCGACCAAGCGGCCGCCGAGCGCGACCAGCAGCACGCTGCGGCCCATGGTTTCGAGATCGGTAATGCGGCCTTCGGCGGACGCCACGCTGATGCGCTCGCGCAGCATCAGCCCGCGCGTGCCAACCACGAGCGCTTGCCCGCTGGCGGCCACCGCGGTGACGCCCAGGCCAGGCTGTATGGTAGGGCTTCGCACGCCGTCGGGGCGCACGCTGCGTGCGCGCGCGGCGCGCATCACCGCGGTCGCGACGGGGTGGCTTTCGCCGCTCTCGGCGCCGGAGACGAGCGCCAACACTTGTTCGGGCGAAAGCGCCCCGAAGGCTTCGATGTTTGCGACCTCTGGCTCGCCGAGCAGCAGCGTGCCACGCGCCGAGAACACGGTCGCCGTGACCGACCCCGCGCGTTCGAACGCAGCCGCAGTGCGAAACACGATGCCGCGGCGTAGCGATTCGAGAATGCCGCGAGTCACGTGCAGGCCGGCAATTTCAGCCACGCCGGGCTGAGCGAAGGCGCCCAGCACGCCGACCGACAGCAGCAAGATCTGCATGTTGTCGGCGTTGCCCGCGTAGGCTGCGAGCGCTGCGAAGCCGGCGATGAACGGCGCGACTCGCGCGGCGGTGAGCCGACCCGCACGCGCCACGGGCGCGAACACGTCGGCGCGCCGTCTTGGGTCGTTGGTCAGGCGCATGAACGCGCGATCGTTGCCGGCCCAGCCGACGACCGCGCGCAGGCGGCCGGTTTCGACTTGAGCGCCGGCGACCAGCGCGTCCCCTTCACGGCGCGTAGCGGGTGTAGTCGCTCCGAGCCAGGGTAGCACGTCGGCGCTGCCGGCGGTGATGGTCGCGTCGACCGGCACGTACTCGCCGCTCTCGATCACGATTTCTTCGCCCGGGCGCAGGTCGGCAGCGCGTGCGCTCACCAGCTCGTCCCCGACCACGCGGTGCACGGCCTTGTCGAGCTCAGCGGCGATTCGCTCGCGCTCGTTGTCGAACGGCCGGCGCGCGCGGCGCATGGCCGCGGCGCTGGCGGCGGTGCCGGCGATGATCACCGAAGCCAGAGTGATGGCCGTGCCGGTGTGCGGATCGGAAAACAGCCGAGATCCGAGGGCGAGCGCGCTAGCGCCGAGCGGCGCGGCCAAGAGCGCGGCCGGATGCAGCTCGGTCGGCTGACGCGCGCCCATCAGCGTTTCTGCAGCGAGAGACAGCGCGGCAACCAGCGCAACCGTCAAGCGCGCGGCTTCGGCCAGCGGCGAGTCACCGGCCAAGATCAAGGCCACTGACAGCACCGCACCGAGCACCGCCAAGAGCAAGAGCACGCCGCCCACGTCTACCGCGCTGGGCGCCGTGTCGTTGTGGCTGAGTGGGCTGGAGACCGGAGGTACTTCGCTCTCGAAATCGAAGGCCAGGCGCTCGGGGCCGGCGCTGCGTTCTTCGATCAAGTCAGTGCGCGCGATCAGCGCGATGGCTTTGGCACTTTGAATCGGCGGCTCGCGGCTGGCTTGCGAGTCATTGGTCAAGCCAGCGGCGCGCAAACGCGCGCGCAGCTCGTCGTGCTCGCGCGGCACCGGCAGCGGTGTGCCGGTCGCGCTCATGTCGTAGCGGTCGCGGCAGGGGAGGCTACAGAAATAGCGGAAGCGCTCGCGGTGAAACGCCACACGCGAGGCGCGTAGCGGGTCGACCGGGCTGCCACACGTCGCGCACGGCACCGACGCTTCACGCGGCGGCGGCTGCGCGCTTGCGGGCGAGGCGAGTTCCACCGACATTTTCCCGCGAACTAGCCGTAAATCGACAGCGCGTCGGTAAGCCGCCCGACCGCTTCTTCGATTTCGGCTTTGGTCACGATCAGCGGCGGCGAAAAGCGCAGGGCTTGGCCACCGGCGATGGTCAGCAGCACGCCAGACTCTTGCACCGCGCTCATTACCTTGCGCGCGTCGACGCCGTCGCGCAGCACGAGGGCTTGTAAGAGGCCGCGGCCGCGTGCGCACTCCACGAGCTTCGGAAATTTACCGACAACCTTGCCGAGCAGGCCGCTGAGCTCCTCACCCCGTTGCTTGACGTTGCCGACCAGACCGTCGTTCTCCAGTACGTCGAGCACCGCTAGCGCGGCCGCGGAGGCCAGCGGGTTGCCGCCGAAGGTCGAGCCATGGCTGCCCGGCGGCAGGGCCTCCTCGAGGAACTTCTTGCACACCATGGCGCCGATCGGCACGCCGCCGCCGAGCGCTTTGGCCAGCGCCACGACGTCCGGCTCGACTCCTTCGCCTTGGAACGCCAGAAAGGTCCCGGTTCGGCCGATGCCGGTTTGCACTTCGTCCGCCAAGAGCAGCGCGCCGTGGCTATCTGCCAGCGTACGCAAGCCGCGCAAGAAGCCGGGGCGCGCGGGCAGCACGCCGCCTTCACCTTGCACCGGCTCGACCAGAATTCCGGCGACGTCCGCAGCCATGGCTTGGCGCACGGCTTCCAGATCGCCATAGGCGACGTGGCTGACGCCGGGTAGCGGCCCGAAGCCGTCCTTGTATTTGTCTTGGCCGGTGGCGGCGAGCGCGCCGAGCGTGCGGCCGTGAAAGGAATTGCGGAACGCGATGATGCGCTGACGCTCGGGCTGACCCTTGGCGTGGAAGTGACGGCGCGCAAGCTTGAGCGTGGCCTCGATGGCCTCGGTGCCCGAGTTGCAGAAGAACGCGCGGTCCATGCCCGACATGCGGCACAGCTTTTCGGCCAAGCGCACGTTCGGCTCGTTGTAAAAATAATTCGAGACATGGAGCAGCTTGCCGGCCTGCTCGGCGATGGCAGCTGTCAGCTTCGGATGCGCATGCCCCAGCGTGCTGACCGCGATGCCGGCGTACATATCGAGGTAACGCTTGCCCGAGGCGTCCCACAACACACAGCCTTGCCCGCGCACGAACACGAACGGCGGTTGGCGGTAGTTCGGATAGAGGTACGTCTGCCCGGCTTGGACGAGCTGGCTCTCGGTGGTCATCGCAAGCGGGTTTGTAGCATTTCTGCGGCCGGGTCGACGCCGGCTTGTGAAGGGCGTCGCGTGTTCAGGGCAACGGTGCCGCCACGCCTGCTTTTAGCAGTGCTTCGGCGGCTTCCACGAAGCCCGCGCCGCGCTCGCGAGTGGTGATGTAGCGCGGCGCCAGACTGGGACGCCCGCTCAAGTTGCGCACGCCGATGCTATGTCGGAAGGCAGCAAAGCAGCTCGCGTCATTCTCGCTGTCACCGATGTACGCATAGCGCGTCAGGATCATGCTCGGGTCAACTCCGCGCAGCGCGTGGATCAAGCGCACGATCCCGGATGCCTTGTCCGTGCGGTCGAAGCTCACGTGCAGGTGCACGCTCGATGCCAGTGTGCTTGCGCCGCGCGCTTCGGCGAAGCCTCGCGCTAACGCGACGCGCGCTGCGGGCACGCGTTGATGCTCGCCGATATCGAACGTGTAGTCAGTGCGGCGCAGCGGCACGTCGTCGGCAGGGACGAGGTCTTGGAACTCTTGGCGCAGCTCGGCGCACAACGCTGCTAGCAGCTGCACGCGCCGTTCGCGCTCTTCCGGCGTTTCGGGATCCACGGTGTGCAGCCCGTGTTCGTCGCTGAAAAAACCGAGCGCGCCGTTTTCAGCGATGGCCCCCGAAATTGGCCATTGCCTCACGATCACCGCGGCCCAACCTGCTGGGCGTCCGGTGGCGGCGTACAGCTCGAAGCCCGCCTCGCGCAGCCGAAATAGCGCCGAGTATGCAGCCTCGCTGAGCTGGCTATGGTCGAGCAGGGTGTCGTCCAAATCGAACAGCAAGCCGCGCAGCCGCAGAGGGGCAAGCTCAGGCAACTTCGCAATCGGCAACATGCTTCAGCCCGTGACCACTTCGACGAGGAGCGAGCACAAGTAGAGGCCTTCGGGGAATGCGGCAGGCACCGGATGGTCGGGCCCTTGGAAGAACCGCTCCAGCACCAACGCGTGGGCGCCGACGTCGCGTGCACCGAGCGCGACCGCGCGCGTCAGCTCATTGATGCCAATCGCCGCCGAACACGAGCACACGACGAGCAGGCCGCCGGGGCGCGTCGCGCGGCAGCCACTGGCCGCGAGTTTTCGCATACTGCCGAGCGCGCGGTCTCGCGCGGCGCGCGAGGGTGCAAGCTTTGGCGGGTCGCAAACCACGAGATCGTAGCCGCCCTTGCGGCCCGCTTGGTTCAACACTTCCACGGCGTCGGCGCGTTCGAACACCATGCGTTCGGCAAGGCCGTTCAATGCCGCGCATTCCGCGGCCACTTCCAGCGCGGGCGCACTGGCGTCGACCGCGTGCACTTCTTTGGCGCCGCCGCGCGCCGCGGACAGCGCCACCGCGCCCACGAAGCTGTATGTGTCGAGCACACGAAGGCCGCGCGCCAGCTCCTGGATGCGCGCGCGAAGCGGGCGTTGATCGACGTAGAATCCCGTCTTGTGTCCGAGCGAAAACGGAATGTGGAACTTCAGGCCGCGCTCCACGAAGTCGAACGCATCGAGCGTCATATCGCCGCGCACCACGCCGTGCGTGGGCGTGAAGCCTTCGGTCTTGGCGTGCGTCAGTGGCGTGCGATCGATGATCGCGCGTGGCCTCAAGAAGCGCGTGATCAAGTCCAAGATCACGCCTTCGCGCCGCTTCAGGCCAATGGTGCCCATTTGCACCGCGACCACGTCGCCCAGTTGGTCGATCACCAGCCCGGGTAGATCGTCGCCTTCGGCGTGCACCAAGCGCACGGCGGTCGTGCTAGACGATGGTAAGCCGAGCTCTTTCCGGCGCTCGATCGCCCGCTCGATGCGCGCTGCGAACAGCGCCCCGTCGATGGGCGTCGTTGCGTCGCGCGTGAATAGCCGGACCGGGATGGCGGAGTTCGGTGAATACAAGCCGCGCCCGAGTGTATTGCCGCGGCCGTCAAGCACGAGCATCTCGTCGCCCGCTGCGGCGCCGCCTTCGATGCGCTGGATGGCCTGCGCGAACACCCATGGGTGTCCCGCCCAGACGGGTTGCACGTGACCTGCTTTGATGACGACCGAGCCCATTTTGGCGACCAGCGCTGTAGTAGTGCGATCTGCCTTCAGAAAGGGAACCTTTCAGAGGGCGCGGCCACCGCCGGCGGCAAACGTGGCAGGCGCTGGGCCCGGTTTGCCACACTGCTGTGAACTGCGCTTGACGCGTCGCCGGCAGATTCCGGCATTTCGGGCCTGAATCTTCGCTGCTGGCAACTGGCACCGAGGTTGCTACCCTGGCTAACGATGTCGCGGTGCCACGCCTGCTTAGTGTTTGCTTCGGTCGCGCTTGCCTCGCTTACCCCGGCGTCTGCGCTGGCTGCGGATGACTGTCCTGACGGCTGGTTCTGTGAGGATGGCGCTGCCCCTTCGCCGCCCCCGTCCGCAGCCCCCGGCGGACCGGCGGAGCGTCCGACCGCGCCTCCGCCGGACTCGCGAGCGCCGCGCCCAGCTGACGACGAGCAGGGCTACAACGCGCCCCCTTACCCGCCACCCGGTTACCCGCGAACGGGCGATCCCGACGAACAGATCATCTTCGACGCGCCAGAGCCAGAACCCGTGCGGCCGCACCGCTATCGCCACTCGTTCCACGAGTGGGGCTTCAACTTGCATCTCGAAGACGCGCTGCTCGGCGGCAAACCAGAGAAGGCCTCGAACGCAGGCATGGCCGGTCTCGGGTTTGGCTTTCGCTATCGCCCGATACCGGTAGTCGCGTTCGAAGCGGGGCTCGACTTTCTGACGGGCACCGACTTCAACGGCTACTCTCGCAGTGAGGTCGGCCTGCTGGTGAACACGCTCGTGTTCTTCAATCCGCACGACGTCGCCCAATTCTACATCCTGGGCGGCCTGGGCGGCAGCAGCGCAGACGTGACCATCGCGCCGCGCAACGGCGAAGCGAATTTCAAGCGCCACGACGAGGAGTATTCCTACTTCGGCGGTCAGCTCGGCTTCGGTTTGGAAGTGCGGGTGTCGCGTCGCATCGCCGTTTCTGGTGATCTGCTGGGCTTCGTGCGCGCTCGCACCGACACCCTATCCGACACCGTCCCCGAATTCACCGATCCCAACACGCACCGCGCCACCAACACCTCCGGCGGCGGGTTGCTGCGCATCGGCGCGACGTTCTACTGGTGAGCTGATTCGGCTGACGCTAAAAGTCAGGGACACAAAACGACTGTCCCCGACCTCTTGTGAAGGCCGGGGACGAGTCGTTTTTCCGCGCCGAGGCGCGGGAGTCTCACTGAACCAGGTCTTTGAGGTTCTTGAGAGCAGTCGCGCGAACCTTCTTGCTCGCGGGCTTCGCCGGAATCGTGATCGGTTCCTTGGTGAAGGGGTTGATGCCTTGGCGCTCTTTCGTCGCGGGCTTCTTCACCACGCGGAGCTTAACCAGACCCGGAACGACGAATTCGCCGGGGCCCCGAGCCGAGAGTTGCTTGCGGATGAGCTCTTGGAGCCCCTCGAACACGCGACCCACGCTCTTCTTGTCCAAATCCGATGCGTTTGCGAGCTCGGCGATAACCTGAGCCTTCGTCAACCTTTTTCCAGCCATGCGCTTCCTCCTTCAGAAAAATCAAAAAACCGGGCGTCTACGGGCCATCCCAACTGGGCGACGGGGTTTTAAGCCGCCGTTTCAGTCGTCCAAGGCACGGGCGAAGCGATAACAGGGTTCTGAGCGCCCTTTCAAGGGGAAAAAATCTGGAGGGGCAGGGATCGAGCTTTTTTTCCGCGGCGCAGGCAGAGGTGAGTGCTGGGAAGGCGTCCGCGAGGCCGGATCGGTGACGCTATTTCGAACGGTCCCTTGTTCCATGCTGGACCGTGAACCGGGTCTGGAAGTGGGCGGGTTTTTGCTTATAGATTGCGGAGTTAGCAATCATTTCGCATGCCTTGCGCGAGCCCGCGCGCGCGCCTTGGCGGCTTTCGGCCGAGCGGTCGGGACAGGCTCAGATCGACGCTTCCCCGATTGTGCCGACCTTTTGAGCGGTTTCGTCGATTTATTACTCACGGCCCGCACCAAACGACGGGTCAGCGTGTCCATCTCGCGTTTTTCGCGGGGATTCCCGTGATCGTAGCCGAGCAGGTGCAGGATGCCGTGAGCGAGCAGGAAGCGCACCTCAGGTAGCAGTTCCCGCTTCCGACCGCGCGCTTGGCGAGCTGCGGTATCGAGCGAAATCACGACGTCGCCTAGCACGCGCGTGCCGCTCACTGCGCCGTCCGCGCCGCCGCCTTCATCGAGCGGAAACGAGAGCACGTCCGTCGGCTTGTCCTTCTGACGATGCTGCAGATTGAGCGCGTGAATCTCAGTGTCGTTCGTGAGCAGCACGCTCAGCTCTGCATCTGCGAGCTCCAGCTCGACGAGCATCTCGTCGGCGATGCGCCGAATCGCCGACGGCAGGAGCGCGGGTGAGCCAGCGGCGCGGCGCAGGACCAGGGTGGGCATCGTGCTCGGGTTAGCCTGCCACGAAGCTACCGACTACACGAGAAAGCAGCACTCGTACGAGAACTTTGTGCTTGCGCCCGGCGCTGTCAGCGGTTTTCGAAAAGCGCCTGGCCTTTCCAAGGATCGCGCGCGGCGTTACGTTTCATAGGCATGGCTCGCCCGTCACGTCCTCCGGGGTTCGACATGACGTATCGGCCGACCGAAAGCACTTTCGGTCCGCCATTCGCCGCCCGAATCCCGTCGCTGCTTTATTTGTTGGTTGCT
>OLLW01000442.1_pt1 | contig 18908 bp, 18 predicted proteins | sample 1604611 | NCBI WGS metagenome assembly OLLW01 (sample SAMEA104055725, study PRJEB20765) | soil metagenome | biome: Arctic tundra; feature: Polygonal ground; material: soil | place: USA | collected 2011-09 | depth 0-0.5 m | reverse complement strand
GCACGGGCACGGGCACGGGCACGGGCACGTTTACGGGAGACGCGAGAGATTTAGAGCGTCGCGGGGGACGTCGTTGCTTCGGGGGCTTCGGCGTTCAGGGCGGCGCGGGCGGAGCGCTTGGCTTTGTAGTCTTCGATCGCGCTTTTGATCGCGTCTTCGGCGAGCACGGAGCAGTGGATCTTGACCGGGGGCAGGCTCAGCTCTTCGGCGATCTGGCTGTTCTTGATGGTCGCCGCTTCGTCGATGTTCTTGCCCTTGATCCACTCGGTGGCCAAGGACGACGAGGCGATGGCTGAACCGCAACCGAAGGTCTTGAAGCGCGCGTCTTCGATCACGCCTTCGGGGCTGACGCGGATTTGCAGGCGCATGACGTCACCACAAGCGGGGGCGCCCACGAGGCCGGTGCCGACGTTCTCGTCGTCTTTGTCCATCGAGCCGACGTTGCGCGGGTTTTCGTAGTGATCGAGGAGTTTTTCACTGTAGGCCATGATCTAGGTCTCCTTGGAGTAATCGTTTTGGGGTTGGGGCCCCAAAACCTGAGGGTGGGGCCCCAGGAAGTCCTGGGGCCGGAGCTGCGCTCCCGACAAACGAAAGCGGGAGCTGAGCTCCCGAAGACAGAGGCTCAGTGCGCCGCCCATTGGATAGATTTGATGTCGATGCCTTGTTGGTGCATCTCGTACAGCGGTGAAAGCTCGCGGAGCCGCTTGACCTTGGCGATCACTAGCTCTGCGACGTAGTCGACTTCTTCCTCGGTGTTGAAGCGACCGAGGCCGAAGCGAATCGATGAATGGGCGAGCTCTTCATCTAGGCCCATGGAGCGCAGCACGTAGCTGGGTTCGAGGCTGGCGCTGGTGCAGGCCGAGCCGCTGGAGACGGCGACGTCCTTGATCGCCATCATTAGGCCTTCGCCTTCGACGAAGGAGAACGACAGATTCAAATTGCCGGGCAGGCGCTTCTCGGGATGCCCGTTCAAGAACACGGAATCCAGCTCCTTGTTGATCTTGCCGTGCAGGCGATCACGTAGGGCGCGAATGCGGTCCGCCTCGGCGACGCCCTCTTGCTTGAAGATTTGCACGGCCTTCGCGAAGCCGACGATGCCGGGGACGTTCAGCGTGCCGGAGCGATTGCCGCGCTCGTGCCCGCCGCCGTCCATCTGCGCGACCAGGCGGACGCGCGGCTTGGAGCGACGCACGTACAGCGCGCCCACGCCTTTCGGCCCGTAAATCTTGTGCGCGGTGAGCGAGGCCAAATCCACATTCATGGCGCGGACGTCGAAGGGCGTTTTGCCGAAGCCTTGCACGGCGTCGCAATGAAACAGCACGCCGCGTGCGCGAGTGATGGCGCCGATTTCGGCGATCGGTTGGATGGTACCGACTTCGTTGTTGGCGAGCATCACCGAGACCAAGATGGTCTTGTCGGTGATCGCTTTTTCGATGTCAGCCGGGTTCACCAAGCCGTCCGGACCCGCGTTCACGTAGCTGACGGTGTAGCCCTCTTTTTCGAGGCGCTTGCACGAATCAAGCACGGCTTTGTGCTCGATGGTGGTGGTGATGATGTGGTTGCCCTTACCCTTGTAGTATTCGGCGACGCCTTTGATGGCCAGGTTGTCGCTCTCCGTGGCGCCGGAGGTGAACACGATTTCTTTGCCAGACTCGGCACCGATGTAACTGGCGATGGTCTCGCGCGCGTCTTCGACGGCGGCTTCCGCGTGCCAACCGTAGGCGTGCGTGCGGCTGGCCGCGTTGCCAAAATCCTGCGTGAAATATGGCAACATGGCCTCGAGCACGCGCTTGTCCATCGGCGTGGTCGCGTGGTTGTCCATGTAGATCGGGAACTTCAGTGCCATGGGATGATGACCTCGGTTGGGCTCAGTTGACGCGGCTGCCGGCGACCAGCTCGGGGGGGTTCGGCTGTTCGGGGTGCCGTTCGCAAGTTGGGCACGAGTGAACCGAAACTTCGGACTCGCACGCGCTGTGACAGGTGGAGAGAAACTCGAGGCTGGCCTCGAGCTCTGATTGGAGCGCTTTCAGCTCGGCGAGCTTGTTCTGCGTTTCCACGAGCCTGGCGAGGTAGACCTCACGCAGACGAGTGGCGGCGAATTTGGCTGACGCGGCGTCATTCTGCCCGCGCACGAGGGCCTGGATGTCCGATAGCGAAAGCCCGAGGTTCTGCAGCTTGATGATCCAGCGCACGCGCACCAGCGCGTCTTGCGCGAACAGGCGGTAGCGACCTTTGGAACGCTCATGCGCGCGCACCAAGCCGAGCTCTTCATACAGGTGGATGGCGCGCACGGTTTTGCCGACCGCCTTCGCCAGATCCCCGACCAGCAGTAGCTCACTCTCCTCGACGCTTTCGCGCGAGGCCTGCACACGCGCCGACGCATCCGGGGGCGAGCCCGGTGCGACAATGGCTAGGTGGCGGTGGGAGTTGCGGTCGCTCATGAACTACATTGTAACCCTAACCCTAACGTATGCGTCAGGGTTATGCGGCTCAGCTGATATAGTGAGCTGTCACGCGCCTGTCAATCACGGAATAAGCGCAATAAACTCAGGCACCTAGGGACGCGACCCGAGGGTCTTCCGGAGTAACCGCAGGAACACCTCCGCAGCCCGAGGCGTGGGCAGACCGCCCGCTCGGCGCCTGACCAGCCACAAATCCCGGCGCGGAGTCGGAGCCTTGAGCCGCACGGCTCGCAGCTCCGGGTCCGAAGCCCGCAGGTAACCCGCGGGCAGGATGGTCAGGGCCAGCCCCGCTCTGACGACCTCGCACAACGCTTCGGCCGAGGACAGCGTGAGCACGACGCGGGGCGCAAAGCCGGCCTCGCGACAAGCGTCGTGGATGATCTCCCCGGTGAAGGTCGCGCCGGGTACGAGCACGAGCGGGCGCTCGGCGAGCGCGGCCAAAGGCACAGTCTTGTGCTTCGAGAGCGGGTCGTTTTTGCGAACCAACGCGACCAGCTCCTCACGCCGCACGAGCTCGCGGTCGACGTCACGCAGCGCCGAGCTGGGCGCCCCGGCGACAAAGCCCAGATCAGCTTGGCCACTGACCACGGCTTTCGCGATCTTCTCCGCCGCGAGCGTGCGCACCGAAAGCTCGACGCCTGGATGCGCGCGCGAGAATTCCGCGAGCGCGCGCGGCAGGAGATTGGCACACGCGCTTTGCACCGCAACCAGGCGCAGCTGGCCGCGCGCGCCCGCAACGACTTCAGCCAAGTCGTCCCGGAGCGCACTGAGCGCGCCCAGGGCTTGCCGGGCGCGCTCGACCAAGCGCTGGCCGGCTTCGGTCACCGCGAGCGGCGCTCGGGCGCCCCGCTCCAAGACCCGAGCTCCGAGCTCCGACTCCAGACGAGCGAGCGCATGCGAGAGCGTCGGCTGTGAGACGTGCACTTTGCGCGCAGCGCGGGTGATGCTCCCGGCTTCCACGCAGGCCAAGAAGTATTCCAGATCGCGCAGTTCCATCAACTTATCATTCACACTTTGAATGATAAGTATCAATAAGTATCACTAGTCAGAATGCTACTCGGCGCTCATCTTCGGAGCATGAACAGTGCCTGGAACCCCAACCTCTATGACGACCGCGCCTCTTTCGTTTCCGAGCTCGCTAGCGACCTAGTAGTATCGCTCCGTCCCAAGGCCGGCGAGAGAATTCTGGATCTCGGTTGCGGCACGGGCACCCTCACCGCGGAGATTGCACGCTACGGCGCCCTCGTAACCGGTGTCGACCGCTCCGCGGAGATGATCGCGAGTGCGCGCGAGAAGTACAGCGAGCTTCCCTTCGAGGTCGTGGACGGGCAAGAGCTCGCCTACTCGAACCAATTCGAGGCCGTGTTCTCCAACGCGGCGCTGCACTGGATGCCGCGCGCGGAAGACGTGGTGCGCGGCGTATCGCGGTCGCTTGTCCCTGGCGGGCGTTTCGTGGCGGAGTTCGGCGGGGCGGGCTGCGTTGCCACCGTGACTCAGGCGGTGACCGAGATCTTGAACGAGTGGCAGATCGACCCGGCACCATACGTGAGCTGGTTCTTTCCAAGTCCAGGCCGTTACGCCTCATTGCTCGAAGCCGAAGGGCTGACGGTGCGCGAGCTGCGTTACTTCGACCGCCCGACGCCGATCGCAGGCGCTGACGGGCTTGCGGGCTGGCTCGGTTTGTTTCAAGCACGCTTGCTGAGCGACCTCGGCGACCGCGGCCCAGAGCTGTGTGAAAAGGCAACGCAGCGTTGTCGACCTCGATTGTTTCGTGATGGGCGCTGGCTGCTCGACTACGTACGACTGCGGGTCATTGCGACCAAACCTTGATCCGAATCCACATACAATCAGCGATCGTTTCTGACCGTGATGTAACGGCGAGGTTTCCGTCCCAGAAACTTGGGCGAAATAGCGGGCGGGCTACCCAGGAAGCGTTCGTCTGAGGTGAGTTGTGACAGAGTCCCTGACAGGCTTCCAGGTGATCTCCTTCGAGAGTCGTCTGAAGGACGAAGCCGTAGGGCTGCTCGAGAAGCACGGCGCACGCGTGGTCACCGCGCCAGCGTTGCGCGAAGTGCCCCTCACCGACTTCCCGGAGGCGAAAGCCTTCGCCGACGCCGTGTGTGAGGGCACGCTCGACGCGCTGGTGTTGCTGACGGGAGTGGGCACGACTCTGCTCTTGAAAGCCGCGGCCACGCATCGACCGCGCGCGGAGTTGGTTGCCGGGCTCTCCAAGCTGACGCTGGTCTGTCGCGGCCCCAAACCTTCGGCCGCGCTCAAGCCATTTGGGCTGCGACCCACGATCAACGTGCCCGAGCCCAACACCTGGCGTGAAGTGATCGCGAAGCTCGATAGTGATTGGCCCGTCGCTGGGCGGCGCGTCGCGATTCAAGAATACGGAGTGCGCAACGATGAGCTGGTTTCTGCGCTGAGCGAGCGAGGCGCGCTAGTCCTCAGCTTGAAGGTCTACACTTGGGCTTTGCCCGAAGACACGGGGCCCCTGAAGGCCGCGATCTTGAAGCTGGTTCGAGGGCAAGCCCACGTGGCAATGTTCACGAGCGCACTGCAAATTCAGCATCTACTGCAGGTGGCGCAGGAAATCGGGCTCGCCGCGGCGGTGCGGCGCGCACTGAACAACGAAATAGTCGTGGCTTCGATGGGACCAATCACCAGCGAGGCGCTCGAGGCACACGGCGTAACGCCGGACATCGTGCCTGGACACCCGAAGCTCGGTCACCTGATTTTGGCTATCGCGCGCCGCGCGCGTGGCCTGTGGGGTGACAAGCGTGAACGGAACGCGCAGTCGAGCGCCAGCGCGATGCGTGGCGTCGGGAAATAGTCCACTCCAACGCCGTGGTCTCCGACGTCGCACTTGCCGCGTGGGCGCCGGCCTTCGGCGCGAAGATCGGAGCTGAACGTGGCTTGCCTGCTGAGAAATAGCCCGCGGCTCGCGGTCGGGTCGGATGCTCCGCAGGGGGGGGGTTCTGAGCCCCGTTTCCATGTTTGAATTCGAACTTGGAATCAGGAACCAAGAGGGTACTTAAGCCAATGCTAGCCGCGTTTCCTCGGCCGCGGTGACCCACGCGCTGCCCCGAAACGCGCGGAACACGTCAGAGCTAGGTCAGAGCTAGGTCAGAGCTAGATAGAGTAGCTCTGCACGAAAACTTTGGCGTCCACGACGTCGACGGCGACCGCGTCACCGGGCTCGACTTGAAGCTTGTCGACCTCGACTTTGGACATCAACACCGTGACGCTCTCGCCGGTGGGTAGCGAAACGTACACCTTCACGTAGCCGCCAACGCGCGTCAGGCGCTCGATCTTTCCTAGATCGATCGGATTGTCGCCATTCGGGCGGCGCACGCGAATGTTGTGCGGACGCACGAAGGCTTGCACCGGCGTGCCGTCGCGCGCGCCACTCGGAGCAGGCACGGATTGACTGCCGACCTTGGCTGCGCCGTCGCTGACGCGACTCTTCAGCACGTTGGCGCCGCCCAGGAACGACGCCACGAATTCATCCGCCGGGTGGTCGTACAGCTCGTGCGGGCTCCCGGCCTGCGCCACGCGGCCCTGGTTCAAGAGGACAACGTGCTGCGACAGCTCGAGCGCTTCTTCTTGATCGTGGGTGACGAGCAGCGTGGTGATGCCGGTGCGCTCGTGGAGCGAGTGCAACCACTCGCGCAGCTCGAGACGAACTTGGGTGTCGAGCGCGCCGAACGGTTCGTCCAAAAGCAGCACCTTGGGCTCGATGGCCAGGGCGCGGGCAAGCGCGACGCGCTGGCGTTGCCCGCCCGAAAGCTGCGACGGAAAGCGCGCGCCGTAGTCCGGCAATTGCACCAGCCCGAGCAGCTCCGCCACGCGCTGGGCGACCTGGGATTTCGGCAAACGCCTTATTTTCATACCGAACGCGATGTTCTCGGCGACGCTCATGTGGCGAAACAGGGCGTAGCTTTGAAACACGAAGCCCACATTGCGGTGCTGCGGCGAGAGCGTTGTGACGTCCTGCCCGTCGATGAACACGCGACCGGCCTCTGGCGTCTCCAGGCCCGCGATCAAGCGCAGCAGCGTCGACTTACCGGAGCCAGACGGACCGAGCAGCGTGGTGATGGCTTTGGGCTTGGCCTCGAAAGAGACGTCCGCCACGGCGGCGGCCTCGCTCGAGCTGCCGAAGCGCTTGACGATATGTTCGACCCGAACGGTCATGGGTTCACTCCTTCGAGACTCGTAGCGGCACGCACGGGGGCGCGGAGAGCGCGTTGCGACGCTGCGCGTTTGGCCTGGCGGTTCGAGACCGACCACTCGGCGACCTTCTTCACGCACAGCGTGACCAGCGCTAGCGCCGAGAGCAGCGAAGCGACAGCGAACGCGCCGACGAAATTGTACTCGTTATACAGAATCTCGACCTGCAGAGGCAGCGTGTTGGTCAAGCCGCGCACGTGACCGGAAACCACAGAAACAGCGCCGAATTCACCCATCGCCCGCGCATTGCACAGGATCACGCCGTAGATCAGTCCCCAGCGCACCTTGGGCAGCGTGATACGCCACAAGATAGCGAAGCCGCCCGCGCCGAGCGTCAGCGCGGCCTCCTCTTCGTCGTTACCTTGGGCTTGCATGACTGCAATCAGCTCGCGCGCCACGAGCGGAAAGGTCACGAAGGTCGTTGCCATGACGATGCCGGGGACCGCAAAAATGATCTTGATGTCGTGCTCGGATAGCCATGGGCCAAACCAACCGTGGGCACCAAACAACAAGACGAAGATCAAGCCCGAGATCACCGGAGAGACGCTGAACGGTAGATCAACCACGGTGATCAGCAGGCTCTTGCCCCAGAAGTCGTACTTGGAGATCAGCCAGGCCGCGGCCACCCCGAACACGACATTCAGCGGCACAGAGATGCCCGCGGTCAGCAATGTCAGCTTGATGGCGTCCAGAGTCTCGTCCTCTACCAGCGCGGCCCAGTACGGCCCAGCTCCCTTGGAGAACGCCGAGCCGAATACGGTTGCGATAGGCGCTACCAGGAATATGGCCAAAAACAGCAGCGCCACGCCAATCAACGACGCCCGCACGAGCAAGCTCTCACCGACCTGAGTCTCGCGGCGATGGGCGCTCGGAGGTCGCGTCGTAACGATACCGCTCATGCTTCGGCTCGGCGCGTCCAGCGCTGCAGCAGGTTGACGAGCAAGAGCATCCCGAACGACGCGCTCAGCATGACGGCGGCGATCGCCGTGGCGCCCGCGTAGTCGTACTGCTCGAGCTTGGTCACGATCAAGAGCGGCGTGATCTCCGTGCGCATTGGCATGTTGCCGGAGATGAACACCACCGACCCGTACTCGCCGAGCGCGCGCGCGAAAGCGAGCGCAAAGCCGGTCAGCGTGGCCGGCAGGATGCTCGGGAAGATCACGCGCCGGAAGGTTTGCAGACGCGTGGCACCGAGCACGGCGGCGGCTTCTTCGACATCCGGGTCGATCTCCTCCAGCACGGGCTGCACCGTGCGCACCACGAACGGGATACCGATGAACGTCAGCGCCATGGTCACGCCAAGCGGCGTAAACGCGACTTTGACGCCGATTTTAGCCAACTGCTCGCCAATGACGCCGTGCTCGGCATACACCGTCGTCAGCGCGATGCCGGCCACCGCGGTGGGCAATGCAAACGGTAAATCGACCAAGGCGTCGACCAGACCGCGACCCGGAAAGCGGTAGCGCACCAAGATCCAGGCCACGAGCACGCCGAACACTGCGTTGATCAAGGAGCCGGCAAGCGCACAACCGAAGCTCAAACGGTAGGCGGCGAGCGCGCGATCATCTGTGACCTTCAGCCACAACTGGCTCGGACCGAGCGAGCTGGCTTTGATCACCATCGCCGATAGCGGCAAGATCACGAGCAGCCCCACGTAGAACAACGTGTAGCCCAAGGAGAGCCCGAAGCCGGGTAGAACGCCGCGAGTCTTGAAACGCACCGGACGACTCACTTCTTCGGTTGATAGATCTGGTCGAACACTCCGCCGTCGTTGAAGTGCGTCGGTTGCGCCTTGGCCCAACCGCCGAACAGCTCGTCGATGGTGAACAGCTTGACGTCCGCGAAGGCGTCCTTGTGCCCGGCGAGCACGTCCGGATCGCGCGGGCGATAGTAGTGCCTTGCGACGATTTGCTGCCCTTCGGGGGTGTACAGGTACTTGAGGTACTCCTCCGAGACGGCCCGCGTGCCGTGCTTGTCTACGTTCTTGTCGACAACGGCTACCGGCGGCTCGCACAGGATGCTGACCGAAGGAGCCACCATCTCGAACTTGCCCTTACCGAGCTCGTTGACGCTCAGGATGGCCTCATTCTCCCAGGAGATCAGCACATCCCCGATGCCACGCTCGACGAAGGTCGTGGTCGAGCCACGTGCGCCGGAATCGAGCACCGGCACGTTTCCGTACAGCTTGCTGATGAAGGCTTTTGCCTTGGCTTCGTCGCCGCCCGGCTGCTTCAACGCATAGCCCCACGCAGCCAGGTAGTTCCAGCGCGCGCCGCCGCCCGTCTTGGGATTGGCGGTGATCACCTGCACGCCCGGGCGCACGAGATCATCCCAGTCTTTGATGTGCTTCGGGTTTCCGGCACGCACGACGAATACGATCGTGGAAGTGTACGGGGAGCTGTTGGTTGGTAGCTTGGTCTGCCAATCAGCAGCCAACAGCTGGCCTTTGTCGTGCAACGCCGAAACATCGTAACCGAGCGCGAGCGTTACTACGTCCGCCTCCAGGCCGTCGATCACGGCGCGGGCCTGCTTGCCCGAGCCACCGTGGGACTGATTGATCTTCACGTCCTGGCCGGTCTTGCCCTTCCAGTACTTGGCGAACACCGCGTTGAAGTCTTGATACAGCTCGCGCGTCGGATCGTAGGACACGTTGAGCAACGTGACTGGAGGCGCGGCGGCCGATGCCGCAGGGGCCGAGCCCGAGGCCGCGCCGGGCGACGTGGTGGTCGTCGGCTCGCTCTTCTTGCACGCCACGAGCGCAGAGCTGACCAGGACCAAGAACAGCGCGGTAGCTGCCGCAAAACCGGAGATGAAAGATGAACGTTGATTCATGACGTGTCTCAGATAGAAGCGCCAGCAGTGCGACGCAGGGTCAACAAGCTTCGTGTCGGGGGATCAGTCTTGGAGTGCTCCATGCGCAGCACGAGGTCGGCGAGCGTCATGCCTTCGAGAACGTCCAGCGCGGCGCTGCCCATCACGCCGAGCGCGGCGTGCGCCGCGCACGCGCCGGGCCCGGGGCACTCCGCGCAACGCACCGGGTGGTCCCAATTGAGACAGGGGAACGGGAACGCGGCTCCGTCCAGCACGCGTACGACAGAGGCCACGTTGATCTCGCTCGGCGGCGAGCGGAGCGCATATCCTCCGTGACGGCCTCGACTACTCGTGAGCAGGCCGGCGCGGGTCAGCTGGCGCAAAATAGAGTCCAAGAACCGCCGCGGGATGCCCTCGTCAGCCGCAATTTCTGCGGCGAGATGGGATTTCCCCTCCTCGCCTCGAGCCAAGCGGAAGAGCGCGCGGAGCGCGTACACGGTCTTGCGGGTTACCATCAGTCTACTAATACGATAGTCTGCATTCCTAACCTGCGCGCTGGGGGCTGTCAAGCCACGCGGACGTGACTGTCTCGAGAAATGACGGTCAGGCTAGTCAGGACGCACGGAAAGCGACTAAAAGTGGCTCGTGGCCGCCGCAAAAACACGCAAGAAACCGGAAGTCGTGGAGCCGCCGTCGCGCCGCAGAGTCACCGCCGGCTCCGGCGATGAGCTCGGCGCAGCGGAGGTCGCGCGGCGCGTCGCAGACGGGCTAAAGCACTTTCGAAAAGCGCGTAACCTGTCACTCGATGAGCTGGCAACCAAGAGCGGCGTGAGCCGCGCGGCGCTCTCACAGATCGAGGGCACGCGCACCAATCCGACGCTTTCGGTGCTGTGGAAGGTGGCGGTCGGTTTAGGCGTTCCCTTTCACGAGCTGCTTGGTGTCTCGGATGATGGCGCCGCGAAGCTGCTTCGCGCGGGCGATACTCCGCCGCTGAAGAGCGCTGATGGGCGCATGGAGAGTCGTCTACTCTCGCCGGGCGGTTCATCGCCAGACCTGGAAATCTACGAGCTGCGCTTCCTGCCCAAAGCCGTGCACCGCAGTGAGCCGCACGGCCGCGGCACCGTCGAAACGCTGGTCGTGATGACCGGGGCTCTACGCCTCCTGGTGCAGGAGTCCGAGTACGAGCTGCTACCCGGCGATACGATTTTCTTCAAAGCAGACGTAGCGCATGTTTACGAGAACCGAGCCAGCCACGAAACGCGCTGTTTCAACGTGATTCGTTACGCGCGCGAGGGCTGAGCACGACGCGCCGGCAGCGCGCGACGACGACACCTCACACGAGCGCCGTCAGCCTCTCCGCGCCGTCGCACGCAGATCCGTTCGTCGTGCAAAATGGCCATAACTTCCACGGCCCGACGCGTCCGGCCCCCCCTTGCGCCCCGCTGTTCCATTTCGGTATACCGGTATACCGAAATAGAACGCGTGTCGGTCTGCCGACATGGAACATGGGTGCGGCGGCGACTCGCGTGTCGGTATACCGACATGCAATTGGACAGACAGCGGCGACTCGCGTGTCGGTATACCAGGTATACCGACATGCAATTGGACAGGCAGCGCGCTTGCAGCGGGAAAACTAAGGCTCTACCGAGACCACAAAGCTCTTGAAGGTCTGCCCGCCCCGGGCGTCGCGGATCACGAGCCACAGGCGCACGTCTTGGGCGTCCGTGGGCGCCGTCCAAATGTTGTCGGTGTTGCTCAAAGCAAACTCGCTCTCGTCGCGACCGGTAACGGCGTTGTCGAAGCGGCCTGCGCTGGCAAACCACGAGACGCGAATCGATTCGTGCTTTTGTTCCAGCTGCCGCGAGTCAGAGTTGAACAAGACGTAGCTCTCGGCTCCGCTACACGGCGTGCCGTCGGTACACGAGGCCCAGCTCGCCTCCAGCTGCATGACTTGGCCTGAGGTCGCGTGCAACGTGCCTGGCTCCTCAGGTACGGCTGAGCTGCCTCCCGAATCGTCGAGCAGCCGAACGCTGTCGATGCTCGGGTTCAGATTGCGCTTGTAGCTGGTGTTGAAGGCACCCGCTTCGTCCTGATCGAGCCCGGAAGGTTGGCAAAAGATGCGCACCGCGCCGAGCGAGGTGACCGAGTCCTCGAGCAGCGTCACGCCGACGGGTTGGTAGTAACCCCCGGTCGGATCCGGATCCACGGGCCTGCCCGCTGGCTCTCCATTCATGGGCTCGGGCAGACTCGGACCGAACAACCGGCACGCGTCCACGGGACTACTGGGCAGCGTGGCCATTACGCTCGCGCCCGTACCAAGCGGGATGATCGAGCCCGGGGCTCGGTCCGCGGCCTGGACGCAGACCGGGTTGACCGGGCCAAGCTCGGTGAGCGGCTTGCGTGCGATGCATAAACCCCAGCTGAGCTTGGGCTGAGCGCCGTTCACTTCCGGGCTGGCGACGAGCGCCGTGAGTTGCACCTCGTCGCCGGGCGCGGCCTCCGCGGGCTCGGAGCTGATGGCGAGGACTTTGGGGCCCTCGATCAGCGAAAGCTGATCGTCAAACGTCGGCACGCAACCAGCGCTGCTCGCGAGCGCGCCGAAGGCGACCAGAACACGTAGCTTCAGAATTCCCATTTCGCCCCCAGCACTGGCAAAATCGGTAAGCCTTGAATGTAACGCCGCTGCGTATAGTCGGCGTTGTACGCGATCTCTTCGGGGTTATCGCGGTTGGTCACGTTTTGCACGTCCAAGTACAGCTCGAGACTGCTTTGTTTGAGCTTGAAGCGCTTCGAAACGCGCGCGTCGAGCTCCACGAACTCCGGAATGCGAATCGAGTTCTTGGCGCCGAGCAGCGGCTGATAGGTCGCGGTGCGCGTATCGAAGTAGGAGCCGACAACGGGGGTGCGCGGGTAACCGGTGGCGTAGCGGCCGCGTACGCCGACATCGAAGCCCTTGCCGAGATCGTACGACGCGAGCGCCGTCAGCACGTGCGTCTGATCGTAGTCGAACAGTCGATAGGCGGAGCCTGGCGTGTCTTTTCGCTCGCTGCGCAGGACCGTGTACGCGACCCAGCCGAACAAGCCGCTCGCGAGCTCGCGGCGCAGCAAGAACTGCGCGCCGTAGGAGCGGCCTTGGCCGTCATTGACCAGCGCCTCAGCGACCAGAGGCGAGCTCGACGGGTTCCTGACCACGAGGCGCTCCGAGGTGATGCGGAACACCGTTGTCTCCAGGCTGAGCGAGCGACTCAAGTCGAACGCGCCACCGAACAACAGGTGCGTCGCGCGTGACGACTGCAGCGTCGAGTTACCGAACGCGGCGGACAGATCTTCGGGTTGGGCGGCTTGGCGATATTGGCCAAATGCGGCCTTGAACATAACGCGTGGGGACATCGCGTAGCGCACCGCCAGGCGCGGCTCGAGCGCGGTGTCGGATGTGTACACGCCGACCGGCGCGAACACACCCTCGGTGGGCACGCGCTTGCTGACGCTGGTGAACTGCGGTTCCAAGCGCAAGCCGGGCACGACGTGCAACTTGTCGCCGAAGACGGCGAAGTCGCCCTCGACGTAGGGCGCGGCGCTGCCTTCGGCGCTGTCCCAGGTGTCGACATTGACCTGATCAGACGGAGGCTGACCGAATGCGCGCGCGTCGCCTTCGCGCGGAGGCGAAGTGACCGAACCGACGCGGCGCGCCGAGTGGCTCGCGGCTTCCAGATCTAGCCCGACTTCGGCGGTCAAAAACGGCGCGGCACGTCCGCGATAGCTCGCGCGAAACCCGTAGTCTCGAGTGTCGACCTCGAGCACGGTGGGAGTGCCGCCGAAGCGACCGGTCAGCGTCGAACGGTCCCAGCCGAGCCAGGGCAGCACGCTGACTTTGCCAGCGTCGCTGGTCTCCGTCTCGTAGCGCAGGTACACGCGCTGAAAGTCCATGCTCTGATTCTCTTGTTTCCTGTACGCGGGGTCCGAGTTCGACACCGTGCGCGACACGTTGTCCGAAGAGAGCATGCCGCCTAACTCGAGATAGCTGTTTTTGGCCGATTGGTAGCGCACGCGCGCTTGGCCGTCGTAGTACTTCGGGATCGGGAAGAAGGCCGCGACGTCTTTGGAGGTCAGTTGTCCCAAGACCGCGTCGAGATGACTGCGCCGACCGGCCACTGCGAACGAAACGTGATCCGAGACTGGACCGGTGGCGGCGGCAGCAGCGTCAATCAGGTCGACGGCGCCGCTGCCGTGCAAGCGGTCCGTCGCTGGCTTCAGCGTATCCACCTCAATCAGCCCGCCGAGACCACGACCGTATTGTGCGCCGTAGCCGCCCGGGATGAGCTCGACGGAACGCACCATGTCCGAGTGGACCACCGAGCGAAAGCCGCCGTAGTGATAAAGTAGCGGAATACGCATGCCGTCCACGTACACACGCGTGTCCTCCGGGGCCGCGCCCCAAACCACGACTTGACCCGAGCCGGCAGTGGCGCGCGCGACGCCCGGCAAATTCTCGACGATCTTGAGCACGTCACCCTGCGTGCCCGCAACGCGTCGCGCTTGATCGGCGTCGACCTTGGTCGAGACCACTTGCTTGGTCAGCGTCGGGGCGATGATTACGATTTCGAGGTCGTCAGTGTCGCCTTCGGCTTGTTTTTCTGGGGCATTGAGCTCGACCTCGTAGGTCGCATCCACCTTCTTGCCAGCCTCGAAATTCTCCTCGCTCTGCAAGGCTTTGAGGTCGCTACGCGACAAGCTCACGCGGTGCTTGCCGGGCTCCACACCGTCGAGCTCGAAGCGCCCGGCCTCATCAGTCACTGCCGTCATGCCGTTGTCGAGCGTGATGCTGACACCCGCGAGCGCCTGACCTTTGTCGTGATTCTGCACCATACCGGTGAACTGCGCAGTCGCGGGAGCTTCCTCCTTGATCACGAAATCGTAGCGGTAGTTGATGCGAATCGGCGCCGGCCGATTGTTCACCTCGGCCGGGTCGAAGAGAAATTGCTGAACCGCGGCGACGGCGGCTTGATCGAACGCAGGACCCGCCGATTCAATCACCTTCACGGCGTCTACCGTGCCCGTCGCCGAGATGGCGATCTGCACGACGACTGACGCTGTACGACCAGAGGCTTTCTCGGTCTCGGGATACTCGGCCTCTACAAACTTGGTCAGCTTTGGCGGGCGCGTGAGCCGCGGACGAGCGGCGTCTTCGCCGGTTTGCGGGGAATTTTGAGCAGGAGCCGGCCGCGCGGAGGCGACCGCTGCCAGAGCCAAACACGAAATGAGGGCGATGCGTCGCAACGGGGTATCCAGGAAATGAAAACAAGAAAAGGAACGAGGCGTGTTTAGCTCGGTAGCTTGAACCGCATGCCTAGGGTGAACGTGGCGCGAGTCGGCTTGCCGCAGTGCAGCGCTGGCTCGAACGTCGCGCTGCGAGCCGCCAACAACGCCGCCTCGTCGAGCCCATGACCGAGCCCTTGCAGGAGTTTCACGTCGACTACCTTGCCGGTTTCGTCGACCGTGATTTGCACGCGAACCTTGCCCTCGATCGCGGCAGCCTGTGCGTCTGGCGTATAGCCCGGCTGCGGCACAGAGATGGGCTTGGGTTTAGAGGGCGGGTCATCGCAGCCGTCGCTCGGCAATAGCGCTGCGACGGGAGCCGCCTTGTGAAACACCTTCTCGACCGACCGCTCGCGAGCTGGACCAGCGCCCCCCACTGGAAGCGCGATGCCCGTACCGTTGACGCCACCGGTCAGCGACACGCCAAAATCCGGCAACGCATCCTGGGCAGTATCGGCGGCCTTCGTCGGAGGCGGCGCGTCTTCGGGAGCTCGCGCCGGCGCTGCCCGGTGCGCGAGGGCGCGCGGAGGAGGGTTCTTGTCCGCGGGTGTTGGATCGACCTTGGCCGGCGGTGGCTTCTTTCTCTGGCGTTCAGCGTACGAGATGGCAGTCGCGGCGCGCGATTTTTTGATCTCGATGCTGCCGATGGCCACGGCTATTGCGCCGTGAAAGAGCAGACTGACGACGAAGAGTCCTGAGCGACGCGCCACGGCTACTTCTTCTCGACGTTGATCGCGAACTTGGTGATTCCCTCGACCTTCGCCAGATCGATGACGCTTACCACCTTGCCGTGGTGTGCGTCTTCGTCCGCCGTTAGCACGAGGTTCACGTCTTTGTTAGAAGCCACTGCAGAGCGAAACTCCTTCTGCAGGCCGTCGCGTGTGATGGGTTTGTCGTTGTAGTAGTAGGTGCCCTCTTTGGTGACCGTTACCACGTAGGTCTTGGCCACGGTTTCGTCCGAGGATGCCGTCTTCGGCAGCTGCACCTTGAGGCTCTGCGACACGATGTAAGTGGCGGAGACCATCATGATGATCAGCAGCACCAGCACCACGTCCACCATCGGGGTGACGTTGATGCCGACGATCCCGCCGCGTCCAGCGCGGCCTTGAGTGACGCCAGCCATCGCCCTACTCCGTCGCCCCGGCGAGCTTTACCGAGCCCGCGCTAGCGCGAGAATCCTGATCGTCACTCAGATCCTCGGCGGAGTCGCGCTCGGCCAGGGCCTCGCGCTCGTAGGCGACCGCACCGCCCTGAGCCGCGCGATCTGCTGCTCGCACGTATGCCGTGAGCAGCTTGGTCAACGACAGCGCGCCCGACTCGACCTCGCCGATCCGCTTCTGAATGGCGTTGTAGGCGACGACCGCCGGCAGAGCCACGAACAGGCCGACCCCTGTGGCGACCAACGCCTCCGAGATGCCAGCCATCACGCCACCCATGGCTTGCGTGTTTTGGCCTGCGTCACCGAGAGCGTGAAATGAGATGATCACGCCGAGCACAGTGCCCAGCAGGCCGACGAAGGGTGCGTTGTTGCCGAGTGTGCCGAGCAGGTTCGACCCGCGCTCGAGCTCGGTCTTGACGCGAGCCAGCTCGGAATCGACGGCGTCGGTCATGGCGCCCGGACCGCCCGCTGCCCAACGTAACGCTTCGAGCGCGACGCGCGCCTCGATCGCCTTGCTGCTGCTCAAGAGCTTCTCCGCGGCGCCGAGGTCGTCGTCCTGCAAGTTCTTGCGCAGCTGCTTACGGAGAGCGTCGAAGTCCACGCTGTGACGCCTGAAGAACAGGAAGCGCTCGAACATCGTGGAAAACGACAGCACGGACAATGCCAGAAGCAGATACAAGACCCAGCTCGAACCGAGCAGAGCGACCTTCAATAAACGTTCGATCAACATGATGATTGCCTCTCAGTGCTTCACGGTTGCACGACGAATTCAGTGACGAAGAGCCCGAGCGATGTACCCGCATCGGCGTCCGAAGCGAGCAGCTCGCCGGTACGCTCGAAAGTGCTCACCAGGTGGTGCACGCCACCGTCTTCGGCCGGCCCGGGCTGATTCAACGAGACGGTGAAACGCACTGACGGCTGAGCGCAGGCGGAGTACAGGCTCGCGTACACGAAATAACGGCCCGGCTCGGGCGGGTCTTGCCAAACCAAGTTCTCGCGGCGATGTCCGGTGTCCACACAGTCGCGTTCCGCATCGGTATCGAACACGCCCGTGCCCGGCGCGGTCGGGTCGACGTGCCCATTCACAGCGAGAGCGGTGCTCGGGTGCTTGGGATCAACGATTTTACCTTGCGGCGTGATTACTCGCAGATCGAGATCGACCGGGGTATCCCAAGCCATACTGAGCACCGTCGTCGGTGGCTTCGCGCCGGGTGAGCAGGCGCTCAGGTTGTCGGGGATGTCGGAGGCAACGCACAAATCCTGTGCGGTTTGCGTGCCGCCGTGTCCGGTATTGTCGATCCCGACGACCAAGAGCGTGTGAACGCCGGCCGGGATACCTACGCCGAAGTCGGCGGTCGCCGACCAGGTGAAGGTACCGGGGTGCGTTGGATCCTGACCTGCAACCGGCAGCACCCAATAGCCCGTACCGAGATCAGCAAAGCGAATGCCGACCGCCACTGCTTCACTCGACGTCAAGCCGCTGACCGTGAAGCCAGTCTCTGACTCGCGGACAACATTACCGGAGACACTCAGCGAGGAAACCGTGGGTGGATTCTGCGGGACGCTCGACAACGTCTCTGCGCTGGTCAGCGGTCTGGACCCGGGCAGGCTTCCGGCACGAAACTGCGCATCGTTCGTGCCTCCGTAGCTGACTCGGAGCGGTTCGGTGATGCCGCTGTTCTGTGTTTGGCCCGAGCACGCGGTGAGCGGGACGAGCGAGCTGAGCAGGCTGAGCACGAGGATAGCTTTCATAGCTCTACCTGCAAGCGCAGCGTCAGCTGATTGTTTTTGGCGTCCGTCGGTACCCCGCGCGCGTCCTTGGCCAAGTAGTCGTGCACGAAATCGTATTGAAACGACAGCAGCGCGTAGTCCTCGAGATGCAGCGCGACCATCGGTGACAGCGTGCGAGTCGCGAGCGACGTCGGCACTTGTCGCCCACGAAGGCTTCGAAAGAAATCGGAATTCGGGTCGTAGTACGAGACGCGGAACCCAAGCTGGCCCCAGCGTGTGACGTCTTGCACCAGCGCGACATACCCGCCCGCTTCGCGAAGCTCGGGTCCGCCGGGCTCGGGGCTCGCGATCAAGTACCCGCGATCCAGATTCGACGCGACGAAGCCCTCGCCCACGAGGCGCGTCGCGCCGTACTTGGTATGCAGCGCCAGCTCGAGGTCGAGCGCGTATGCCCAGCGGTTGAAGTTGGACGAAGGCGTCGCGGCGGTGCCCGGTACCGCCTGCAACTCGCCAGCGTCGATGACGCGATTCTCGTTGCTGTCTTGCCAGTTGAAAGACGGTTTGGTCGCGGGAATTCCCGGATGGAAACCGGTACCTTGATAGAAGGAAGTACCGCCGGAGATCGAGAGCGGTGGAAGCGGCTCTGTCTCCACGCCGACGCGACCCGAGAAGTCCTTGTTCGAGTTCGGATCGCGCGGGAAGCGACCGGGTAAGGTGTCGACGGGCTCACCGTTGGTGATCGCGAACGCGTAACGCAAGAAAGCCACCGCTCCCGAGAGCTTTGCACCCACGTCCATCTCCGTCGGGAACAGGGCGAGCGAGCCCTGTGAGCGTTCCATGAACGGCCGCACGCGCGACGACTCGAGCAGCTCGAAACCAAAGGGCAAGTCGGTCACCCCCAGCGAGACCATCACTAACGGCGGCAGATCTTGGCTATTTTTGCCGCGATACAACAGCGAGCCCTCAGCGCGGCGAATGCCCACGTTGACGCCGCGGGTGGTCGACGCATCAAGCTCTAGGGTTGCGTTGGCGTATTCCCAGCCGCGATCCAAACGCAGCCGAGCGCGGCGTACGCTGAAGCGATCTTGATTCAGCGGTGAGCCGCTCTGATCCAGTTGGTTCGACGACAGCTGGTTCGATTCGAACTGCGCCTGCAGGTAGCCCCCGATGCGTACTCCTCTGGGTACCGGGCGTGA
>OLLW01000546.1_pt1 | contig 18911 bp, 14 predicted proteins | sample 1604611 | NCBI WGS metagenome assembly OLLW01 (sample SAMEA104055725, study PRJEB20765) | soil metagenome | biome: Arctic tundra; feature: Polygonal ground; material: soil | place: USA | collected 2011-09 | depth 0-0.5 m | reverse complement strand
ACCAACGACGCGGGAGCGCCCGCCGGCGGAGTGAGCACTGGTGAAGCAGGTAGCGGCGAAGCAGGCCAAGGCGGCGTCGCCGGCGCTGCAATGGACGAAGCGCTGACTCTCGTCAGCAGTGCGCCTGCGCCCGACGCTGAAAACGCCTCGTTTCACGATCCGATCGAGCTCGTCTTTTCGCGGCCGCTGGATCCAAAAACCGTCAACAGTAGCTCTGTCTCGCTCGAGATCGGCGGCAACGCCATCGCCGCGAGTGTCACGCTGTCAGCGGACAGGACTACGGTGCTGGTTCGCGCGGACATGCCGCCGATCATGCCGAGCGCCGTCACCATCCACGTGACTGCTCTGCTTCAAGACGACAGAGGCTACTCTTTTGCTGGTGAAAACGTGGTCGTGGCACTGGCCGCTATGGCAATCCCTCGGGTCTCCGGTCGAAGCCCTGCCCAACTTGAGCTCGCCCACGATTGCGCTGGGCGCAAGCGAGCAACCGTTCATCGCTTGGTTGCAAGGCGCAGCCGCAGGCAACCTGCTTCACGTGAGCAGCTGGGACAAAGGCGCCTGGACCCCCCCTCGGCAAAGCGCTGAACATAGATACTCAAAAGGTCGCTTCGGCGCCTTCGTTGGTCGTCGGCGCGGACGGGCTACCCGTAGTGGCTTGGAGTGAATCAAGCGGCGTCGCCGCAGGCGGCGTGCATGTCGCGCGCTGGAACGGCTCGGCGTGGTCGCTGCTGGGTGATGCAGCACTCGGTACGTCCGTCAGTGCTCCGCTACTCGTTTTGGATTCGAAGTCACGGCCGGTCCTCGCCTGGCAAGCCAGCGCGACCGAGCTCGACGTCCGGCGTTGGACTGGCGCTATTTGGCAAACGCTCACCACGCCGCTCCTGCTCACAGGCGACGAGTTTCACGGCGTTGGCTTCACCTTGAGCGCAGATCTGCCCGTCGTCGCCTACTACGACACGAATCAAGACGTTAGCGCGAAGAGCTTTGACGGCGCGAGCTGGGTTTCACTCGGAAAAGTGGCTGATCGCGAGCGCACGACCTCCGCGGGACGTCCAAGCGTCTCAGCAGCCAGTGACGGCACACTCTACGTGGGCTATCTCGACGGCGATCCAGTGTCGAACAACTGCTACGTGCGACGCCTCTCTCCCGCCGCCCAGAGCTGGGTGGCACTGGACGGCGCGCTCGACGTCGCGTTGGACAGCGAGGTCACGTCGATGGAAGTGCGCGCGACGAGCGATGGGCCAGTCGCCACGTGGGACGAAACCTACGACGGTGCGACCAAGGTGTACGCGGCTCGCTTCAATGGCTCCGTGTTCCAGTTGCTCGGGCCCGCCATCGCAAGCAGCGGCCCACTAGCTACGGGCGTTGCGCTCGCGGTCGACAGCCACGGCAATCCCAACGTGCTCTATCAGGCGCCAAGCGGGCTCGGAGTCGCGCGCTACAACGGCAGCCCCGAAACGCCGTACGGTTTGACGGCGCGCGCGTCCATCGGCAGCTGCGCGCTGCCAGACGGCGCGAGCCCATCGTTCCCGCAGACTCTAACCGAGACCGGCTGCTACAGCGACGTCGCCAAAGACATCGTCAACGCGGGTGCGATCCCGTACGAGATCAACTCACCGCTCTGGTCAGATGGCGCCACAAAGCGACGTTTTATCGTGCTACCCGAGCAAAGCACGATCGGCCACACGAGCGCCGGCGCGTGGACGATGCCGATCGGCACGATCATCATTAAAGAGTTTCTGTACCAAGCAGAAAGCACCGACCCGGCGAGCCTGTATCCGATGGAGCCGCGCTTTCTCGTCAAGCGCTGTGAAGAGGGCGGCTGCCCGAAGCCTTGGCAGGGATACAGCTATCAATGGAACGCGGACGGCACTGGAGCGAACCTGCTTCCCGCCACCGCGAGCACCAAGGATTGGCCGTACGCAACGGGCGGCGTAGCTCAGACCCGCACACGCACACCTATCCGGCGCGTGCGGAGTGCGTGCGCTGTCACAACGCCAGCGTCGGCCGCGTGCTTGGTCTGCAAACGCCGCAGCTCAATCGCTCGCACGACTATGGGCAGACCATCGACAACGAGCTGCGCGCGTTCGATCACATTGGCCTATTCGGAACGACGTTCCCGAAGGCGTCTGCCGTTCCGCTCGAGCGTCTGCCCACGCCCCACGACCCCGGCTTTCACCTCGAGCAACGGGCGCGCGCCTATTTTCATGCGAACTGCGCGCACTGTCATAACCCTGCCGGGGAATGCCCGCAGATCGATTTTCTGTACGACGGCACGGGCCTGACCAAGAACAACATCTGCAACGAGCTCGTGGTCGGGCAGCCCATGACTTCCGCGCTCTACATGCGCGATTCGTCGCGGGATTCGCCAGGTAGCCCGAGCGTTCAGATGCCACCGCTGGCCACGCTAATTCCCGACGCTCGCGAGCTGCCGATCACGGCCAATTGGATCAGCTCGCTGACCACGTGCCCGTAGGCCGAGATCCGTAGCTCGCGGCGGCAGTTGGCGCTACGCTCGGCGCATGTACGTCGTGGTCGTCAACATCAATGTGAAGCCGGAAGTAGTCGAGGCGTTCGTCGAGGCGACGCGCGGCAATGTCACGGGCACGCGCCAAGAACCCGACAACCTGCGCTTTGACCTGCTGCATCGAAACGACGATCCGAACCGCTTCGTGCTGTACGAGGTGTACACGAGTGAAGCGGCCTTCGCGATCCACCAGCAGACTGCGCACTACCTGAAGTGGAAGGAGCTCGTCGCGCCGATGATGGCCGAGCCCCGCTCCCCGCAACGGTGCACGAGCGTGTTTCCAGAGCCATGGCAATGACGCGCAGCGCGCCGAGCGGCTTCGAGCTCGCGCACCGCACGCGCATCGTGCTCGGCGCCGGGGTGTGGGCTCAGGCGTGCGCCGAGGCGCGAAGCATCGGCACTAAGTTGCTGCTCGTCACCGGTGCATCGTCCTTGTCTCGGCTTGGGTTGGAGGGGGCGCTGAGTGACGAAGCGCGGCGTTTGGGCCTTATTTTTAGCCGTTTTTCGGTACCTCGCGAGCCCGACGTCGAGCTTGCGGATAGCGCGGCGGCAGAAGCGCGCGCGTGCGGGGCACAAGGCGTGCTCGCCATCGGTGGCGGTAGCGCACTGGACGTCGCTAAAGCCGCCGCCGCGTTAGCCACGAATCCGGGCTCGGCCCGCGACTATCTCGAGGGGCTAGAGCGCCCTCCGCTGCCGTTCAACGTGCCGCCGTTGCCGGTCGTGTGTGTGCCGACCACTGCCGGCACGGGCTCGGAGGTGACGAAGAACAGCGTGCTGCAGGTGGCTGACTTGCAAGTGAAGCGCAGCATGCGTTCCGACCTGCTGTTCCCGCGCGCCGCGTTCGTCGACCCCTCGCTTTCCGCCAAAGCCCCGCAAGGCGTGCGCGCGGGCACGGGTTTCGACGCGCTGACGCACCTCGTAGAAGCGTTTTGCTCGAGCAAGGCCTCGCTGGTCACGGACGCGCTGGCGCGCGATGGCATTCCGCGCGCGGTGCGCGCCTTACGCGCGCTCGCCGCCGGCGAAGCCGGCGAAGCGGAAGCCTTCGATCTGGCCGTCGCCTCCACGCTGGGCGGCATCTGCCTAGCGAACGCCGGCCTCGGCGCCGCGCACGGGCTGATCGCGCCGCTCGGTGGTCTGTACCCGAACATTCCCCACGGCGCAGGGCTGTCCTGCTTGCTGCCCGCGACGCTCGTGGTCAACGAACGCGCGGCAGCGCACGACCCCGCAGCTGGCTCGCGCCTGCTCGAGCTGGCCCGGTTAATCTCCGGGCCTTATGCGACAGTAACCAACACAGCCGCTGAGCTCTTACAACTACGCGTTGCCCTCGGCTTGCCCGCACTCGCCTCCTACGCGCAAATCGACGTCGGCCGCGTCGCGGCCAGCCCCAGCGGCAGCCTCAAAACTAACCCCGTCGCGCTCGGCGAAAGCGAGCTACGCGCAATCCTCGAGCTAGCGCTCACCACATAGTAAGCCGTGATGTCCCGAACAACCGCGTTCCGCCTGGGACTGCTCAGCGCTTTCACCATTGTTGCATGCAACCGCACCCCCGAGCCCCAAAACTCCGCACCCGCACCCGCACCCGCTCCCGCACCCGCTCCCGCACCCGCTCCCGCACCCGCTCCCAGCGCGCTCTCCGCCTCCCCCTCCGACTCCACGAGCGACCCAGCGCGCCCCCCATCAAAAATCAAACACGTGATCGTGATTGCTATGGAAAATCACGACGCGGAAGAGATCTACCAAGACACGAGCAACGCGCCGTACATTCATTCGCTGCTCGCTGAGTACGCCCACACCGAGAACTTCGACGACGAGCTGCCGCTCGAAATCCCGAGCGAAGGTCACTACGTGTGGATGGAAGCCGGCACGCACCACTTTTCGGACGCGCTCTTCGACGACGACTCGCCGCCTTCGTCGTCGGTCAGCACCGGCAGCACCAAGCACTTAGTGACACAGATCAAGCACGCAAAGACCGGCTTGACCTGGATGTCGTACCAAGAGGGCATGAACGAAGAGACGGGCGCGTGTCCCATCCAACGCTCCGGATTTTACGTGCCCAAGCACGATCCGTTCGTGTTTTTTAGGGATATTTCCGGCGATCCGCCCGCGAAAGACGCGGCGTATTGCGCCGCGCATCACAAGCCGTATTCCGCGTTGCAAGCGGACCTCAGCGGAGAGCTCGCGAGCTATGTGTTCATCACCCCGGACGAGTGTCACGACATGCACTCCGAAAGCGGCTGCCCCGAAGAAAATCCGATCCGAACCGGGGATCGCTGGCTCAAGGCCGAGCTGCCGCGCTTGATCGCCTACGCGGACAAGCACGCGGCGGTGATCTTCATTACCTTCGACGAAGGCGGCTCGACCAGCAAGCTACCCTTCATCGCCATTGGCTCGATGATCAAGCCACACTACACGGGCACCGAGCGCTACGACCACAGCTCGCAGCTCAAATCCGTCGAGCTCATCTTGGGCTTGCCGCCGTTACCCAGCGTGGCCGCCGCCAATGATCTGTCTGATCTGTTCAAGCCCGGAGCGTTTCCCTGATGTCCGCTGTGTCGATTGCCCCTGTTACTCGAAGCCAGTTCGCCGAGCACTTCAGCCTCGACCCCAAGATCAGCTACCTGAATCACGGCGCGTTCGGCGCTTGCCCGCGCGTGGTGCAAGACGCGCAGCGGCAATTCCAGGACCTCTTGGAACAGAATCCCGTACACTTTTTCATGCGCGAGCTAGAGCGCAGGCTAGACGAAACGCGCGCCGTTTTAGGCCCATTTTTGGGCGCAAAACCCGACGACCTGGGGTTCGTGCCCAACGCCACCGCGGGCGTGAACACCGTGCTCAGCGCGCTCGAATTCGAGACCGGCGCGGAGATTGTGATCAACGACCACACGTACCCCGCGTGCCGCAACGCAGTTCAATATTGGGCCGCGCGCCGCGGCCTCCAAACGCGCATCGCGAAGATCCCCTTCCCGGTCTCGTCGCCGGAAGAGCTTGCAGAAGCCATCTTGGCGGAAGTGACGCCGCGCACCAAGCTCGTCTTGCTCGATCACATCACCAGCCCGAGCGGCCTGATCATGCCGCTCGAAAGCTTGGTCAGCACGCTGCACGAGCGCGGTATCGACACACTCGTTGACGGCGCGCACGGCCCGGGCATGTTAGCGCTCGACCTCGAACGTCTAGGCGCGGCGTATTACACCGGAAACCTGCACAAATGGTGCTGCGCTCCTAAGGGCGCGGCGTTCCTGTGGGTGCGCCGCGATCACCAAGCGTTGATCCACCCGCTGGTGATCAGCCACGGCTGGGCCGCCCCGCGCACGGATCGGCCGCGATTCCTGCTGGAATTCGACTGGCCCGGCACGCTCGACGCGAGCGCGATCTTGAGCATCCCCAAAGCGCTCGAGTTCCTCGCGGGACTATTTCCCGGCGGCATGCCCGCCCTATACGCGCACAACCACGCCCTTGCCATGAAGGGCCGCGACGCCCTGTGCGCCGCGCTCGGCACCTCGCCGCCCACACCAGACGCCATGCTCGGCTCGCTCGCGGTGGCTCTGTTCCCGACCAAGACGCCCAAGGTTCCGACGCCCGACGCGCTGTACAACGCGCTCGTCGCGCGGCACATCGAAGTCCCCATCGTCCCCCTGCCCGGCTACCCCTCGGGCTTCGTGCGCATCGCCGCGCAGGTCTACAACTCCGAATCCGAGTTCATCGCGCTCGGCGCAGCGCTCCGCGAAGAGCTCGGGCTGAGCTAATACGGCGGCGCCATCCGGCAACAGCCGTCTCGCACGGGTGTTCGCGAGATGAGCGCCGAGCTCTGCGCCTCGCCGATGAAGCGCGTGCCCTGGACGCGGTCACCATCAATGCAAAAATTTTACATCCGCTGGGGGCGCGTGAGAGCCGTTCGGCTGTAACCCATGTCCGGTTTTCGGACATGGGGTTGATGGTCACGGGCTACGTCACGAGGCGGCGCAGCCTTCGGCGTCGCGATGCGAACGAGAATTTACCCGACTATTCCGCGGCTTTGCTGGCCTGCGCGAGCAGCGGGAAGCCCAGCGCTTCGCGTTGCGAGAGGTACGCTTCGGCGACGCTGCGCGCGAGCGTGCGCACACGCAGAATGTAGCGCTGGCGCTCGGTGACGCTGATCGCGCCGCGCGCGTCGAGCACGTTGAAGGCATGCGCCGCTTTCACGATGAAGTCGTAGGCGGGCAAGACCAGCTTTTTTAGCGGGTCGGTGTCGCGCTCGAGCAGGCGCTTGGCTTCGGCTTCGTTTCTGTCGAAGGTCGCAAAATGAGCCGCGGCGTCAGCCTCTTCGAAGTTGTACGTCGACCATTCCCACTCGGCGCGTTTGTACAGCTCACCGAAGGAAACGTGCGCGTTGTACTTCAGATCATACATCGTATCGACGTCTTGCAGATACATGGCGATGCGGCCAAGCCCGTAGGTGAGCTCACCGCTGACCGGTTTACAGTCGAAGCCGCCAGCTTGCTGGAAGTAAGTGAACTGGCTGATCTCGAGGCCGTCGAGCCAGACCTGCCATCCGAGACCCCAAGCGCCGAGCGTCGGGCTCTCCCAGTCGTCCTCGATGAAACGCACATCGTGATCGAGAGGCTTTGTGCCGATCGCCGCTAGTGACTCCAGGTACAAATCCTGAATGTTGATCGGGCTCGGCTTCAAGATCACCTGAAACTGATCGAACTGCTGCAAGCGGTTCGGGTTGTCGCCGTAGCGACCGTCCGTCGGCCGCCGCGACGGCTCTACATACGCCGCGTTCCACGGCTCAGGACCCAGCGCGCGCAAAAACGTCGCCGGATTGTACGTGCCCGCGCCCACCTCCGAATTGTACGGCTGAACGATGAGGCAGCCACGCTCCGCCCAAAAGCGCTGCAGCGTTAAAATGATGTCCTGAAAGTACATGGCGGCGGGAGCGTACATGCTCCGAGCGGCGCTGCAACTGCACCCCAACTAGCCCCTGCCCAAGGCCGCCGTTTGGCAAAATGCGGCGCCTGAGCATACATTCCGCGCCACCAAGATGTGGAGACGCCTATCGCGCATTTCGGAGATCCCAAAGGTAGATCTCGCGGCGGCCTTGGCCTGGCTGATCGCGGCCTTCGCGCTCTTACATCGGCTTCCCTACGGCGTCAGCCACGGTGACGAAGCGTTCTACAGCGCAATGCCGTATTCCTTCGTGATCGGCAACCGCCCGTACTTCGACGAGCTGGCAATACACCAGAACGCGGGGGTACTGCTGGTGCCTTTTTACCAAGTGTACGTCGCGATCGCGGGCTCGGCGGACGGCATCATCCTATTCAACCGCTATTTGTATTTCATTTATGCCGCGGTCGCTTCTTGGCTGGCGTACCGCTTCCTCAGCCGGATCGAGCGCCGCAGCACTGGCTGTTGGGCAGCCGCGTTGGTGCTCACCTTCGCGTACTTCAATATCTTTGCGCTCAGCTACAATACACAGGGGGCGTTTGGATTCCTGTGCGGCATTCTGTGTGCTGCAACGGCGCTGCTCGAAGCGCGCCCCGGGCGCCAACTCTTCGTGGCCAGCCTCTTTTTGGTATCCGCAGTGTTCAGCTACCCCGGCTTGGTAGTGTCGTTTCTCCCCTACACCTTGCTAGTGCTCGCGTGGCTCTACCGTAAGCTGGAAGCACCCAGCCGACGAAACGCGCTCGCGGGGCTGGGGGCGGGCGCCGCATTGGCGGTGCTGATCGCGGTGCCGCTCGTGATCGGGATCGGTAAGGACAACTTCCGACGCATGCTCGCGTTCCAACAGAGCCTTGGCTACTTGACGCAGAGCGCTCTGCACCGTCTCGACTTCTATCATTCGGGCGCCTGGCCCTGGCGCTGGTCGCTGCTGCTGTTCGCGGCGTTCTTTGCTGCTTGGCCGATCGTCTACTCGCTCCCGAAGCGCCACCTGTGGCTAGTCGCCGCGGCAAGCGCGGCCGCAATGTGGCTGTTATACCGGCAAGGCTGCAGCACGCCAGGCATCAGTAGCGCGATCCTGCTCTGGATGAGCATACCGGTAGTGACACCGGTTTGCGTGGCTCTCAATCGCAGCTGGCGCCATGGGCCGCTGCTCCTGCAGTTGGTGTGGGCGCCCTCGGTGTTGTCGATGGTTGCCACGACCTACACCAGCTCGAACGGCTACTTGGCGACGTCGCTGGGCGCGCTGGGCGCGCTAGTCTCCGGCGCCGCGAGCCTCGGCGCCTATCTCAATTCACTGGCGGACAAAAATCCGACACAGCGCTGGGGCTACGACTTAGCAGTAGCTGTGTTCCTGGCTGGCTGTCTGGTAATGCAGATCGAGGGCATGTACGGGGGCGTGTACGATGTCGACTCCATTTTCGCCAACCTGACCACGCGGGTCCACTCCGGTCCCTTCAGAGGCACGATTACCGATCACGACGAAGCAGAGTTCGCGGTCGCCGTCGATCGCGATCTGAAACAGGTCGCGCAAGGCGAAAAGACGTTGCTAGTCTTCGACAATTTTCCAACAGGCTACCTCTCGACCCGGCTCAGGCCGAGAACCTGGTGCACTTGGATCGATTGGTTCGTCGATCCCAAGTACTTGCGCGAGGTCATGGCTGAAACCTTCGGAAAGCCCGAGCAACTGCCGGACGTGATACTGGAGGTAAAGATGAGCGACAGCGCACGCGCGTATTGGGAACCGTACGCACGCGAGTACAGCGTTGTCGTCGACAACACCGTGCTCGGCTACCGCATCTTGCGTCACTCGCACAGTGGCGGGCCACGCTCTCATCGGCGCAGGACGTAGCGTCACGGACGCTTGTCGTTCTGGCACGCCGTTACGGCTTGCGCACTTTGGTCGGAGCTTTCGAATTTCGCGATTCGGGCGCTTTCGAGACCCGCGCTGGCGCCTTCGAGGCGCGTTCCGCGGGCGCCTTCGAAACCGGCGCTGGTGTTTTCGAAACCCGCGTCGCCGGCGCTTTCGAGGTTCGCACCGCGGGGGCCTTTGATGCCCGCGATTCAGGGCTCTTCGACTTGCTCGCGCCTCGAGCGCTCTTCGGCTTGGGAGCGGCGATCGACGCGCGGACGGCGGACAAGTCGGCCATTGGTCGACCGTCTACGACCGCGAGCAGCGCTTCGGCGAACATCGGCCCGAGCGCTTCGTGCTTGAAGTAGGCGTACACCGCTTGCCAGCTCTGTTCCGTGATGCGCGAGCTCCATTCGGCGATGCTCGCCGGGTCGTAGTCCATGCGGCGCAAGCGCAGGTAGCCGAAATCGGCCGTCACTACGAGCGGCGGAGATTTTTCGGCTTCCTCGAGATCACCGCCGACGAGCGCGACATTGGCAGCCTTGAGTGCGGCGTACACGTCGTCCTCGAACCACGACGGGTGACGGAACTCGAGCGCTGCGCGACGCCCCGCGGGCAGCGCGGCCAAGAAGGCTTGCAGCACACCCAAATCCTTCTTCAAAAAAGGCGGCAATTGAAACAGAACTGGGCCGACCTTCGCGCCGAGCACGTCCACCACGTTGAACAAGTGCGAAACGTCGTCGGCAACGTCCGCGAGCTTCTTTTGATGGGTGATGCGGCGGCTCGCCTTCACCGCGAACAGGAACGCGTCCGGCGTGCTGTCGCGCCAACCAGCCACGGTCTCCGGCTTCGGCATCTGGTAGAAGGTGTTGTTGATCTCCACCGTGGGTAACCGCTCCGAATAGAAGCGCAGCATCTGCGCGTCGGGCAGCGCCTCCGGATAGAAGCGCCCTTTCCACTCGGCGTAACTAAAACCACTCGTTCCCGCGAAGATCTGCATCACAGCTCCGACTACCGACACTAGCCGAACACGGTTCCAGTGAGGCGCTAATCAAGTGTTCACGCTCGTGCGCTTCGTCGCAAATCGCGCTTGTTTTGACAAGCATCCGGCGGGGCGGCCGAACCTACCTGTACGGCCCCCTGTGACGGTCGAACCCCCTGCCATTGGCGAGAAAAACGAAACCCTCGGGCCTGGACGACGATGGGGGTTTGATGAGACGCTATGCTCGGACTACGCACCGACCTCGAAAATATTTTTCGAATCGCAGGAGGATTAGGGCTTAAGTGAGTGAAACGGTGAGTACCGGACTCGAATCCGGACTGGTCATCAGCTCGCGCTACCGTGTCGACGAGCGCCTCGACGGCGAGCCGACCGGTTACGCCGGGCTAGACACCGAGCGTCAGCTGCCGGTGGTCGTGCTCGACGTGAGCGCCGCCACTTCCAAGCTGCTCGCAAAGGCCAAAGATCTCGGCCACACCCATTTGGCGAACGTGCTCGAGCTCGCCGAGCTGGACGGCAAACACCTGGTCGTGTGCGAACAGGTCGGCGGCGAAACACTCAGCCACCGCCTAGCCGAGATCAGCTCCAAGTTGCCCGTGGACGCCGTTCGCTCGGCACTGCGCGTGGCCGACGCCCTGTCATCGCTGCACGAAGCCGGCGGCGCGCACGGCTCAGTGCACCCCACGAACGTCGTGCTCAGCCCCGACGGCCGAGACGCGCCAGTGCTCGTCATCGCCCCGCTGCCTGCCGGGGACGCGGCGTTTCGTCAGCCCGAATGGGAGCCCGGTGACGGCCCCTCGGAACCCGACGACAGCTGGGCCGCGGCGGGCCTGCTACACCTGATGCTCACTGGCGCCGCGCCGCCGCGCGCAGGCTACGAGTCGGAGAGCGCCGTCGCAGACGCGGGCATCGACGATCACGCGTTGCAAGTCGCGCTGTATCACGCTCTGGCTCGCGATCTCGGGGCGCGCAGCCACGATTTACGGCCCTTGAAGCGCGAGCTCGCGCGCTGGTTCGTGGAGCACGCGGCCGAGGAGCCGATCGCCCCTGGGCCCCATTCGACCCATCCGCCGCCGTTGCCGCCAAGTGTGCGCCCGAGCGAAATACCGCGGCCGTCGCAAGCGCCGCGGCCGTCGCAAGCGCCGCGTAGCGTCGCGCCGCTGCCGAAGAAGCCTTCAAAGCTGCTCGTGCTCGCCTCGTTCGGTGTCGCAGCCGGCCTGATTGGGGGCTGGGTATTTACGACAGTGCGCGCCAAGTCTCGCGTCCACGTCGTGGAGATCCAGAAGCCCGCACCGCCGGAGCCCGAGAAAAAGGCGATCGACCTCGGGGACGTGCCAGTGAATGGCCAAAGCCAGACCGAGAGCACGGACAAAGTCGGTTCGTGTGTCTCCGGCTATCTGCCGAAGGGCACCTTCGATAAAGCGCCGGACATGAGCTGGGTCTGCGACGAGAACGATCCGCGCACCGGCTCAGAGAAGCTGCGTGTTGCCGTCGTTGCCGGCAGCAAAGGCAACACCACCGAGGCGATGAAAATTTTCGCGCGCATCGGCTGGTACGACATGGCAGCGTACGCGGTCGTGCGTGCGGGCTGCTGTGAGAACGCCAAGCCCCTCAGCTTGCCCGCGCCCAGCCCAACCTGCACGCCAATGGACGAAGCGCTGCGCGACGTCGCCAGCGCGGTAGTCGCCTCACGCAGCTACGACGAACCGCTGAAGGCGTACACCGCAGCCATCCATTGCGAGATGAACGCGGGCAAGGGCGCCGAGCTGCATCACACGAGTCGTCCCGTCGGCGGCGAAGACGGCGCGTTCGGCGAGCTCGTACACGCCGTCCAACCGTAAATCGGTTCGTCAGCAGGCTGCGGCATGCCCGAGGTACTGCTGCTCGCGCTCCGCTTCATACTAAACGTCGCGCTACCTTACTTCGTCGTCAGCCACGACTTGAAACGTCTCTCAGAAGAGCGGCTGGCTCGCGCCTGGCCCGACGCCAGCGTGCTCGCAGCCGTGTACGCCTTCGGCCCGCTGTGTCTGCCCGTGCATTTCACCCGCACCCGGCGCTCTTGGCTCGGTTTCGCCCTCGGCCTCGCGGCGTGCGCGCTCACTCTGCTGGCGCAGGCGCTGATCGTCGAGGGCGTCGGTCGCCTCGCGGGCGTCGAATAAGCGGTGAACTGGGGCAAAACGCGCGCGCCCCGCGCCGCAGCGTGCGAGGCCGGCCGGAGCGAACGACTCCCAGCGATTTTCTTCGGAATAAGCGCGGTTTCGCAATTGTCTCCCGCGCGCCCACCGCGCTAGAAGCGCTTGTCTCGAGCCCAGGAAAATCATGCAGGACGTACGCGCACTCAACGAGCTAGTGGCCAAAGAAAGCGCCTTCGTGGACGACCTTCTGGCCGAAATCGGCAAGGTCATCGTCGGCCAGACGTACATGATCGAACGCATCTTGATCGGCCTACTGACCGGCGGCCACGTGCTGCTGGAAGGCGTGCCCGGGCTGGCCAAGACGCTCACCGTGCGCACCATCTGCAGCGCCATCCACGCCAAGTTCGCGCGCGTGCAGTTCACGCCCGATCTCTTGCCGGCCGATCTGATCGGTACCGTGATCTACGATCAGAAGACGGGCCAATTCAGCTCCAAGCTCGGTCCGATCTTCGCCAACCTCGTGCTCGCGGATGAAATCAACCGCGCTCCGGCCAAGGTGCAGAGCGCGCTGCTCGAAGCCATGCAAGAGCGCCAAGTGACGATCGGGGACAAGAGCTACCCGCTGCCCGATCCGTTCATCGTCATGGCAACCCAAAATCCGATCGAGCAAGAAGGCACCTACCCGCTGCCGGAAGCGCAGATCGACCGCTTCATGCTGATGGTCAAGGTTGGCTACCCGTCGCGCGAAGAAGAGCGCCTGGTGATGGACCGCATGACCGGCGTGGTGCACGCCACCACCGCCACTTCCAAGACCTCCCCCGAACAGCTGCTCGAAGCGCGCAAAGTCGTGCGCGACGTGTACATGGACGACCGCGTGAAGGACTACATCGTGGACGTCGTGTTCGCCACGCGCGAGCCCCAGAAGAAGGGCATGAAAGACCTCGCGCCGCTGATCGAGTACGGCGCCAGCCCGCGCGCCAGCATCGCGCTCAACTTGGCCGCCCGCGCGCACGCCTTCTTGCGCCACCGCGGCTACGTGACACCGGAAGACGTGAAAGCCATCGGCCCGGACGTGCTGCGTCACCGCGTCGTCTTGAGCTACGAAGCCGAAGCAGAAGAGGTGACCGCCGAAGACATCGTGCGCCGCGTGTTCGAGGTCGTGGAAGTTCCCTGAGGCGTTTCAGTTCCATGTCGCAGCCCGTTGAGGTGAGAGCGTGATCCCGAAGGAACTGCTCAAGGCACTCCGCAAAATCGAGATCACGACCAACCGGCTAGCTACCGAGCAGCTAGCCGGCAGCTACACGTCCGTGTTCAAGGGCCAGGGCTTGGCGTTCCGGGAGGTGCGCGAGTACCAGCCGGGTGACGACATCCGGACCATCGACTGGAACGTCAGCGCTCGTATGGACTCCACGCACGTCAAAGTGTTCGTGGAAGAGCGCGAGATGACCATGATGCTGGTCGTCGATCTTTCGGCCAGCCAACGCTTCGGCACTCATACCCACAGCAAATCCCGGCTGGCGGCCGAGGTCGCCGCGCTTTGCGCGTTCAGCGCCATCAAGCACAATGATCGCGTCGGCTTGATCCTCCATACGGATCAAATCGAGAAGCTCGTTCCGGCCAAAAAAGGCCAAAAGCACGTGATGCGCGTGGTGCGTGAGATCCTCGGCCGTGTGCCAGAGCGCAGCGGGACGGATCTGCGAGTTGCGCTCGAGACGTTGAGCTCCGTAGCCCGCCGTCGCAGCGTGGCATTCGTATTGAGTGACTTTTTCACGAGCGGCTATGACCGAGCGCTGTCCCTCGCCGCCGCCCGCCACGACGTGATCCCCGTGATGCTGGTCGACCCGCGCGATGAAGAGCTGCCAAACGTCGGCCTGAGCAGCTTCGAAGATTTCGAAACCGGCGACAGCGTGATCGTGGACACCGCGAGCCCCGCGGTGCGCGCCCACTACGCCAAGCAAATGCGCGGCATCCGCGCCGAACAAGTGCGCTTGTTTACCAAGCTCGGCTTGGACTATTGCGTCGTGCGCACCGATCAACCGTACATCAAGCCGCTGCGCGATTTGTTCGCGCGGCGCGCGCGGCGAGCACACCGATGAGTACGCGCGTCATGGTTCGGCTCGGCGCGCTGTCCGCCTGCACGCTCGTCCTTGCGCAAACGGTCTACGCCGCTTCCGTACCTGGTGGGGCGCCCGTGGCACCCAACGCAGCTCCCTCCGCACCCGCAGGCGCAGCCCCGGTCGCGCCTCCGAGCAGCTCCGCCAGTGCCGACACGGCAAGCGGCGAGAACTGCGTCGAGCGCATCCCAGCCGGCAAAGAACGCCCCCAATTCACCGAGAAAATCGCGGCTCGCGCGGTCAGCGGTCACGCGCTGACGCTGGACGTGGTCGTCGTGCACGGCAAGGGCGAAACCGTGCTGCCCACGGGCTTCCACTTGCTCAGTGACAGCCCAGAGGCCAAGGCGCTCGAGCGCGAAGGCTTCGCGCTCCCCGACGCCGAAGGCGCCGCCGGGCCCAGACTCGAGCGCGTCGAGCAAGGCGAGCGCGCCACGACCACGGTGCATCTCTCGGTGGTGCCCCTGCCGCCCAAGCCCGGGCGCCACGAGATGATCCTGCCGCCGTTGCCGATCGCCGTGTCACGCGCCAGCGGGGAGCTCCTGACAGTGTGCACTGCGCCGCACGCGGTACTGGTCGAAGATCCGATCGCCAATGTCCCGAATCCAGCGCCCAAGCGCAATCCGGCAACGCGCCGTCAGCTCGAGATTTGGACGGCCGCCAAGCACGCCGCGTTCGTGGCACTGATTGCGCTCTTGGTCGGCGCGGTCGCCGCGCTCCTGATCAGCCGTTGGCTGCGCCGTCCGAAGAAGGTCCCGCCGCCGCCGCCCCCGCGCCCGCCGTGGGACGTCGCGCTCGAGGCGCTGCACGACATTCGTCATGCTGGGCTAACCGGCGAAGGCCGTTTTGCCGAGGTATTTGACCGTGTTTCGGACGTTTTGCGGCGCTACCTGGGCGACCGCTACGGCTACGACGGCTTGGAGAGCACGACCCGCGAGGCGCTTGGCTCGCTGCGCCAAGTCACACCCCAAATCGAGGATTTGAGCGGTATCGAGACGTTCATGCGCGACGCCGATTTGGTGAAGTTTGCGCGACTCACGCCGAGCGAAGGGGAGTGCTTCGACTTGCTGGCGCGTGCTGAGAACATCGTGACACGCACCATCGTGGTTGCGGCGCTCGAGCCGCCGTTGATGACAGAAACGGCCCCGAGCGAGAGCGCGGACGCAGAGAGCGATGAGAATCACGAGCCGCCGGATTTGGGAGGTGCACCGTGAGCAACGCCTCGACGACAGTGCCGCCGCCGGTCACACCGGGCACGGGCACGGGCACGGGCACGGGTGTGGGAGCGACGAGCAAGGGTGGCGGCAAGGGCAAGGGGCCGAATGCGCCGCGCTTTGATCTGCGTGCCTCGGTTGCGCGGTTGCGCCGTGCGCTGCGCGGCGGGCTGCTCGTGGTCTACACGCTGCTCGCGCTAGTGCTCGGCTTGAGTTACCCGGCGTTCACGCGCGGGGATGAGCTGCTGCACGCGCAGTGGCAAAATCGCTGGTTTTTCCTGGCTCTGCTGCTCGTGCCACTGATCTTCTACCGCGCCACGCTGGGCGAGGACCGACGCATGCCGCGGCTGAAGCTCGGCACCTTGCTCCCGCTCGGCGTCGGTCCGTCAGGTGTCAGGGTCTGGCTGCGGGATCTGCCCGGCGTGCTGCGCGCAGTCGGCTTCGGGCTGTGCGTCTTGGCTCTGGCGCGGCCGGTCAACACGCTTCGCCCGCAAGCTGCTGACGAAGAAGGCATCGACATCATCGTCGTCTTGGATCTCTCCGGATCGATGAACGCCGCGATGGCCAACCTGCCAGCGGATCTGCAGACCTACGTGCCGCCCAAGCCGCGCGGCGTCCGGCCCACGCGCATCGACGCGGCCAAAGCAGTAATCCGCGACTTCATCGCGCGCCGTAAGACGGACCGTATCGGCATCGTGGTGTTTGGCGCGAGCGCGTATGTGCTCTCGCCGCCAACCCTCGACTATCACCTGCTCGACGAGCTGGTCAGCAAGATGGAGCTCAACGTCATCGACTCGACGGCCACGGCCATCGGTGACGCCGTGGGTGTTGCCGCGGCGCGCTTGCGGCGCAGCCACGCGCGCAGCAAAGCCATCATTCTGCTCACCGACGGCGACGCCAAGGGCGGCAAAATCTCTCCAGAATACTCGGCACATTTGGCCAATTCCGTCGGCTCGCGCCTGTACACGATCCAGATCGGCCAAGGCGACGCCGCTGAAGTCCAAGACGGCTTCGATATGTTCGGCCAGCCGCGCTACGTCTCGGTGCCGTTCCCGGTCAACCCGCAGCTGCTCAAAGAGCTAGCCAACAAGACCGGCGGCTCGATGTACGTGGCTACGGACGCCAAGGCGCTGCAAGCCAGCTTCCACGACGTGCTCGACAAGCTCGAGAAAACCAAGTTCGAAGCCAACATCGCCAACTACGAAGACCTGTTCGCCTTCCTGCTCTTGCCCGGCGTGCTGCTCTTGGCCGGCGACGCGGTGCTGCGCGCCCTCGTCTTGCGGAGGTTCCCGTGAAGTTCGCGGTGCCGGTATGGCTATTCGGAAGTGGGCTAGCGGCGCTGGTCGCCGTCGCGCTCGTCGTCGGCGGCGTGCTCTTGACCCAGAGCGTGAAGCGCTTCGGCGATGAAGCGCTGGTGCGCGGGCTGCTCACCGCCAACCCAAGCGGGCGGCGCGCGCTCAAGGGCGTGCTGTTGGTGTTGGCCGTTCTACTATCGTTCCTCGCGCTCGCGCAGCCGCAATATGGCCGCGGCACTCGCCTGATCCCGGCCACCAATCTCGATGTCGTGATCGTGCTCGACTATTCGAAGAGCATGTACGCAAAGGACATCGCGCCTTCCCGCATTTTACGCGCCAAATCCGAGGTCGGGCGCCTGATTCAAGACCTGCCCGGCGCGCGTTTCGCGGCCGTCGCGTTCGCAGGCGAGCCGATCTCCTTCCCACTCACCAGTGACGGCGCGGCGATCGCGCAGTTCTTCCGTCAGCTCAACCCCAACGACATGCCCGTGGGTGGCACCGCCATCGCGCGCGCACTGCAGGGCGGCATCGAGCTGCTCGAGCGCGACCCCAAGTCGAAATCTCACCGCCGCGTGATGCTACTCGTGACCGACGGCGAAGACCTCGAGGGCGATCCGGTCGCCGTCGCCGAAACAGCCAAGGCCTCCGACATCACGATCGACGTGGTGCAGATCGGGGGACGCACCCCAGAGCCGATCCCGGACGTGAACGAAGCCGGCGAGGCCCACGGCTACCGCGTCGACGACCAAGGCAAGCCGCTCACCACCTCGCTCTCCGCGGACGGTGAAGCCCAGCTCTCCAAAATCGCCAGCTCGACCGGCGGCGTGATCGTGCAAAGCGCGCACGGTGACACGGGCATCACCGAGATCTCCCGCCGGCTCGGTCGCCTGGTCACCGAGGAGCTCTCCGAGAAGGTCGAGACCGTGTACGCGGACGTGTACATGTACCCGCTGGGGCTCGCGTTGCTCTTGGTTCTGGTCGAAACCTTCGTCAACGAGGCCAGGCGTCGCGCCAAGCCGAGCTACGTCCCCCCACCCAAAAAGAAGCGCAAATTCGCCAAGAAAGGCCTAAAAAAGGCCGCGGTTGCTGCTGCCGCAGGACTGCTCTTGCCGCTCGCGCTGGTGCTGGTCGAGGCTTGCGGCAAGACCACGGACTCTCTGTTCGAGCGCCACGCGCCGAGCGTCGACCAAGCCATCAGCGACTACGACGCGGGCGACGCGGGCAGCGCGGTGTCGTTGCTCGAAGGTTATCTCGCCACCGGCAAGTGCGAAAACGGCGAGATCGGCACGCCTGATCCGGTGCGCGAGCGGCCGAACGCGAGCTTCGATCTGGGGCTCGGCTTGTTCAAGCTCGCCGAACGCTTCGGACGCCGCTTTGGCGATGAAGAGCCGGTCGGTGACGGCGGTACTACGCCGCAGCAGGACGCCGAGATGGGTCAGCGTAACCAGGGCGTGGAGTGCGCGCTGCGCATCCTGCGCTCGATCGCCGGGGACGCGACGACGCCCGTCGAGTTTCGCGCGCGCGCTCACTACCTGGCCGGTAATCTCGAGTTTTTGCGGCGTGACTACAAGGCGTCCGTCAAAGAGTATGAGTCCGCACTGCGCTTGGTTCCTGGCATGCCGCCGGACGCGGGTGACAGCATCGGCAGTGACGCTGCGTACAACCGCGCCATCGCCCTTCGTCGCATCGAAGACAAGGAAAACAAGGACCGTGACGCTGCGCCCCCCGACGGCGGAAACCCAGATTCCGGCGAGCCCGATGGCGGCGAGCAGCCGGACAGCGGCAAAAATCAGGACAAAGACGGCGGCAACAAAGACGACAAGAAGAAGGACGACGACAAGAAGAAGGACGACGACAAGG
>OLLW01000652.1_pt1 | contig 18942 bp, 13 predicted proteins | sample 1604611 | NCBI WGS metagenome assembly OLLW01 (sample SAMEA104055725, study PRJEB20765) | soil metagenome | biome: Arctic tundra; feature: Polygonal ground; material: soil | place: USA | collected 2011-09 | depth 0-0.5 m | reverse complement strand
ATACGTGACCTGGGATGCGGCAAACGACAATCCCAACCTGCGCTGCTACAACCAGCACCAGCGCTTCGGCTTCGACCTGTTGTACGAGACCGGGCGCTACGTGAATGGCCTCACGAGCAAGACGCTGCAGCTGCAGTCCAATCCGTCAATCTCAGTGACCAACCCGTTGTACGACACGACTGGCACCGACAAGGCGCCGCGCGATCCGTCGCTAGTATTCTTGGCCGGTATCGTGGGCGTGCCCTGGCAAGACATTGCCGACGACGCCTCGCTCACGGGCACCGGCCTTAACTACCTGACCGCCAAAGATTTGGTGGCCAAGGACCGCTGGTCCGCGCTGCTCGGTACACCGCAAGGCGCAACACCTGGCGGCCCGCCGATTCCGCCGAGCGACCCGTTCATGATCGAGAGCATCTTGCCGCGCACCGGCACGAACACGATAGCCATGCCGCCAGTTTCCACTGCGCCTGCGACGTCGACAAACCCTCAGGCCAGTGTGATTAACGGGCACGAGTATAACCTCCCGAACAATGACGATTTGCAATTTGCGTGTACCTTTAAGCTCAAGACACCGAGGACGTGCGCGAATGGCGATTTAGCGTGTGATTGCGCGCCGAACGCGAAGGGCGACACGACGACGCTCACTACGGCCAACAGTCCGCTGTGCCAGGGTGGCACGGGGATCACTAACCAGGTCTACGCGAAGGCGTACCCCGGTGCGCGTGAGCTGCAGGTCTTGAAGGACCTCGGGGACAACGCCATCGTGGCTTCGATTTGCCCGAAGGTGGTCCAATCGGCCGATCCAAACAGCGATCCGAACTACGGCTACAACCCGGCGGTCGGCGCGATCATCGAGCGTCTGAAGGAGGCCTTGAAGGGCAAATGCTTGCCGCGTCCGATCCAGACGGACGATCAAGGGCAGGTGTTGTGCAAGGTGATCGAAGCGCAGAAGAACGGCTGCGACTGCAACGCGGCCGGTCGCGCGGCAGTGACCGACACATCCCTGATCACGGCAGTGCAGAGCCAGCTCAATGCGACGGGCAACTGCGGCGGCGACGGCCAAGGCCCGTGCACAGCCTGGTGCCAATGCGAGATCTTGCAGGAGAGCGGCAGCAACTTGTCACCGTGCCAGGCGAACGATACGAGCCTCATGACACCAGGCTACTGCTACATCGATCAGAAAGCCGAGACCGTCAACCCGACGGCGGCCCCCGCGATCCAAGCGGCGCTCGCCAAGTGTCCGTCGAATCAGCAGCAGCTGCTGCACTTCGTGGATCAGGATTCGACGCACAAGACGCCGGCGCAAGGCGCTGTCGCCTTCATCGCTTGCATCGGCGCGCCGGTCGGCGCCGTAGCAAGCGGCGCTGGCGGCGGGAACTGAACGCGGCACTAGCGTAGTCCGCTGACTGAAAGCAAAGCGGCGGCGGCTGGAGACAGCTGACCGCCGTTTGGCTTTTTGTGGCGTCGAATGCGGAGCGACGGCTCGGCTGTGCTCGGTGTACACTCGGCCGTCCGGATGGAAGCCAAGAAGACCATCCTCGTCATCGACGACGAGCCGCACATCACCCTGGGTCTGAAGGACGCGCTGGAGTTCGAGGGTTTTCGCGTCGTGACCGCCGGCAACGGCAAGGACGGCGCGCAGCTGGCGCGACAGGAGCACCCGCACGCCATCTTGCTCGATCTGATGCTGCCGGACGTGAACGGCTATCAGGTGTGCGAGGACGTGCGCCGTTTCGACGCGTTCGTGCCGATCATCATGCTGACGGCCAAGAGCCAAGAAGCGGACAAGATCCGTGGGCTCGACGCGGGCGCCGACGACTACGTCACGAAGCCCTTCAGTGTCGGTGAGCTCGTCGCGCGCATTCGCGCGATCTTTCGCCGCGCCAACCGGCCGAGCGAGAGCGCGACGTTCAACGTCGGCAAGCTCACGGTCAACGTGGCCGCGCACACGCTGGAGCGCGCCGGCAAGCAGCCCGAGTCGCTCTCCTTCTATGAGGTCGAGCTACTACGCATGCTGTACGAGCGCGCTGGGCAACCCGTGAGCCGCGAAGAGATCCTGAACAAGATCTGGGGCGTGGACGCGAACCCGACGAACCGCACGATCGACAATTTCATCGTGAAATTGCGCCGGAAAATCGAGAAATACCCCGACAAGCCCGAGCACATTCTGACAGTGTACGGCTTCGGCTATAAGCTCGTGGTGTGACCCGTCGATCAGCTCAGGGCAGCAACTCGAGCACGTTGCGCGGGTCGCAGGCGACTGTCTTGGCGTTCTGGTTGACCTGACCGAGCGGCAACTGGCCGGCGTCGACGCCTTCGCGCGCGCGACGTACTTCTAGGTGCAAGTGCACCACGCCGGGGCTGCCCGAATCGCCGACGAAGCCGAGCAGCGCGCCAACCTTCAGCGTCTGGCCGCGGCTAAGGCCCGGTGCCGAGCTCTCCAGGTGCCCGTAAATGACGAGATATTCGCGCAGCGCGCCGGCTTCGCGCAGCGTGTGCTGCGTGACGACCGAACTGCCAAACAGGCGGCCAACGGCCAGCACCGACGCGTCGCCGACTTGATTTTCTAGGTTCACCAGGCGCACCTCGGTGCCGCGCGCTTGGGCGAGGTCGACGCCGCCATGCCCCACCGCGGAGAGCTCGGCACCGCGCCGCTGCTGCGCGTCCGGGCGATCCAAATCATAGCCGCTGGTCACGAAGGATTGGTCGGGCAGCACCGGCACCGGTAGCCGGTACTTGCGGAAATCTTTGGGGCGCTCGGGCCGACGCGGGATCTGATCGTAAACACGCAGCCGGCCGCTGCGATCGTGGTGCTCGTTTTGTTGCTCGACGAGCGCTTCACCTGCGGCGTCCGAGTCTGGCACCGGGATGCACACGTTGCCGTCCGGCAGCGTGCCGCGCGGGCATGGCGCCTCCGCGCGCTCTTGGCCCGCGTTGCTCAGTTCCGTGCGTGCAACGCTCGAAACGATGCTGCGCTGCGCTTCCGGGCGGCGCAGCTCGGCCGCACGGGTCAACAAACTGACGAGGCTCAGCGCGAGAGCGCCGCGGAGCAACGGATCCATCTTGAGCGGCACGTTACACCAGCTCGAACGCCCGGGCGGCCTGGTGGCTTCCCAGGGCACGCGGAAAGGCGGGAGCGCGCTTTGCGCGGGCCGGTTTGTCCCAGCGCGCTCCGGCCCGAGAACGCTTCACGCCGCCACCCTGAGTACTGTCGCCACCTTCAGTTCCCGCCCCCAGCGCCACTCGCCACGACGCCGATCGGCGCGCCAAGGCAAGCGATGAAGGCGACCGCGTTTTGCGCCGGCGTCTTGTGCGTCGGGTCCACGAAGTGCAGTAGCTGCTGCTGATTCGACGGGCACTTGGCGAGTGACGCTTGAATCGAAGCGACGTCGGCGCCGGGGGCGTTCTCCGCGGTCTTGTCGATGTAGCAGTAGCCCGGCGTGTTCAAGCCCGCGTCGTTCGATTGACACGCCAACAGGTCCTTGCCCGTCTCCTGCTTGATCTCGCATTGGCACCAGGTCGTGCACGCTTCTTGACCTTCGTGGCCGCAGTGACCCACCGCCAGAAGCTGGTTTTGCACCGCCGTGATAACGGACGCGTCGGTCACCGCCGCACGACCCGGGAGCGTGCAGTCGCCGCAACCGCTCTTCTGCGCCTCAATAACCGTGCACAACACCTGCCCCTGATCGTTGGTCTCGATTGGACGCGGCAGGCATTTGCCCGTCAAGGCTATCTTCAGACGCTCGATGATCGCGCCGACCGCCGGGTTGTAGCCGTAATTCGGATCGCTGGCTGCATCACCCGTCGCTTTGGTCACCTTTGGGCAAATCGAAGCCACGATGGCGTTCTCGCCGAGGTCCTTCAAAACCTGCAGCTCGCGCGTACCGGGGTACGCTTTGGCTGAAGTCTGCGTGTTGATGGTCGCACCACCTTGGCACAGCGGGCTGTTGTAGGTGGTGACCGTGGTGTTCATCATCGTATTAGAATCCGGCGAGCAATCGCAAGCCGGGTCGCTCGCTGTACACGTTTTGGGCGTGGTCAGCGGGAAGGTGCACGCGTACTGCAAGTCGTCCTTGCTCGCGATGTTGTATTCGTGCCCATTGATCACGTTGGCATGCGGATTCGTCGAATCCGGGGGCGATATCGCAACATTCGCAATCGCGTTGGTGCCCGCGCGCGCGACGATAGACTCGACCATGAACGGATCCGAAGGCGGCACCGGTGGGCTCGCCGTCGGGTCGCCGAGCAAAGCTGACCAGCGGCCTTTATCAGCCAGCTCCTTCGCAGTCAGATAATTGAGACCAGGGCCTGTGAGAGAAGCATCGTCTGCAACATCTTGCCAAGGCAGGCCAACGATGCCGGCCAGGAATACAAGCGACGGATCGCGCGGAGCGGCGTCAGTTCCCGCGGTGTCGTATAGCGGATTGGGAACCGAAGTGGACGGGTGCGACTGCAGCGGGAGTGTCTTGCTTTTCAGCCCGGTTACGTAGCGCGCGGTCTCGTACAAAAGATCGAAGCCGAAGCGTTTTTTCTGATTGTAACAACGCAGGTTAGGCGCATCTCCGAACATTTCGGCTGCGGCGGGCGCCCAGGTTGCGTATGGCTGACCCGGCGGTACGTTCCTGCACACCGGATCGACGCTCAATGCCGGACACAGGTTGCCGTTCGCGTCCTTCGGCGGCGTCTTCTCGACTAACGCGCAAGAGCGGCAGCAGGGATCGTTCGGATTCGCGTCACACTGCGAGGTCGCGCGTGGCATATACACATTATAAGACGTGCCGTTAGCCGCGGTGGCGGTAGTGGTGGAGACAAACCACCCCACCCCGTCGTCGCGGATTGAGCAGTCGTTCTCGTCGGACAGCATGACGATGGCCACCAGCGAGTCGGGGCGTAAGAAGGCTTTGCGTTGGAGCAGCAGAGCCTCGTCGCAACCCGTACAGGTGGGTTTACCCGTCGCGTCCAAAACCACATTGCCGCTCGCGTCGAGCTTGAGCGCAGAGCCACGCACCGTGAGGTTGTTTGCTTGGGTAACGGACGCTGGCGGTTCAGGATCGATCAAAAAGCGGTACCAAGACTCGAGCTGTGCTTCGAAGCCGCAGCCGTCTTCACCGGCGGCTACGATCATGTCTTGGAAGGTCTGCTGAAGATCAGCCGCGCCCGTGGGGCCCGTCCCGGGGGGGATATTTCGCGTTCCGCTGGGATCCCACGCCAAAAAACCGCTGTTATTCCAAGTCTTGCTCAGCGGAAACGTGTCCGTACGAACGCTGCCGACGAGATGCCCGTTGTCGTTGTCGTGGGGCGTCGCTTTCGGACCAGCGCATTGTTGACCACCGTGTGAGCCCAAGCTGGAGCTCACGATACCGATGTGAATATCACCGATAGGGTTGAACTCCGGCGAACCGCCATCGGCGCACGTGCCATTCACCGAGCTCTTTCCGGTTGGCGTGCCCATTGCGTTGACACAGATCGGCGAAATCAAACGGCTCACCAAGACCGGCACCGCATCTCTCAGGATGGCCTGCTTGTCGGCCATCGACGCCGAGTTATCTACCATGAACAACAGGTCGATCTTATCGACTGCCGTTTGCACGATCTGATCGACAAACTCGTTGTTCGTCTTGGGCTCGCAGGCGGTGGTGCACACATTGCGATCTAGGCAGCCCGTCGCGAAAGCCGCGACCGCGCAGGCGGCAACCAAGCTCGCCACACCAACTCGGACGAACCGTGCCATCGCACTCGGCTTGGACCCGGTCGTCGAAGGCTTCAACATCATCATGCCAGACACCCAGTGCACGCAGCGCGCCATGCGCTTTTCCGCAGCTGCGCGCGATCCGCGTCCGCAACTTCGGTGGCACGCGGCGAAAACGCGCCAACTGAGTAGTCGAAGTCGCGAGTGATCGAATTCTCGACTTGCCCACATTAGTGGGGAAACAAGGCCATTTTCGCTTAAGTCGCGGGCTCGCCGCTCGTGCTGCGCTCGAACCATTCACGCAGGGCTTGCAAGTGCTTTTTGCTCACGCCGGGCACCGCCAAGATCGCTTCGTCGCTCGCGCTGCGCACACCTGACAACGAGCCCAGAGTCTTGAGCAACGCGGTGCGTGTCTTGGGACCAATGCCGGGGACTTGATCGAGCTCAGAAGACAAGCGGCGCTTCTTGCCGACCTTCTTCCTACCGCGGTTCGAGAAGCGGTGCGCTTCGTCGCGCGCGCGCGCGAGCAGGAATAGCTCGGGGCTGTTGGGGCGAAGCGGGATGGGATTTTTTTGGCCGGGCAGGTACACGCGGTCGACCAATTTATCGCCGAGCACGTTCTCTTTCTCTTTGGCCAAACCGCAGATCGGCAAATCATGCAAGCCCAAGTCGTGCGCGGCGGCCAGCGCGACACCGAGCTGGCCGCGCCCGCCATCGACCACGAACAGATCGGGCAGCAGCCACTCGCTCGCCTCGTTGCTATCATTGACCGAGGCGGGTTCTGCGATTTCTGTACTGATTTCTGCGTCTGCGGCGACCTCCGCGGCTTCCGCCTCGGCTTCGATTTCGGCCTGCGCGGCGGACTCCGCGTCGCGCAAGGCCGCGTCGCGGCCGCGCCGGAAGCGCCGACCCAGCACCTCGAACATGGCGCGGTAGTCGTCCCCTTCCCCGACGCTGCGCACCTTGTACGTGCGGTAGCGCTTCTTGTCCGGCATGCCGTTGAACAAGGCGACCACCGCGCCGACAGTATCTTGACCGCCCAGGTGCGAGATATCACAACACTCGATGCGTCGGGGCAGAGTCGGCAACCGCAGCCGCTCTTGCACCTTCAGCAAGCGCTCGTCGATGTCGCTCGCCGCGCGTCGCTTCTCTTCGAACGCGTGACGCGCGTTGTCTACGGCCATGTCCAGGAGCGCTTTGCGCGGCCCGCGCGCGGGCGCTAAGAGCTCGCACTTCTTGTGCCGGCCCTGCGCCAGCTCGGCGCGGCGCTCAGCCAGCCACTCCGCCACACCGTCGGCGCCCTCCGGCAGCACCGGGACGATGATTTCTTCGGGAATCAACGCCTCCCCAGAGCCGCCGTCGCCATAGTGCTCGCGCAAGAACGCGGCCACGACTTCGTCGTCGGGCACCTCGACGCGCCGATTTGAAAAGCTCGCTACGTCGATCACGCGGCCGCCCCGCACCAGCATCACGCTCAGCTCGACCAAGTCCCCCTCGCGATACAAGCCGAGCACATCCTGATCGCTATCAGTGACCGACACCACGCGCTGCCCTTCGCGAATCGACTCGACCGCGGACAGCTGATCTCGACACACCGCCGCCACTTCGAACTCGAGGCTCTCGCTGGCCGCGCGCATGCGCGCCTTGAGCTCACGCGTCAGCTCGTCGTGTCTGCCGTCCAAGAACAAAGAAACGGAATGAACCTGGGCTGAGTATTCCGTCGGATCGACGTCGTACACGCAAGGCGCCGGGCAGCGCTTGATTTGGTACTTCAAGCACGGCCGCTTGCGGCTTTCGAGCTCGCGATCGGAGCAGGTCCGAAGCTGAAAGTGCTTCTCGACCATGTGCAACGTGCGGCGCGCCGCGGTCGCTGAATGGTAGGGCCCGAAGTAGCGCGCTTCGTCTGGCTTGGGCTTGCGCACGAGCTCGAGCCTCGGCCAAGCGTGCGCGGTCGACAGGCGCAGGCTGAGGTACTCCTTGTCGTCGCGCAGCTTGACGTTGAAGCGCGGCTTGGCTTCCTTGATCAGGTTGTTTTCGAGGATCGCCGCTTCTTTTTCGCTCTGCGTGACAATCGTGTCGAGGTCGACCGCGAGCTTCCGCAAAAACGGAATGAAGGCCCGCACATCCGAGCTGGACTCCTGAAAGTAGCTGCGCACCCGCGAGCGCAGACTCTTGGCCTTGCCCACGTACAAGACCGCGTTTTGCTTATCCCGAAAGATGTAGCAGCCGGGACTCACCGGCAGGCTTTCGAGTTTTTGGAGGAGCAGCTCGCTGGTCATGGAAGTGCTGGCTCATCCTGCCACGATTCGGTGTCAGCGGTTTGACACAGGGTGGCTTCGGAGTCTCGAGAGGTCTTTGCTCGCGGCTCGGCTACGCTGGAAGCCAATGACTCACTCGTTCCTTGCCTTTCAGTCGGCCGACGGCGCTCGCGAGCTGGGTCAATTTCTCGAGCCAACGGCGGGCGTGAGCGTGGGCTCGCCGCTCCCTTTGCTCACACTGGCAGCCAATTATTCGAGTGAGCTGGCTTGGTGGGACGGCGTGTCCTTCGTACTTGCTTCGTTGAATCAACCGGACGCTTCGTCGTACCTCAACCTGTTCGCACGTCGCTTCGACTCCGCCCTTGGGGCACTCGACGATGCGCTACCCGGCGCGGGCGCGCGGCTCTTAGGCTCGATCTTGCGGAGCCACTCGCAGCTCTCGGTGAGCGGCAACGGCAAGGGCCGCTCTCTGCTTTTGTCCGAAGAGCTCAGCGCGACACACTTGGGCTTTGCGATTCGCGGTGAGTTTCTAAGCAATGACGGCGCTCCGACTCTCACGCCAATGCCAAACGCCGCAGCCGGTGAAGGCGGCGAGGCCGGCGAAGGCGGCGACGCCGGAAGCAGCGCTGTCGCGTCGGGTGGCACGATTACGCAAGGCGGCTCGTCCGGAGCCAGCGGGCGGGCCAGCATGGGCGGCGGGGCCAACAACGCGAACGGTGGCGCCGTTTCCGCCGGCAAATCCAGCACCGAAGTCGCGCCCAACTTGAGCAGCTGCAGCATGTCCCAGCGAACGCCGGCAACCGGCTTCGCTTGGGGTCTGGCGGCCGTGGCGTCTGCGTTGAGCGTTTGGCGCGGCCGAGCGCGAGCCAGGGCTAATACTACTTGGTCAGATCGTTTCTGAGCCTGAAAAGCCGTCCCCGGGCCCCGACCGGCTCGCCCAGCGGGTGCCCGCAACGCCGCTCGTCGGCTCCTTCTTGATAGGCGACCAGCGCCGGTCGCACCGGGTTCCTCTCGTGGCTCGTGCCCATTCCGGGCGATCGCGATCTGATCGTGCCAAGACTGATCTAGTAGTACAAAGGCTCCTCACAGAAGCCCGCTGCGGGTGCCCTAACCCACAGCTTGGTTTGCGGCCGATTCGCACGCCGGCAGCGCGATGCTATACGCCTCGCATGTTCGCGTGGATCCCCGGCGGCAAGAGCGGGCGCGTGATCGCGATTTTTGTCCTAGCAGGTCTCGGGGCTGGTTTTTTGTTGGTGCCTCGCGCGGAGAGCCCAGATGACCCCAAGCAGGCGCTGCCCGGGCTAGTGCTGCTCCGGCAACAGCTACCGCAGACCGACAGCGCACAAAAGGCGGCGCTGGAGCGGGTCCGCCGCTACGCCGCAGGCAAGCTGCTCTTGGAGCTGCCCGACGGCAAGCGGCGCGAGATGTTCGTCGGTGAGCTCGGAGGCGAGATCGACAAAGTGCGCCTCGCCGCGCTCGTGCACGACGCGCAAGATCGCACGAGCGTGCTGCTGCGCGGCTACCACGGCCAAAACCGACAAGGGCCGATCACCTTACCCGTGCCCGTCACACTGGATCGCGAGCGCGCTGAGAAGGCGCTCCTGTCATTGAAGGACGAGCTCGACCGCTTACCGGTCGACGCGCGGCTCGATCTCGAAGCGCGCAAGTTGGTGCCCGAGCAACCCGGACGCCTGCTCGACATCGACGCCACGCTCGGCGCGATCGAAGAAGCGCTCGGCCGCGGCGAGCCTAAGGTCAAAGTCGTGTTCGAGGAGCGCCGGCCCAAGCGCAGCGCGAGCGAGCTGGGCGCGGTCGCCTTCGACGACATCCTCGGCTACTTCGAGACCCGTTACGATCGCTCGGCTCGCTTTCAAGCGCGCAGCTTCAACCTGCGGCTCGCCGCGTCGAAGCTCGATGGCCAAGTGCTCTTGCCGGGTGAAGTGTTCGACTTCAACGAGACCGTCGGGCCGCGCGACGAAGCCAACGGCTACAAGGTGGCCAAGGTGATCGCCGAGGGCGAGCTCGTGGACGGCATCGGCGGCGGGACTTGCCAGATTTCAGGCACGTTGCACGGCGCTGCGTTCTTCGCCGGCCTGGACATTGTCGAGCGCTACCCGCACACGCGCCCCAGCGGTTACATCAAGATGGGTATGGACGCGACCGTGGTCTACCCGACGATCAACTTCAGGATCCGAAACTCCTTCCCATTTCCGATCGTGCTGCACGAGACAGTCAAGAACGGCGTCGTGCGTGCCGAGATCTTGGGCAGCAAGCGCACCCGCACCGTCACCTTGATCCGTCGCATCGACGCCGCGCTTCCGTTCGAGGAAGTCGAACGACCGGACAAGCAACTGCCGAACGGAGTGCGCGTACTCGGTCAGCGCGGCGTGCCTGGCTTCAAGCTGCGGCGTTACCGCATCATCCGCGAGGGTGATAACGCGGTGCGTGAGCGTTGGGACGACACGTACCCGCCGACTTCGCAGATCGTGCGCGTGGGCGCGGGCGACATGCCAAAGGACCAACTGAAGGTTCAGGACGACCAGCACCCCGAGTACCTGGCCGACGAGCTGCTAGTTACCACCCAGGGTCCTTCTCTCGACGCGGCCGACGCAGATGAAGACGGAAAGAAGGACGACGACGACGCAGACCGCGGCGGAGTCATGCGTGAATCCCGCGAGCCCGGAAAATACGGAACGGCGGGCTGGACGGAAGAGGCCGGAATGCCCTATTGGCGAAGTGGGTCCCCCGCAGGGGATCACGAGGGCCGTCAAACGAGGCCCGATTCGGACCAGGAAACCGGCCCGAGTCGAGACTCCAAGCCGCCGAAGCGAAAAGGGAAAAAGGCCAAAGGATGAGGATCCGGAGCGCGGGCTTGACTCAAACCGAGACCTGCGCGAAGACCCCCGACTCTGAGAGGGCGGCCGGCGGTTTCACTTCCGTCAGGCCCGACCGATACCGGCTGGCCGGTGCATTGGAAAAACATGAACACCACAGAACCTGTCGTTAGCAGTCCCCGAAAACTCCCCGAAGAGAATGGCGCGTCGCAGCAACGGGCGGCCGACTGGGAGAATCCACGAGTGGCGTCAATCCTTTCGGCGGCAGCAAAGTGCTTCGCTCGCAAGGGCTTCACCGCAACCACGCTGGCCGAAATCGGCAAGGAGCTCGGGCTCCGAAAGAGCATCGTTCACTACTATTTCGCCAGCAAGGCCGCGCTGATCCACGAAGTGCAGAGCTTCACTTATCACCGCTACCTGGACCGCTTGAAGGAAGCCACGCAGAACGGCGACGGCTCGACGTCGCAAGCGATGGAAGCCTTGAAGGCGCTCTGGGAGGCGATCCAAAACAACAAGACCGGCACTGGCCTGAACATCGAGGTGTGGAGCGCCGCGCGCCGTGATCCGGAGCTGAAGCGCCGGGCCGCCGGTCTGCAGCGCGATGCCCGTCAGGTGATTCGCGAAGCTATGGGGCCGGCCGCGGCCAAGGGCGGCGTGAATCGCTCCGAAGCGCTGGCGACCCTGTCGCTCGCCGTCCTGAACGGCCTGAGCGTCACCGAGTACCTCGAGGGCGACGAGACGCGCGCCCGCGAGGCGTACGAGACGTTCCTGCAGTTGCTGCGGCTCGGCCTCGAATCGTCGTCCGCGCCGTCCTGAGCGAACGCACTGACGCACTGACACCGCGGAACCGACGTGCCCTCGCGTCGCGTCGGTTCTCCGCGGCGATTGGTTGGGCTAATTGCGGCAGCGCGCCACAGCTAGCGTTCGAACTGGGTTCGAGGCATTGTTCGGGCACATTGCCCCTCATGAACCGCCGCCGCATTGCGCTGTCCGCCGCCCTGCTGTTGGCGGGCGCTGTGTGCGTCGCGGGACCCGCGCAAGCTCGGCTGCGCAAGGCACGCCGGACCCCGCTCGAGCTGAACGTGTTCGGCCCGACGCGGCCGCTCACCGACACCGCTTGGTTGCTCGATCGCGTGGGCATGAATCGACGCTTCGATTTGGGCAGCGAGCCGCTGCTCACGTTGCTCGAGCGTTACGTCGAGCCCGGGCAAACGCGCGCGCCGGAGTGGCGCAGCTTCTGGCATGGCCGCTACGGGCGACACAACTTCCAGCTCCACCCCAAGCTGAGCTGGCCGAGCGCGGACGGCGAAGCGCCCGCATCTGACGCCACGGACGCCTTCTTGCCGCTCGAGCTGCGCACCCCCGAGTTCGCGCAACCAGCGCTCGCGCAGCCGTTCGATTTTTCACGCGCCGAGGTGCTGCCTGATTGGTCGCTGGGGGTCGAAGCTCCCGAGCCCGAGCTGCTCGCCATCAATCAACGCAAGCTGTGCCCGCGTTGGAAGCTGCCACGCGCGGTGTCCGTCGTGCGTTACGACGGCGCGGAGTTCACGCGCATGCCGCTGGTGGATTGCCAAGGGGCAATCGCTCCAGACGCGCTCGATCGCTTGAGCGTGCTCGCTCGCCCGCCTAGAACACCCAAGCCAGACATGCCGCTGCCTCTGGAACCGGACGAAGAGGCCTCCGGCGGGGAGTGGTTGCCGCGCGTAAAACTGCTGCATCCGCGGCTGATCTGGGCGGTAGAGAAGATTGCCGAGGCCTTTCCGGGGCGCTCCATTTTCATCATGAGCGGCTACCGGCGAGACGCGCACGGCAGCTATCACCAGAAAGGCCGCGCGCTCGACCTGTACGTCACGGGCGTCGACAACGCGGACCTGTTCCGCTTCTGCCACACGCTGAACGACGTCGGCTGCGGGTTTTATCCGAACAACAAATTCGTGCACGTGGACGTGCGCCCGTTCGGCACGCATCGCGTCGCTTGGGTGGACGTCTCCGAACCAGGTGCGCCGTCCCAATACGTCACAAGCTGGCCCGGGATCCTCGGCACGCAGCTCAGCGACGGCGCCGCGGGTGAGTGAGCGACCCGACGACAAACGCTCGCTCTAAGCACCTGCCGGCGCGCGCGGAAGGGCTACCGAATCGAAGCGCACCACCCGCGAGCATGAGGTTCAGGCTTGACCGCCGTCAGCGCTTTGCGACCTGCCTGCGATGTAAAAGTTTTCTCAAGATTGATCACATCTGGGGTCGCGGCGCGCTCGCCTTCGCGATGATGGGTCGGCGGCCTTTCGGGACGCGCTTGTGCAGCGTCGAGGCTGCCCGCGAAAGCCTCGATCCACGTCGGAAGACTGACGTGGATCGGCTCCCACACAAGGGCACGAGACCGTCCCCAGCGCTCGCGCGAGTCTCAAGCCATGATTCTGGCAAGCCGCCCGCGCTCGCGATTCGAACCTGAAATCAGTCAGCGCGCGCGCAGCTCCGCCAGCACACCTTGTGCCGCTTCGACAGTGACGATTCCGGCGCCAGCAATGCGCGCCGCGACCAGCTCGACTTCGTCGCCCAAAGCACCGGCCGCGCTGGCCACCGAGCGCGCGTGCAGCGACATGTGGCCGCGTTGAATGCCTTCGGTCGCCAGCGCGCGCAGCGCGGATAAGTTCGACGCGAGGCCGACGCTGGCCGCGACCATCGACAATTCGTCGGCTGATTCGAGCTTCATTATCTCGAGCGCGAGGCGCGCGGTCGGATGCACGCGCAGAGTGCCGCCCACGATGCCGAGCGCCAGCGGCAGCTCCAGCTCGCCCACGAGATCCTCGCCATCGCGTCGCCAGACCGCGAGCGGCGCGTAGCGCCCCGAGCGGGCGGCGTAGGCGTGCGCGCCGGCCTCGACGGCGCGGAAGTCGTTACCCGTGGCCAGCACGACCGCGTCAATGCCGTTCATGATACCCTTGTTGTGCGTGGCCGCGCGATACGGATCGAGCTCCGCGAAGCGCGACGCGGCGACGATCGCGTCCACCACTTCTAAGCCGTCCAAGTCGCCGGAGCGCTCGGAGCCGGGTGTCCATTCGCTGCTGCCGGCCGAGCGCGGCGCGCGGACGAGCTCACGCGCGTGCACGCGGCACGTCGCGTGTACGCGCCTGCGGTCGCACAGGTTGGACAAGATGCGTAACCCAAGCTTGCCGCCGGCGATCTCGGCTGTGAGCGGGCCCAGCGCTTCGGCGATGGTGTTGACCAGGTTGGCGCCCATCGCGTCGCGGCAATCGACCAAGACGTGCAGCACGATGCAGCGCTGGCCCAAGTCGCGCACGTCGATCGCACGCGGTCCGCCGCCACGCGCGATCAAATTGGGCACGGCCTTCGTCGCCAGCTCGAGCAGGCGCGATGCGGCGGCTTCGAGCTTCATCACGGCTTCGCTCGGGTGCTCGACATCAGTGATTTGCACTTGGCCGATCATCAAGGATTCGACGACCTCGGCACGGAAGCCGCCGCTGTGTCTGACCATGCGTGCCGCGTTCGAGGCCGCGGCGATCACGCTCGGCTCTTCGACGACCATCGGCACCAGACGATCGACCCCGTTCACGCGCACATTGAGGGCAACGCCAAAGGGCAGGCCATAAATGCCGAGCACGTTCTCGACGACCTTGTCGGCGGTCCTTGTATCTAGCCCGCCGGCTTCCAGCGCGTGCACCATCTCGCTCAGATCGACGCCAGCCCGCTCGGAGATGACCTCACGCCGGGCGTCCAGACTCAGCTTGTAAAACCCTGGAATCCGCGAACCTTCGGACATACGGCTGCCCGGCTTAGCACGGCTTTCAGAGCCAGTCCTAGAACCTTGGACCCGAGCTCGCCGAAGAGACGCGAGCAGACCAAGGCGCGACGACGAGGCGTACCTGTAAGGTACGGTGAGGAGACGCAACGCAGGGATGCGACGCGTATCTGACGGCGAGCGACGGGAGAGGTTCTGGGACTGGCTCGCTAGGCAGCATGGACGCCACGAGCGCCGAGCCGAAGCGTAACCCGCGAAAGACCGAGCTCACGAGCCCGCACGCCTAGCTCCGCAGGCGGCGGCGTGAGACCCACGTAGTAGGCGACGTCTCCCCCGCCCGCGCCCGCGGGCAAGAACGCCGCGCCGCGCTCGGCGGCCAGCCGCGCCAGCTCGCCCAGCTCGGGCGTGACGATATTCGCGCCAGCGGCTTCGCCGAGCGCGCTGAGGGTGGTCACTTGGCGAGCGATCGCGACCACAAAATCTGCGGCGTGACTGCGCGCTATGGCGTCTAGAGCCGCCTCTGCGGCGTCCGCTTGAGCGCTCATGCGCGCGCGGTGCAGCGCCGGATCGCGCAGGGCAAATTCGGCGATGCGCGACAAGAACGCGGCGGTGGAAGCGGCGGCAGTGCAGCCCCAGACTTCAAACTGCAAGCCCTCTGGCAGTCTCACTTTGGACAGCTCGAGCTCGCCGCCCCGGCGACGAGCCGCGAGCACGCCGCCGTACGCGCTCGACGCGACATCCACGCCGCTGCCGCCGCCTTGCGCCGCGCGATGTGCGACGAGCGCAGGCTGGTACACGCGCGCGCACAGCGCGGCGTCGTCGAGATCCGCATGCTCGTCCAGCTCGAGCGCAGCCAGCGATGCGACGACGATCGCCGCGCTCGAACCGAGCCCGAGCTTTTGGCCGTTTTCGCGTAAATCATCGGCGTCGAACCAGGGCGCGGGGCGATCACCGAGGGCCGCCAGCACCTCTGGCGTGAGGAACTTCGCCGGGTAAACGCTGTCCGCTAGCACGTAGCGGTCGACGGCCGCGACCAGCGCCGGCGCGCCGGACAACACCGCGTACGCACCGGACAGCACGAGCTTCCCCGGAGCGCGCGCGCGACTCATTGCTCGACCCAGTATGCGTCCGGGCCAGCCGCGCTGCGCAATACCTGCGTGACGCCTTCCAGCCTGGCCAGCTCGACTTCGAGCTCGCCGGCGGCGCTGGGCTCGACCAGGACTTTGACGTGCGGCCCGGCGTCCATCGTGAAGTAAGCGCGGCCGCCGCTGTATCGGAACGCGCGCACGCGCTCCATCACGCGCAGGCTGGCGGGCGCGAGGTAGATCAGTGCCGGGCGCGCGGCGAGCATCGAGGCATGCATCAGCAGCGCGCTGTGCTCGACGGCAGGACCGAGCGCGTCGAAGTCGGCCGCGTGCACCGCGCGCGCGACTTCGTCGTAAACGGCGGGCGCTGCCTCGACCCAAGCCGAATAGTACGGGCTCGTGTCTTGGGTGTGGCCCATGCCGTCCGTCGAAGCAGTCGCTTTCGGGCCGGCGAGCGTGACGGCGACCAGCATTTCCAGGGGGAAAGCAGCGCCGGGGGCGACCCGCTCGGCCGACTCTGCGCGCGCGCCGAGCGAGACGTAGCCGCCGTACACTGAGCGCGCGGCCGACGCGGACGCCGCGCGCGCCAAGGCGCTCACTTGAGCAAGCGAGGCGTCCATGCCCGCTGCGCGCGTCGCCGCCATGGCCAGCGCTGCAAACCCGGACGCGCTGGACGCGAGCCCTGCAGCCGTCGGGAAATCGTTGACCGACTCGACGCGCGCGAACGTGGCACTGCCGACTTCGTCGCGCACGGCGTCGAGCAACTTGCTGACCCGTAGCAGCGGGCGCCCCCCAACAGAAACGCCGGCCAGGTTGAATTCGTCGGCAGCCAGCGCGGGGTCGAAGCGCACCGAGGTGACGGTGCGTAACGCGGCCAGGGTGAGCGACAAGCTGGGCACGGCCGTCAGATTGCGCACGGCATCCGCCTTGCCCCAGTATTTGGCCAGCGCGATGTTGGAATGCGCGATCGCCTTGCCGAAGCCGTTCATGCGGGCACCCGCTGCGCGCGCACCCGACTACCGAAGCATTCGATGCCCGCCTCGCGCCAAACCGCTAAAATTGGCTCGAAATCGCCGTCGCACAGCGCGATCACGGCACCGCCGCCGCCCGCGCCAGTGAGCTTCGCGCCCAGAGCTCCAGCATCCCGCGCCAGCGCGCAACAGCTTTCGATGCCCTCGGTGGAAAGGAAGAGCCCGGAGAGCAGCATTTGGTTGTAGTTCATCAACGAGCCGAGCCCGGGCATGTCCCCGGACTCGAGGCACAGCCGGGCGTTCTTCACCAATGCCCGGATGCCCTCCAAGGCTTTATTGACGACCGCCGGGCGGCGCTCGCGCAAACGAGCCACGCTTTCGACCATCGCCTTGGTGCTCGCGGGCGGACCGGCCAGGCCAATCGCCAAGATTAGGTCGCGAGCGAGCGCGAGCGGCTGCATGCCCGCGCCTCTCTCGAACCAGATGCAGCCGTCGCTAGCCGCCGCGGCGGCATCTACACCTGACGGGTTGCCGTGATAGATGCCTTCCCAAGCCGCCGTGGCTGAGAGCACCCGGGCGGTGTCCGAGTCCTGCCCGGCGGCTGAAATCACGGCGCGCGCGATGGCGACGCCTAGCGCTGCAGAAGCGCCCAGGCCCGATCCGGGCGGCAATTCCAGCGTCGCTTCGACGGCCACGGGCGGCGCGCCCAAAGCCTCGAGCAAGGCCTTGAAGCCGCGGCCTAGATCGGAGTCGTCGTCCGGCAACGCGCTGCGCTGACCGATGCGCAGCGTCGACGTTGGCGAAAGCTCAGCGCGCGCTTCGACGCCACGCTCGATGCCAGCGGCGATCGCGGGCACGCCGTACACCACAGCGTGCTCACCGAGCAGGACTATTTTGCCGTTGGCGCGCGCCATGCTCCCTCAGCTCCGGCGTGCCGTGAGCGCCTCGCTCGCACCGCTCAAAAGCGCCGCGCCCTGACGGCTCACGCCGCGCTTGATCTCGCGCAGACCGGCGTTGGTCAGCTCGATCACGCGCGCTTCGATCACCGTGCGCGCGCCGCAGCTCTCGAGCACGCCGAGCGCGGCCCGCAGCTCCGCGTCAGTCGCGCTGCTGTTGCCGACGACGCGTTTCAACGCGCGCAGCTCTTTGCCCTTGGCCAGCTTCAGGCCGGCCGCCAACAAGGCCGTGCGCTTGCCGGCTCGCAGGTCATTGCCCAGCGGTTTGCCGGTCTTTTTGGGCTCGCCGAACGCGCTCAACAAGTCATCCCGCAGCTGGAACGCGACGCCGATTGGCAAGGCAAAGCGGTCCAGGGAGCGCAGTGTAGCGGGGCCCGCGCCCGCGAGAATCGCGCCCAGGCGCAGCGGGCCGCGCACGGTGTAGCTGCCCGTCTTCAGTTGGTAGGCGAGCTCGACGTCGTAGTCGCCGCCGATCAGATCCAGCTGCTGACCGGCAATGGCGTCCAGCTGCATCTCCGCGAAGCAGGACAGCGCGGGCAGCGCCGCCGAAGGCTTCATGTCGACTTGGCTGAGCGCCTCGAGCGCCACCGCGGAGGCGTAGTCACCCGCCAAGATCCCAGACGCATGCCCCTTGTGCTCGGAGCGAAAACGCTTGGCCAAGTGCGCGTGCACCGCTGGGCCACCGCGCCGCACCAAATCCCCATCCATCCAGTCGTCGTGGATGAGCAGGTAGGCTTGCAGCAGCTCCAGCGCAACACCCGCGTCGAGCGCAGGCTCGAGATCGGCGGTTTCGCTCGCGGCTCGGTAGCCGGCAACGAGCAGCGCAGGCCGCAAGCGCTTGCCGCCGCGCAAACACAAATCCCGAACGGCCGAGACCATCTCCAGGACCTCGGGGCCATGGCGGCGCGCGACGTCCAAGCGCGTTTCGAGGAAACCGCGCAGGCGCAAACCCACTTCGATCTGAACCGCGCCGAGTAGCGCGAAGAACGGATTTTGCGGCAACGCCTTGGGGGACAGGCGCGCCGCGCGCTGCTCGCGACTTGCGCTCGCGGAAACGCGGGACTTGGCGCTTTTCGGGCTGGACGGCGGCTTACGCGGGGGCATGGTCGACGGGGCGCGAGCCTAGTACTACTTAATCAGTCTTGGCACGATCAGATCGCGATCGCCTGGGTGGGCACGAGCCACGAGAGGAACCCGGCGCGACCGGCGCCTGTTGCTATCAAAAAAAGGAGCCGACGAGCGGGCGTTGCGGGCACCCGCTGGGCCAAGCAGTTTGGGGCTCGGGGCGGCTTTCAGGCTAAGAAACGGGCTGACCAAGTAGTACTAGCCGGGTCCACAAAGTAACAATCGTTCTGACCCCTCGCCGATTGGTTTCGCCACTCCGCGGGGGGG